>Ga0210389_10000181_pt1 | contig 66354 bp, 45 predicted proteins | sample IncBWH28OmetaG_FD_160127 | JGI IMG/M metagenome (GOLD analysis project Ga0210389, IMG submission 160127) | Forest soil microbial communities from Barre Woods Harvard Forest LTER site, Petersham, Massachusetts, United States - Inc-BW-H-28-O ...
TGTTGGATGCGATCGGCGGCGTGCTCTGCCGTTGCACCGGATACCGAAAAATTGTCAACGCAATCATGGACGCCGGAGCGGACGCAGCATCGCAACCCCAGCCCGCAGCAGGCGCAGCTGTAGGTTCGCGCCTGGTACGACTCGACGGCAAGAAAAAGGTCGACGGCACGGAGATTTTCGGAGCGGACGAAACTCCCGCTGGAGCGTTGAGCGTGCGCGTGATTCGCTGCCCTCATCACCGCGCACGCTTTCAGCTGGGCGATGTGGATCTATACATTACTGCCCATCCGGGCGTGACTGTCGTCCTCACGGCGAAGGATGTGCCTGGCATCGATTGCTATGGCGTGATTCCCAGATTCGCCGATCAGCCAGTGTTCGCGCACCACGAAGCGCGATTCCGCGGGGAGGCGATCGCTGCGGTCGTCGGCGAGACGGGTGCCCTCGAAGCACTCGATCTGGCCGAATTTCCCGTCCGATGGGAAGAGTTGCCTGCGCTCAAGACGATCGATGACGCGCTGGCGGCCGACGCGCCCCGGATTCACAAGCATCGCGGAGAGAATGTTTTAGTGCGCGGCCGAGTGGTTTGCGGCGATGTGGAAAAGGCGCTCGCCGCGGCCGACTTCATTGTCGATGGCGAATACGAGACTGGTTTCGTCGAGCACGCCTACATTGAGCCCGAGGCCGGCTTCGCGCGACGCGTCGGCGATCGCATCGAGATTCAAGCCTGCACGCAGTCTCCTTACATGGACCGTGACGACATCGCCAAGATTCTCGGAATCTGCCCGAAGAGCGTGCGCATTATTCCCACCGCGGTCGGCGGAGGGTTCGGGTCCAAGCTCGATCTCTCGGTGCAGCCTTTCATCGCGCTGGCCGCATGGAAGTTGAAACGGCCGGTGCGCATGGTGTATTCGCGGGGGGAATCGATCATTTCGACGACGAAGCGGCATCCCGCGCGCATGCGGCTCCGCGCCGGAGCAACGCGCGAAGGAAAGCTGACCGCGCTCGACTTTGCCGCCGACTTCAACACGGGCGCTTATTCTTCGTGGGGACCGACGGTGGCCGGACGCGTGCCGGTACATGCGTCGGGTCCGTATCGCGTTCCGAATTACCGCGCCTTGACTCGAGCCGTTCACACCAACTTTGTTCCCGCTGGTGCATTTCGTGGATTCGGCGTGCCTCAGGCGGCGATCGCGCAAGAGCAGCTTTACGACGACCTCGCCGATCGTGTTGGCATGGACCGCTTGGAATTTCGCATTCTGAATGCACTGGACAACGACACTCCGACGGTCACGGGACAAGTGCTGGGCGAGGGCGTCGGCATTCGCGCTTGCTTCGAGGCGTTGCGGCCGAAATGGCAGACTGCGCGCGTAGAAGCTGCAACCTTCAACGCGAGCGCGGTCGGCTCGTTGCGTCGCGGAGTGGGTGTGGCCGGCATGTGGTATGGGTGCGGCAATACGTCGCTGCCGAATCCGTCGACCGTCCGCGTGGGATTGAAGCGGAATGGCCGCATCGCATTGCATCAAGGCGCGGTCGACATCGGGCAGGGATCGAATACCATCGTCACTCAGATTTGTGCCGACGCGCTCATCGCACCGGTCACGCAATTTGACTTGATTTCAGGCGACACAGACATCACTCCCGATTGCGGCAAAACTTCTGCATCGCGGCAGACTTTCGTGACCGGCAAGGCCGCTCACGTGGCTGGAACAAAATTGCGCCAGGAGATCCTGAAGTTGGCCGGAGCGTGCGACTGCGCCACCATCGAGTTCTGCGACGGCACGGTAATCGTTGTAGAAAACGAAAAGCGCACGAGTCTGCCTCTGAAAGAATTGCAACTCGATGCGTACGGCTATGTGCTCACTTCGGAGGCGACGTTTGATCCGCCGACCAGTCCGCTGGATGAGAATGGCCAGGGAAATCCGTATGCGGTATTCGGATTCGGCGCACACATGGCGGAGATCGAAGTCGACATCAGTCTCGGCACAGTGCGCGTTCTGAAAGTCATTGCCGCGCACGATGTTGGCCGCGCCATCAATCCTACGCTGATTGAAGGACAGATCGAGGGTGGCGTCGCACAGGGACTGGGCATGGCTTTAATGGAGGAGTTCTTTCCCGGCAAAGGCGAGAACCTGCACGACTACCTCATTCCATCTGCCGGCGATGTTCCTCCCATCGAATCGATTTTGATCGAAGACCCCTCGTCGATCGGGCCGTTCGGCGCGAAGGGCGTCGGCGAGCAGGTGGTGATCCCCACTGCTCCGGCGATTCTCAATGCGATTCATGATGCGATTGGAGTGCGCATCCACAAAATCCCGGCCACGCCGGACCGCGTGCGTGCGGCAATTCTCGCGAAGAGCCTTTCCACGACAGTCGGTGGAGGCGCTCGTGGCTGACGATGCCATTCGCTGCGACGCCTGTCCCGTGCTCTGCTATATCAGGCCGGGGCGCACGGGATCGTGCGACCGCTATGGCAATCACCGAGGCAAACTCGTTCGACTCGATCCGCATGTCGTACTCGATCGCGCGCTGGAGCGAGGAGACTCAGTCGTGCCCTTTCTGGAGCCCGGCCGCGATTGGGATGGAAGTCTGATTCATGAAAGCCAGATCAGTCACAGCGTCGTCGGCCACGGCGAGACCTTCGTCACGGCCATCGGCGCTGGCACGACGTATCCCGATTACAAGCCCGCGCCCTTCATCATTTCGTCGCAGGTCGAGGGCGTCGACATGGTAACGGTCGTGACCGAAGGAATTTTTAGCTACTGCGGCGTCAAGGTGAAGATCGACACCGACCGCCATCTCGGCGGGGAGTGCAGCCCCGTTCGCGCCCAGGCAGAAGCTGTCGGCCATGTCACCACCAGTGAATACGGTTCGCAGATGCTATCGCTCGGCGGCGTGCGCCACTTAACTGGAGGCAGCCGCCGCGAAGGTACGGCAACATGCGACACACTGCTCGACTTGTGCAATGGCAAAGCCGTAGAACTTAAGATTGATGACGGCGCGAACCTCGTAGTGCAAGCAGGCAAGCCGCCCATCGTCGACGGTGTGCAGGAAGAGCGCATGCGCGTGGGCTGCGGTTCGGCAACGATTGGCATGTTTGCTAAACAATGGTTCGGCAAAGTCGACGAGGTCGTTGTCGTCGACGATCACATCACCGGCGTGCTATCGGAGCATCAGGCCGGCAAACTTCTTGGCGTAGCCGAGACCGGGATCAAGTTGAAGGGCCGCCGTTCGACCCCGGGAAGATATTTTCAGGTCGCCGAGCCCGGAACTTCCTGGGGCGGAACCGATATCGATGATCCACTCTCAATTCTCGGAAAATTCAACGCGAAGAAGGCATGGCCGGGTCTCCGCCTGTTGATGGTGAGCACTACCGGCGAGCACAATGCGTATTTTGAATTAGGCGACGATCTCAAACCCCAAGAAAAAGAATTGCCCGCGAACCTGCGTGAGTCGGTCGCGCGCATCAAAGAAAACTGCGAGCCCGCCCTGTGTACGGTTCTGTTCATGGGCGGGGCGGGAGGATCACTGCGGGCAGGCGTGACCGAGAATCCGGTAAGGCTGACGCATTCGGTGCGGGATGCGCTGACACGCGTGACCTGTGGCGGCGCTCCCGTATACGTGTGGCCAGGAGGCGGCATCACCTTCATGGCCGACGTAACTCGCATGCCGCAAAATGCCTTTGGATATGTGCCGACTCCAGCGCTGGTTGCGCCGATTGAATTTACTTTACGGCTAACGGATTATGCTGGGCTAGGCGGTTATATGGAGCACGTGCGCCCGCTGAGTTCGATCGTTGCGGAGGACGCAAGCCGCCGTCAACTGGCGGCGCGGGCAGATAATCCTTGGCCGCTCGAATCTGGACTGGGGAAGTCAGCAAAAAAGAGGAGGAGATGAATCAACGCGCACAAATTCGGATGCTGCCCGACCAACGCCGCCTGCATCTTCATGACGGCCCGATCGACCTAATCGTCGAAGCGTTTGGTACTCCGGTTGAAATCAAAGCGGCTTATCGCGCGGCTGCAGCGCGATTCGTAACTGTGCTCGACGAGTTGTGCAGCGAGCTTTCGTTGTTGCGGCAGGCATGGTCTTCAGAAGCAGAGTGGCCGGCCGGCGCAGTCGCGCGCAGAATGGCGGCGGCCGTTACACCGTACGCGACCGAATATTTCATCACGCCCATGGCAGCCGTTGCCGGAGCCGTGGCCGAAGAGATTCTGGCCGCGATGCTCGCGGCTGCCGAACTTTCTCGCGCTTACGTGAACGACGGTGGAGATATTGCGCTGCATTTGAGTGCAGCCGAAAATTTTGCAGTCGGAATGGTCGAGCGGCCCGATCCCTCGCTGCTGGGTTCGTTGCTAAGCACAACGACCGTGCACTCGTCCGACCCGGTGCGCGGCATCGCGACCAGCGGATGGCGCGGCCGCAGTTTCTCTCTCGGTATCGCCGATGCTGTGACGGTGCTTGCCGATCGCGCTGGCGCCGCCGATGCTGCCGCCACCATTATCGCCAACGCGGTTGACCTGCCTGGCCACCCTGCGGTGGTTCGCACCCCTGCCTGCCAGCTCGCACCCGACAGCGATCTCGGCGACCAGCCGGTGACTCAGGCTGTCGGCAAATTGACGAAGGAAGAAGTGAACCGGGCTTTGCAAACGGGCGCTCTTACGGCAGAGCTTCTGCTGCGAATGGGACTGATTCGCTCGACTGCTCTGAGCCTGCAAGGGGAAACACGCGTCGTTGGAGTCCTAGGACAGTCGCAAATACTCGCGGCTCCCGTCGGCGAAAGGGGCCTGGTGCATGCCTGAGGTGGTAATCCGCAAGAGGGTTGTTTGCGTCGAAGAGATTTTCCACGAAGGAGGACCCGTCGCGGAAAAGCCGTTGCGTCGCGCCGCGACAATTGCCGTGATTCGAAATCCATTTGCCGGGGCATATGTCGCCAGCATCGAAGGGTTCATGGAAGAGCTGAAACCGCTTGGCCTGGAAATGGCCCGCCAGTTGGTCGCCGCGCTTGGTGGAGACGCAAAAGTCGTCGAAGGCTACGGTAAGGGCGCGATCGTGGGATCCGCGGGCGAGCTTGAGCACGGAGCTCTGTGGCATGTGCCCGGCGGATACGCCATGCGTGAAGTTTTGGGCGGGGCGAAGGCGATTGTGGCTTCCTCGAAAAAAGTTGGCGGGCCCGGAACGCGACTCGATGTGCCGATCACGCACATCAATGCGTCGTATGTGCGTAGTCATTTTGATTCCATGGAAGTGGGCGTGAACGACGCGCCCCGAGCTGACGAACTTCTTCTGGTTCTGGTGATGACGACTGGGGCGCGCGTGCATGCCCGCGTGGGCGGCCTCAAGGCATCCGAGATTAAAGGAGAAGACGGCTTGCGCTGAAGGACAGGTATTGAGAACAAAACGTCGAGAACAAAAATGAAAGCCAAGATCCGCAAGATTGTGACGTTGGTGGAAGAAACGCAGCGCGAAATGGATCGTGAAATTTTTCCTCCAACGCGGCGAGCGGCGGCCATCGCGGTAATCGACAATCCGTTCGCCGGAACATACTTTGAGGATCTTTCGGAGTTGATGGCGATTGGCGAGGAACTGGGCGAACTTCTGACGGCGCGTGCGGTTACCGCTCTCGGAATCGCGGGCCCATCGGCGGAGAGTTACGGCAAAGCAGCGGCGGTTGGCGAGGACGGAGAACTGGAGCATGCCGCCGCGATTCTGCATCCAAAGCTCGGGACGCCGGTGCGGCGGGTGCTGGGCAAAGGCGCGGCGCTGATTCCGTCGTCGAAAAAGCGCGGTGGCATGGGCGTCGTCCTCGACATCCCGCTCGGGCATAAGGATGCGGCGTTCGTGCGCAGCCACTTCGACGGCATGGAGGTGCGAATCAATGATGCACCGCGCGCCAACGAAATGATGGTGGCGATTGCGGTGACCGACAGCGGTCGTCCGCTCCCGCGCGTTGGCGGGTTGACCAGGGAGCAGATCAAGGGCGAAGATGGGCTTCGCTAGCCCATGGTCAATTATTTTCCTTCCGGAGCTCTCACCAGAAAAGAAATATCGCCCACCTTATAAAGCACTCTGCCCGGCGAATCCGGCGTTGGTGTGATCTTTCCCTGCCGCATCGCGGCGAATGCCAAAACAAGCCGTGTAAGCACCTCAGGCGATGCGACCGGGATATTGTGTGCGCCTAAAACAACTTTCACATACGGTACGAGACCATTAAGGCGACTGATCGAGGCGGCGTACGCTTTGAAATCGGTCTCGGGCCGAAACAGCCAGATGGGCGCGGGATAGTACGTATCACCAGTGAAGAGCAGGCCGTTGGCGCGATCGATCAACGAGATGGCGTCCGGAGTATGCCCAGGCGTTGCGATCACTTCCAGTGTGCGGCCCCCGACATCGAATCGGTCGCCGTCATGCGTGTAGTTCGTGATTTTCCACGGTCGGGTTGTGTAGGCTTGTGCGTCGAATCCCTTCGGCAGCGTCCCACAAATCTGATCAGGCGTGACTTCCGCTTGTGCATCTTCGCGCGACCCCTGCGCGTTCTTACGGGTAAAGTCCGTATCCATCGCGTAGATTGTGTCGAATTCCCAGTTGTCGCCCACGTGGTCATCATGGGTATGAGAGTTCAAAACCACGATCGGCAGCTTCGTCAGTTCGGCCGTGACTTTCTTGATATCGCTCATGCCCATACCGGTGTCGAATAGCAGGGCACGCTTCTCGCCGACGATCAGATAGCTGATGACTTCTTCCGCCTGATGCGGTTCGTAAATTGCGAAGACGCCGGGCGCCGGTTTGTAAACTTCGAACCACGGATCGTCCACGGCAACGCGTTCGAGGGTTTTGTATTCGGGGCGAGGCAGCGCGCGACACCACGCGGGAATTGCACTCTGAGCAAGTAGGTACGTTGGCGGAAGAGATAAGTAGGCCATGAGTATGTACATTGTGGTAATCAGCAGAAGTTTACGCATGTACAACCTCCGGCACGAGCGTAGCTGGCGGCGTATTCCGGCTGCGTTGAATGCTAACCACTCCATCAATAATTATCATGCCAATACCTGCCAAGTCCCCTTTTTGAATGCTGTCGAGCAGGTTTTTCCCGGCGGATTGTTGCGCCGTATCGAGGAAAACGAACGTCGCCTCGCGTCCGGTCTCGATCAGTCCGCAATTCAGGCTGCGCATCTTCGCAGTGTTCCCCGTGGCCAGGCAAATCGCGATCTCCGCAGGAATTTCACCCAGTGACGACAGCATTGAAATCATCCGAAGAATACCGAGCGGCTGTACTCCGGAGCCTGCGGGCGAGTCAGTGCCGAGAATCACGCGATGAAGCTGCTTCAGTTCTCTCGCCGTGCGCAAGGCGAGCAGGCCGGCTCGCTCATTGCCGTTGTGGACAATTTCCAGTGCTCGAGGCGAGCGCTCGCACAAGGCGATGATTTGATCATCGGGAAGCGCCGTATGCCCACCGTTGACGTGGCCAATGACATCGGCGTCGGTTTCGAGCACCATATCTTTGTCGATCAGACTCGATCCCGGGATCGACGGACCGCCGGTGTGAATCGTGCTCTGGATGCCGTATTTGCGGGCCCAAGCCACCATGCGCCGTCCGGTGACTCCATCTTTCACGCTGCCCAGACCAACTTCGCCGAGAAATTTCACTCCGGCAGCGGCGAGTTCCCGGAAGTCATCTTCGACCATGCCCTGCTCGAGCACCGGAGCTCCAGCGTAGACTTTAACTCCTCCCGGACGAAACGCATGGAAGGCGCGCTGCGCGAAAATCGCCATGGCTTTCAGCCCGACAATATCGTTGGGCCGGCCCGGTGTATGAACTTCTCCCGCAGAGACCATCGTCGTGACGCCGCCGTGCAGGCAGCTATCGATCCAGCCCAGTTGATTCTGCCGTGGCGTCCAATCGCCGCACACTGGATGCACGTGGCTGTCGATCAGCCCCGGGGCGAGCGCGGTACCTTTGGCATCAATCGTAGTGGTGGCGTTAGAAGTGTCAATTTCCTTCTCTTTGCCAACCGCACGGATCACGCCGTCAACGGCAACGACTGTATCGGCGTCAAGAATGGGATGGTCGAGATCGCCACTGAGTAGAAGCCCGACGTTGCGGACGACCAGTTTGTTGGGGCCTGCGGATTTTGCCGGAGTATCGTTGCTCATGAAATCGGCTCACGGGATCGTTCGCCAGAACGAACTGGCAAATCATACCTGACGTTGCACTCGCCTGCGACGTTTGTCAGTGTGAAACCGATAGTGTTACGCTCGGCTTCACACAAGAAGGAGAGTCACAGTGTCGCAAGATGTGTCGCAAGACGTTATCTTCTGGGAAGTGGACGTGCAGGCCGATTTCATGTTGCCAGGAGGGAAGCTTTATGTGCCGGCGGCGGAAAAGCTGCTGCCCAACATCCGGTCGCTCACCGACGCGGCACGCCACGGGCAGGTTTTCCTCGTCTCGCATGGCTGCTTTCACGCGCCCGATGATCCTGAATTCAAAATCTTTCCACCGCATTGCGTGAAGGGAACTGCCGGCGCCGAGCTCGTTCCCGAAGCTCTGACCAATAAAGTCGTGCTCGTGCCGAATGATCCCGACGCGAAACTGCCGGAAGATTTGTCCCGCTACCAGCAGATCCTGCTGGAGAAACAAACGCTGAACATTTTCGAAAGCCGGCACGCCGAGGCTCTCGTCCAGCGGCTCGGAACTCGGGCGGAGTTTGTCGTCTTCGGCGTGGTGACGGAATATTGCGTGAGCTTTGCCGCGAAAGGATTGCTGGAACGCGGGAGGCGTGTAGCCCTAGTCCAGGATGCAATCGAAACTTTGAAGCCGGAAGATGGCCAGAAAACCATTGCCGAACTCGAACGTCTGGGCGCGCGATTGACGACTACTCGCCAGGCTCTCAGCGCGCTCAGCCACTGAGAGCCTGGCTAGACATCCTGGCTCGGCCCTTAGTGATGGTCGCCGTGATTGTGGCGCCAGGTCCAGTATTCCTTCTGCTCGTCCTTGTTGATCTTGCGGAAGTCACGATGCGGATCGCGATGTGTTTCCACGGCCCAGCGATTGTAGTAACCCACTTCCTCATCGTTCCACACGTGATAGTCCGTGTAGTAAGGGTCGTAAACGCGATAGGGGTGATGTTCGCACGCCATTCCTGCAAACGACGAAGTCAGAGCGGCAGCGAGCAGCAGTGCACTCAAGGGGTTGGAACCACGGCTCATGTTTTTCTCCTTCGAGATAGAAAAACACATCTCAGGTTGATTAGTTGCAGAAGGTGCATCTCTCGGTTACGAGAAAGTGTACCTTCGCGTACGATTCTACCCGCAACCGTGATGCGCTTAGCACTCTAACGTTTCCTTGCGAACACGATTTCCTTTCCTTTCGATTACTTTTCAACCAAGGCTGGATTGTAATAGACTTGGGCGTCGAGGAGATTCCACGTTGGGCGACCCGTTGCGCACGCTGCTGGACTTGCCGGAGCAGGAACGAACTGAGCGCGGACTGGAACACACGCCGCGCGAAATCTGGCAACAGCCCGATACCTGGAGCCAGACCTACCAGCGCTGCCTCGAACACCGCGGCGAGTTGAACGATGCGCTGCGGCGCGCCGGCATCGGTCGCGGCAACACTTCTTCTCCCACGGTCTACCTTATCGGCGCCGGCACCTCCGATTACACTGGCCGCGCGCTGGCTCCGCTGCTTCGCCGGCGCTGGGGCTGTGACGTTTGGCCAATCCCCTCGACGACTCTGCTGACTGAATTCGAGGAGTTTCACCGCCCGGGAAGAGAGTACCTCTGGATTTCGTTTTCCCGCTCGGGGCAGAGCCCCGAAGGCGTGGCCCTGCTCGAACAAGCGCTGGATCGCAATCGCGAGATCCGTCACTTGGTGATTACCTGCAATCAGCAGGGGGCGATGGCGCAACTGTGCGCTCTTCACCCCGATCGCGCAGTGGCCCTGGTGCTTGACGATGCGGTGAATGATCGCGGGCTTGCCATGACCAGTTCATTCAGCAACATGGTTCTGGCCGGGCAATGCGTAGGGAATCTCGAAGAGTTTGAACAGTTCGGCAACGTGGTGGCGCAAATGGGCGAGATCGGCCGGCAGTTCCTTCCCACCGCAGCCGAAGCCGCTGAGGCCATTACTCTGCTCGGTTGCACTCGCACCTGCTTCGTCGGTGCCGGAGTGCTGCGGGCCGTGGCCGATGAATCCGCGCTGAAAGTCGTTGAGCTGAGCGCCGGCAAAGTCACAACCATGGCCGAGACGCCGCTCGGGCTGCGGCATGGACCCATGTCGAGCGTCGACAGCCATACCCTGTTTGTTGCCTTCCTCTCCAGCGAAAAGCAGCGCCGCGGATACGAGCTCGACCTGTTGCGCGAGATCGATCACAAACATCTGGGTCGGGTGCGCGCGGTGGTCACGGCCCGAGGCGACGCTGATGCTTCGTCACTCGCTGATTATTCTTTGTCGTTGAATTGTGCCGCCGATTTTCCCGATTATTATCGTCCGATGCTCGATGTGATGCTGGGCCAGCTGATCGGCCTGTTCGCTTCCATGCGCTATGGCCTTAAACCCGATCAGCCCAGTCCCGGCGGAACGATTACGCGGGTGGTTGCTCCTATCAAGTTGTACTCGTAGATTCTCTCTAGCTCGTCACTATCGTCAAGGCGGCGGGTTCGTTGGCGCAGAACGGGTCGCTGCCCAGCGCGTCGTCGGTGTGAGCGAAAGCCCGCGCGCGATCCTCCGCAGAGACGGCTCTATTCGCAGGCTCCGCATTTTTTCCTGGGCATAGGGCCATTTCTGGGAAGTTTTACTTGTGTGATATACCCCCCTCCCCCCCTCTCCCCTGGTCTATTGGAATCATCAACCTGCGTAAGAATTGGACAGTTGATCCTGGGGCTGCAATCACTTAGGGGTAAAATCCTGAGCCGCAAGGAGTTACAGGCCGACAATGGACCTCTCTAGATATTTAATTTTCTGGTGCTGGGTCAGTATGGGGGAAGGAAATTTCTCGGTCAAGGTTGAATGAACATCGACGGGGTTGCTTCTGTGGAAAAATGCGCGGCATTCAGAAACATAGCGGGGAGAGATGACTGATATCGGATATGCCTCATTGACTTCATATGTTGAGATATCTATATATAGATATCTATACCAAGATATCTATATATGGCAAAGACCGATGCTCTTCAAGGTTCGCTAGACTTGCTCGTGCTCAAGATATTGTCGCGCCGCCCGCGACTTCACGGATACGCGATCATGGCTGCCGTCGCCAGCACATCCGGCGAAGTGCTGCGCGCAGAGGAAGGTTCGCTTTACCCAGCGTTGTATCGGATGGAGGAGGCGGGCTTGATTCGCGCGCAGTGGATCAAGAAGGATTCTGGCCGACGCGCCCGCGTCTACGAATTGACCGCGGCGGGCAAAAAGCAACTGGGCGTGGAAGAGTCGCGCTGGCAGTCGGTCAGTTTCGCTATCAATCGGGTTCTCCGGGAGGCATGACATGTCTTTGTGGTCGCGTATCTCGAATGCCGTGCGCGGTGAGCGCTTGAGTCGCGAGATCGAGGAAGAGTTGCAGTCCCACATTGACGAAGCCATTGCCTCAGGTCGTGATCCCAAGGAAGCGCGCCGGGCATTCGGCTCCGCGCTGCGCGTCAGCGAGGCGAGTCACAGCATTCGTGCTGCCGGATGGCTTGAGTCGCTTCTCGCCGATGTAAGGTTCGGCTGGCGGCAGCTCTGGCGCAACAAGGTCACATCCTTTGCGGCTGTGGTTTCACTCGCCCTCGGCATCGGCTCCTGTGTCGCCGCCTTCCGTCTTATCGACGCCCTGCTCTGGCGCCCGCTCCCCATCTCCAATTCCAGCAACCTCTACGCCCTCTCTCGCAAGATGACCGGCTTCGAGGGCAAGCCCATTGAGGATGGCCACTGGGCCACGCCGGACTTCAACCTCATGCGCGATGCCGTCAAGGATCAGGCCGATCTCATCGCCATCAGCGACGCCGACCGCACGGACATTACCTGGTCCACCGACGACGAGATGGAGAAGGCCCACGTGGTTTATATCTCCGGCAACATGTTCCCGCGGTTCGGCCTGGAGCCCGCGCTCGGTCGCCTGCTCGCGCCCGCCGACGACCGCGCCCCCGGCGCCAGTCCCTATGCGGTCCTCTCCTGGGACTACTGGAATCACCGCTTCGGCGGCGATCCCAAGGTCCTCGGCGGCTCGCTCCACATAGGCAACCAGACCTTCCAAATCATCGGCGTCGGCCCTCGCGATTTCACCGGAACCGAAAAGGGAACGGTCACCGACATCTTTCTGCCGCTCAGCATGAACAGTTTCGCGACCCAGGACAGCGTCGACTGGCACCGGACCTTCCTGATGTTGAAACCCGGCGTCAACCCGGCCACCGCCGTCGAGCCGCTCCGCCAGCATCTCTCCGTCGTCAACCGCGCTTTCGAGGCCGATTGCTCCAAGTGCTTTCGCGGCGCGACCCAGGCGTCCATTGACCGCTTTCTTAATCAGACGCTTGTCTTCTATCCCGCCGGCGCCGGCATCTCCGATCTTCAGGAGGACTATCGGCGATACCTTGGCGTCCTGGGTCTGCTGGCCGCTCTCGTCCTGCTTATCGCCTGTGCGAACGTCGCTAACATGATGACCGCCCAGGCCGCCGCCCGGTCGCAGGAGATGGCTCTGCGAATTTCGATTGGCGCCGGCCGTCGTCGCCTGGTCCAGCTCATCCTCGTCCAGAGCGCACTTCTCGCCCTCCTGGCTTCCGGCCTGGGCGCATTCTTTGCGGCATGGTCCGCACCCTTTGTGCTCAGCCTCGTCAATCCGCAAGACAACCCTGCGCGCCTCGCCCTTCCTGCCGACTGGCGTGTGCTTTTCTTCGGCGTCGGGCTCATTCTCCTCGTCGTTCTATTGCTTGGTTTGCTGCCTGCTCTCCGTGCTTCTGCGGTCCGGCCCGTCGCCGCGCTCAAGGGTGGGGAAGATCCGCACTCGCCACGCCGTCTCATGCGTGGAGCCATCGCTCTTCAGGTCGCCTTCTGTTTCCTCGTCCTCTTCCTCTCTTCGCTCTTCGTCGCATCCTTCCAGCGCCTGCAGAACCGCCCCCTCGGTTTCTCCACCGACCGTCTGCTGCTGCTCGAGACGGTCGCTGGCAAAGGCCAGCTCCCCATCGTCTGGAACCAAACTGCCGAGGCGCTCCGTGCCGCCCCTGGCGTCGACTCGGTCGCCATCTCGGGCTGGCCACTTCTCGGGCGCATCCGCATCAACAGCGACATCTCCATCAACGGCGCGCCTCCCAGCCCGACTCCTGGCTGGTTCCTGAATGTTTCGCCGGGCTGGCTCTCGACGATGAATATCCCGTTGGTTTCCGGCCGCGACTTTCGCCCGGAAGATATCTCGCCGGGAGCCGCCATCGTCAACGAAACCTTCGTTAAGACGTTCTTCCCCGGCCAGGACCCCATCGGCCGCTCCTTTGAACGCGGTGCCAATCAACCGATCAACAAAATAGTCGGCGTCACTCCCGACGTCCCATATGACGACCTGCGCGAGCCCAGCCGCGCCGTCTTCTACGTCCCCTTCACCGAAATTGATGTGCTAAATAACAACAAATCCGCTCCCAGTGTCGTCGACTTCGCGACCTTCACCATTCACAGCAACGCCCAGAACCCGCTCGCCCTCGCCGGCTCCCTTCGCCAGTTCATTGCGCAACGCCACAACGGCCTGCGCGTTTCCAACATCACCACGCAGTTCGATCTGGTCCGCGACCAGACCGTTCGCGAGCGTCTGATCGCCATGCTCGCCGCTTTCTTTGCCGCCGTCGCGCTGCTCCTCGCGGGCATCGGACTCTACGCTGTCCTGAACTACTCTGTCCTGCAACGCCGCCGCGAGATTGGTATCCGCATGGCGATTGGCTCGACTCGTGCTGGCATCGTGCGCATTGTGACGTTCGATATCTTCCTGATGATCGCGCTCGGAGGCTGCACGGGCATCGCCCTCGGATTTGGGGCGGCGCGTTATGTCGAGTCGCTTTTCTACCAGGTCAAAGCAACCGACGCGGATATGATCGCTTTGCCGACCTGTGCCATGCTGCTCAGTGCACTCGTTGCCACACTGCCTGCCGTGCTTCGCGCGCTGCGCACCGACCCCACCGAAATTCTGCGTAGCGAGTGAGCGACGAGTCCTTACAAAGTTGATCACGAACTTGTAGATGGGTGATCGATTTTGCCGTGCAGCGGGTTCGTTTGATGGCAAATCGCCAATGCGCTCACGCTTGCGCGACTGGAAAATGCAGCACACGGAAAAGGGGACGGAACGATGAGTGGCACAGGAATTGTTCACGGCCGCCGGGGGTGCTGCTACCATTAGCGGATGTTCAATTTTGGGAAACCGAAGACAGTTGGCGACTGGATGGTTCACATCGCTGGAGCGATCGTCGCAATATTCCTTGTATGGTGGATGCTTCGGATGTACGTGCTGTGAAGGCTGAGAACTAACACGATGTAACTTGTAAGTAAATGAGGCGCAGACGCGAATTATCGCGAAAGTTCGAGCTTGGCGGTTGCAATCCACGCTCAATCGAGGTAGAGTGTGCTCGTCTGACCACAACCTTCCGCCGCGCCCGTCGGGTGACGGTTTCTTGTGCCAACCAATATTGTCCGAACTGTGAGTTACAACACACGGAAGTGTGATCTCACCCAGGCACAGTTAGAACTATCTCTGTTAGCGTCTCCGCCAGCATGTCCGCTTAATATCGAGCGGCATGTGCAGGCGGGGTGCAGTTGAGTTGCCCAAATTGGGGCGGGCTGCTAACACTTGGCCGTGAGCGAAGTAGCTGGCGATGTCGAACCGCGGATCATTCGATGTCAAACCCGATCATTCAATGACGGACTCTCCCAAGGACGCAAGACTTCGGGACATAGCCGGGGATCTATGCGATTTGCTGGATCAGCAGATGAAAGCAATTACGGGCCGTGGATTACCAGACTTAGCTGAGGAAGAACTAGCGGATTACGAACTGCGCCGAAGGCAGATCGCAGCGCTGCGCTCTGAACTGAACGCTCTAGCCTATCCCAACTGAACGGGTTCCTATTCGCGGACGGATTCCGGGACGCGAGCCGATGGATCACTTCGGGCTCGCATTGTTCCGCTGGTGCGATGTTCTTGTTCATCTAGAAGGCGATTCATCTGGTCAATGATCGCCACGAGGCGTTTGGGGTTTCTCTCGCGCTGTGCCATTTCTTGCAGGTCATTCCATCCTTCTGGTTCGTCTGTCAACATTTACAGTTTTCTCCCGATGTAGGCGTTGTCCCCAAGCCGCGACAACAAAGTTCATACGATCTTTAATTCAACGATCATTGAAGAGAAAGTAACATTTGAGGCCACGTCGCCGCTGTGACGAGCGTCACAATTGCTGTGTGGAAAACTCGGAAGATGTTTGCGAAACTCGGTCTGGACCGGTGTGGATAAAAGGGTTAGCGCTGATTAAGAATTGATTGTCCGAGCCAATTTTCGATACGTGCGATCGAGTGAGGGTGTAGGGCACTAAGCGTACAGATTGATAAGGCGCCCGTTCCAGGCAGTAAGACTGGCCGCATAGGAAAGGTAATGGGCGGCCGCCGTCTTTTCGACAGGACGGTTCCAGGCCCATCCCGAGACATACTCCCCGCGGGAGGGGCCCGCGTCATGGCTCTGGGAATCTTCTACGGGCGTTCCGTAGATGAGATTGGGCTCGCCCCGGCGCGTTGAAGTTGAAGACGACCGAGCGAAAGCGTCGGGGGAGGGAACCAGGCTGATTTGGCTCCGCGTGGCGATCGCCTTCTGAGTTAGAGGCGCCAGGCTGGTTGACAGATCAGGCGCCGGCGGCGGGTCGACCGGATTCACCGACGCTGGGAGCAGTTTCATCGACATATTGATCGATATGGGAGATCAAGTTTGCTAACTCTCAATCTATCGGCAGTTCCGGCTGATCTGAAGAACACGGCGGTACTTTAGCACCGCGCCGTGAAGACTCAAATCCGGCGCACAGCGAAAACTAAGGAACACGCGATGGGAATGAGGCCAATCAAGCTAGGCTCGAGTCGAATCGCGACTGTCCGCAGAAGCAGGAGGTTGAGCAGCACATTGCTGAGGGAAAAGAACAGGCATTGCGCGGTTAGACAGCTCTAAATCGACATCTCTCTAATAGCCTCTCATAATGGCGCCAAGGCGCTTCTGCCTGAGGCCCTCTCCGCGTTTCTGGGTTCCGTTTTGACATCGAGCAGAATTGGGAACTGCGCTGGGGAAACCCTTGAGCACATTCTGTTGCATTGTGACATTCTGCCGACATAATGAATGTATGGGAGCCCAATTACCGGATCCAACCCCTCGACGCCGAAGCGAGCGCGTGTCGATCGCCTTTCCACTGGAAGTTGCGGGGGTGGACCTTACCGGGCAGCGATTTTCCGACAAGACCAAGACGACGACGGTGAGCATGTACGGCTGCTGCTTGCCGATCCCGCGGCTGCTGAAACCCGACCAGCAAGTTCAGTTGACGCGCATCCTGACTGGCCAATCGGCGCTGGGACGCGTGGTTGCGCCGATGGGCGACCAGCCCGAGGGGCACCTCTATGGCGTTGAAACCGCCGATCCCTGCGCCGCTCTGTGGGGCATTCAGTTTGCATCGCCGATGTACCAGAAGCTTGTCGACAACCTGCGAGAAGGTGCGTACTTCGTGAACCTGGATCGCAAGATTACTTACTGGAATGAAGGAGCGGAGCAATTGTCGGGGTATGCAGCCGGAGAAATTGTCGGCCAATCATCCTCGGAAAACCTGGCTGAGGTCGATGCGAGCGGCAAACAGCTTTGTGACGACGACAGTCCGCTGGAGCAGTCGATGATCGATGGACAGCCGCGCAGCACGGATGTGTTTATGCGGCATAAGCAGGGACACCGGGTTCCGGTAAATGTGGAAATCCTGCCTATGCGGAATCCTGCGGGAAAAATTGTGGGCGCGGCGAAGGTATTCCGGAATTCGAGCAGCTACCATAGAGTGGAACGAAGAGTCAGCGAACTGGAGCAACTGGCTTTCCGCGATCCGCTGACCGGCTTGCCGAACCGCCATTATTTCGAATTGAAAGTAGAGCATGCGCTCGACGAACAGCGGCGCTTCGGCCGTCAGTATGGTTTGTTAATGTTCGATATTGACCGCTTCCGCCAGGCCAATGACGATCATGGCCACGAAGTGGGCGACGCCTTACTCAAGGCCCTGGCGGAAACGTTGGAACGGACGCTGCGAGCGGACGATTTGGTAGGCCGCTGGGGCGGGGAAGAGTTCCTGGTACTGGCCCCTGACGTGGACGAGGTCGCCTTACGCCTGGTGGCCGAGCGCTGCCGGGGCCTGATCGCGCAATCTTCGGTCGCCACCAATTCGTCGCGGACCGCGATCACGGTTTCCATTGGAGGCACGCTGTTGAGTAATGGCGACTCAGCGCAGTCGGCGATTCGCCGGGCGGATGAGCTCATGACTGAGAGCACGCGCGCCGGGGGCGACCGAACTACAACTGCATGACCCGAGTTCCTTCGTACACCTGCCGATAGCCCGCTGCCCGATCTAGGTGTCCTCCGTTTCATTGTGACTCCCGATTAGACCAGCCGAGTTACACGAACCGATACTCATTTTACAAATCTTCACTATTCAATAGGGCGCTTGACATATCTAGGGCGTAACATGGGTGGGTCGAGTGTAGTTTCGTGGAAGCTGCAACTTAAGTACTCGGTCCGAGTTATTTGACAATATGAGCGTGGTTGCTTTTTGAAGGGTTCCCTTCACGCTGCCGGAGGAGTTTCATGCCGCTACTTCGTTCTGGTCGCTCCCTTTCTGTTTTCGATTTTCCGATCTTCCTTACATCGATTGCCGTGGCAATCGGCTTGACGACCGGCTGCGGTTCCAGCGGTGCCAAGAAGGCTCCCCCACCATTCTCAGGAGACACAGAAGTCACGGTCGTAGTGTCGAGCACGGCCAACGATGCGCTGTCTGAGTTCAATCTCGACATCCAGAGCCTTACGCTGACCAGTCAATCGGGAACGACGGTGCCAGTGCTCGCCGGCGATTGGCCAGTCGAATTCATGCATCTGAATGGGGAAATCGAACCGGTGGTAGCGCTGCCGATTCCGCAGGGCATTTATACGGCCGCCACGGCAGTGATTGGGAGCGCAAGTTTCACATGCCTGACGGTGATGCCTGCTAGTTCCGATACACCCGGCAGCCTGGATGAAAGCACCTATGCCTACGGCTACACTCCGAATAGCCAGGTGACGGTGACTTTGCCTTCGCCGATTACGATCACCGGCGACGCTATAGGCCTGACGCTCAATCTGCAGGTTTCGCAATCCGCCAGCTATCCCAGCACTTGCTACCCTCCAGAGAGTGGCATATCGCAGTATTCGATTAATCCGACCTTTAGTGTGACGCCTGTGACTTTCGCGGCGCAGCCGACCAATACCGGCAACGGCAAGGTCAACGAACTCCAGGGCGAAGTCAGCGCGTTGGGAACGACGGGCGGCAGCTTTACTATGTCGCTGGCGACGTTGGCCAATCCTCGAAGAACGATTTCCGTCAGTTCCGACAGCAACACGGCGTATCAAGGCATCGGCAATTTTTCTGCGCTGCAGGTGGGAACGTTCGTGGATATGGACGGGACGATCCTGCCGGACGGATCGGTGCTGGCCACGCGTATTGCGAGCTACAATCCAACCGCCCTGAACGAAATGATTGGGCCGCTCGAGCAACTGGCTGCTTCGGAGTCGAACCTTTTCAGCTTTCCCACCGAGCAGCAGGGGCAAACCTATTCCGCCCAATCAGGGGCACAGTCGCTAGGGGTCTACTCGTACTCGAGCAGCACATCGTATGGAATCTCTGGCCAGATGAGTAATCTGGCGAGCCTTCCTTTTGTCGCCAGCTTCAACGCTTCGAACATGGTGACGGGACAGAATGTCGCCATATTTTCGCAGCAGATTACTGACTACTACGGTGGAGACTATACGCCGGCGACAACGATGACGCTGATGCCGCAGATCATCAACGGAACGGTCTTGGGGTCAGCGAGCACCGGCAGTTTTACCGACTACACGGTTGCGCTCGCATCCTATGATCTTTTTCCCACGCTGGCGGCACAACCGGGACAGAACATGGTGCTGAACAATCCGGGCCAGGTGGAAGTGTACGTCGACGGCAACACCCAACAGCTCAACACGCAGGCTCTCGCCGCGGGCAACACGCTGCGGTTCTATGGCTTGGTGTTCAACGACAACGGCACACTGCGCATGGATTGTGCCCAGGTCAGTGACGGCGTGGCCTTCGTGGCCCCGCAGTCGAATTCAGGAACTCAGGCGCAGGTCGGCGAGCCGAGAACGATTCGCCGTGCCGGCTCGCGCGGGATGATGCCAACGATCACCACGCTTACCAGGTCCCACGAAACTCAACCGTAGTGCTCGAAATCAGCAGGTGTCGGGAGGCTGTTATGAATACCGTTCCGCCGTTCTCGTTGCGTCAGTCGTCTTCCAATCTTTGCGTCGCATCAATCGTTGTGGGGTCAATGGTCGCTCTCGTCGCTCTCGGCATGACGATGGGCTGCGGCTCCAGCGGAAGCATGACGAAGACTCCGCCGCTGTCCGGGAACACAAATGTTACGGTAATGGTGTCGAGTACGGCCAACGATCAATTGCCGGAGTTCGATGTCAACTTCCAAGGGATTAGCTTGACCAGCCAGTCGGGCAAGACGGTCTCGTTACTATCGCCCGGGATGGGTGAATCTGCTGAATTCATGCACATCAACGGCCTCGCCGAACCGTTGGTAACCACCAGCATTCCGCAGGATATTTATACGAGCGCCACCATAGCTCCTGGCGGCATGGCGACCTTCGTTTGCATCGCTCTTGGCCCTGTGGATGGACAAGAAACTCTGACTACGGATCAGTTCAACAACGGAGTACCGGCGTCGGCTGTGACCGTGACCTTGCCGTCGCCCATTACTGTGATCGGCGCGAGCATGGGGCTCTCACTCAATCTGCAGGTCTCGCAGTCGGCTACGGTCGGTGATTGCCTGACCCCCGACGGGTTCTATGGTTTTTCTGTGACTCCCGCTTTCACCCTCGCCGCGCTGAATTTGTCTCCTTCGCCGACGAATTCTGCAAATGGCAAGGTCATGGGACTTGACGGACAGATCACTGCTATTGGCGCTGGCAACTTCACGATCTCGATACCCGACCTCGAGGGACCGAGGCCGCTCTCGGTGAGTTCCGGCAGCGGCACCGTGTATCAGGGCATCAGCAACTTTTCTGGGCTGGCGGTAGGCACGTTTGTCGACCTGGATGGTGCGATCCAATCGGATGGTTCTGTGGGAGCGACGCGCATTGCGGTGGAAGACCCGGCTGCCGGCGATGTGTTCCGCGGACCGTTGATCGAAGTAGTCCCGTCGGTAGGTGTGCTCACGATGCATAGTCACCAGTGGCAGGGGGAAGGTGTTCTAGGCCTTGGCGAGGGCTCGATGGATCTGAATTTCAGCAGCTCAATATTTCAGATCTCCGGCCAACTCACGAACCTGTCGAGCTTGCCATTCGTGCCCAGCTTCAATGCTGCAAACATGGTCCCCGGCCAGGAGGTGTACGCTTCTGTGGCCTCGTTCTCTTTCGACACTGCTCGGCCTCCAGCGACCACCATGACGCTGATGCCACAGACGATCGACGCTACGGTTACGGCATCGTCGCAGAACGGTAACTTTACCGACTACACCGTGACGCTTGCGCCGTATGATTTATTTCCTATGCTGGCGGTGCAGCCCGAACAGACGAATGTTGAGAACAATCCAAGCCAAGTGGAGGTATACGTCGACGGCACCACGCAGATGCTCAACTCGCAGGCTTTGGCCGCGGGGAGTACGCTACGTTTCTACGGGTTGGTGTTCAACGACAACGGGACTTTGCGTATGGACTGCGCACAGGTCAGTGACGGCGTGGCCTTCCAGCCGGCGGCTGGTGCGAATGTTCAAGGGAAAGCTGTTGCGGCGCAGACCGTTCGCCACGTATCTCCTGGCGGGACGCAGCAGGTGATTACAACGGTTACAGAATCTCACTGAGATTAAGACGTGGAGTTTGCCGAGGGAACCGCGCAGCTATTGGGCTACGGGGTTCCAGCCATCGAAAAAAGTTTTGGTCTGGAACTGGGCGGCTTCGGCGGCGGTCAGAAGTTTGGTGTGAGGATCGCGTTCGCCCGCGTGCGCTCCTGGGCCGGCGGAGTTGTATTCGGCGTAGTAGGCAGTGTCGATCGAGTGCGTTTCTCCCGGGTGCCACTCGCGCCAGCCTGCGGAAAGAATGTGAGCGCCCATCTCCGTATTGAGAAAAATAACTTTGGCATAGGGACGCCAGGGCCGGCCAAGCCAGACATTGGCCACTCCGGGCGCAGCGGTCAGCGTGCAGTGGTTGAAGACGAAAGCGCTGTCCTCAGCCGGATAGTGCTTGGACTGAGCGGTAATAAAACCTTCGAAGTGTGGAGTGTTGTGAATCTCGCAATGATCAAAAACCGCTTTGCTGTCGCCGAAAATGAAGTCCACGTTGCCCTCGACGTAGCAGTGCGAAAAATACTGGCGAGTTGGAATGCACGGCTCGCCGTCGGGCGAGCAGTTGCGGCTGCCGGCGTAGAGCGTGTCCTGGTTGCCGAGGAAGCGCACATTGCTGAACGCGGCTTTATCGGCCGCGACCAGCACGGCCAGCGCCTGTGAACCGACGGGAACCTGCTCGTGCGTGGCGTTCCAGTCGTTGGCGAAGGTGAGGTTCTCAGCACGAAAGTTGTCGCCGCGAATCTCTGCGGTCGCTGAGTGCAGCGTGCCGCCGGAAGTACCCGCACTCTTGTTGAAGATGATTATCGTTTTCGAAGCCTCTGCGTCGCTGCCGCGCAGCTCGATATTCGGCTTGGTAACGGAGATGGTTTCGCGATAGATACCGGGGCCAATTAGCAGAGTCGCGCCGTCGGCAGGCGCAGTGTCCAGCGCCTGTTGGATCGAGTAGAAATCTCCGCTTCCGTCGGCGGCGACGTAGAGGGTTTTATCTACGGGCGGGGCAGGGGTGGCAGATCGGGGAGCGGTTGTATTTGCGGGATAGTCTTCAAAACGGTTCTCGCAGGAGATGGGCGTGCCCGCCGTGCTGCCGGACGACTGGGTGATGTTCACGTCGTCTTCGCGGTTTTCCCCGCCTTGTTCATCACCATGCTCTCTCGGAGAAATAAGATTGCCAAGGCGCGGACCGACTTTCACGTCGGCATTTGAGACGTGGATGGCGCTCGCGGGCAATCCATCGGCAAACACATTGTCGAGCGTCAGGCCCAGCTTATGGTTGGCGTCGAAACCGGCGAGTGTGACTAGCCCCGGCGTGACCACGCGCACATCTTTCAGCGTGATGTCGCGGTAAATCGGAAGCAGGTCGCCGTGCGCCAGCGTGTACTTGGGTGTGAGGATGATGGGATTCCTGACGTTGCGAATGCAAACGTCTTCGTAGACGACATCGTGCACCAGGCCGCCACGGCTGGGATCGCTCTTGATGCGAATTCCGTTGTCGGCGCCGTCGATCGTGAGATCAGACACGCGCAGGGCATTGACTCCACCGTTGGTTTCACTTCCGATCGACATCCCGTGCCCGGAATAGAAATGATTGTGCGCAACCGTGATGTATGAGGAAGCGCCGGCTCTGCCAGCTTTGATGGCAACGTTATCGTCCCCGGTGCGTATGTAGGAATGGACGATCGAAACATTCGTCGAGCCCGACGGGTCGATGCCGTCGGTATTGCGAGCCGTGGCGGGAGTGTCGATCTTAACGCCCCATGCGGTAAATCCGTTTGTCTTTTCAACGGCCGCGTGGAAGTTAGGAGAATTGCGCAGCGTGATGCGGTAGAGGATGAAGCCGTCCGATTCGCGGACGATCAGAAGGCGAGTGCAGTTCTGCTTCGTATCGTTGATCTTGGCGAGATGAGCGAGGTCCCACCAGGATGTGTCTTGTCCGAGCAGGGTTTCGCCGCCGCGGCCGTCGATGGCGCCGTCGCCCATGATGGCGCTGTGCGGCGCGTGGTCGGCGACGATGAAGGGCTTGCATCCGTGGCCGTTGTGGTCGACGACTCCGCAACTGCCAGGGCTCACGTCGTAGTCGCGCGGGTTGCGCGAAGCATAGAGAACAGTATTGGCGTCGATCAGCAGGGTGACGCCCGGTTGCAGGTGGAAGGGCGCAGCCAAGAAAACATTCCGGTCCCTGGATCCGTGAAGCTCTACCGCCCTGCCGTCGCCACAGTGGTTGATTGCATTTTGAATACGTTCGGTGTCGAGGCGGCGTTCGTCTGCGTCGGTCAGGAGCCCGCGGGGAGCGGAAAGATTGGCCTCAAGCCTGGTGCAGACCGGAGGGAAGTGAGGCTCCACAACCGTTCGCCTGTCTTGCCCGAGAAGATTGGGGGAGAAGGCGATGAGGAAACAAAGTGCGGCGAAGCACAGCAGAGAGGATGGGAAAGAAAATCGCCGAGCCACCGGAGCATTCCTTTTTCTGGACTCAGTGGTCATACCACATTCGAGAAACGGCAGTCAATCATTAGGCGCACTCGGAGTATATCTCGGGTACCGTGACCTAAGCTCTGCCACAGAGGTCAGACCAGTACTTTTCCGTTGGCCGGTATTTTTGTTTTCTTGTGCTGGCGCAAGACCATGCGCTCCTCGTCGTCCTGCGCATCTTTAGCGCTCTGAATATGGCGTTCCATGAGCCTCTGCGCTTCGTCGGGATTTCTGTTGCGAATGGCGCGATAAATCTCGCGGTGGACGTCGGCGGAGTCTTTGAGGGATCGGGTAAGGCTCACGGTTTTGCGCCGGCCGTCGTAAAGCGCGGACGTGATGGTTTCCATCAAAGAGGCAAGTATCGGGTTGCCCGAGGCGGCGGCGATGGTGCGATGAAAGCGCACATCGTGAATGAGATACTCTTCGGGATCGTCAATGGTGGCGTACATCTCACCGACTTCCTCGGCGAGTTGGGTGAAATGCTCTTCCTTCCCGCGCTCGGCGGCGAGTGCAGCCATTTTGCTTTCGAGCAACAGGCGGGCCTCGAACATCTGCCAGGACTTGAAACCATGCAGCGCGCCCAATAATCCGAGGGACGACTTGCCGATCTCGGGCGGACCTTCGGTGATGAAGGTGCCCACGCCATGCCGAACTTTCATGATTCCCATGGCGGCCATGTAACCAATGCCGGTTCTCAGGCTGGCCCGGCTGATCTTCAGTTTTTGGGCAAATTCCCGTTCCGGAGGAATCTTCTCTCCGGGCTTGAGCGTGCCATCTTCAATCATGGCGCGTATGTGGTTAACCACCTGCATGGTCAGGTGGGACTCGGATTCGTGCGTGGTTTCGCCAGGTCTGGGTTTCAGAACGCGCACTCCGGTCGAGCAGAAGTCGTCATGCCGTGAATAGATTAGCACTGTAGCAGGAATTTGCCCAGCGTTGTAGTTCTGGTGCTGGTGATATGACCTTCGGATACCACGAAAGTTTTCCTTGACAGTGCGCATCCTGCACCACTATATGTATTTCCCAGACCAAGTGGTCTGACCTCTCATTAGCCCGATACGGCATAACGCCATGAGGCATTCAATGACGTTCAGTAAGATCGAAACCAGGACCATGTTTGTCCTGTTTGCCGCCCTCCTGCTGCTGTTTGGCACTTCCGCTTTCGCTCAGCTATCCGGTAAAGGTGAAATCGTGGGCAGGGTCACTGACCCCGCCGGCGCGGTGGTTCCGGACGCGACCGTGGTGGCCACCTCGACGACTCGCGGCGTCCGGGTGACGACGAAGACGACCACTGCCGGCGACTATGCGCTGTCTCCACTGGACGCCGACACCTACACCGTTACGGTGACTTTGAAGGGCTTCAAGACTACGACCCAAGAAAACGTCGTCGTCAACGCGATGGAGATCGCGACGGTGAACCTGGGCCTGGCGCTCGGCGTTCAGACCGAGACTATCGTAGTGAGCTCAGCGCCGGAGCAGCTCCAGACCAGCAACGCCACGGTCGGAACCACTATGGAGCAGGAGACGTACTCGGAATTGCCGATTGCCATGGGCGCGGGCGGTCAACCCGACCAGCGGCGCGCGAGCGACTATGTTTTGCTGATGCCGGGAGTCCAAAACAATGAGACTAATAATAATCTGACCGACAATACAGGTCCCATCGATGGATCCGGAAGCAAGGGCGGCGCATCTTCGGTTTACATCGAGGGCATTCCTTTTTTCAACGTCTCGCAGGAAGGGGATAATCGATTCATCTGGTCCGCCATTTCGGTGGACGCCGTCAATCAGTTGCAGGTGCAGACCTCGGGTTATCCTGCGATGTATGAGGGGCAGGGCGTCCAGAACTTCGATCTCAAGCGCGGAACCAACACGTTTCATGGCGGGGTGTACGAGTATTTCCGCAACACCGCGCTCGACACGTGGGGTTTCTACGCGCCCGCGCTGATCAATCCCGCCACAGGAACGGCCACTAAGCCGGAAGAGCACATGAACGAGTACGGGTTAGTGCTCGGCGGTCCGATCGTGAAAAATAAATTGTTCTTCTTCGCGAATTATGACGGCTATCGCTACGCCAAGGGCGCGGTTCCGACTCTGCAGACCTACCCTACGATGGCGGAGAGAAATGGTGACTTCAGCGCGTTCCTGTCGTTGTCGACGCCAGTACTAATCTTCGATCCTTCTACTGGCGATACGGCGACCACTCGCACGCAGTTCATGGGTTGCAATGGCACCACGCCGAATGTGATCTGCCCCACCGAGTTTTCCAAAGTCGCGACAAATTTCAATAACCTGTTGCCGCCCGCAAGTATGTATGCCAACCAGGGTCTCGGGAATAACTTCCTCGCAGGGCTGCCCTTTGGTCTAAACAATTTTACGACCACTGGCCGGCTCGACTATGTGATGAGCGCCAAGCACAGCATGTCGATCATCATTGCTGCAGGTCGTCAAGCTTCGGTTGGTCCGGCGGCGCAGACCACCTCGGGAAGAAACAATGGGCCTCTGCCCTTCAACTACGGCCAGGGATATGCTCCGAAGACGAAGACCGAAATCTTCGAAGACACGTATGCCCTGAACTCGCACATGGTGAACCAGTTCAAATACGGGTTCGCCCGCTACTACAGCCCCTCTTTCAATCTAGACAACACGCCGGCCTTCGCGGCGTCAACCATGGGAATTACGGGAGTGCCAGCCGGTCAGGCTTCAACCTCTTTTCCGGAGGTTACTTTCGCGGGGAGCGATGCACCCACGCAGTGGGGCGGCGACACCGGAAGCAAGAAGATTTCAAACGCCTACTATCTCATCGACAATTTCCAGTGGGACTTCGGCAAGCACTCGCTGACCATCGGAGCCCAGATTGCATGGCTGCAGTATCAGTACACGCTCGACACCGGAGGCAGCAGCCAGTTGCTGCTTGCGGCTAACACCTCAGAGACCGCCGGCTACACCTCTGGGACGACCATTAATACGGGTGAAGGTCTGGCCTACGCCAGCTTTCTGGTCGGCCAGATCGATGCCGCCAGCCTGACGCAGAACGCGGTTCAGGAAACGGGTGCGCGCTTCCGTCCGATCTCGCCTTACGTGGAGGACGATTGGAAGGTGACCCGCAAGCTGACACTGAATCTGGGGCTGCGCTACGATTTTTTCCCAACCTATCGGGAAGCCAACAACGTGCTCTCGTTCTTTAATCCAAATGTGACCAATGCGTCGGGAACTGCGGGCGTTCTTGAGTTTGCCGGCAGCGGCGCCAACACCTGCAACTGCAGCACTCCGGTAAATAACTACAAGCAGCAGTTCGGGCCGCGTGTCGGAATCGCCTACCAGGTTCTTCCGAAGACGGTGCTGCGAGCGAGCTGGGGAGTGATGTACACCCACGGGAACGCCGTAGCCGGCAGCGCTATTTCGCAGAACGGCACGGGCATTCTCGGTTTCCAGGCTTCGCCGAAGACATCGTCGGTCAACGGAGTCGCCCAGTACGAATTGGATCAGCCATATCCTGCATACACTCCGCCAGCCGGAGTCGCCTCGGGGCCGAACTACGCAGTGGGATATTCGACGATTTCTCCTTACACCGGCTCGCCGCAAAGCGTGACCTATGGCGATTCTTACTATGGCGGCCGGGCGCCGCAGTACATCGACTACAACTTCGGCATCCAGCATCAAATCACGCAGAACCTCGTGTTGGGTGTCAGCTACGTCGGGTCGCAGGGACACTTTGAAAGCCCTGACAGCAGTACCGCACGCGGCCAGTGGATCAATCAGCTCTCGCCTCAGTACCTATTTCTAGGGTCGATCCTTGGCACCGCGGTGCAGAACCTGACTCCGGCACAACAGAGCACACTAAGCGGCGCGGGCATAACTCTGCCGGCAAACTTCAGCCCCAAACAAACTGTGGCGCAAGCGCTTGAGCCGTTTCCCAATTACAAGACCATCACCGATGCCTACGGCAACGTTGCCAACTCGAACTACAACTCTCTGCAGGTCTCGGTGACGCAGAGGGTTTCCAAGGGAGTCAGCTTCATGTTCGATTACATCTGGTCAAAAGCGATCGACGATGGAGGAACCTTCCGCTCCGGTTATGCGATTCCGGCGGCTTACTCGACCGATGGCAGAGCATGGCCGGTGGACCGCATCGAGCGTGGCGTCTCGACCACAAACCAGCCCCAGCATGTGATCGCGACTGGCGTATGGTCGCTCCCGTTCGGTGCCCAGGGGCTGGGCAGCGGAAACAGTGTAGTGCGCGCTCTCGCCAGCAACTTCAAGTTCTCTGGGATCGTGCAGATTTATTCCGGCTCGCCGCTGGCCATCACCGGCTCGTCGTGCCAAGTGAATCCCGCGGAGAGCACGTGCAATCCCACGGTTGCGGCTGGATTCACTGGCCCGGGGCGGATCAATGGCAAATGGGGACAGGGAGCGACGGCGACCAGCTCTCCAAGCTATCTGAACGCAAACGCGTTCGTTCCGGTTGCAACCCTTACGGAGGCCAGCTCTCCTTATGCCTACACCTTCGGCGATGCTGCGCGAACGGCGCCGTTCGGCATGTATGGACCGGGCAACTACGACATCGACATCAGCCTGCGCCGTACTTTTAACATGCGCACTGAACGTTTTCATCTGACCCTGGAAGGCGACCTCTACAATCTCACTAATCACACCCAGTTCACGGTAGGGGGTACGGCATTTGGCAGCGCCAACTTCGGCACCGTCAGTGGACAGGCGAACAGTTCGCGGGATGCCCAGTTGTCGCTGCGTTTCGAGTTTTAGAGAAGCGCATCACGGCGAAACAATACAGTAAACTTGACGGAAGATTTAGTGCCCGAAAGTGAATTCGAACCTGTGAATTCGAACAGATGAAGAATCGCCGCCAATTTCTGAAGACATCCGTGGGCGCGGCAGGAATGATTTCAGCGGGAGCGATTTGGTCGCGGGGCAGCTCTGCCAGGCGTCTCGATACCTCGCATCTCGGTTCCTTCCTGGGCGAGCCAGTCGATTCAGCCGCCGCCGATACAGAAGAGCGATGGTCTGGAGATCCGTGGAGTGAGATGGAAGAAATCCTGACGCGCATCAAACCGCCGGTATTTCCCAACCGCGATTTCGAGATCTCAGATTACGGCGCGGAGGGCGACAATCAGACGGATTGCACCGAAGCATTCGACAAGGCCATTGCCGCCTGCCACGCTGGCGGCGGAGGCCGCGTAGTGGTGCCGCCGGGACAATACATAACTGGCGCCATCGCGCTGAAGAGCAATGTGAATCTTCACGTGAGCCAGGGCGCGACCATTCGATTCAGCCGGGATCACAGGAAATATCCGCTCGTGTTCACGCGTTGGGAAGGCACGGAGCTAATGAACTATTCTCCGTTCATTTATGCTTTCGAACAGGAGAACATCGCTATCACCGGGAAGGGAACTATTGACGGCAACTGCGATTGCGAACATTGGTGGCCGTGGAAAGGCCGCCCGAACTGCGGCTGGAAGCCGGGAGACGTGAGCCAGGAGAAGGATCGCGATCAACTTTTCGATATGGCGGAACGCGGCGTTCCGGTGAGCCAGCGCATCTTTGGCGAGGGGCATTCTCTGCGGCCGCAGTTCATTCAGCCCTACCGTTGCAAGAACGTGCTCATTGAAGATGTAACGCTATTTAATTCGCCGATGTGGCAAGTGCACCCGGTGCTCTGCACAAATGTCACCGTCCGCGGCCTGACCATCAGCAGTTTCGGTCCGAACACGGATGGATGCGACCCGGAATCGTGCACCGATGTGCTGGTTGAAAACTGTTTTTTCAATACGGGAGACGATTGCATTGCCATAAAATCAGGCAGGAACGCCGACGGCCGCAGATTGGGCGTGCCCTCGCAAAATATTATTATTCGTGATTGCAGGATGAAAAATGGGCATGGCGGTGTCACCGTTGGCAGCGAAATTTCGGGTGGCGTGCGCAAAGTGTTTGCGGAAAATTGTCAAATGGATAGCCCACACCTCGATATCGCTGTGCGCATCAAGAACAACGCAATGCGTGGCGGCCTTATTGAAGACATTTATGCAAGGAACATTGACGTCGGTGAAGTCGCGACGGCTGCGTTCTCGGTCGACTTCTTCTACGAAGAGGGTGAAGCCGGAAAGTTTGTTCCGGTGGCCCGCAATCTGGAAGTTCGTAGTGTGAAGACGCGAAAAGCGCAGCGCGCTCTGTATCTTCGCGGTTTCAACCGTGCCCCGATTGAAGGCGTGCGAGTTGTGGACTGCGAATTCAACGGAGTCTCGAAGCCGGATGTGATTGAGAATGTTGCCGGCCTCAGGCTGAGCAATGTGAAGGAAAACGGAAAACTCATGGCGCACAACCAAGTCGCGAAACGGTTCGGTTCCGAGAACTGACTGTTGTTTATTGCTTTCTTTTGAGCTGATGGTTCGTCGACAAAGAAACGACAGGTATATGGGATTCATCACGGAAGATTTTCTATTGCAGAGCGAGGCCGCCCGCCGGCTCTATCACGAGTATGCGGCGGGGCAGCCGATCCTTGATTACCACTGCCATCTTTCCGCGAAGGACATTGCGGATAGCCGGCAGTTCCGCAACCTTTACGAAATCTGGCTGGAGGGCGATCACTACAAGTGGCGAGCCATGCGAGCCAACGGGGTTGCGGAGCGCTACTGCACTGGCGATGACGATGCCTACGACAAGTTTGTTGCATGGGCGCAAACTGTCCCGCAAACTCTGCGTAATCCGCTGTATCACTGGACGCATCTGGAATTGCAGAGATACTTCGGCATCGATTGGCTGCTGAACGAGAAAACGGCGCGCCGCACCTGGGACGCGACAAGCGAACAACTCGGCAGTAGAGATTTGAACGCGCAGGGAATTCTGAAGAAGTTTCATGTTGATACGATTTGCACGACGGACGATCCGGTCGACTCACTCGAGCACCATGAACGAATTGCGTCGCACAACCCTGGCGTTCGAGTTTTGCCGGGATTCCGTCCCGATGGAGCGTTACGGACAGAAGATCCAGTTGTGTTCAATGCGTGGCTCGACAAACTGGCTGCGGTGAGCAATGTGGACGTGACGAGGCTTGCCCACATGCTTCAGGCTCTCGCCAAACGACACCACGATTTCCACCATCGCGGATGCCGCCTTTCGGACCATGGTTTGGATTTCTGCTTTGCCGAGCCCTGCACCGACCGCGAAGCGGAAGAGGTCTTCGACAAGGTGCGCAGTGGCAGTCAGCCGACGGCGCTTGAATCCGCGAAGTTTGCCAGCTTTCTTATGCTGTTCTTCGGGCGCCTTGACACCGAGAAAGGCTGGACGAAACAGTTGCATCTTGGCGCCTATCGCAGCGCAAACACCCGCATGCTCAAAGCTTTGGGGCGCGACACTGGATTCGATTCGATCGGCGACTGGCCTCAAGCTGCTGCGCTATCCAATTATCTCGATCAACTGAACACTGAAAACAGTTTGCCCAAGATGATCCTCTACAACGTCAACCCCGCCGACAACTACACTTTTGCCACCATGATCGGGAACTTCCAGGATGGCAGCCTGGCCGGTAAACTCCAGTACGGCAGCGCCTGGTGGTTTCTCGACCAGAAAGAGAGTATTGAGTGGCAACTGAATACACTGTCGAACTGCGGATTGCTGTCGCGCTTCGTGGGAATGACGACTGACTCCCGCTCCTTCATGTCATTTCCGCGTCATGAATACTTCCGCCGCGTGCTCTGCAACCTAGTGGGCAACGAAGTCGAATCTGGCTTGCTACCCGACGATGATGAGTTGATCGGCGCGATGGTTAAGAATATCTGCCACGACAACGCCGTCAAATACTTCGCCTTCCCCCCGGCACCCGTCAATGCGGCGACGCCGGCCGGGGTTGCTGCGCGATAGATCGTAATCGCGAGACAAACCGCAAGTAGTTCCCGACGCTGCAGTCGCTGATCACGCGAGCTCCCGACTGAACGACCTGACATGAGAGAACGATCCTTACCTGCGCTTTCGCAATCGTTAGTCGACGAGTGGCGCGAGCGAAGTGTGGTGAATCGCTCTACGGACATTGTTGCTGACACGTCTCCGAACATCGAATTGCCCCCCGCCAACTTGCTCAGCGCGCCAGAGACAATTCTCCAGATTGGTTCGGGAGTGTTTCTCAGGGGCTTCGTGGAAGACTTCGTGCAACTGGCGAATATCGCAGGCGCACCGGTGGGCCGTGTCGTCTCGGTTCAGCGTAAGTCGGATCATCGCTCCGCTGCGATTCTCAGACAGGACGGCCTGTACACGCTCATTCTGCGTGGCCTCGAGAATGGCCAACCGACGGAAAGAAAACGAATCATCGCGTCGATAAGCCGCTCTCTCAGCGCGGATACCGAGTGGAATAAAGTGATCGCAACGGCGGTCCGGCCGTCAACCCGCGTGATCGTCAGCAACGTAACTGAGGCAGGTCTTGCACTCGGCGCCTCGGACAGACCTACCGATCGGCCACCGGTAAGTTTTCCAGGGAAGCTTACGCAGCTCTTGCACGAGCGCTGGCAATCATCTGGCGCGCACGATGCAGATGTCGCAGTGGTTCCATGTGAACTGGTTGAGAATAACGGTACCGTGCTGCGTAAGCTGATTGACGAGCAGGCGCGAGCCTGGAATTTACCCTCGGCATTTTCCGATTGGCTGCGATCGTCAGTTCATTTCGCGAATACGTTGGTGGATCGAATTGTGGTTGGGGCGCCGGCACCGGAAAAGTTGGAGGCAGAGTGGCAGGCGCTGGGATACCGCGACGATCTCATTGTTTGCGCCGAGCCTTTTGCTTTATTTGCGCTTGAGGGGGATGAGTTCGTCCGCCAGCATTTTCCAAGCGGCAAAGCCTCATCCAGCATTCGGTTTGTCGACGACCTCACGCCCTACCGCGCCCGGAAGGTTCAGATTCTCAACGGCTCGCACACTATGCTGGCAGCGATCGGCAGGCTGCTGGGTTTGCGAACGGTGCGTGAGGCGATCGACGATCCGCAACTGGGAGCCTTCGCGGGAAATGCGATTGTTCAAGAAGTGATTCCAGCGATCGGAGTTGGCGTCGAATCAGAAAGTGCGAATTATGCCGGCGAAGTTCTTGGGCGTTTCCGCAATCCTTTTATTGAGCACTCGCTGCTTTCAATCTGCACGAATTGCAGCACTAAGGCCGGCACTCGGTTGTTTCCCGGTATTCGCGGTTTCATGGAGCGCTGCGGGGTGCTTCCTCGAAGGCTTTTGTTGGGAGTGGCAGCGGTGATGCTTCTCTTCCGAGACTCTGAGGTGGAGGACACCCATCTCGCGTTGATTCGGGAGATGTGGATGCGCGTCGATGATCGCTCATCGGATTCGATTTTGGAGTTTGTCCAGCACATTCTGGCGAAACAGGTGGAGTGGGGCAGGGAAGCGATTGATACGCGAGCCATTGCCCCAGAAGTTGCCCTCTTGCTTATGCAAATTCGCGAGCAAGGGCTTCGGGCGACGATAGAATCCTACGTTTGATGAGGATTCTCTGGACAATCGGGCTATACTCGTCCACCTGCGGTCGAGACGTGGAACGCCTGGTTCTCGTCAATGGACGGACGTTCGCTACTCATATAAGGAAATCCCACGCTGAGCGGCGTACAATTCACGGACCGTCAGAATGGAGGTACGGGCTGTGAGTGAAAGTACTGTCAAGGGTTGGTACAAGGTGACGATGGATTCGGGCGAGCACAAAGCCAAGCGAAGGGCGCTGGAAGAAAGTTTTGAGACTCAGTTTGAGCAACATGGTTCGCCCGAAGGGGCCGCTCTGTTCGGACGAAGAGACCAAAAAGTGGCCACCTGGGAATATTACTTTACGCCCGAGGCGATGGCCTTTGCGGAGGATATCATCAAAGAATTTGCATGGGGCAAAGAGTATGCGTGGGGGCAAGCCTGTTCTGATCCGTCTGCGACCGTAAAAAATCTGTCTCTTTGTGGGGGCAGACCCGGGAACAAATATGAACGCCTGGTGCAGTCGTCGAGCAAAGACATTTAGGTCGCCGTGATTGGTTGCGAAATCCGGATCACAACAGAAGTGAATGAGCACTTTGCCAGCAGACCGGCATGAGAAGCGTGACCGTAGTGCCCCGTCCCGGCTGGCTGGAAATCCTCACGTTCCCGCCGTGAAGCAGGGCAATGCTCTGTACGATCGCAAGGCCCAGGCCGGTGCCTCCCGAACCCTGGGAGCGGGAGGAATCGACACGGAAGAAGCGATCGAAAACCTTGGGCAGGGCTTCGGCTGGAATGCCGATGCCTGTATCGGAGACAGCGATGCGAATCGTGGAAGAGTCGGCGTTAGACCGCAATACGACGGTTCCGCCGGGCGGCGTGTGCGCTAAAGCATTCGAGACCAGGTTGCCAACCGCTCTCTGCAAGAGCGTGCGATCAAATTCGGCGATGAGCGGATCGTCCGCGACCGCAGTAGTGAGTGAGACTCTGCCCTCGGCAGCCGACGCTTCGTAGTATTCGCGCACGCCATCCAACAATTCAGCTACGTTCACGCGCTCGCGACGCAAATGGGTGAGTGGGCTTTCTGAACGGGCCAGGAACAAAAGGTCGCCGACCAGGGCCGACAGGCGCACGGCTTCTTCCAGGCAGGACTCGAGTACATCGCGGTATTCGTCGATGGTTCGGGCACGCGCTAAAGCCACTTCGGCTTCGCCGCGAATGTTATTCACGGGCGTGCGCAGGTCGTGCGCAATGTCGGCAGAAAATCTGGAAATGCGTTCGAAGGATTCTTCCAGGCGGTCGAGCATTTGGTTGAAAGTGCTGGCCAGGGACGCGAGTTCGGAGGGATATCCTTCGGCAAGAATGCGTTCGCGCAGGTTTGTCGAACTGATGTGGCGCGCGGTGGTTGCCATCTCCTCGACTGGACGAATGCCTTGCCTGGCGATCTTGTAACCGACCAACGGGAAAATAGCGAAGGTCGCCAGCAGAATGGTCCAGAACCAAAACCGATAGCGTGCCAGTAAAACTTCTTTTTGCGAGACATCCACCGCGATCTGGATCGTGTCAGTTTGAGTTGCTGCGAGACCGACTGGCGCCGACGCGCTGGTCACGCGAAAGGATTGGCCGTTCCTGCCTCTCATCCGGATGGTGCGATCGGGGCGGCGTTGGACTTGACTGATAAATTGCGCCAGGTCCAGTTGATCGGCCATGCCCGGCGTCATCAATAGGGGCGTGTTCCGTTCATCCAGCAGGCGAATATAGAATTGCTCGTAGCGCCGAGCGGCCGATTCCAGCTCAATTTCTTCGCGCAGTGCGTCCCAGTCGTCGGGGCGCTCGTGCAGCATGGTGCGCAACACGTGCACCTTGTCGGCGAGGAATAAATCGGTGCTTTTCTCCAGTTCACTCACCAGGAATAAATAAAGGCTGGCGGTGGCGAGGAACACCAGAAACAAGCCGGCAAGCGCGTATCCGGCGGTTAACCGGAAGGCCAAAGTTCCCCACAAGCGGGAGACCGCGGTGAAACTATTGCTCGGATTCCAGGACATAGCCGGCGCCGCGAACCGTATGAATCAACTTGAGCGGGAAAGGATCGTCCACTTTGCTGCGCAGCCTGCGCACATTGACGTCGACGACGTTGGTGTCGCTGTCGAAGTTCATGTCCCAGACCGCTTCGGCGATCAGGGTTCGCGATAGCACCTCGCCCGAGCGCCGCGCCAGCAGAGATAAAAGAACGAACTCTTTGGAAGTCAGTTCCAGACGCTGTCCGGCGCGCGTGGCACGCTGGCGCAACAAGTCGATTTCGAGGTCGGCCAGGTGAAGCGTCTCTTGCGCACGCTGCGGCCCGCGGCGGAGCAGCGATCGCACGCGCGCCAGCAATTCGGAAAAGGCGAACGGTTTTACCAGATAGTCGTCCGCACCGAGTTCGAAGCCTCGCACCCGTTCGTGCACGGCGTCGCGAGCGGTCAGCAAAAGCACCAGCGCGTGCCCGCCGGTTTGGCGCAAGCGAGTGAGAACCTGCCAGCCGTCGAGTCCGGGCAACATTACATCGAGAATGACCAGATCGAACTCTATTTCCTGCGCGAGGTGCAGGCCATCCAATCCATCTCCTGCAACATCGACCACGAAACCTGCCTCGCCCAGTCCCCTCTTCAAGAACTTTGCGGTCTTGGCTTCGTCTTCGATAACCAGAATTCTCATTGACGTGTCCTCCAGGAGCATCACGAAAAGAAAGACCGAATGCCCGGCGCGCAATTAGAAAGCAATCCGCAGCGCAAACTGAATCTCCCGCGGAGTGCCGGAGCCGACTGGGCTGATCGGCGTGGTTGTGTTGACCGTACTGATGATGCTGCCGAACCCGTTGGTGTTCGACGGGTTGAACGTAGCCTGCGGCGGACCCAGCTGCGGGTGATTGAAGATGTTGAAGAACTCAGAGCGGAATTCCAGGTGGGCGCGCTCCGTCAACAAAAAAATCCTGCTGACGCCTAAATCGATCTGCCATGTGCCCGGTCCGCGGAGCAGGTCGCGCGGCGCGGTGCCGAACTCTCCAGCCGGGGTAGCGAAGGCCGCGGGATTGATCCACCGCGCGACGCTCCTTCCCCCCGGCGGCGTGAGAGAAACGCCTGGAACCAGATCGGGGCGCTCGGTGCCGGTGGCGCCGTCTGGCGCGGTGTAACTGCTGGGCATGAGCACATTCACGGGGAAGCCGGTGCGAGCCAGGGCGGTCGTTGTCAGTAACCAATTGCCCGCGATCGCGCTGGCAATCCCGCTGTCATGCAGCAATGGCTTGCCTTGGCCGAAGGGCAGTTGATAGACGGCGTTGCCGTTGATCACATGGCGGGCGTCCCAGACGCCGCTCGCGGTTTCACAAGCCAGGCATAACGGATTTTGCGGCGATATTTCATCGCCGTCACCGCTGCCGTTAGAGCCGTTGTCGATCTCGTGAGACCATGCGTAATTGGCGGTCACGAGGAGGCCGTGAGAAAACGAACGCCGCAACGCCACGGAGAGACCGTTGTAAGTACTCATGCCAACTGAGCCGCGCCAGGGGATGGCAGGGGCGAAGGCCGGGTATTGCACAACCCCTGTGGTCGGATCGATCAAGTTCACCACGTTGGTCTGCAGCAGATGCACGCCGTGGCTTCCCAGGTAAGAGACCGTGCCGACGAAGTTCGCAGACAGCTCGCGTTGCGCTGAGAGGCTCCACTGCTCAACATAGGAGTCTTTGCGGTTCCGTTGTTCGGCGTTCGGCGAGAGCGTTCCGGGACCAGTAAAATACGGATCGATCGGATACGTGAGCTGCAGACTCGACGTGCTTTTCACCGAGTAGGAAGGCACTTCGTTCTTGGCGGGAAGATTCTGGTCGTCCAGCTGTCCGTCTTCGTGGTAGATGCCGAATCCGCCACGAATCACCGTTTTGCCATCCTTCAACGGAGTCCAGGCAAAGCCCGCACGAGGGTCAATGTCCCCGTAATTTTGCTGGCCGAAGCTGGCGCCGATTCCGCAGAATCCCTGCGGCCCACAGGTGCCGAAATCGAAGGGGTTGGCCAATCCGTTTTCCTCGTGGAAGAGATCGAAGACGGTGTAGCGCAGGCCCAGGTTCAGGGTGAGATTCGACGCCAGCTTGTACTCGTCTTGCGCGTAGCCGAAGGAATCGGTCTTGCGCAGGTGGTTGACCGGCAAGGCTCCTGACAAAGTGGCTCTGCTCGCCAGATTTGCCGCTAGATCCTCCACCGTGGGAAACGTAACTTTTCCGTGTTCGCCGGAGCTCTGATTCAATTGAATGCGGCGGATCTCCGCTCCAAATTTCAGGGTATGCCGGCCATGAACCCAGGTCAGATTGTCGAGCCAGGAAAATGAGTTGCCTACGTAAATGCTGCCGTAATCGTAGTTCTGAGTAATGAATCCGGGCCCGGGGCCGGTGGCGATCGCAATCTGATAGAGGATGCCGGTTCTATTGAGGTTGTAAGTGTTGGAGGTGGCGCGATTGAGTCCAAACTTGGCTTCATTCACCAGGGTGGGGCTAAAGATGTGCAGCAATTCGAGCGCGCCATTCACCGGCGAGGACACTCTCTGCTGCAAGTCGGTCGCGGCTGCCGAAACCGGCTGCGTATCAACGGACCGGTCGAAATTGAATCGCAGGAAGCCCGTTGTTTTTGCCGAGAAATGCTGGTCGAGGCGCAGCATCGCCGAATTCTCGTTGACCACCTGAGTGCAGGAGCAGGTCAGCAGGGCATAGTCCGCATAGTTCGGGTCGCCTGGGTCGTTGGCTGGCGTCCAGGGCGTCAGAATGGTCCTTGGACTTGCTCCGGGGAAGGCGTTGATGATCCCGTAGATCGGCGACGAGGTCGGAACGGTCGCAATGAGCGCCGCGCTCGGCACGTCGCCGCTGACTGGGTAGCCCCAGTTTTGCCGGTAGGCCTCCGAAGCAATGAAGAAGAACGTTTTGTCGCGCTTGATGGGGCCGCCCAGCGCTCCGCCGAACTGATTCAGGCGAAGCGGTTGCTGGCTTTCTCCGTTGGAGGCCCATTCAGGTACGGGCGCATCAAAAGCGTCGTTGCGCAAGAACTCGAACAGGCGTCCGTGGAAGCGGTTGGTGCCCGAAGGCGAGGTGACGTCCAGTTGCGGCCCGCCGGTTCCACCTTCCTCGGCGGACGCCATCAGCGAATCGACGCGGAACTCCTGGATCGCGTCCAGCGGAATTGCGAGCCGCACCCAGGGGCGCTGCGTCTGGTTTACGATGCTGGTCGCATCAATTCCGTCGTAGGTCCAGTTGCTGTCGTCGAGACCCCGCCCGGCGAAGCGAATTGTCCGCTGGTTGCTTCCGCCGGTGTCGATGGCGCCGGGGACGAAGGCCGTCAGCGATGCCCAGTCGCGGCCGTTCAGCGGCAATTCGTCGGCCTGCTCTTTCTCGATGAAACCGGTTACAGCGCTGGAGTTGCGGTCCATCAGAGCCGAACTGGCAGGCACTTCCACGTGTTCGTCGCGGCCGGAAACCGGCAGAGTGACATCGAGCGTACGCGTGCGGCCGATGACCTCCTCGACATCAACGAAAGTGAGCGACTTGAACCCCTGGTGCTCAAATGTGATCGTGTAATTTCCGACCGGCAGCTCGGGAATGTCATACGTTCCTTCAGCCGAGGACTTGGTTTCGCGTTTCAGCCCGGTGGAAATCTGCACGGCTGTAACATGCGCCTGGGGAAGAGCGCGGCCTGCGGGATCAGTGACGGTACCGCTCAGCCCCGCACGGTCAACCTGCGCCAACGAAAAAACCGCCAGGCACAAAATAGTTCCGGAGAGAAACAGCGCCCGGATCACGGAATTGAACTTCCAGCAGGTGAGTTTGGAGGCTGGTTTCTCAGGTAATCGCATCTGTTCCTTTGAAGCGGATGGATTGTATGGAGCGATTAAATAACGACCGAGGCTAGCCGAAGTAAGTTGTGTCGATGTGAAACGTACATCAACATTCTGTGTAAATTAGATTACAAGAATGTAACTTTCCCGTCATGCTAGCGTTCGTTTCGATTCGCGTGCCTTGAAGGAAGTATTAATTTCTGATGAAAAAAAATTCACAGCTCATATAAATTGACGGTTCTTCCCGTACAGTTTCGACGCCAGGTTCGCGACGCGTTAGTTCGCGACAACACTGGTTCGCGAAAATGGCCGTCTTACGTCATGCCTGGTTTGCGGCATGCTAGGTTTGCATCATGTCTCAGTTTCTAAACCCGGCCGCGCCGCAGCAAGTTGCGCCTCTGCTGGCGCTGGCCACTAATTTACTGAGGGCCGGGCGACCGGCCGATGCGATCGCTCCGTTGCACGATGCCGCGCTGCTGCAGCCGTTCAATGCCAGCATCCAGCACGATCTCGGCCTCGCCTGCCTCGAGGTCGGTCGCGTCCCGGATGCCATCACGGCATTGCAGCGGGCGGTCGCTTGCGACCCGCGCTACACCGACGCATATTTCCGGCTAGGAATCGCATTGGAAAAGGTGGGCAACATCGGCGGGGCCGTTGTCGCGTACGAGCGTGCCACTCAGCTGCTCCCGTCGCTGACCGAGGCGTGGTTCCGCGCCGGCGCCCTGGTCTACGAACTAGGCCATCGCGACGAGGCCATCGGATGTTTCCGGCGCGCGGCCGCGACCGGAGGCAAAACTAATTTCGGCAGGCTAGGCAAGGCGCGAGCGCTGCTGACCGAGGATCGCAATCAGGAAGCTGAAAAAGTGCTGCGGCAGACACTGGCGCTCGATCCGAAGAATGCCTTAGCGCACGATCTATTGGGCAATCTGCTCTCTGAGTACGGACGCTTCGACGAGGCTCGCGAATGCTTTCAACGCGCGATTGCGATCGCCCCACTGCTGGCGGGATGCTACTACGACCTGGTCCGATGTCGCCCGGTCACGAACAATCAGGATGACGAGGGTCTGCTGCAGCGGATGGAAGCCGCGCTGACCACGCCGGGCCTGGAGGCGGCGCAACGCCTGCGGCTTCACCTCGCAATCGGGAAGGCGGCGGACGATCTGGGGGACTACGGTTTGGCGATGAAGCATTTCGACGCCGCAGACGCAGTGCGCCGGGCCTCGGTGCCGTTCGATCCGGCCGCGTTCTCGGTTGAGATCGACCGGCTGATTGCCCGTTGCACGCCCGAATTCATCGGGCGGGCGCGCGAGCTGGGCAGCAACGATGCCACGCCCGTGCTGATCCTCGGCATGCCGCGGTCTGGCACAACTCTGGTCGAGCAGATCGTCTCCATGCATCCCGAGGTTGGGGCTGGCGATGAGTTGCAATTCTGGAACGGGCGCGGGGCAGAGTGGCACCGCTCCGTCGCCTCCGGAAACGCTGCTGCTGGAAACGGGTCGGGGCTCGTTTCGGCGGAGAATCTGGTTTCGGGGTTCTTAGCCAAGGCGGCCGGAGATTATCTCAGGGTGCTGCGCGGGATCGCGCCGAAGGCGGCGCGAGTAACCGACAAGATGCCATTCAACTTCCTGTGGGCCGGGTTGATTCACGTGGCATTCCCGCGCGCAACCATCATCCATTGCCGGCGCGCTGCCGTGGACACGGCGTTGTCGATTCATCAAACCCATTTCCATCCCGGACTGGCGTTTCCGACCGGAGGCGCCGAACTGGTCGCGTATTTCCGCGACTACCAGCGGCTCGTCGACCATTGGCGAAACGTGCTGCCGGCGGATCGTTTCATCGAGGTCGACTACGAGGAACTGACGCGCGCGCCCGAACCAGTCATCCGGCGGATCATCGCGGCCTGCGGGCTGGCGTGGCACGACGCGTGCCTGCGCCCTCAATCGAATCCGCGGGCGGTGAAGACTCCGAGCAAATGGCAGACCCGGCAGCCCATCTATCGCAGTTCGGTCGCGCGCTGGCGACGGTACGAACCATGGCTTGGACCCTTGCGCGCGCTCGTCGATCCTAGATAGAGATGTCAAATGGAATCACAGAAGGGTGAGGAACCAGACGCGGGAGTCCAGAGTTTAGGAAGAATCAGCGGGACTTGCGGTGCCGTTACTGCTGCGGTTTAGACGGGGGTCTCATCGCGGCTTCCAGGACGTCCGCCAGTTGAGGGTTCCCCATGTCACGAGCCGCCTCAGCCGCGGTTTGTCCTTGGCGGTTCCGCACCGACAGGTCTGCTCCTGCCGCGATCATGGCGTTGGCAAAATCAGGAGTGACGCAATGCATCAAGGCCGTTTGCCCGGATGCATCTCTCGCGTTCAAATCCGCGCCAGCCTGGGCAAGCAGCGCAACGGCACGGCCATCCCAACAGGCGTTGAACAGCGGAGTCTGTCCTTGATCGTTCTTCTGGTTCACGTTGGCTCCCGCCGCAACAAGTAATTCGAAAGTGCCTTCGATATCCGCACCCGCCGTGTCGGCAGTACACGAGCTCAGGAAACGCGACAAGGCGGAGTTTCCAGTGAAATCCCGGGCATTGACGTGAGGATGATAACGAAGAATTTCTTCGACGGCGTCTTTGTTGCAGCGGGAAGCAGCACCGATCAACACGGTATCTCGATCGTTCGGGTTATCAGAAATGCCGTTGACGTCCGCACCCTTGCTGATCAGAAATTCGATCAGATCCACATTGCCGCTGTGGGCGGCGGAGCGTAAGGCGCGGAACAGGAGTTGGGACGGCACTTGCGCCTGTTTCCCGATCATGTGCCGAACCAAATCGATATCACCCTTTTCCGCCGCGTTCACCAGTGGGCTGGCGCCGTCCTTGTTCATGCCGAGCGTGGGCGAGCCCGCTGCAATGAATTGTTGAATCAATTCGCTGGATCCGCTCTCTGCCACGCTCGCAAAAAGTGTTCGATTCTCGTCAGTGAGGGAACGAAAATTCCAATGTTCAGCTATCAGTGCGGGCCAAGTCTGCGGAGTCTCCTTCAGCCACTTTTCGGTCCCTGCCAGCTCGTCGATCTTGTCTTCCAATTCGGTGACGATGTCGGGCATTCCAGCCCCAGCGCCGACATGATCCCCAACGGATTTCTTATGTCCGTCAAATTCGATTGATGTTCTGTAGGAAGGAACATCAGTCACAAATTGCGAGTACTGATCCTTGAGGGAGAAATACTCGGCGTTGCGGTAGGCATCCAGCAGCCCGATCACTTCCTGGCGCGAAATCGTAGCATGATGTTCACCGGTAATCAGTACATTGCGCTCTCCGCGGTAGATAACGTCTCCGTTGCCGCGCACCTCGACTGAGTAAGCGGGACAGGATCCAAAGCAAGAAGTTCGAGTCAAAGACATTCTAAGAGTGCTCAGATCCTTGATCGCAGGAAACGGAACTCTGGTCTTTGCCCATTCCTCTGGTGCCACAATCTGAACCCAGTCTTTGATGAGCGCACGAACGGGAATTCCATCCTGCTCAAAGGGCTTAAATTGGCGATCACGCTCAATTGCTTCCGCCTCAGAAATGAACTCCTTAGGGCCGTCAATGGCGCGTGCCGACTCGACATTGCCACCCACTGAGACGATAACCTCCAGAATCATGGCGGCGCCAAATCGGCGAGCCTCGACGTCTCGAGAATGGATCATTTTCAGGGGACGGATGTAGTGGTTCTGCAGGTCAGCATTCTCAATCACAACCGGCTGCTGCTGGGCAGTAGAGTTCGACGGGGCGAAACTGAGAAGGCCAGTCGCGAAAGCTGCCAAGAAGGACGCGACGCTGCACTTCGGGAACATTGGCTACCTCTGTGTATGGTGAGAATCGTTTCGCTTGCCCATGGGTTGTCTGGCAGGTTAAAGCATTCCAACTCTCTTTTCCAGAGACTAAGGCTGTACCCGACAGGCTTGAAGTTCCTCCTGCCTCGTGCCGACCGAATGCACCGATGGGCCTCCAAACGTGAACACCTTCGGCTGGATGCTAGTTGACGTAATCCATGACTACTCGCCGAACTCGGCCTGCCGGTGGAGCTGCGCGCAGAACCGTCCGCAACCGGCGCCCGCGTCGTTTTAGAAGGTCAAGATTACAAAAATGTAATCTTAGCGTCATCCTGCTGTCTCTTTCTCAAACCTAGACTGGGCACCCTGGTCCACTCAATGCCTGCGCCGCGCCCTGCTCGTGATTCAGGAACATCAATGAGAACCGCTACGACGTCCCGTCTGCTCACTTTTGCGCGATGAAAAAATCCTAAGGAGGAAAACGGTATATGTCTCGAAAAAATAAGTTTCGAAACCGATCTCGAAACAAGTCTCGAAACAAGTCTCGGATGAACCGTATGGGTCCACTCACCGGCCTGCTGGCGGCGGGGCTGGGACTTCCGGTGCTCGCCGGTGCTCAGTCGGTGCCCTACCCGACCTACCAGGCTGGCCCGCAGCCGAACGGTTCGTGGGTCGTCAGCAGTGGCCAGGTCATCAACCCAGCCGGCATCCAGGTCGACCTCGGCATCCGGGTCCGCGCGAAGGCCGTCGCACTGAATCCGAATGTTAAGACTCACACTGCCGCCGTTCTCACCATGGGTGCGACGCAGGCCGTCGAGGTGTTCGACACCGCTACCGGTGTTGTCCTGCAGGATTACCTCACACTTGGACAGGATTCGAGCGGCAGCTATAGCGGTATAGCCTATTCCGCGGACGGCAAGCACCTGGTGTTCAGCCAGGACAGCAGCAATGTCACCATCGCCAACGTCACTGCAGAGGGCTTGCTGGAAGATGATGCGCAAGTCAGCGTTCCGCCGAACAATTCCTTCATCGCCTGCTTTCCGAACAGTCCTCCGGCCGCTTACGCCAATCCCTGCGGCTCGTTCTATAGTTCGTTCACTTCGTATCCCGGCGGCGTCGCGCTCTCCAAGGATGGGACAAGCGCATACGCCCTGCTCAACCAGAACGATACGCTCACCAAAATCGACCTGGCCTCGAAGCCGCCCAAGCAGGGTGTGCAGATCCGCGTCGGCAACGCTCCGCACAGCATCGTAATTAACACCACGGGCACAACTGCCTACGTCAGCAACGAAGGCGGACGAGCCGCTACGGACGAAGACTTCCAGATCAACTCCGCGGGCACTGAGATCGTCGCCGACCCGGTGGTTGGCGCTGCGATCACCGGCACCGTTTCTGTGGTCGATCTGGCTACGATGAAGGTCACCGCGACCATTTCGACTGGTCTGCACCCGACCGGGATGGCGCTCTACGGGCAATCCCTATTGGTCGCCAATACCTACAGCGACAGCATCTCGATTATCGACACGGTCACCAACACGGTGTCGCGTACGATTCCTCTCGGGCTGCCGATCGGAGTGCCCGGCGTAGGCCAACCCGCCTACGGCGCCGCCCCGAACTCGATCGCAGTCGATGCCAAGACAGGCATTGCCTACGTCGCGCTTTACAATGCCAACGCGGTCGGGGTGGTCGACCTTAGCAAAGGCGCAACCAGTCCGCTAATGGGCATGATCCCGGTGGCCTATGCGCCCTGCTCGGTCGTGTTCGACCAGGCCGATAATGCGATCATTGTTGCCAACGACAAGGGCATCGGAACCCGTTATTCGTTCGAGACCGACCACGGCGTCACTGGCTACAATACGCATCAGGACAATGGCACCGTGAGCATCGTGCCCGTACCGGATAGCTCGACCCTGACGGCGATGACGAGCCAGGTTTTCACGAACAACCACTGGGATCTGGCGCAAAATATCGCGTCTGCCTCCGGTGGCAGCTCGGGCGCGAAGCCGGTCGCAGTCCCAGAGAAGATCGGCTCTCCGTCGCTGATCAAGCACGTGTTCCTGATCGTTCGTGAAAACCGCACCTATGATCAGATCCTGGGCGATGTGGCCGCAGGCGATGGCGACTCCTCCCTGGCCGTGTTTGGCGGCAAGGACACGCCGAACGTGCACGCGCTGGTGAAACGTTTCCCGCTCTTCGACAACTTCTACGATCCCAGCCGCCAGTCGGCTGACGGTCACCAGTGGATTACCGAGGGCATGGCGCCTTACTCCGACGACATCCAATCGCCGGACTGGGTGCGCAGCTATCCCGGCGGGAACGCCGGCGATGCACTCGCCTATCAGAACAAGGGCTTCCTGTTCTCTGAAGCCGCCGCCGCCGGTCTGCCGGTAAAGATCTACGGCGAATACGTCGAGAACGATACGTTCCTGCAGCCGAACGGCTCGACCAGCGAACCGAGCTGGAGCGAGTTCTACGCCGACTCGCAGTGCTTCGAGGGTGGGCCTGGCTGTGCGTCCCCTGGAACCGCGGGCGAGAAGACGCTGTACTTCCAGAACACGACCCAGGCAGAGTCCTCTCTGCCGGCTGTGTATAACCACCTGATCAAGAACTTCCCGCAGTTCGATCTGGGCATCCCCGACCAGTTCCGCGTCGATCTCTGGCTGCAAGACTTCCAGTCCGACGCAAAGAACGGTACGGTGCCTGCGTTGAGCATCCTGTGGGTAATGGACGATCACACCGGCGGCCCACCAACCTCGGACGCCGAACAGGCCGACAACGACCTGGCCGTTGGACGCATTATCGACTACATCAGCCACAGCAACGTGTGGTCGACTTCGGCGATCTTCATCGAGGAGGACGACGCGCAGAACGGCGTCGACCACGTTGACGGTCATCGCAGCCCAGGTTATATCGTCAGCCCCTACGTGGTGCAGGGCGGAAAAACCGACCACACCTACTACACACAGGTCAACATGACTCGGACGATGGAGCAAATCCTCGGTCTGCCGCCCATGAACCAGTTCGATCTTGTGGCGTCACCGATGAGGACGGCTTTCGTTAAAGGCGAAGTGCCCGCGGCTAACTTCAAGCCGTGGACGCATGTAGCAAACCAAGTCCCGCTCACCGAAGGCGTGACCGGGGACACAGCCGACAGCAAAAGCAGCCCCAAGGTGAAAGCCCTGAGGGCGGCCTGGCTTCAGAAGAAGGCGCAGATCTTCGCCGGCAAGCTGACCAAGCCCGACTCGGAAGACCCGGACACCGTCAACCACCTGAACTGGTACATGTCGACCGGGTTTGTGCGGCCGTATCCTGGTGAGAAGACCGTTCGCCCGCCGAGCGAGTTCAACAAACCAGCACCTGCTGGCGAAGACGCGGACGACTAATAAGACGACTAAAACACGTTCGGAATGAAAGCGCCCTCTCCTCGATTCACCGGGGAGAGGGCTTTTTATTCAAGCGTTCAAAAGTGGATCTTAAGAACACGCGCGGCGGATTTTGCCGGCTAGCGATCAGCGGCCAGCCGAGCGTACTTTTTCTGCTTCTGCCCTCGCCCACTCTCCTGCGACCTGCCGGGTAGTGACGTTCAGCCGATTCCAGGTGTTGATCAGGGCGATTGCGGTAACCAGAGCGGCGAGTTCTCGCTCGTCATAATGCCGGCTGGCCTCATTCCAGACCGTGTCTGGCACCGGGTCAGACCGATCGCTGAGGCGCGTGGCGGCTTCGGTCAGCGCCAGGGCAGCGCGTTCGGCTTCGGTGAAGTAAGGTGAGTCGGACCATGCAGCTACCGCGAAGAGGCGGTCATCCGTTTCGCCGGCACGCTTGAGTTCCTGGCAATGCATGTCAAGGCACACGCTGCAGCCGTTGATCTGGCTTGCCCGCACCTGAACCAGTCCGATGGTCTTCGCCGGCACACCGGCTTTTTCGATGGCCTTACTCACGGCTAAAAGGGCTTGCAGTACGTCGGGCAATACCAGCGCCGGGTTTTTCATTCTTGATTTCAAGCTCGATTTTGCGGTTTCCATTGTCTGAACTGGCATAATTGCTCTCCTCTCATTTGGACTTTTTCCCTGATTTTCTCCCGGCGATCATTCCGAAAAGCCGGTTCTTAAATTGACGGGACCGAGACTAGGATGCCAGTCCCGGTCACATCGGTTGGGTTTCGTCCGTCACTACAATGACGGAATGCAGCGAAGGAATGTGACAGGTGAATGATCGAGATTGGCTGACAGAAAAGTTCGAGGAAAACCGGCCGCACTTGCGAGCGGTGGCGTACCGGATGCTTGGTTCGATGGGTGAAGTGGACGACGCGGTTCAGGAAGCGTGGCTGCGTCTCAATCGCACCGATGCCAGGCGCATCGAAAATCTCGGCGGATGGCTCACGACGGTCATTGCGCGCGTCTGCCTTGACATGCTGCGCTCGCGTAAGTCGCGACGAGAGGAGTCGCTGGAGGATCATAACGAGCGTATGCCCGACTTTGTGCTGAGCCGCGAAGACCGAATTGATCCTGAACAGGAAACACTCATTGCCGACTCTGTTGGCCTGGCGCTGCTGGTCGTGTTGGAAACTTTGTCTCCGCAAGAGCGACTGGCGTTCGTGCTGCATGACATGTTTGCCGTGCCGTTCGACGAAATCGCTGCGATCGTAGGGTGCTCATCAGTTGCGGCAAGACAACTCGCAAGTCGCGCTCGGCGAAGAGTGCGAGGAGGCGCCCCGGCTCACGACGTTGACCTGATTCAGCAGAGAAGAGTGGTGAATGCCTTTCTCGCGGCGGTACGCGCCGGTGATTTCGAGGGGCTGATGGCGGTGCTCGATCCAGATGTGGTGCGGAGATCGGACCATATTCCCGGAGAGTTAAACGAGATCCGTGGCGCCCGGACCGTAGCCGAACAGGCGATTATGTTCTCGCGGCTCGCCGCATCCGCCCAGCCGGTGCTGGTAAACGGTGCTGCCGGAATCATTTCATGGCTGCCCGATGGACAGCCATTTTCCGTGATGGGCTTTACCATTCAGAGGCAAGTCGACGGCAACAGAATCGTCGCGATTGATGTGTTTCGCGATCCGGCTCGCCTGGGCCGGCTAGATTTAACGATGTTGAAGGCTTGATCCGGTGGCGTGCTCTGAATTGACTGGTGGCCCCGGCCTGACTCGAACAGGCGACCCTTCGTTTAGGAAACGAATGCTCTATCCATCTGAGCTACGGGGCCACATTCCGATTGTACCCTGTAGCCCTTTTTGGGATGTGGCCCATGCCCGCGAGAGCAGTTGGTCGTCATGAAGTGCGGCGGGCCGAAAAAAGTCCGCCGCACTTCATGGTTAGGCTTTTAGGTTAGAACTCTATCCGCGCCGAGATCTGCAGAACGCGGAAAGAATCTTGAGAGTTTCGAATCGAGCTGCCGACTGTGCTGGAAATGATGCCGTACGTACAGGTGACGCTGGTGATGTCCGCACAGGGTGGATTGAAGTTGGGGTGGTTGAACACGTTGAAAGCATCTCCGCGGAGTTTCAGGGAAACCCTGTCCGTCCACAGAGGAACAGCCTTGCCCAAACCCATATCCATGTCGAAGTATCCCGGCCCGCGCAGACTATTGCGGGAGCCGATGTTGAAGCCCACCGGCCCGATATAGTCTGCGTTCGCCTGGCTCGGGTTAGCGTAGCCATACAGCGGTTGGCCCTTACCGCCGTTCAGATGTATTTTGACATCCGATGCCGGACCAGTCAGAATGGCCGGCGCATTATTGGCGTATCCGGCAACGAACGCGAGCGATTGGGCCAAGTAGGCGTTCCCGCTGTGCCAATTAGGAAGGCCGCTCACTGTCCAGCCGCCGACAATCTCGTTGAGCCAGTGCGGTGCACCAGAAGCGATCATTTTTCCCCTGCCGAACGGCAGGTCATAAATGAAGGTGCCGTTGAAGTAGTGGGTCACATCGAAGTCGGAGTTGCCACGGCATTCCCGCTGTCGCAACTGATCGCAGATAAAGCCATACCCGCCAATGGCCGGGGCGTTGGCGATCACCGAGACGTTGTCGATCGAGTGCGACCAGGTGTAGTTCAAGTCAAACTGCAAGCCAGAGCCGACGTTCTTATGGAGGGTCGCCAGCAGACCGTTGTAGCTCGACAGTCCCTCGTTGTTATAGAACGTGTTCTCGGAGAATTGAGACGCCATGCCGACGTTCGGCGGCAAAAGCCCAAAACTCGACCAACCCTCAGTAGTATCCGCGAAATCGCCGCGGGCCACATACGTGCCGAGGTAATAAGCCATCACAGAGGTGTTGCTCGGGAAGCCGATCGATGGGCCGAATCCCGGGCCGAACACATCCTGGTTCTCGTAAAAAGGCTGCGCGCTTACCGCAAACGGACTGACGCCCTGACGGAGCTGGTTCTCAAGACCAACGAATGCGCTTGACATCAGCTGGCCCGACGCCGGATCTCTGAAGTCGATCAACTGTTCGGCGTCCACCTGCGAGAGCAGCCGCCTGCCCAATCGGCCGACGTAGCTCGCCCTCAGAAGGAAGCCTCCACGGATCTGGCGTTCAAACCCTAAATTGTATTGAACGTTGTACGGAGTCTTTAGGTTGGGATCAATGCTCTCGTTGAATGCTTGACCATTGGCCAGGCCAAACGGGACCGCGCCCGATCCTGAACCGCTGACGAAGGGGTAGAACGGCGTGGTTATCGTAGGTGCAGTGGGGGCGGGGGGCGGATTGTTTAGGCCGCTGAATCGCACAGCCCCGCCTTGCCCCATCAGCGTCGCTTCCGGATTGTTCGGAACTCCCAGTTTGTTCGTCTGACTAGCCTGAAAAAGATAAGAATACTGCGATTGCTGGTACTGCACCGCGTTGACGACTGTCTGGTCATACAGGATAGCCGCGCCAACATTGAATACCGTCTTAGGATCGAACTGGTACACAGCGGCAATCCTGGGGCCGAAATTCTTGTAGGTGGGCTTGAAATATCCCGGCGCATGGTTGGCCTTCCCGCCGAGACTATAGGAGATCAAAGGGACAACCAGATTCCCGGACTGGCTAGCTGCACTCTGCGCGATGCGGTCGCCAAAGTAGCTGTTGAAGTCGGTGCTTTGAATCGACTCCAGGCCGTGTATTTCATAGGGCGTGCTGTAATTGACCCAGCGAACTCCGTAGGAAAGTGTCAGTTTGGGCGTGATCTTCCACGTATCTCCAAAATAAAGCTCGGTTTCATAGTATTTATACTGCGTTCTCGAGCCTGTTCCCTGAGCGAAGGCTGCGCCTTGGGCGTTGTAGTTGAAGGTGGCACCGACCTGCGTATAGGGTGCAAGCGCGAGGGCAAAAGCGGGATCGTACAGTCCGGGCGCGTTTGTATGCATGCACGCGGGGGTCGACGACGAAGTGCAGATATCGCCCGGCTCCAGGGACGAATCCAACTGTGGCATGTTGCCGCCCAGGCCAATGGTTGGAGTGTTGTAATCCAAAACGGTATATCCGCCCGGGCTGGGCCATTTGAACGTGCCGCCAAACCGGAAACTGTGTTTGCCTTTGTCCCAGCTGAAGTCGTCCCGAACTACCGGGATGGGGTAGCTCCGGCCTTGCTGATTGATGGCATTTTCATAAGGACCAGAGAGAATTACTCCTCCTGCTCCGGTTCCGCCAAAGGAATTGCCGAATTGACTTGGGCCCGTCGGGTTATAGGTATTGGGGAAATTGTAGCTTTCGTAGACCTCTCCGTAAGAAGCCTGGTTCACCATCGTGTTGCTGAGTGTCCAGACGTGCCCCACAACCCAGGAGTAGCTTCGGTCGAAGAAGGGAGCAGTTTGCGGATCGCCGGGAAACTGAATCGCATTTTCGGTGGCGTTTTCCCGGGTGATGTGCGAGACCCCGTAGATCTTCATCCTGTCGTTCAGGTTGTAATCTACCCTGCCGGTATAGACATCGTTTGCCGTCTTCGAGGGTGCGTTGAAACGGAAGCCAGCGGTGTTGAGGAGATCACCAGTCCCGCCGGACAAGTCATTGGCGTGCGGATAACGGGTCGCGAACAAGCCGGTGGTGGGATCGAACAAGGATGCATCGAACCCTATCAACGCGGGATCCATCGCTTGCACCTGAGCCGCGGTCAAGGTCTCTTTCTGATCCTGGTTGTTCCAGTACGTAAGACCCTCGTTCCGGTAAGAGTCCAGTGGAACAGTGCGGTCTTCTATGCCTGAGCTGATCTGTCGAAGTGCGTAGTAATCGAAAAAGAAAAATGCCTTGTCTCTCTTGATGGGCCCGCCAATATTACCGCCGAACTGGTTACGATTGAGCGGCGGCCTCGGAACCTGAGGCGAAGCATTGTTGTTGAACCAGTCGTTGGCTTCGAGGCCCCGGTCGCGATAGTACTCTGACAGCGAACCGTGCCAAGCGTTGCTGCCGCTCTTGGTCACGAGTTCGAACTGGCCGCCGCCACCGCCGGCTTCACTGGGAAGAAACCCGCCGGCCACTCCTCGGAACTCCTGCACCGAGTCCACGGGAGCGTTGCCGACAATTGCCCCAAACTCACCGGTAGCGTAGTCGTTCACGTCGAGACCGTCCACAGTGACCCGGTTCTGGTCAGTGCGAGAGCCGGTTACCGCTCCGTCGAGGGTGACTCCGGGCTGTTGGACGAAGAGTGCTGAGGGGCTGCCGCGGAGCTGAATCGGCAGGTCATTCAGGGCTTCCACCTGAAAGTTGTTGCCGATCGTCGCATCGGTGGTATCGAGGGTCACAGTTTCGCTGGCTGCCGACACTTCCACGGTCTCGCGCGTTCCTCCAATGATCAGCTGGGCGTTCTGGACGCGAGTGGCGTTTACGTTCAGGTAAAGGCCGGAAATAACAACGGTCTTGAAGCCGGCGTGTTCGAATTCGATTCTGTAACCGGGACCGGGCTTGACTTGATTGATCGTGTATGACCCTGCGGCATTGGTGGTGCCCTTATATTCGACGCCGGTCTGCGGATCTTTCAGCGACACGTTGACGTCGGCAACGAGGGCGCCGGTCTGATCGCTGACGACACCAGTGACGGACGATACATCCTGAGCATTCATCACCGCGGAGACGGACAGAATCAAGACAAGCACAACAATCCCTGAGACGCAGCGTCGAACCACCATGCTTCCTCCTGTTAGGCGAGACCAGATGAGCAACAGCATCATACAGCTCTGTTTTTGATACGGAATCTGCTTGTTACGCCAAACTTGTTGAGTTCAAAACCTCAGTCGTTATGCTTGCTTTAACAGTCTGGGATCGAGCTATAACGTCTGTTTAAGCGTGTATACAGTCTGGAAGTGTCCGTTTTCAAGTGCAATCTTAAGGAGTATCCATGGGATGACTCCCGAGTACCGAAAACCGGCCCGGAACATCGTCTTTCAGTCTCAATCGCTTTCGAATCGCATCCCTCAATGCGGCGGTGGGGGCCCCTCGCCAGATTCCTCAGCCTGATGACTCTCAACCGACAGCTTACGCAGCGATAAGCGTTCGTGGTGGGCCAGCAGCAGACCTACCGGCACCACTGCCGCAAACGTTACCAGCCATAGCAGGATGCCGCAGCTGGCGGCCATCTCCGGCGGAACGTCGAAGACGCTCGACAGGGTCGCGATCGTGGCCATCTGCGAACCGCCGCCCACGGCCGGGAGTTGCAGCATCGAGCCCAACATGCTCGCGAACATCAGGATCAACAGCTGGGATACGGGAATGGCCAGCGCATCCACCCCGTAGGAGTGCGTCACTTCCTGGTACGCCAGCGCGATCACGTACCACATGCCCACCGACACCAGCGTCAGCCATAGCAGCGAAAACGGCCCATGAATCGTGTTCAGACCCATGCCGAACTCACGTACCTTTAGGGCCAGCTTGTGCCCGAAATTCGAAGGCAGATGCGAGAAGCGCTGCTCGACCCACGTCGCCACCCGCTCTCCGTTCCGTCGAATGATAATCGCCGCGATGGTAGTGATCACTACGGCCGCCGTCAGTCCGAACCCAAGTTCCCGGAAGCGAAGATAGTATTCGGGATGTGGAATTGAGGGCAGGGCGCTGGGAAGAAAAATCGCCACCAGCATCATTACGGTGAAGGCGCCTATATCAAAAATCCGCTCTACCCCCCAGACTGCCAGCTGCGAAGAAAACGGAAGCTCGGTTCGCCGCGCGATCAGATAGGGACGAATGAATTCCCCGGCCCGCCCCAGGAGAGCAAGTCCGGTGAACCCAACCAGCGTGGGCGATACCATGTCCAAGGTCCGGGTCTTCGGCCTGACCGGCTTCAGGAAGATCTTCCACCGCCATGCCCTCATGCCATACGCGAGATAAATGAGGGCGATCCCATGCAGGACATGAATCTTCTTGATGCGATGCGTCTGGCTCCAGAATGTGGGCCAGTCAAAGGTCCGCCAATGCCGATATTGCAGATAAACCAGAATGGCCAGAATGAGGAACACTACGACGCTGGCCAGAATGCGCTTCTTATCCATGAATGGGGAAATCGCGCCGCGGCGCTCGCAACGCGGAGCGGGAAACGGCAGTTCCAAGGTATATGACCTCGCCGAACGGGTCAAACCTCGAAGGCTACGCCAGGGGCGTTCAAACCGTCGAGACTCCCAGTGTCGAAGGCCTCGCAGGGGAACCTTCGACTGCGAGAATGCTTCCGCTTCGCGAAGGTTTCTGGGTTGCCGGGAGGATTCCTAGTTCTGCCCCTGCCCCGCACTCGCTTTTGCCTGGGTCAGGGTGCCGGAGCTTTGCGACTTTCGCGTCGCAACAGGTGTACTTGACTTCTTGGGCGGAGCAGTCCGCTGTGCTACCTTCGATTCGGCTGCTTTCTTCTTATTGAAGTCCCGGACTACACGGGCTACATACGCTCGGGTCTCGTAATAAGGAGGCACGCCGCCGAACTGCTCGACCCGCAGCGGTCCCGCGTTGTAGGCCGCCAGCGCTTTCACCAGGTCGAAGTTGTAACGCTCCAGCAGTTCCCGCAGATACTTCGTTCCACCCTCGACGTTAGCCGCCGGATCGAAAGCGTTGGGAACGCCAAGTTGCGAGGCGGTCCCGGGCATCAACTGCATTAGTCCCTGTGCGCCTTTGGGAGACACGGCCCTTACGTTGAACGCGCTCTCGGCCTTGATTACGCTTTTCACCAGGTCAGGATCCAGCCAATACCGTTGACTGGCGGAGTTGACTACTTCATCCAGATTCAGCGGATTCGGTGTAGCGAAGACCGGTGATGTCCTGGGTGCTTCATTTCTCGTGTAGTTTGCGAGAAGGCCTGCCCTGAGCTTGTCGAAGGGTGGGGATTTTGCTTCTACGCCAGGAACGGCAGGCCGCAAGTCTGGCGCCGGCGAATCCGGTGCGGCCTCAAAATGTTCGATCTCGGCCGTGGGCACATCGACGAAGCTGGAGCCGTCGGCTGTTACGTACAGCCGGGTGGTTTCGCCAATCACTTCGCGGCGCTCGTGGCGGATAGAAAATCCGTTCTTCAGTACAGCAACTTCGCCGGCGAAACAGGGAATTGCCGTCGCGAGCGCGAGCAGCGCGGTAGTCCATATGCCGAATTTGAGCGTGAGCCTCATCCGGATTCACTGATTACTAACCGCTAGCCACTGATTACCATGTTGACCGCTGCCGCGATGCCGCACGCATCATTGCCCAGCGTCACTGTCCAGCCGCGGCTCCGTAGCTCTTCGCAGGCATTTCCCATGATAACCGGATGCCCGGCAAACTCAAGCATCTCAATGTCATTATGGTTGTCACCAACGGCCATGACCTGGTCGCGACTGTAGCCGCGATGGGCCGCCCAGCGCTCCAGCGCATGGCCTTTGGAACAGCCGGCATTCAGCACGTCGATCATCGACAAATCGCGCTCGGGATATTCGGTTCGGAGCACGGTGACGGTACCATCCATGCCGGCGCGGTTGAGCGCTGCGAGCGCCTGGCTCATTCGGGCCATCGTCCCGCAGAACATGGCTTGCACCGGATCGCTCACCAGCGCACTTTCGAGGGGCACGACAAACTCGATGTACTCCATATTCTTCTCGAGCCAGCGCCGGATGCTGGCCCCGAGTTCGTCGAGCCGTTCAAGCACAATGGCGCCCTTGGTTTCGTTGTCAAAAGTCAGAACGGTGTTGCCGCGGAACTCCTGCATGGCTCCGCAAAGCCGGCGACAGAGTCCCGCGGGCATCAGATCGCGGTGAAAGGTCTCGCCAGCGAGTGACCGCGTGATCGCGCCATTGGAGCTGATCAGCCATAAATCAAACCCCAGCTGTTTGGCGATGGGCAAGGCAAAGGTGTGCCTGCGCCCGGTCACCAGCACAACTTCGATGCCGGCGGCGTGGGCGCGGCGCAGCGCCATCAGGTCGCCGTCAGAAATTGTGAATTGTGGATTGAGCAGCGTGCCATCGATGTCGGTCGCCAGCAGCCGGATGGAGGGTGGGGAAATCTTCACCACTCATTTTAACATCGGCCCGGGAAGGGAAGGCGCTAGGCCGGAAGGCGCGCCAGCAGTGCGTCTGCCTTGCGGAACCAGGGGCGCTCGCGGCGGCGAAGATAGCCGGGCATGGTTGGTTTCTTGGCGAGAATCTTCTGCGCCCACTCGCGGGCCTCGGCGGCGCGTCCTTGCGATTGCAGGAACAGGGCGTAGTGATAATAGGTTTCGGAGATAGTGGAGATTCGCGTGGCCTCGCGAAACATCGCGTCCGCCTTTTCGTTTTGGCCGGTCTGCGCGTAGGCCCAGGCGAGCAATCCTTTGGCGCGATGGAAGTCGTAGTCGGGATCGGAGGTGACGGCGCGTTCCAGGTCGGGCACCGCGGCGGCGTAATCCCCGAGTTCGATTTCGGCAATGCCACGGCGATAGAACGGGTCGGCGTGGTCGGTGCGCGAGGAAATGGCTTTGTCGTAACAGGCGCGGGCACGCGCGTAGTTTCCGTCGTCGAGGTAGAGCAGGCCGAGTTCTTCGTAGTTTCCCGCCGAAGGATTGTCGAGGACGATGCGCTCCAGTTCCTGGATGCGGCGTCGGCGGGGGAAAACCTGAAACGATTCGCGCAACAGGCCGGCGTCGGGAATCACTTCTACGACGATATAGATGAGCGCTCCCACCCAGGAAAACAGGATCACCCAGATCCAGAAGAAGTTTGGGCGGCGGCGGATGAAGTGGACGATGGCCACAATCCGCAGCACGATGGACCACCACGAAAACGCGAAGAAGAGGAATGATCCCATGCGAAATCGCACTATAGCATGCGGAGCTGGTTGGGCCGGGGCGTGGGATAGGCCGATTATTTTTTTTGTATCGGGTGAGTAAGATATTTAGTTTCTTTGGGTTGCGGGAAGTTGATATGGGTGTGCGGCGGCAAAATATTCGAACGAAAGGGGTTATCGGCAAAATCCTGGGGAATAAGGAGTTAGGCGAGGTGCGGAGGGAGGTTGCTGCGTTTCCGGTCGATAGTCTGGATGCTCGGCGCACAGTTCCAGTATGGGCTTTCTGTTTCCTCAGTAAAGGTTGTTCGTCACAATTTCGGGGAATATTCTGGCGTGGGCTGTGGAAAACCCCACACAACGAAAACCGCGTTGTGTGGGCCACCCAAGCCTGCGCGATTGCGATCGGCGCGGGCCACGCGCCGTCAGTCCTATTTGGCGCCTATTTGGCGGCCGGGTGATGGTCGTAGCTGATCACACGGGTGACTTTCCATGCGCCGTCTTTGTATTGCCATAGGTGAATGAACTGGCCTTCGCCGACGCCTTCCGTGTCTTCGTGACCGGGATGGTGAAAGCGATGCACACCCATTTCGACGAAGCCGTAACTCTTCATGTGGTAAACCTTCAGCGATCCGGGGACGAGCTCGCGGGTGACTTTGCCGCAGATGTTCTTCTTGACGCTGTCGGTGAGCGCCGCCTTGCCGAGCGTGACGCCGCCCTGATCGTGATAGAACTCCACGTCGTCGACGAAGAATGATTCGAACTTGGCGAGGTCGCAGCGGTTGTAGGCGTCGAAAAGCGCGGCGTCGAGAGCGGCGCCGACGCGGTCGAGATCCTGCTGGTTTTGAATCTTGTCGAATGCGGGGATGGTTTGGTCGGATGCGGTCGGTGCGGGCGCGTTCTGTGCCTGCGGGTTCTGTGCGTTCGCGCTGTAGAGAAAGACGAAGGGAATTGCCAGGAGTGTCAGGATTGCCAGAGAGTGATTTCGTTGCATGAGGATCTCGCTTTCCGCAGGGATGTGTGGCAAGTGAGAAGTACGGAGGCGGGCTCGGTAATGTTCCGGTGTGAGCGAGTTTCGAAAGCGGTCCCCCGCGCTCCGTACTTATCTGTGACGGAGGTTGATCGAATCTGCTCCGACCTGATCGGGTAAGGTTCGGCGGAGCACCGGCCGCAGGGCTTGTTCAAACGCGTCCCGGTGAGTCTTCCAGCGGCCCGGGTACGGCAATTCGATGTGAGTACCCTGCCACTTCGCCCGAGCCTGTGCGCGTTCCACGTTTGCTGCGATGGATCGGACGACAGTGACGATGGTTTCTGGATCGAGTTGCCGAATCTGCGCGGCGAGTTGCGCTTCGCCCCGCGCGCAAGCGAGTCGGCGCTGTTTCATGGGCAGACGGTCGACCGGATTTCCGCAGAGATCGACAAGGTAGCAATCTAACTTGCGAAATGATTTCAGAAAGTCGGCGTTCGTGAGGTCCGGGAAGGCCGAGAGAAAAGTTTGCCGGATCGCGCGGTAGAGTCCGGAATCCGCCTGGTAGAAGAAGCGGCCGGATGCAGGCGGGGATTCGCCTACAAAGAGCAGGCGCACGCGCGCCGGGCGATAGCGCCTGCGCAGACGTTCTCGTGCCGTCGCAAGTTTTGAGGGATCGACGCTGCTTTGAGTTTTTGCTGGGATCCTCGTCTTACTCGCACCCCCACACAACGAAAACCGCGTTGTGTGGGCCACTCGGTATGTTTCGAACACCGCGCTCTATCCGTCTGTCGTTATTAATAGGGCGGTTTTCTGACCGGCCTTAAATATTCTAGGGCCCGATGATGGGTTTTGCCGTGATTTCGCGCTGATAGAGACAGAAGAACAGAACACAAAACAACGACGAGTAGCCTAAGGAGATGAGCCCATGAAAACTATGAATCTAACCGCTATGCTGGTTGCCCGGTTCACTTCCACCCGACACGCGCCAAAGCAAATCCTGACGATCTGGCTTCCGGCTGTCGCGCTGGCATTGTCATTCGGCACGCAGCAATTGAGCGCCAGCGTCACCTATATCGTAGGAACCTGCAAGAGTGGTACCCGATTCGCTACCATCCAGTCTGCGCTTGATGCTTCTCCGGCTCCTAACACGGTGGAGGTCTGCCCTGGACAGTACAACGAGCAGATCACCATTACCAAGCCGGTCACGCTCGAAGGTATCTCGCTCGGAAGTGCAGACCAAGTGCGAATCTATACTCCGGCGGGCGGACTCAAGGTCAACGCAGAAATTTACACCGGGGATACGGTGCTGACCCCTGCAGCGGCTCAGATTTTTGTCGACAACGCGGGTGGCAGCGTAAATCTGACCAACCTGGTCGTGAACGGCGTTGCCAATGGACAGAGCGGAAGCGGAGCCTTTGTGATCGGGATCCTTTACCAGCAGACTCCGGGAACGATCAATCACGTGATTGCATTTAACCAGAATGGGGCAAATACCGTGGGCTGGGGAATCTATCTGCAGGGCGGCAGTTCCGACCCGTTGGTCACGGTGGAGAACTGCAGCTTGTATGACTTTTCTCAGGGAGCCATCTGGGCCATCGGCACGACGGACGCCCCGAATCTTAGGGCAGTCATCGAAAACAATTTCGTTTCTTCGGCTTCCCAGAGCACGTATGACATCGTGGCAGAAGAGAGTACGAATGCCACGGTCAGCGGCAATGTGGTAAGCGGCGGCCTCTACGGAATCTACATTGTGACGACTGAGGGATCGGTTTCGGGCAATACGATTTTGGGCAGCGAAATCGGAATCGACTTGACGGTCGACGGTGCATCGGTGAAATCGAACAAAATGTACGGCACCATTCTCACGGGCATAACCATCGAGGCCCCGAGTCTGAGCGTTTCGGTAGTCCAGGGCAACACAATCCGGAGCGTGATGAATCCTAACCAAGGGGGAGGGACGGGAATCGATCTCGGTTGCCACAACATCAGTTCCAGCCTGGTGCATTCGAATACATTTATGGATTCGATTTATGGATATGGAAATGCCCCTGCTGGATTCTCCGGGAGTAACACCTTTTCTGGCGTGTTCACGGAGATCGACCTGGTGTCTTGCGCGAACTAGTTGTCTCTGGATCGAGCGCTGTAGTTCTGCCGGGGTCGGGGAGGGAAGAGGGTGGAATGCGAAAGATGGGGTGGGGCAGCCGAAGTTTGGATGCCCCACATTTTTTTTGTGTGGGCTGGGTAAGATATTTAGTTTCTTTGGGTTGCGGGGAGTTGATAGGGGTGTGCGGCGGCAAAATATTCGAACGAAAGGGGTTATGGGTAAAATCCTGGGGAATAAGGAGTTAGGCGAGGTGCGGAGGGAGGTTGCTGCGTTTCCGGTCGATAGTCTGGATGCTCGGCGCACAGTTCCAGTATGGGCTTTCTGGTTTCTCAGTAAAGGTTGTTCGTCACAATTTCGGGGAATATTTTTGGGGTGGGCTGTGGAAAAGGGCTAGTACGGCCGACGAACTCGTGCTTCTATGCGTTGAGGCTACTCGTCAGGAGGTCGAGAGCGCCGCTTCCGCGACGAAGCCTCATGAAGAACTGTGGCGGGTGAAAAGGAGTTGGCTGCGCCCGCAATGCGGCGAGGGTAACGGCCCGGGGCAAGGCGCAAATCTGTTCAAGAAACATTGCGCACCCGGCGGATGCACCTGCGAAATATGCGTCGAACTCTCTCTTTGTCACACCTGCAAGATCTCCGCATTTGCACCACAAGTCCGCTGGCTCTCCGCACACGATGCCACCAACTATCGCGACTGCGCCCACGGCGGCACAGGGGGACTTGCTGTAAATCCAAACGCAGGTTCCGGGCTGTATGCGAAGGCTTCTGCGCCTCAGCTCAACCCTCTTCACTCCCGATAGGATCCTCGTGACGTACTTCTGCTCTACCGATATGAGGATGTTCTCGCGTTCAGGCAAGAGGGAAGCCCTCCTTGATAACGGCTCCGAATTGCTCATAGTTAAGCGGCCTAGCGCATACGAGATTCAAGCTGTCGACGCAACCAAGCTCCCTCAATCGATCGAAACTAACTGGTCGCTCTAACTGCATTACATTGTCGAATGTTGTGACAGCGACGGTCTCCGATGCTGTGAGTTCTGTGAGGTCGTCGGAGTCCAGCACCCCGTGACGAAACATCTCAGCAGATATCTCCTTCTTGATGTGCACCTCGGTGTTCCGCACTCTCGCCACCGCGATGACGGAAGCTTTCCCGCCGCCGCTGCCTGATTCATAAAACAACAGAGCGGTATTCGGCGAAAGAAAACGGAGGTTTCGGCTAGAACTAAAGTACACGCGTTCCGAAAAAAGGGCAGCTTCCCCATTTGGTTCCAGCAGCAGTTGAGCGGATGCCTGCAGAAGCCGCTCCGAATAGACGCGGCGGATAGGTGCTATGCTTCCGCTTCTTCCCGGCCCTACGATCAGTGTAGGGGAAAGCAGGCTTTCGAGCCTAGGCAGGCTAAGACTCCCACTTGCGCCTCCAGCAGTGACAAAACCGACTTTGACCTCCGCATCCGAACAGTCTGGTGGAGCTTCTGGAAGTGACAAGCCTGAGCACTGCTGAACCGTTTTCCTGATCCTGCCCCAGTTTGAAGCCATGACAGGGCGGCCAATAGACAGCTTCTGAAGGAATTCCGCGCCTTCAGCCTCTGGAAACTCTGGCGGGCGAAAGCCGTGCAAGAGCGCCACTTTTTTGGAAACCACGTGGCTCGGTGGTGTACAGAGCCGTAGCAGGACGGGACCAGCGCGACTAGCCTCGTTGCAAACTCTCGCGACGATACAATTCAGAACAGTCTCAACTGCGGGATGCTCCTCGTCCGCAATCAGTCGCATATTTGTCCGAGCGTGCAGCCCGGCCGTGGTGTCCCACGAAACCAAGCAAACGATCTGCTTGTCCGAAGTTACCGCCATTCTTTTTCGAGCGGAGCCGATGGTCCCAGCAGCAAGAAAGTCCTCTCGATACTCAAGCGGAGCAGGGGTACTCTTAAGAAACAGTTCGACCTCGGAGCTGTTGCCAGAAACAAGCTCCCAAATGCTTATGGTGTTGCTGGATAGCTGAGCTCGGAACGCAGGAACGAGTTTTTGTACGTTCTGAAGGGCGTTCGCAAATTCCTCGACATGCAAAACCTCAACCCCGTATCGCTCGTAAACACCACCTTTCGCGCGGAGCATCGCATCTTCACTTGTGACGAAGGCGTTGGCACCATGGTGAACTGCCACCGCTAAGTGAGCTAAGTCAGAGCGATCATGAACGGAGAGCGTGGCATTCTGAGTCTTGATTGGAAAAACGAGATTGCCCAACTCCGCGACCAGAGCATCGAGTTTTGCCGCATCTGGTTCCGGCAGGATTGGCAGTTGCACAGCAAACTCCAACGCCGGATCGTTCGGCACTGGGCGAGACGTTCTATTCAACTCCCTGATGAACTCCGGTGTAACGACCACGTGAACGAGGTGACGGAGGGCTGCGCTGACGACTTCCGCTGCATAGGCGGACCGGGGGCGCTGCTGAAGGACGTCCCAAAACACATTCAAATCGATTACATAGACCGGCTCTCTAATTGCCAGTCGGTCGACCAACCCAAGCCCCTGTGTCTCGCCAGCCACCAGGCTGAAAAGCGTTCGCGTGTTCAACTGCCTGACGCGAACATTGATACTCCGCCTTCGCGACGGACCGCCGGGCTTGACGCCCGCGATCTCGAACCCCATTGCCTCCCAAAAGCCGTTCGCCGGGAGATCGGCAGCAACCCTCGCCGAAATACTCAGATAGCTGCAGGCCTCAGTGATCCCCAGAAGTTCTGCTACGAGAGCGCGTCCGACTTCCTTCTCACGAAACTCGGGAGCAACAAATATCTGGTACACCTTGGCGTAGGGAAACTTCCCTCCAAACAAGAGATGTCCGGCGTAGGCGTTAAGGCCATTGCGAGAAATGACCGCGATCAGGAGATTCTTACTTCGCGCCGCCTCGTCGTAAACCGAGGCTGGGAGAAATCCAAGCGCATCCTTCTCCGTGTCGGCACAGCGTTGTACTTCGGGGACGAAAAACACTACATCATTAAGAGCACTTAGGACGCGGATTACTGAGTCTTCATCAGACTCTATAACTGGCTCGTGAACCACTTATAGCCCTCAGGAGGCCGATTCTACAGGAAAGGCCGCCTCTCAGCGCATGGAAGTCACTAAGAGCAGGCAATCGGACTTTGTCAAAACAGGAAGCCGCGCTCTCGCGATCGGGGCTTTGAACCGGAGTGTCGGCCAACATTTGAAGCAGATTCCTCCTGTCTCGCATTGCTCGTGCGTCGGAATGACAATGTTTAGTTGAGTGGAGCTTTCTGGCTGGGCTGAAGCCGCGCCCTTTCAAAACCACGTCGGCGGGAGCTGATTAGAGGGAGATCCTTCGCTCCGCCTGAAAAGCGGCTGCGCTCAGGATGACCACCTGTCGGGGTGTCAAAGAAAAGCCCCGCTCTTGCGAGCGGGGCTTTGGTTGTTCTGATTTGGGGAGTTTGCGGCACGGCTGAAGCCGTGCCCTTCCACAAATCCCGAGTTCTTAGTACATGTCGCCCATGCCGCCGCCGCCACCGTGGCCGCCGCCGGCGGGAGCTTCCTTCTTTTCGGGAATCTCCGCTACCAGGGCTTCGGTGGTGAGCATGAGGCTGGCGATGGATCCGGCGTTTTGCAGGGCGGTGCGGACGACCTTGGTGGGGTCGAGCACGCCGGCCTTGACCAGATCTTCGTACTCGTTGGAGAACGCGTTGTAGCCGAAGTTGGTTTCCTTCGCGTCCAGCACTTTACCGAGAACCACAGCGCCTTCTTCGCCGGCATTTTCGGCGATCATGCGCAGGGGCTCGGTAATGGCGCGGCGGACGATGTTGATGCCAATCTGCTCGTCGCCTTCGGCCTTGACTTTCTCAAGGACGCCGGCGCAACGGGCCAGAGCTACGCCGCCGCCGGGGACAATGCCTTCTTCCACGGCTGCGCGGGTCGCGTGCATGGCATCTTCCACGCGGGCTTTCTTTTCCTTCATTTCGGTTTCGGTTGCGGCGCCGACTTTAATGACGGCTACGCCACCGACCAGTTTCGCCAACCGCTCCTGCAGCTTCTCGCGGTCGTAGTCGCTGGTGGTCTTGTCGATCTGGCTGCGAATTTCTTTTACGCGGCCTTCGATTTCAGCGTGCTTGCCCTTGCCTTCGACCACCGTGGTGTTGTCTTTGTCGATGGTGATCTTCTTGGCCTGGCCGAGGTCGCTGATCTGAACGTTCTCGAGCTTAATGCCGAGATCTTCAGTGATGGCCTTGCCGCCGGTCAGGATAGCGATATCCTGTAGCATGGCTTTGCGGCGATCGCCGAAGCCGGGAGCCTTGACGGCCGCGACTTGCAGCGTGCCACGCAGTTTGTTGACGACGAGGGTGGCGAGGGCTTCGCCTTCCACGTCTTCTGCGATGATCAGGAGCGGCTTGCCGGACTTGGCAATCTGCTCGAGCAAGGGGAGCAGGTCTTTCATCGAGCTGATCTTCTTCTCGTTGATCAGGATGTAGGCGTTCTCGATGGCGACTTCCATGCGCTCCGGGTCGGTGACGAAGTAGGGCGAGAGGTAGCCGCGGTCGAACTGCATGCCTTCGACGACTTCGAGCTGGGTTTCGAGAGTCTTCGATTCTTCGACGGTGATGACGCCGTCTTTGCCGACCTTCTTCATGGCTTCGGCGATGATCTTGCCGATGGTCTCGTCATTGTTGGCGGAAATGGTGCCGACCTGGGCAATCATTTCGCCGGTGACGGGCTTCGACAGCTTGTCGATTTCGCCGTTCACGCGGTTGCCTTCTTTGTCGATCTTGCCGCAGATGATGGTGACGGCCTTTTCGATGCCGCGCTTCAGAGCCATCGGGTTCGCACCGGCCGCGACGGTCTTGACGCCTTCGCGGTAGATGGCCTGGGCGAGAACGGTGGCGGTGGTGGTGCCGTCGCCGGCGATGTCGGAAGTCTTGGAAGCGACTTCACGAACCATCTGGGCGCCCATGTTCTCAAGGCCGTCCTTCAGTTCGATTTCTTTGGCTACGGTGACGCCGTCTTTGGTGATGGTCGGCGAACCGAACTTCTTTTCGATAACTACGTTGCGGCCCTTGGGGCCGAGTGTGACCTTTACGGCATCGGCTAGGACATTGACGCCGCGGAGAATCGCCTGACGGGATTCTTCTCCGTGAATGATTTGTTTTGCCATTTTCTTTTCTCCTTGATTCTGTTGCGGGGGTTGCCCCGCGGATTTCTTCGGGCTGGTCGCTGATCAGCTTCTAGCTTCTAGCTGCTAGCCAAAACTGCTGCATCGATCCTTCGCGCAGAGAGCAACGCGCGCTTGGGATGACAATGCTTAGCTACTTCTTGCTGCCGGCTAGTTCTTTTTTGGCCGGGGCGGCGGCGCCGGTGAGGATGCCGAGGACTTCTTCTTCTTTCATGATGATGTAGTCTTCGCCATCAATCTTGATCTCGGTGCCGGAATACTTGCCGAACAGGATGCGGTCGCCGTCATGAACGGCGAGAGGGAACGTCTTGCCTTCGTCGTTGGTGCGGCCTTTGCCGGTGGAGATGACTTCGCCTTCCTGCGGCTTGTCTTTGGCCGAGTCGGGGATGATGATGCCGCCACGAGTGGTGGAAGCTTCTTCCACGCGACGGACCAGAATGCGGTCATGGAGTGGTGAAAATTTCGCCATGGGTGTTGCTCCTTTCAAGGATTAGAAGTGTTGTCTGCTTGGGTTGATTTGGTTAAGCCTATGATTCTTATGGGTTAGTAGCTGTTGCTAGCAGTTACCGCTATCGAGTGCTAATTGTAGGATGTGAGTGGGGAATTGTCAAGTGGGGGGCTCTTCGGCTTGCGTGCGCGATTCGGGATGACAGATCGGTCGCTGCAGAGTCCATAATACCTGCGTTTGAGGAGACGAAAACGTTCGGGAGCATTCAGATTCGCCCACTGAGTCAACACGACCCACCGGTCATTGCGGGGGCATTCGCGAGCATCGGTTGGGTCAAACCGGAGGCAAAATATCGGCTGTACTTGGAAGAAGAGGAAGCGGGAACCCGCACCTGCCTGGTTGCTACCGTCGACGGAGAGTTCGCGGGTTATGTGACCGTGAACTGGCGGCCAACATATCGCGGATTTGCTGAGCTGGAGATTCCTGAGATTCAAGACCTGAATGTGCTTCCCGCATTTCGCAGACGTGGTATCGCGAGCCGCCTGCTGGATCTTGCCGAAGGGCGGGCAGCTCGCCGTTGTAGCGTCGTTGGCGTCGGAGTGGGGCTGCATGCCGGGTACAACGCTGCTCAGCGACTCTATGGGTTGCGAGGCTACATTCCAGACGGCCGCGGGGTTACCTACCGCGACCAATATGTAGGGCAGTATGTTCAGGTAATGCTGGACGATGATCTTGTCATGCATCTCACAAAAGATTTGCGTACCAAGAAGGAGACTCAGTTATGAAACCCATGCGAATGTCGCTAGTGTTGCTGTTACTCGCCTTCAGTGTCGCTCCCCTTGCGAAGAGCGCGGGTCGGGCGCCGTCCTCTCAGGGACAATCGTCACAGACAACTCCGCCGCCGACTCTGGCTGCGGATGTGGATCGGGAGATCAGCGCGGTTGAAAAGCAGGTCACCGACGCGGCCGAGGCTATGCCGGAGGAGAAGTTCAACTTTTCGCCCGAGACGTTGAACATTCCTGGCGACGACTACAAAGGAGTGCGGTCGTTTGCTGTGCAGATCAAGCACATCGCTTCGTCGAACTATTTTATCTGGTCGCATGTTACGGGCGATGCTGTGCCTGCGTTTATTAAGGACGGCAACGGGCCTGTCGAGATGAAGACGAAGGCGGACATTCTAAAGTTCCTGCGGGACTCTTTTGTGCTGGGACACAAGGCGGCGGCCACGCTGACGCCGCAGAATATGATGGAGCCGGCGGCAGGGAGTAAGTCCACGCGGCTGCACCTGACCGAATTTGGCGTGGCCCATGCCTGCGACCACTACGGGCAGATGGTGGAATATCTGCGCATGAATGGAATCGTGCCTCCGGCCAGCCGAGCGAAATCGGACTGAGTGGGATGGTTCATCCGAGAGGAGAGCGAATCACCGCGAAAAATCGCAAGCGTCGGGGAGGGTTTGGCGCTATGATTTCCGCCCATGGATGTCCTCGATCCAGCAGCGGAATGGCGGCGGCTGTCGGAGCTTTATCGTCAGATGGATGACGGGGAGCTTCTGGCCCTGGCTCGAGCGAAGTCCGAATTGACCGATGTTGCTCAGGGAGTTCTGGCGGACGAGATCCGGGTGCGGAGGCTGAAAGTGGAGCCCGAGGTGGCTGCGCCTGCGCCGGCGATTCCGGAGACGCCGGCGGATTCTCCTTACTACGAGGATCGGCAATTGGTGGAGATCGCCACGGTGTGGAGTTTGGCGGATGCGCTTCAGATACAGCGGTTGCTGGACGTGGCGGCGATTCCGTTTTTCATGGGGAAGGAAAAAGCTACGGGCGTTGATGGTGTGACATCAAACTTCGTCAACGGC
>Ga0210389_10000182_pt1 | contig 66092 bp, 63 predicted proteins | sample IncBWH28OmetaG_FD_160127 | JGI IMG/M metagenome (GOLD analysis project Ga0210389, IMG submission 160127) | Forest soil microbial communities from Barre Woods Harvard Forest LTER site, Petersham, Massachusetts, United States - Inc-BW-H-28-O ...
GTTCCCGGCATCAATATTCGCGATGCTCTCGACAGCGTTGCCGCACAGCGGCCGGATCTCATCGACAAGTTCGGCGGACACGCCATGGCGGCGGGCCTCACCTTGCGGGAGCCAAACCTGCCGGCCTTTCGGATCGCATTTGCCGCCGAAATTGCCGCGCGCGCGAATCGCGAATTGTTGAGCGGGGCCATCTACTCGGACGGGCCCTTGAGCGCGGCCGAGCTTTGCATGGATACGGCCGAAGCGTTGCGCGGCGCCGGTCCGTGGGGCCAGGGATTCCCGGAACCGGTGTTCGACGGATCGTTCATCGTCGAGGAGGCGAGAATTGTCGGGGACAAGCACATGAAAATGCGCCTGCGCCTGCCTCATGCCGGCGCGCAAGGCCTCGAGGCCATCGCGTTCGGCTATGTCGGCAGCGCGTCCGAAGATGCCGGCATCGCCGGCGGTGCCGCGATCCAGCTTGTCTATCGCCTCGAGGTCAACGAGTACCGCGGTGTGTCCCGGGTTCAGCTGAATTGCCAGCACCTGAAGCTCGAGTGACCGGTGTGCTAGGATTCGCGGCCATGGAAATCAATCAAATCAAGCGATCGATCAAAGATCTCGAGGAACGCACCGATTCCTTGAGGAGGTATCTTTGATTACGACAACAAGAGCGAACGTCTTCAGGAAGTAACGCGCGAACTCGAGCAGCCGGGCATCTGGGACAAACCGGACCGCGCGCAGGAACTGGGCAAGGAACGCGCCCAACTCGAACAGGTCGTATCCACTCTGGATCGCCTGAAACGCGGTTTGAACGATGCCGCGGAACTGATCGATCTGGCGGCCGAGGAGTCGGACGACTCAACCGCCCAAGAGATCGAAGCCGACGTGAGCCGGTCCGCCGCCGAAGTCGAACGACTCGAGTTTCAGCGCATGTTTCCCGGCAAGATGGACTCGCACAATGCGTTTCTCGACATTCAGGCAGGCGCGGGCGGCACCGAGGCGCAGGACTGGGCTGCGATGCTGCTGCGCATGTATTTGAAGTGGGCCGATGCGCACGGCATCAAGACCGAGATCATCGATCAAAGCCCCGGCGAAGTGGCCGGCATCAAGGGTGCGACCGTCGAGATGATCGGCGACTACGCCTATGGCTGGCTGCGCACCGAAACCGGCGTCCACCGCCTGGTGCGAAAGTCGCCCTTCGATTCGGGCAACCGCCGGCATACCTCGTTTGCATCCGTGTTCGTCTCGCCGGAGGTTGACGATGATATCGATATCGAGATCAATCCTGCCGACCTGCGTACCGACGTATATCGGTCGAGCGGGGCGGGCGGCCAGCACGTCAACAAGACCGAATCGGCGGTGCGGATTACCCATATCCCGAGCGGCATCGTCGTCGCCTGCCAGGGCGAGCGAAGCCAGCACAAAAACCGCTCCACGGCGATGAAAATGCTCAAGGCCAAGCTGTACGAGCTGGAGTTCAACAAGCGCAATGCCGCGGCCAAGGTGCTGGAAGACTCCAAATCGGACGTGAGCTGGGGCAACCAGATTCGCAGCTATGTCCTCGACCAGTCGCGCATCAAGGATTTGCGCACGGGTGTGGAGATCGGCAATACCACCGCGGTCCTGGACGGGGCGCTGGATGAATTCATGCAAGCCAGTTTGAAGCAGGGCCTGTAACCTGTGGAGCCCGTCCGAGTATTCCCGACATGAGCGACCACGACGAAAATCATTTGATCGCCGAGCGCCGGGCGAAGCTTGCCAAACTGCGCGAGCGCGGCATCGCCTTCCCCAACGACTTTCGCCGCAATGCCTTGGCCGGCGATCTGTTGACGGCCTACGGCGGCAAATCGGCCGAGGCGCTCGAGGCGGCCGCCATACGCGTCAGCGTGGCGGGGCGCATGCGCGCCAAACGCGTGATGGGCAAGGCGAGTTTTCTCAAGGTGGAGGATTCGAGCGGCGCCATCCAGGTATTCCTGCAGCAGAGTGCTCTCGGCGAGACTTACGATGAATTCAAAGGCTGGGATGTCGGCGACGTGATCGGCGCCGAAGGGGTTTTGTTCCGCACGAAAACCAACGAGTTGTCGGTACGCGCTGAAAAAATCCGGCTGTTGACCAAGTCGCTGCGGCCGCTGCCGGACAAGTGGCACGGCATCGCGGACACCGAAATGCGGTATCGGCGCCGTTACGTCGATTTGATCATGAACGAAGAGAGCCGCAGAGTGTTCGAGACGCGTACGGCGATCGTGCGCTACCTGCGGGCGTTCCTCGATTCGCGCGGCTTCCTCGAAGTCGAGACGCCCATGCTGCACCCCATACCCGGCGGCGCCGCGGCGCGCCCCTTCAAGACCCATCACAACGCGCTCGATGCGGACATGTATCTGCGCATCGCACCCGAGCTGTATCTGAAGCGCCTGACCGTGGGCGGCTTCGAGCGGGTGTATGAAATCAACAGAAATTTCCGCAACGAGGGCGTCTCGACCCAGCACAACCCTGAATTCACCATGCTCGAGCTCTATCAGGCTTACGCGGACTACGGCGACTTGATGGAATTGATCGAAAAGCTGTTTCAAGGTCTCGCCGATACGCTGATCGGCTCGCGCAAACTGCTTTATCAGGGCACCGAGCTCGACCTGTCGAAGAGCTTCGCCCGCATGAGCATCGAAGACATCATTCTGGCGAACAACGCCGATCTGGATCCGATGTCGATACGCGATGCGGCGTATCTGCGCCGGGTGTGCGATCAGATGAAAATTCCGTACAAGGCCGGCGACGGACCGGGCAAGCTGCAAATCGAAATATTCGAGAAAACCGGCGAACACACCCTGATCCAGCCGACCTTCGCCTACGCGTATCCTGCCGAAGTGTCGCCCCTGTCACGGCGCAACGATCAGGATCCGTTCATCACCGATCGGTGGGAGTTCTTCATCGGCGGCCGCGAGCTGGCGAACGGCTTTTCGGAGCTGAACGACGCGGAAGACCAGGCGCAGCGCTTCAAAGACCAGGTCGCCCGCAAGGATGCGGGCGATGAAGAAGCGATGTACTACGATGCGGACTACGTCCGCGCGCTGGAATACGGCATGCCGCCGGCCGCGGGCTTGGGGCTGGGCGTCGATCGGCTGGTGATGCTGTACACGAACTCGCCGTCGATCCGCGATGTGCTGCTATTCCCGCACATGCGGCCCGAGTAGATCGTAGGGCAGCGGCAGTTCAGCGGCCTCGACCGGCGGTTTGCCCGGTGCGTCGCCGCCGGCCGGATTCGGTTCGACGTTCAGCACTGCCAGTGCCTCGATCTGCCCCTGGCTCTCGATCACCTCGGTCAGCCGGCCTTGACGGCCATCGCCCAAACGCAACGCTTGCCCGACGCTCCAGGCGCCCGGCGGCAGCTGCAATCGAAACAGGCGGCGCTTGATCCTGCCCAAGTGCTGGGTGCGCGCGATGATTTCCTGTCCGGTGTAGCAGCCCTTGCTAAAGCTGATGCCGTCCAGCAGGTCGAGATTCAGCATTTGCGCAACGAAGGCCTCACTGGTTGCGGCGTAGACCTGCGGCAAGCCGGCGCGAATGTCGGCGAGCCGCCATTCCTCTTCGAAGCGCCTGGCGGTGAGGGGATCGTCCGCCGCGATCTTGTCCGGCGCGCAGATGATCCAGCGGCGATTGCGATCATGACCGACCGGAGCGGTACCGATCCCGTTGTCCTCGACGTAGCGGGAATCGGCCCTGGGGCTTGCGCCGATTTGGCCCGCCACGACGAGGGATTCGCCGGCGTCTTCGATGCGCACCTTGGCGCGCAAGATGAATTTTCGCAGGCGCTCCAGCGTCGGCGCGAGAATCTCGCGCGGCAGGATTGCCGCCACGCCGCTCGAATGCGGCAACAGATATATGAGCGCCAGCACGCGGCCCTGCGCGCTGGAATACGCGGCCAAGAGCGGCGTGTTGTCCGCCAGCCGCTGCGTGTCGTTGGACACCTGGCCCTGCAGGAAGGAAAGCGCGTCCGCGCCCGTGAATCGCAGGATTCCCAAATGCGCCAGTCGGCCCCGTGATTCGGAGGCAGGGCCCGGTGATGCGGAGCCCAAGCCTGATGGTACGGAGGCGACAGTCATCATATATAAGATGGGAGCGGCAGCGGCGATGTCAACCCCTCGCGAGTGCACCGTTCGCCCCTGATTTCTGGCAAACTTTCATCTGAAATGTCGACACTTGAAGATTCCTTGCCTTCGATGCCGCCCGCTGCCGCCAAGCCGGACGACGCAACGCCTCGGCCCGAGATCGGCGGACGCGAGATTGGTGGACGCGAGGGCCCGGAGCCGACGCGTTTTGGCGATTGGGAACTCCGTGGCCGCTGCATCGATTTTTAACTGCGCTTTGCGCTCAATGTCGGTCGCAAGGAGCACGTGATGCCCGCCCGCGTCCGTCCCACTTCCCCGCACGCGACAATCTATCGTTGGCAGATCGGCAACACGCTCTCGATTCTGCATCGGTTGACCGGTGCCGCGTTGGGGGTGGGCCTCATTGCCTTGAGTTACTGGCTGGTATCGCTGGCCGGCGGCCCGGGGTCCTATGCGGCCGCCGGCCGGTTTTTCGGCTCACCCGTTGGGCTCATCGTGCTTCTGGGTTGGACATTCTCATTCTTGTTTCATCTGCTGAACGGGGTGCGCCATTTGTTCTGGGACGCCGGCAGGGGTTTTGAGCGCACGCCACGGCACTTGAGCGGCTGGCTCGCCGTCGTGGGGGCCGCGGCCTTGACCCTGTGCATCGCCGTTTGGATTTGGCCCCGTCTGTCATGAGTTTGCGCAGCCCCTTGAGTCGCGTATTGGGATTGGGTTCCGCCAAGGACGGGACGGCACATTGGTGGGCGCAGCGGGTGACTGCGGTGGCGCTCGTTCCCCTCACGGTGTGGTTCGTCTTTTCCCTGTTGACGTTGCCGGATTTTGATTATGAAACCGTGCGGACCTGGCTGTCGGTGCCGGTCACCGGTTTTTTGGCCGTGTTGCTGGTCGGCGTCCTGAGTTATCACTCCTATCTCGGTACGATCGTGATCGTCGAGGACTATGTGACCTCGAGCGGCATGAAAGTGCTGAGCCTGATGACCTTGAGATTTCTGTATGTGCTGGCCGGCGGTGCCGCGATGTTTGCGGTCTTGCGAGTCGTGTTCGGATTCTCCCGGCTATGAGCGAATACAAATTCATCGATCACACCTACGATGTGGTCGTCGTGGGCGCGGGCGGGGCGGGACTGCGCGCGACGTTTGGTCTCGCGGAAGCGGGTTTGTCGACCGCCTGCCTCACCAAGGTGTTTCCCACGCGCAGCCATACCGTGGCGGCGCAAGGCGGCATCTCCGCCGCGCTCGGCAACATGGGCGCCGACGATTGGCGCTGGCACATGTATGACACCGTCAAGGGCTCGGACTGGCTGGGCGACCAGGATGCCATCGAATTCATGTGCAAGGAGGCACCGGCCGCCGTCATCGAACTGGAACACTACGGCGTGCCTTTTTCACGCACCGAGGATGGACGGATTTACCAGCGGCCCTTCGGCGGCATGACCACCCACTTCGGCAAGGGTATCGCGCAACGCACCTGCGCCGCCGCGGACCGCACCGGCCATGCCATGCTGCATACGCTGTACCAACAGTCCTTGAAGCACGAGGCCAATTTCTTCATCGAGTATTTCGCGCTCGACCTCATCATGGAGAGTGGCGAGTGCCGGGGCGTCGTCGCCTTGGACATGTCCGACGGCAAGCTGCATCGGTTTCGCGCGCACCAGGTGATCCTCGCGACCGGCGGTTATGGCCGTGCGTGGTTTTCGTGCACCTCGGCCCATACCTGCACGGGTGACGGCGGGGGCATGGCGCTGCGCGCGGGCCTGCCCTTGCAGGATATGGAGTTCGTTCAGTTTCATCCGACGGGCATCTACGGCGCCGGATGTCTCATCACCGAAGGCTCGCGCGGGGAGGGTGGCTATCTCACCAATTCGGCGGGCGAGAGATTCATGGAGCGCTACGCGCCGAATGCCAAGGACCTGGCGTCCCGCGACGTCGTCAGCCGCGCGATGACCGTGGAGATCCGCGAGGGCCGCGGCGTCGGCAAGCTCCACGATCACATCGACCTGCACTTGGAACACCTGGGTCCGGCGGTCATCAAGGAGCGCCTGCCCGGAATCGCTGAAACCGCGCGGATCTTTGCGGGCGTCGATGTCAACAAGGAGCCGATACCCGTGCTGCCTACCGTGCATTACAACATGGGCGGCATACCCTGCAATGTGCACGGCGAGGCCGTTACACGCACCGCGGATGGAGAGAGTCTGGTTCCCGGCCTCATGGCGGTCGGCGAGGCGGCGTGCGTTTCGGTGCATGGTGCGAACCGGTTGGGATCGAACTCGCTGCTCGATCTGGTGGTTTTCGGCCGGGAGGCCTCGCAGCACTGCGCGCGCGTGCTGAAACCGGGAGCGCCGCATCGAGCGCTGAAAGCGGACGCGACCGCGGCCGCCGTCGAACGGCTGGACAAGCTGCGTCATGCCAAGGGTTCGCAACGCACCGCGGATATCCGCTTAAGCATGCAGCGCGTGATGCAAAGCGACGCCGCCGTGTTTCGCACCGCGGAAACCTTGAATGAAGGCAAGCGCAAGTTGGCCGCCGTTTTCGCATCGTTTGCAGACGTGAGCGTCAGCGATCGTTCCATGGTCTGGAACAGCGACCTGATCGAAACCCTGGAACTGGACAATCTGCTGGGTCAGGCGATCGCCACGCTGCATTCGGCTGAGAATCGCAAGGAAAGCCGCGGTGCTCAGGCACGCGAAGATTTTCCCAACAGAGACGATCAGAAGTGGCTCAAGCACACGCTTTGCTGGGTTGACCCGTCAGGCAACAGCCGCTTTGACTATCGAGCCGTGCATTTGAATACCCTGACCGACGAGGTCGAATCGATACCCCCGAAGGCGCGGACTTATTAAGGCGCTTGCGCGCCGGATCTACGGGGTCGAGGACGACCCGTCCTTGAAAGTTAAAGAGAGGAAGTTCGATGGCTGAGTTCTTTCTTCCGGCCAATTCCAAAATCCGCAAAGAAGGGCGGGTGTTCAAGGCGCCTGCCGGCGCCACCAAAGTCCGTGTCTTCAAGATTTATCGCTTCGACCCCGATGCCGATGAAAACCCGCGGCTCGACACGTACGAGATCGACATGGAGCACTGCGGTCCGATGGTGTTGGATGCCCTGATCAAGATCAAAAATGAAATCGACACCACGTTGACCTTTCGCCGCTCCTGCCGAGAAGGAATCTGCGGCTCTTGTGCCATGAACATCGACGGCAGGAACGCCTTGGCCTGCATCAGCGCCTGCGACGAGGTCAAACGCGATATCAAGATCTATCCGTTGCCGCATCTGCCCGTCATCAAGGACTTGGTGCCCGATCTGACGAATTTCTATGCCCAATACGCCTCGATCAAGCCCTGGCTGCAGACCCGCACGCCGCCCCCGCCGGACGGCGAACGGCTGCAGTCCAAGGAGGACCAGGAGAAGGTGGATCGGCCCTCCGCTTGCATTCTTTGCGCCTGCTGTTCCACGAGCTGCCCGAGCTATTGGTGGAACAGCGACCGCTATCTGGGACCGGCCGCGTTGCTGGCCGCCTACCGCTGGATCGTCGACACGCGCGACGAGGCGGCCGGCGAGCGCCTGGACAATCTTGAAGATCCCTTTCGGCTGTATCGCTGCCACACCATCATGAACTGCACCGAGGCCTGCCCGAAGGACCTCAATCCCGCCAAGGCGATAGCTGAGATCAAGCAAATGATGTTGCACCGGCGTTATTAATGGCCTCTGAGGAAGGCAGACTGCGCTGGCGCTGCCGGCGGGGAATGAAAGAACTCGATATTTTGCTGAGCCGTTACATGGATGAGCGATTTTCCACCGCGCCGCCTCAGGAGCAGGAAGCATTCCGGCGCTTGTTGGAGAGCCCCGATCCGCAGATTTATGCCTATTGCCTGGGCTCTGAAAGGCCCCCGGAGCACCTGGCGGCACTTATAGGCCGAATTACCGCCCGTCCGTCTGCCTAGCAGCCTGTCCGGCGCCAACGCGGTGCGGCCCGGCTGATAGAATCTATCGTGTGCGCAAATTCACGTTTAATCAGCTTAGGTAGGGAATTGTCGAACTTTTCCGCCGAGCATAGGTCTATCGCGACAGGCGTAGGTTTACGCTCGCCGGTTTGCGATCACCCATGAGCGTCGAGGAGAGTGACCTCAAACTGGTCGAAAGAGTCCAGCGCGGTGAGCGCGCGGCGTTCGATTTATTAGTACTGCGATACCAGCACAAGGTGCTGAAGCTGATCATGCGTTACGTGCACGATGCAACTGAAGCGGAAGACATCGCACAAGAGGCTTTCGTCAAGGCGTTCCGGGCGCTGCAATCGTTTCGCGGCGACAGCGCTTTCTACACCTGGCTTTACAGGATCGCGATCAATACGGCCAAAAATGCCTTGGTTGCCACCAAACGGCGGCCAATGGACTACGATCTGGATTTGCAGGATCCCGAGCAATACGATTTGCATGCGCGCCTTGCCGAATCCGAGACGCCGGAAGGACTGTTGCTCACCGACGAGATCCGTGAAACGGTGAATCGGGCGATCGAAAACCTGCCCGAAGACCTGCGCACCGCCATCGTGCTGCGCGAATTGGAAGGCTTGAGTTACGAGGACATTGCCCAGACGATGGATTGCCCGGTGGGTACGGTGCGCTCCCGAATCTTTAGAGCGCGAGAAGCGATTGACAAAAAGCTGCGCCCGATTTTTGATGGTGGTTTAGGAAGGCCTGAGGACACATGAGCGAACAAATTCGTGAACAAGTCTCGGCGTTTCTCGACGGCGAGTTGCCCAACACCGAGACCGAACTGCTGTTGAAGCGCCTGACTCGGGACGGCGAGCTGCGCGAGAGTTTCGGACGATACGCGCTCATCGGCGAGGCGCTGCGCGGCGCCGGCTCCCAAGTCTTGACCCGAGGCTTCGCTTCCCGGGTCAATCATGCGATCGACGGCGAGCCGGCACAGACGGCCGGACACGCACACCAGGCCCGCGCCCCGCGCTGGTGGCGGCCGCTGGCGGGAGTGACCGTGGCGGCGGGAGTCGCCGCCGTCGCAATAGTTGCCCTGCAGCAGCGCGCGATTACGCCGGGGGCCAAGAATGTTGTTGCCTCGACGGTAACCGCGCCGAATCAATTGCCCGTGCAGGGCGGCGGCGGACCCCGCGAAGCGCTGTCCTATACGGTACCCGCGGCCCCGGCGGAGGCACCATCAGCGATCGCGCCCGCCCGGTTGACGAACTATATTTTCGCGCACAGCAAGTACTCCTCCGGCTTGGGCCAACGCGGCGTGCTGGCAGATTTGCTGATCGAGGACGATGAGCCGCAAGCGGTTCAACGGGTCGCGCAACCCCCAACCACACCGGACAAACGCGTCGCTCCATGACGCGGCCTCTGTACAGCCGAACCTATTGGCTCGTTCCCTGCGCCCTGGTCGGCGCGTTGCTCAGTTCCGTGCCCGTTGCGCGAGGTGCGGACGATCCGCGTGAATGGCTCGAGAGGATGAACAAGGCGCTGGCGACCCGCAACTACGACGGCACGTTTTTTCATATCAGCGGGGGTCGGGTCGAGACCATGCGCATCGTGCACCGGGTACGCTCAGGGCGCGTGACTGAACGGCTGCAATCGCTCGACGGCTCGGGGCGCGAATTTGTACGCGCGAACGACGAGCTGACCTGCTATCTGCCCGATCAGCACACCGTGCTGGTGGAGCCGCGTCAGGATAGGGGGCCGTTTCTGGGTTCCTTGCCCCAGTTTGACGCGAGCGTCAGCGACTTTTATCGCATCGAGGCGTTGCCGGAGGCACACATTCTCGGCCGGCCGGTGCGGGTCATTGCCGTGAACCCGAAGGATCAGTTCCGCTTTGGCTACCGTCTGTGGTTGGATGAAAAGACCGCCATGCCTCTGAAGACGCAACTGTGCGATTCGCGCGGCGGGGTCCTCGAGCAGATATTTTTCGCGCGGCTCGACATGCCCGAAAGCATTCCGGACAGCGATCTGGCGCCGACCGTGCGCACGGACGGCATGCGCTGGGTACGCCAAGGTCCGGCGGTGGACAATGCCTCGGCGGCGCTGGCTGCCTACCGTGCGAGCCAACTACCGCCGGGTTTCCGCCTGACGGTACAAGGCGCGCAAACGCTCGGGGGCGCGTCCGCACCCGCAAGCCACCTGGTCTACTCGGATGGATTGGCGACCGTATCGGTATTCGTCGAGGAGGAACGCAGCTCCGATTCGGGCGTTGCAACGGCGCCGGATTCCCCGACCCAGGCTCCGATGCAGGGATTGGCTCGGGTTGGCTCCGGCTACGCGTTCTCGACCATCGTGCAGGGTCACCAGGTCACCGCGGTCGGCGAGGTTCCCGCTCAAACCGTCGAGTTCATTGCGCACTCTGTGAAAATTTCCAGCGGCGGCGAGATTCCTCGTCATTGATCCCAAGCGATTCCTGCTGTACTCCCGTCCCGGGTGCGGCCTGTGCGAGGAAATGCTGAGCGAGCTTCAGGCTTTGCCTTCGGCTAAAGGGATACCCGTCGATGTCGTCGACGTCGATCGGGAGCCCGACGCGCGGGCGCGCTACGGGCACAAGATTCCCGTCCTCATGTTTGCGGGCGAATTGCTGTGCCACGGACGCTTGGACCCCGAAGAAGTGGATAAGACCCTCAGCTTTCACCGCCGACCGGTATAATGCCTGGTTTGCCCAGACCCAGGCCTCGATGAAGAATATCCGCAATTTTTCCATCATTGCTCATATTGACCACGGCAAATCGACGTTGGCCGATCGGTTCATTCAGGAATGCGGTGGACTGGACGCGCGGGAGATGCAGGCTCAGGTGCTCGATTCCATGGATTTGGAGCGTGAGCGCGGCATTACCATCAAGGCGCAGAGCGTGACGCTGGGTTTCCAGTCCGTCACCGGCGAGCTGTACCAGCTGAATTTCATCGATACGCCTGGGCACGTGGACTTCTCCTACGAGGTTTCCCGGTCGCTCGCGGCCTGTGAAGGCGCGTTGCTGGTGGTCGATGCGGCGCAAGGTGTCGAGGCCCAGAGCGTCGCCAACTGCTACACGGCGCTGGAGCAGGGCCTGGAGGTGCTGCCGGTCATCAATAAGATTGATCTGCCTTCGGCCGATCCAGCCAAAGTCATCCACGAAATCGAAGAGATCATCGGCATACCGGCGGAGGACGCGGCCCTGGTGAGCGCCAAGACGGGCGAGGGCGTACATGCGTTGCTGGAACAGTTGGTCAAGCGAATTCCGGCACCCAAGGGCGATCCGGACGGTCCATTGCAGGCATTGATCATCGATTCCTGGTTCGACAACTATGTGGGCGTGGTGTCCTTGGTGCGCGTGATGAACGGGGCCCTGCGCACGGGTGAAAAAATCCGCATGATGTCCACCGGCCGCAGCCACCAGATCGACAAGCTCGGCCGCTTCTCGCCGAAACCGGTGACTCGCGAGTCGCTGGAAACCGGCGAGGTGGGTTTCGTCATCGCCGGCATCAAAGAAATCGACGGCGCGCCGGTGGGCGATACGATTACGCTGGAGGGCAATCCGGCGAAGCAGCCGCTGGCGGGATTCAAGCAGGTGCAGCCGCGGGTATTTGCGGGTTTGTTTCCCGTCAGTTCCGATGACTACGAGCAGTTTCGCGACGCGCTCAAGAAGCTCAAGCTCAATGACTCAGCGCTGCACTTCGAGCCGGAAGTGTCGACCGCGCTGGGCTTTGGGTTTCGCTGCGGCTTTTTGGGATTGTTGCACATGGACATCGTCCAGGAGCGGCTGGAGCGCGAGTACAGCCTCAATCTGATCACCAGCGCGCCGACGGTCATCTACGAGCTGCTGCTCACCGATGGCTCGGTCATCAACGTCGACAATCCGACCAAACTGCCGCCGCAGGATCGGATCGACGAGCTGCGCGAGCCCATCATCATCGCGAACATCCTGGTACCGCCGGATCATGTCGGCGCCGTGTTGACTCTCTGCAGCGAGAAGCGCGGTGTGCAGAAAAAGATGCTGTTCCTGGGCAGCCAGGTATCCCTGCAGTACGAATTGCCGCTCGCGGAAATCGTCCTCGATTTCTTCGACCGGCTGAAGTCCTCGAGCCGCGGCTATGCATCGTTCGATTACGAATTCAGTCACTTTCAAGCGGCGCCGCTCGTCAAGCTCGATGTCTTGATCAATGGCGATCCGGTCGATGCGTTGTCGCTCATCGTGCATCGGGATAACGCCTACGCGCGCGGCCGTGAATTGGTCGACAAGATGCAGGAATTGATACCGCGGCAGATGTTCGACATCGCGGTGCAGGCCGCGATCGGCAGCCACATCATCGCGCGCGCCAGCGTCAAGGCGATGCGCAAGAATGTGCTGGCCAAATGCTACGGCGGCGACATCACGCGCAAGCGCAAGCTGCTCGAAAAGCAAAAGGCCGGCAAGAAACGCATGAAACAGGTCGGCCAGGTCGAAATTCCGCAAGAGGCTTTTCTCGCGGTTTTGCAAGTCGGCAAAAAAGCCAACTAATCGTGCTTGATTACCTTGGGGGTATTTCGTGAATGATGGTGATCGTGTTTTCCTAGCGCTGTTGTGCGCGGGCGCCGTTTGCGTGCTGGTGATCCTGATCGACGGCTGGTTTTTGAGACCGCGGCGCGATCCGGGCGCGACCAGCGCCGAAGAGCCCATGCTGCCCAAACTCGCGGGCTACGCCTTGGTCGGACTGGCCTTAGGGATGCTCTGGCGCCTGTTCCGCTACGAAGCCGTTGATTTCAGTCTCATGCTGGTGGCCGTCGGCGCGATATCCGGCATCATTTGGGCCGCCGATGCCGCATTTTTTGCGCGCCGCCGCAGAATAGCCGCCACCTCGGCGGGAACCCCCGCGGAGCGGGTGCGTGAGCCCATTGCGGTCGAATATGCACGCTCGTTCTTCCCCGTCATCATTCTGGTGCTGGTGATCCGCTCGTTCCTGTTCGAGCCGTTTCGCATCCCGTCCGATTCCATGATGCCCACCTTGTACGACGGCGATTTCATCTTCGTGAGCAAGTACTCATACGGCTTGCGTCTGCCGGTCACCAACACGCTGGTGTTCGCCACAGGCACGCCCCAACGGGGCGATGTGATCGTATTTCGCCTGCCGCCGAATCCCAAAATCAACTACATCAAGCGTCTCGTGGGACTGCCGGGCGATCGCATCCGAGTCGATGAAAACAATGAGCTATACGTCAACGGCAAGCTCATGCCGCAGGCACCGGGGCCGACCTATGCAGGACCGAAGCAGGACCTTTGGAATTACACCGGCGTGCCGACGGCTTTCGAACAGCTGGATGCCAAGCGCCATCGCATCATGTTTGCGAACGGCAGCGTGAAATCCGGGGAATGGGTGGTGCCCGCCGGCCACTATTTCTTCATGGGCGACAACCGCAATAACAGTAAAGACAGCCGTTGGCTCGACGAACCGGATGCGCCGGGATTCGTTCCGGAGCAGAATCTGGTGGGTAAAGCGGTCCGAATTTGGCTTAATCTTGATACTCGTGACGGACCTCTCTGGAGAAGGGTCGGAAATAAGATTGAATAGGGGCTCTTTTAGGGAGATTTTATGCGTAACCACCAGCACGGCATGACATTTATCGGGTTGCTCTGCATCCTCGCGTTGGCCGGCGTGGTCGTCTACGCGGGGATACGGCTGGCGCCCCTGTACCTGAATTACATGAAAGTCGTGCGCGCCATGGAAGGGGTGGCGACGGAGATCAAGGGGGACAATCCCGATCCAGGCGTCATCCGTGGTTTGCTCGATCGCCACTTCACCATCGATGATCCGACCGGTATTGATGTCAAGGATATTGAGATCACCAAGGATGATACTGGCGTACAAATGCACATCGCATACGACGATGTCGCGCCCTACGTGGCGAACGTGTCGCTCAGCGTGCACTTCGAAAAGACCGTGAAGGTGCGGTGATTCCTTCCGCTAAGCCGGATGATCTTTTGGGCTGGGTCGAGCGCTCATTCGGCCATGTATTCGCGACGCCGGCGCTCTGCCAGACCGCACTGACGCATCGAAGCGCGGCCGCGGATCACAACGAGCGCCTGGAATTCCTCGGCGACTCCATTCTCAATTGCGCGGTTGCGCGGCTGCTTTACGATGCGCACCCGCTGGCCGATGAGGGGGATCTGTCGCGATTACGTGCCTCGTTGGTGAGCGGGGAAAGCCTGGCGCAGATTGCCGCGGAGTTGGGATTGGGAGAATACCTACGCTTAGGGTCCGGTGAATTGAAAACCGGCGGCTTTCGTCGCGCCTCCATCCTGGCGGACGCTTTGGAGGCGATGCTGGGCGCCATATTTTTGGACTCAGGATACGAGGCGGCAGCGGCGGCGGTTGCGCGTATCATGACCCCGAAGCTCTCAGAGCTGCCGGCGGCCGGAACTTTGAAGGATCCGAAGACTCGATTGCAGGAACTGATGCAGGCGCGAGGGGTGGCATTGCCGGTCTATACACTGACGGCGGTCGGAGGCGATCCGCATGCGCAAACCTTTACCGTGATGTGCGAGGTTCCCGTCTTCGGCGTGGGTGCCATGGGAGAGGGCGGCAGCCGGCGCCGCGCCGAGCAATTGGCCGCGGCCAAAGTCATCGACCTGCTGCCTGCCGAGATACGCGGTCCCGCATGAGCGATCCAAATTTTCGCGCCGGCCACGTTGCCATTGTCGGGCGGCCCAATGTCGGCAAATCGACCCTGGTCAACGCGCTGGTGGGCCGCAAGGTGACCATTGTGACCGCCAAGCCACAGACCACGCGGCATCGAATCCTAGGATTGGTCAATCGTCCCGAGGCGCAGCTGGTGCTGGTGGACACGCCGGGCCTGCACGAATCGACCCGCCGGGTCATGAATCAGTACATGAATCGCGTTGCGATTTCCTCCTCGCAGGATGCCGATGTCGTACTGTTCGTGATCGAAGCCATGCGCTTCACTGAGGAAGACGAGTGGGTGTGGGAGCGGGTGCGGGGCTTGAAACAGCCGCTGTTCCTGGTGGTCAACAAGGTCGACCGCGTGTTCCCGAAGGATCAGATGCTGCCCTTTCTCGAAGAGATGACCACGCGCGTACCGGCCTCGGGAATCATTCCCGTCTCGGCGCTGCAATCGGACAATCTCACTCGATTGGTCGATCTGGTCGGTTCGCGGCTGCCGGTGTCGCCGCCGCTGTTCGCCCCCGATGTTCTGACCGATCGCGACGAGCCGTTTCATGCCGCCGAAATCGTGCGTGAAAAGCTGACATTGAAGCTGCGCGAAGAGCTGCCCTACGGCATCAACGTGCAGATCGAGCGCTTTGCGGATGAAGACAATCGAATTATGATCAATGCGGTCATCTGGGTGGAACGCGCCGGACAGAAGGCCATCGTGATCGGCCAGGGCGGCGAGCGCCTCAAGGAAATCGGCCGTTTGGCGCGCATCGAGCTCAACGATCTCTGGCAGCGCTCCGTGCATCTGGAGCTTTGGGTCAAGGTCAAGGAAAATTGGGCCGACAGCGAAATGGCCTTGCGCCAATTTGGGTACGACACGTTGTGAAGAGCACGCGGCGCGTATGGCTGGCACCGGCCTACGTATTGCACCAGTACGCCTATCGGGACACCAGCCGTATCGTCGAGGTGCTCACCGCCGAGCATGGACGGCTCACGTTGTTCGCGCGCGGCGCCAACGGTCCGAAATCAGCCCTTAAGGGTGTTTTGCGGCCCTTTCAAAGGCTGCTGGTTTCCTGGTCGGGTGTCTCCGAGGCCTGTCCGCTGGTCGCCGCGGAGAGCGACGGCCAGATCACCCGTCTTGCACCCGAACGGCTCATGAGCGGGTTTTATTTGAACGAGTTGCTCTTGAAATTGACCGAGCGCCGCGATCCGCATCCGGAGATTTTCTTCCTGTATGCGTCCTGCGTTCAGGCACTGTGCGACGGCGAGGTCGAAGAACGGGCACTGCGTCGTTTTGAAAAGCGCCTGCTGAATGAGTTGGGCTACGGATTGGAATTGACGCAGACCGGCGATGGAATCCCGGTGGAACAAGACAAATACTATCGATTCGCACTGCAAAGCGGTCCGCAGTTGTGCGTGGCGGAGGCGCCGGGTGCCGTCTACGGGCAGTCCCTGGCCGATCTGCAGGCGGAGAGCTTTGAGGATGCCCGCTCTTTGCGCGATGCCAAGCGGCTGTTGCGCGCCGCCATCGACGTCTGTCTGGATGGCCGCCCCTTGAAGTCCCGCGAGGTCATGCTGGCGTTGCGACACCGCGAGCCGCCGCGCCAGGAGCCTGTCGCAGGCTCCCGGGAGGGCTCGTGAGCGAGCCCAAACTGCACGGCGGGATTGCGCTGGGCGTGAACATCGATCACGTCGCGACGCTGCGCCAGGCACGGCGCGCCCGCTATCCGGACCCGCTATACGCCGCGCTGCTGGCGGAGGAAGCGGGCGCCGACAGCATCACTCTGCATCTGCGCGAGGATCGCCGGCATATCCAGGATCGCGACGTGACGGCGATGCGCGAAGCGCTGCAGACGCGCATGAATCTTGAAATGGCGGTGACCGACGAAATGGTCCGAATCGCCCAAACCGTGCGGCCGCAGGATGTTTGCCTGGTGCCGGAGTCACGCCAGGAAGTCACCACGGAAGGCGGGCTCAATGTTTCCGGGCAGAGCGCACGCTTGAAGGACGCCGTTGCCGCGCTCGCCGGCGCCGGAATCCGCGTCTCCCTGTTTATCGATCCCGATGAGCCGCAAATCGAAGCGGCGCGCCGCGTAGGCAGCCCGGTGATCGAACTGCACACCGGAGCCTATGCGGATGCGGCGGGCGGCGCGCGTGCGCGCGAATTTGAACGGCTGCGCAACGCCGCGAAGTTCGCCGCCTCCCTGGGGTTGACCGTGAATGCCGGTCATGGTCTCAACTATCATAATGTCGAGCCCATCGCGGCGATCCCAGGAATCATCGAGCTCAATATCGGGCACTCGATCGTGGCGCGATCCATCATCGACGGACTGGCCAAGGCGGTGCGCGACATGAAGGAACTGATGCGCCGGGCTCGAGTCGGTGCGAATGGCATTCTATGATTTTCGGCATCGGCATCGACGTATTGCAGGTTGATCGAGTCGAGCGGGTGTACAAGAAGCATGGCGAGCGCTTCGTCAGGCATTTGTTGTTGCCGGAGGAGCGCGCGCAGCTCGAGCGTACCGCGCGGCCCGTGCGGTTCCTGGCCATGCGATTCGCAGCCAAGGAAGCCATCGTCAAGGGCATGGGCACGGGGTTTTCCCACGGTGTGTGGATCCGCGACGTCGGCGTCGTGCAGAATTCGTGGGGCAAGCCGGAAGTGGTCTATTCCGAGCGCGGCGCCAAGGTTCGAGACGGTTTGGGGATAGGCGAAGGCCATGTGACATTGACCGACGAGGCCGGCTTGGTTGTAGCCGTCGCCATTCTCATGCGGCGCGTCGCCACTTGAACACCCTGGTGTTCGACATTGAAACTGTCCCGGATACCGATCTGGGCCGGCGGCTCTATGGTCTGCGCGAGCTCTCCGATGAGCACGTGGCACAGATCATGTTCACCAAGCGTCGACAGGAGACGGGCAGCGAATTCCTGTCGCACGAACAGCAGCGCATCGTCGCCATTTCAGTCGTCATGCGTTCGCGGGAATCGCTCAAGGTGTGGAGCCTGGGCGATGAGTCCTCCTCCGAGAAGGATCTGATCGAGCGATTCTTCGACGGCCTCGACAAATACACGCCGGACTTGGTGTCGTGGAACGGGGCCGGCTTCGATCTGCCGGTGCTGCACTATCGAAGCTTGCTGCACAGTGTGCCCGCCGCCCGCTACTGGGAGATGGGAGACACGGATCAGAGCTTCAGATACAGCAATTATTTGAGCCGCTTTCATTGGCGGCACATGGACCTGATGGACATCCTGTCCGGCTTCCAAGGCCGCGGCCGGGCGAGCCTGCAGGATATCGCTATGTTGCTGGGGTTCCCGGGAAAACTAGGGATGCACGGCTCTGAAGTATGGGGCGCCTATCTGCAGGGCGGCCTCACGCGGATCCGCGACTACTGCGAAACCGATGTGCTGAATACCTATCTCATCTACCTGCGATTCCAGCTGATACGCGGACACTTGAACGCCGCCGAGCACGCACACGAGCTGGCACGAGTGCGCAAGTTGCTTGGCGAGTCGAGCGCGGCGCACCTCAAGGAATTCGCAGTCGCGTGGCCCGAAACTTAAGAGAGCCCCTGAACGCCGGGCCGCTTCAAGAGGCCGAGGTCGTCGATCTTGCGCATGACGGTCGCGGCGTGGCGCGGATCGATGGAAAAGCCGTGTTCATCGACGGCGCCTTGCCGGCGGAGCGCGTGCGCTTTCGCATCCTCAAGCGACGCCGGCACATGGATGAAGCAGCCTTGGTCGACGTGTTGGCGGCCTCACCCGATCGTGTCCAACCGCGTTGCGCCCATTTTGGTGTCTGCGGCGGATGCTCGCTGCAGCATCTTGCCCCGGCTGCCCAGTTGGCGGCCAAGCAGCGCCAGCTGCTCGAGAATTTGCAGCGCATCGGCAACGTTCAGCCCGAGCACATGCTTGAACCGTTGCGCGGGCCGGAGTGGGCATACCGTCGGCGCGCGCGGCTCGGCATCAAGTATGTGCACAAGAAGGGCCGCGTACTGGCGGGCTTTCGCGAACGCGAAAAGCCCTATATCGCCGATATCAGGCACTGCGATGTGTTGCTCGCGCCGCTTGGGAATCTGCCGCAGGACTTGGCGGCGCTCGCGGAGACGCTCAGCATCAGGGAGAAAATGCCGCAGGTCGAGGTGGCAGTGGGCGATCAGGCGGCGGCACTGGTGTTCCGTGTGCTGGAGCCGCCCACTGCTGCGGATCTGCAAAAGATCTCGGCGTTCGGCGCGCAGCACGGAGTGCAGATTTTCCTGCAGCCGGGCGGCCTTGATACCGTAACGCCGCTGCGCGATGACTATGCACCGCTCGACTATGCGGTGGACGGCGGCAGCGTCGTGATTGAATTCGGCCCGGTGGATTTCATCCAGGTCAACCGAGACATCAATGCCTCGATGGTCGATGCGGCAATGACGCTGTTACAGCCGCGGCCGGACGACTCGGCGCTGGATTTGTTTTGCGGCCTGGGGAATTTCACCTTGCCGTTGGCGCGCCGCACCCGAAGGGTCTTAGGTATCGAGGGCGATGCCTCGTTGGTTGCCAAGGCGCGGTCCAATGCGACGCGCAACGGAATCGCCCATGCGGAGTTCGCGCTGGAGAATCTGTTCGAGCCGGCCGGCTTTGGGGTCTGGGCCAGCGAGCACTACGATCTGGTGATGCTGGATCCGCCGCGCGCCGGCGCGGCAGAGCTGCTCACCTGCATGTCGCGCTGGAGTCCGCGGCGGGTCGTGTATATTTCCTGCCATCCAGGGAGTTTGGCGCGGGACGCGGGGATCCTGGTCGCCGAACACGGTTTTAGGCTGTCCGCGGCAGGGGTGATGGACATGTTTCCGCACACGACACACGTCGAATCGATTGCGGTGTTCGAGAGACACCCGTGAGCTTGGGCCCGCTCATGGTGGACATCGCCGGGACCGAGCTGACGCCGGAGGATATCCGGGTGCTGTCGCACCCCTTGGTGGGCAGCGTCATTCTATTCAGCCGCAATTATCGTGACATCGCGCAAGTTTCCAGTCTCACCAGAGCCATCCGTGCCGTGCGCAGTCCCGCGCTGCTGGTGGCCGTTGACCACGAGGGCGGACGGGTGCAGCGCTTCCGCGATGGCTTTACGCGCCTGCCGCCCGTGCGCACTTTGGGCCGACGGTACGACGAGGATCGCCGGGAGGGGTTGTCCCTGGCTAAAGCGGCCGGCTGGTTGATGGCGAGCGAGTTACGCGCCGTGGGCGTTGATTTCAGCTTTGCCCCCTGCGTCGACCTCGACCACGGTGTGAGCGAAATCATTGGCGATCGAGCCTTTCACCGCGATCCGGACGCCGTGGCGGCGCTGGCCGTAGCCTATATGTCGGGCATGCGCGAGGCCGGTATGGCCGCGGTGGCCAAGCATTTTCCGGGCCACGGTGCGGTGATCGCCGACTCTCACGTGGCATTGCCCATCGACCGGCGCAAGTTCGTGGATTTGGAAGCCGATATTCGGCCTTATCGGCTGTTGATCGAGAACAACCTGGCCGGGGTCATGGGCGCCCATGTGGTATTCCCGGCCGTCGACCCCCTCCCAGCCAGCCTGTCCAAGCGCTGGATCTCGGCCGTGCTGCGGGGCGAGATGGGCTTCCATGGCTGCGTCTTTGCAGACGATCTGAGCATGGCCGGGGCGGCCGCTTTTGGGGGGGTAATTGAGCGTGCCGAGCTGGCATTTGCTGCAGGTTGCGACGTCCTCCCCATTTGCAACGATAGACAAGCGGTAAAGTCTGTGCTCGACCACTTTGGGCCGGATCTGGGCTCGCCGGCCTCGCAGGCCCGGGTGGTACGAATGAGGGCCCGTGGTGAGGCCCCGACGAATCTTGGAGCGGACCGGCAGTGGCAACAGACCGTAACGTTGATTGCAAGCCTTTCGGCAACACCTCCCCTGGTGCTGACGGAGGGCACGCATGACGGAGTTTGACCCGGGGTTGTACCGGCGTTTGGTCGAGAGCTCGCCCGAGGGCGTGGTACTGATCGACGCGCAAGGGCCGGATCACCCGGTGGTTTACGTCAATCCCGCGTTCGAGGCCTTGACGGGCTATTCAGCGGCTGAGCTCGTTGGACGGAATCTGCGGCTGCTGCAGGCCGACGACCGGGAGCAGGATGGTCGCCATCGGCTGCGCGATGCCTTGAGCCGGGGGGAAACCTGCCGGGTGTTGTTGCGCAACTACCGCAAGGACGGCAGCCTGTTTTGGAACGAAATGACGGTCATGCCGCTGCGTCATCCCGACGGCTGCGTGACGCACTTCGCCGGCCATCACCGCGACGCCGGCGAGCGTCTGCGAATCGATCCAAAGATTGCCAGGGACAGCTTGAGCGGTGCCCACCAGCCCACTGCCATCGCCGTGCGCGATGATCGCCTGACGGGGCTTTATACCTTGCCGTATCTGGAAGAATTGCTGAAGCGCGACTGGGCGGTCGCGCATCGCGAGCAACGCAGCATCGCGGTGTTTGCGGTGGACATCGATGCTCTGGATCTTTACAACACCACCTTCGGGCGCGCTGCGGGCGATTCGACCATTCGCCGCGTGGCGCACGTGGTGTCGGGATGCCTGCGCCGCTCCAGCGATGTCACCGCGCGCATCGACGGCGGCAGCCTGATCGCCTTTGCGCCCGGATTGGCGATCGAGCAAGCCTTGCGCGTCGGCCAGCTCATGGCCGAGAGGGTGCGCGATCTGCGGATTCATCATCCCCGCTCGGCGGTGCTGCGTTATATCAGCATCAGCGTGGGCGTGTGCGCCACGATCCCCGGCGCATCCGACAGCCCTTCCGATCTATTGCAAAAAGCGCAGCAGCAACTGCAGTTTGCGAAGAAGTCAGGGCGCAACCAAGCTGCGTAGGGACGGTAAAAAGACCCAAGGCACGAAGCAACAGTGCCTTGGGTCTTCTTACCTTCCCTGACATGACGCCGGCGCTAGCAGCGGGTGTTGCGTGGCAGATGTTTTTCCTGCACTAGAAGTGCGCAGGAGATCATCCGACTGATCGTGGCTATTCGACACTCGCCGTCCAGCACGTGAGATTGAGCGTCCAGCATGAGAGGCTTAGGGGGATAGGAAGCTTCGAAGCACTGGTCTCTTCCGTGCCTCGAAGCTACCTATCCTCGTAGGTCATGCACGCCGCCCTGCTAGACTGCAAACGACATGAATACAACACCGCAGGCGAGCGAGCGATTGGACGCATCCGCAATCGCCAGCCGCGAGGCCGGCCTTCATAAAGATTTGAGCCGCCGGCAGCTCATTATGATCGGTCTCGGCGGCGCGATTGGCACGGGGCTGTTCATGGGCAGCGGTGTGGCGATCGGCTATGCCGGACCGGCCGTGATCGTCAGCTATGCGATTGCGGCGATCGCCGCCGTGGCGATCGTTTTCAGTTTGTCGGAGATGGCGGTAATGCACCCCACCGCCGGATCATTCGGTACCTACGCGGAAATCTACTTGAATCCCTGGGCCGGAATCATCGCTCGCTATTCGTACTGGATGGCCCAGGTGATCGCGGTCGGCGCCGAGGCGGTCGCGGCGGGCGTCTACATGACGTTCTACTTTCCCGGCACGCCGGTGTGGATGTGGTCGGTGGGCTTCGCCGCCGTGCTCCTCTATTTCAACTCCCGATCGGTCCACAATTTCGGCTCTATCGAGTACTGGTTTGCGTTGATCAAGGTGGTGGCAATCGTCATCTTCATCATCCTCGGGGCAGCGACCATCTTCGGGCTGTGGACCGCGCCCGTGGGTTTTCACAATCTGACCGGTCTGCCGGGCGGCTTCATGCCGCACGGGTTCAGCGGTGTCTGGATGGCGGTGATCTTAGGGGTCTTGTCGTTCAATGGAATTGAGGTCATCGCCGTGACCTCCGGCGAGGCCAAGGATCCGGTGCGCACCATCCCTCAGGCGCTGCGCACGATGGCGTTGCGGCTGTTTCTGTTCTACATACTTGCATTGACCATCGTGGTCACCTTTGTTCCCTGGACCGAAACCGGCGCCACCGTGGTGACGCAGAGCCCGTTCGTGCGCATCTTTGCGCACTCGGGTATTCGCCACGCGGCCGGGATCATGAACTTCGTGGTCTTGAGCGCCGCGCTGTCGAGCATGAACACCAACGTGTATTTGTGCTCACGCATGCTGTTTTCCCTGTCGCGCGGCGGATTTGCACCGGGATTTTTGGGCAGGCTCGGAAAGAACGGCACGCCGATCACGGCAATCATGGTCTCCGGCGCCTGCATCCTGGCCGCCGCGGCCTTGTCCAAGCTGACGCCGCTCGCTTACAACTATCTGTTCGGCGTGGCGCTCTTCGACGCCATGATCGTGTGGATCATCATTCTGTTGAGCCATCTGAGCTTCCGCCGCCGGCACAAGCTGGCCGACCTGCCGGTCCGCACACCGGGATTTCCGCTGGTGCAGATTGCCGGATTGCTGCTGCTCTGCGCGGTATTGGTCACCATGGGGCTGGACAAGGAGACGTGGCAGATCTCATGGATCGTCGGCATTCCGTGGCTGCTGTTGCTGTCAGTCGCGTATTTCGTCCTGAAGGCGCGCCGTGCGCGCAGCGCCGCGGCGGCACCCGCCTTGAAAACTGACACCGGCTAGGCCGGGCGCCGCTCACTCATGCGCAGTAGTCGGGGACTGGCTCCAGGCAGCTCTAAGGCATCTGTCCGCGTAATATCGCCGAGAACATATCGCTATCGATATTGCCGCCGGATATGACGGCGCACACCTTGGATGCTGAATACTGCGCGGCCAATGCGGCAGCCACGGACAGCGCGCCGGCGCCTTCCGCCATGATGCGGTTGTTTTCAGCAAGCAGCTTGATTGTCTGTGCTACCTGCGCGAGCGGCACCGTGACCACTTCATCGATCATCGCGCGTAGCAGAGGCCACATTTCAGGCAGTACCGAACCATAACCCACGCCGCTGACGAAACCGGCGTCGTGCGCCGTGGGTGTCGGCACGCCCGCATCGAAAGCGGATCGCAACGGGTGCGCGCTGGCGAGTTCACAGGCGATTATTTTTACTTCGGGCCGCAGCGCGCGAACCGCGCAGGCGATGCCGGCAGCAAGGCCGCCGCCGCCAAACGGGACGAGGATCGCCTCGACATCGGGCCACTGTTCGAGAATTTCGACGCCGATCGTTGCATCCCCGGCCAGCGACGCCGGGTCTCGCACCGCGTCGATGTAGGCGCCCGCTTGATCCTCGAGCGTCCCGGCCTCGATTGCACGCCACCAGACATCGTTGGCGCGGACCTCGATTCGCGCTCCCAATCGCCGCAGCTTTTCCAGTTTTGCCTCCGGTGCATTGGCGGGCACGACCGCGGTGGCGCCGATCCCCAACCGCCGCGCCATCCACGCCACGCCGAGCGCGCTGTTGCCCGAACTGGTGGTGTAGATGCCGGCATTCAATTCCGCGCGGTTCTTGCTCAACACTGCATTCGCGATCGGCCGGATTTTGAATGAACCGATCGGTTGAAGATTTTCCAGCTTCAGTCGAATCGTCTTGCCCGGCGGTGCGATATCGCAATCAACCAGAGGAGAAATCATGCTCAGACGCCCGATTCGAGCGCGAGCGGCGTCGATCTGCGGCATGCCGACCGGTTTTACTTCGTCAAACAAGCAATATCCTTTTGGGTTCTGCGGCGCGTCGCAGCGCTCATAATTGCATGTTTATATGACTGTGCATATAATTTGCTGCCGCGGATTGCGACAGGAACCTTCAGACATGGAACAAAATTTCGAGGTGCTGCGCAAGGAATTCCCGGTTCTGCAGCGAAAGACTTATCTTAACAGCGGGTCCTATTGCGCACTTGCGAACGACGTGCGGGCCGCGTTCGACGCTTACATGGAAGATCGGCTGCTGGTGGGCGCGAATTGGGATGTGTGGGTTACGAAGAACGAGTCGGTGCGCAAATTGACCGCGACGCTGCTGCGCGCCTCGCCCGATGAGATTGCCGTGACCGCGTCCGTATCCGCCGGCTTGAATGCCCTGGCGAGCGCGCTGCAGTTCGACGGCGCCCGCAACAAGGTGGTCGTCAGCGACTTCGAGTTTCCCACCAATGCGCAAATCTGGCACGCGCAGGAGCCGCGCGGCGCGCAAGTCGTGCATGTGCCCCGCGCCGCGGACGGCTACATCCCGACAGAGATGTTCGAAAAGGCCATCGACGAACGAACGCAGCTCGTCGCGATCACCCATGTGTGTTTCCGCAACGGCGCCAAACTCGACATTCCCAGCATCGTGCGCCTGGCCCGGGCGAAGGGTGCCATGGTGCTGCTCGACTGCTATCAGTCGGTGGGATCGCTCGATATCGACGTCAAGGCGCTGGACGTCGACTTCGCGGTGGGAGGCATGCTCAAGTACTTGTTGGGCACAGCGGGGATCGGCTTTCTGTATGCAAAGGACTCTTGCGTGCGTTCGCTGGTGCCGACCAACAGCGGCTGGTTTGCACAGGCAAACATCAACGCAATGGACATCACGGCGAATCGTCCGGCGCCCAACGCGCGGCGCTTTGAAGCGGGGACGCCGCCGGTCGTCAACTGCTACGCCGCCGAGGCGGGTCTGAAGCTGTTGCTGAAGGTCGGCATGCCGGCCGTCGAAAAACGCAACTATGCACTGACGCGCCGCTGCATGGAAAGGCTGGAACAGATCGGCTGGCCGAGCATCACTCCGCCGGCGGATGCGCGGCGCGGAGCCACCGTTGCCGTGCCGTCGCGCGACAGCGCACGGCTGTCCGCGGAGTTGATGAAGCACGACATCGTCACTTCCCATCGCGATGACAATGTCCGCGCCAGCTTTCATTTTTACAACAATGACGACGACGTCGAGTCATTCATAGCGTCAATGCAAGAGCTGCGCGATTCCCTCGGGCCCCGCTAATGGAAATTCGCTAGGATGGAAATTCGCGTATTGCGTGGCGCCGAGGTGCGCCGATTGCTGCCGATGGCCGAGTGCATCGATTTGATGCAGCGGACCATGATCGCCGTCTCGGCGGGGCGGGTGGTGCTGCCGCTGCGATCGATTCTGGTGATGCCCGGCGATCGCGGCATGATGGGCATGATGCCGGGATATCTCGCCGATCCGGAGTGCTTCGGCATCAAGCTGGTAAGCCTGATCCCGCGCAACAAACCGCCGCAATATTCGTCGCACTTGGGGTTGGTATTGCTGTTCGAGGCGGAACACGGCCGGCCGGTCGCGTTGCTCGACGCCTCGGAAATCACCGCGATTCGCACCGCTGCCGCGAGCGGGCTCGCCACGCGTCTGTTGGCGCGTGAGGACGCCGGCGATTTGGCCCTTTTGGGCGCCGGGGAGCAGGCACGCAGCCATCTTGAGGCGATGCTCTGCGTGCGGCCGCTGCGGCGCATCCGTGTATGGGCCCGCGACCATGCCAAGGCGAAACTGTTCGCGGAATCGGAGGGTGCGAGGCATCGAATCGTGGTGGAAACCTCCGCCACCGTGCGTGACGCGGTTGCCGGAGCCGACATTATTTGCACCACGACCAAGGCGCGCGAGCCGATACTGCACGGCGATTGGCTCACGCCGGGCGTGCATTTGAACGTGGTGGGCTCCAGCATCGCCGCGGCCGCGGAGATCGATACACCAGCCGTCGTCAAGAGCCGATTCTTCGTCGACTGCCGCAACTCCACGGTGAACGAGGGCGGCGAATACTTGCGCGCGCTGCGTGCCGGCGCCATCACGGCTGAGCATATCTTGGGCGAGATCGGCGAGGTGGCCAATGGCTCGAAGGCCGGCCGCTGTTCACCCCTTGATATGACGCTGTACAAGTCCCTCGGCATCGCGCCGCAAGATTTGGCGTCGGCGCATCACATCCTTGAGAAGGCACGCGCGGCCGGCGTTGGGCAGATCATTGACTTCTAGCGCGCTGTCGCTGCCCAGCGCGGCGCAGGTCGCCGCCGCGCGCGACAATATCCGTCCCTTTGCACTGCGTACGCCGCTTCTGAGACTGAACGCGGATCTGACGGACGCGAACGTCTTTCTCAAGCTGGAAAATTTGCAGCCCTGGGGCTCGTTCAAAATCCGGGCCGCGGTGAACGCATTGAAGACGATGGATGCGATGCAGCTGCGGCGCGGGGTGTTAACCGCGAGCGCCGGCAACTTCGGCCAAGGCTTGGCCTTTGCAGCGCGCGCCATGGGCGTGCCGGCGACGGTGGTCGTTCCGAGCGGCGCCGCCGAAACCAAGATCAAGGCACTGGTTGAGCTTGGAGCGAAGGTCATCCGGCGCTCCTTCGATGAATGGTGGACCGTTCTCACCAGCCGCGCCTGCCCGGGTGAGGACGGGGTCTTCGTCCACCCGGTCGCCGAACCTGGTGTGCTCGCGGGCAATGCGACCATCGGCGCGGAGATTCTCGAAGAGCTGCCGGGCTGCGACGCGGTGGTCGTGCCTTTCGGCGGCGGCGGTCTGATTTGCGGCATCGGTTCGGTGATGCGGCGCCTTCGCCCAAAGGTGCGCATGATTGTGGCGGAGTCGGAAGCCGCACAACCGGCCGGCGCCGCTTTGCGGCATGGCGGCCCCGTGACGGTGCCGCATCGGCAGAGTTTCGTCGACGGCATGGGCAGCACTACGGTACTGCCGGAAATGTGGCCGCTGCTGCATGCGGTCGCGGATCAGTCGGAATGCGCCTCATTTGAGCAGATCGCGGCGGCGATCCGTTTGCTTGCCGATCGGCACCACGTCATTGCGGAGGCCGCCGGGGCGGTGTCAGTGGCAGCGGCCCTCGGTGCACGAGCGGCCCTCGGTGCTCAGGCGGCCCTCGGTGCTCAGGCGGCCAAGGAGAATATTGTCTGCATCGTCTCGGGTGGTAACATCGACACCGAAAAATTAGGCGCTATCCTCGCCGGTCAAAGTCCTTTCTAAGAGCATGGCGCGAACCAAGAAGAAAGCAGCCGCGACAATCCCGGCCGCACCCATGAGGCCGGCGGATCAATCGCTTTTCGACGATTTCTTGCCGCATCTGATCGCGCGGCTGGCCTATCAACTCAACGCGGACCTGATCGAAAAACTCCGGCGTGAGGGCATCAACGTCACCCGTTGGCGCATCCTGGCCGTGCTCGCCATGGGTGATGGGATCACCATCAATGAAATCATCGATCGGGCGATGGTGCAGCAGTCGGCGCTCAGCCGCGCGCTGATGCGCATGGAGAAGGAAAACTACGTGCGCCGGGTCCTGCGCCGGGAAGATGCCCGCTGCGTAGAGGTGTATCTCACGGAGAAGGGACGCGCACTGTTCAATTCGCTCAATATTGTGGTCCGGCGGCGCGAGCAGCGGCTGTTGGAGGGTTTCTCTCCGTCGGGAATCGAAGCGGCCTTCAATCTGATCCGGCGCCTGAGCCGCAACATGCGCAGCAGGCCCTAGGACTCCGCGGAGTTCTCAAGGCTGAATTCTCAAGGCTGAATTCACGGGCTGCGTGCGCCTCTTTGGCGCAGGTCGCGCGGACTCGTGCGCTCATATGGCGCAGCTTGTGTGGGCGGCACGCAACAGGCCGCTTTAATTGATATTTCATATGATAACTCATATTGTGACGGCTCAACCACGGGAGAATCGGCGATGAATATAACAATTGGGCGGCGTTTGACCGCCAAGTCAGGGGTTGCAGTGCGGCTTTTTGCCGCGAGCGTGGGCATTGTCGCGACATTGGCCGTGCCGCTCTCGTCACTGGCGCAGACGGCTGCCGGCAGCTCCGGCGGGCTCGAGGAAATCATCGTCACGGCCAACAAGCTCAATGCCCAGAAAGTCCTCGATATCCCGGCGTCGATCCAGGCCATCAGCGGCGACTCTTTGCAGAACATCAGCGCGTCGGGAATCATGAGCATTGCAGGAGAGGTTCCCGGCCTCTCGATTCAAGACCTGGGTCCCGGTGACAAGAAATACGTGATCCGCGGCATCAATTCGACCGGCGACGCAACCACCGGCGTCTACTACGGCGAGGCGGTGATCAGCGGCTCGAATGCCGATGACGGAGGCGGCTTCGAATCCGACATCCGTCTGTACGATTTGAATCGCGTTGAAGTATTGCGCGGACCTCAAGGGACCTTGTACGGCGCGAGCTCCATGAGCGGTACGATCCGTTTTGTCCCCAATTCTCCGGACCTCAACAATCTCGGGGGTTACGTGACGATGGAGGGCTCGCAGACGACGCACGCCAGCGGCAACTACAACATCAACGGCGAGGTCAATCTGCCGATCATCGACGGCGTACTCGCCCTGCGCATGGTCGGATGGAAACTCTACGACAGCGGTTATATCAATCAGTATCGGGTGGGCGCGGGGGTCACGGGCGTCACCAACATCGGCACATCGACTGCCCCGAATTTCCAAACCCTGCCGGTGAAGGGCATCGGATTCGTCAAGGGCGTCAACGATGACGATGTCGGCGGCGGACGGGCCATTGTGCGCTTCCAACCGAATGAAAATCTCACCATCGACGCCAACTACACCACGCAGACTGAAACCTCCGGCGGTTCATCGCGCTACACCCCGGCCGGGGTCGCGGCGTTTGCCGGCGGACCCATCCCGCCGATCCAGGGCTGCGATCTGTGCAACACCGACGTCACGTTGAGTCCCTGGAGCGACAATCTCAAGATCTTCGGCCTGACGGTGGAATACAAGACCGGCTTCGGCACGGTCACCGGCACCACCAACCAGTACAACCGCACCACGGGCTTCACATTCGACTCGACGCCGGTTCTGGTGTCGTTCAATGTTCCTGTTCCGGCCGAGACGCTCGAGCCGCGTACCCGCAAAGTCAATTCCAGCGAACTGCGCTTTGCCAGCGATTTGAATTCTCCCGTCAATTTCGTGGCGGGCGTCTACCGCGAGCACGAGACCCAGGATCTGGCCGTGCAGGTCATCACCACCGGCGGAAATGGCCTGGTGACCGGTCCGTTCAGCACCTCGACCGCCGACGATGCGTTGGATTTTCCGGGTGTGGGAAACACATTCTTCGGGCGCACCGACCAGCGCAGCGACACGCAGTACGCGGGTTTCGGCGAGGCGACCTGGAAGATCACCGATGCGTGGACGGCGGTGGCGGGCGTGCGTTACTTCACTGAAACCTTGAACGGTGTACAAACGCAGACCCATCCCTTCGGCGGCTTTCCCGGCGCGCCCAACTTGGTGCCGATTTTCGATCCGGAGGAAAAGTTCAACAAGGTCACCTGGAAGATCAACACCAGCTACAAGTTCGCCGAGGAATTGCTGGGCTACGCGACCGTCTCCACCGGCTTTCGCAGCGGCGGTTTGAACGCCGTCAGTGAACCGTTCGAACCCATTCCGGCGGCATACTCGCCGGACTCGTTGACCAACTACGAGCTGGGCGCCAAGGGCCGGCTATTCGGCGGCTTGTTCGACTATCAGGCCGACGTCTATGTGATCAAGTGGGACAACATCCAGGTCCAGGAAACCACTGCCGACGGTGCGTTCGTCTATCAGGGCAATGCCGGTACCGCGCGCGTCAAGGGCGTGGAATTCGAATTCACCGCGCATCCTTTCCAATATCTGTCGGCCAGTTTTGCCGGCTCTTATCAAGATGCCTATCTCACGGAAGGCGCCACAGCGGCGCAATATGCGCTGAATCCGACCCTGGGCAGGACGGGCGATGCCATTCCCAACGTGCCCAAGTTCCAGATGAACGTAGGACTCAACTATACGGCGCCGATTTCCGGTGCGTGGCAGGGGATGGTCGCGACCGACGTGACCTATCGAGGTACGGTGAACGCGTACTTCGCGTCCAACACGCAATTCAACATTCCGTTGGCGTCCTATACGCTCCTCAATCTGCGCGCCGGGGTGATCAACGGTCCGTGGAGCGTCACGGCTTTCGCACGCAATCTGACCGACAAGCGCGCGCAAGTTTCCGCGATCAATTCCTCGCAGGATCCGGATGCGCTGCTGACGGTGCGTCCGCGCACCATCGGCTTGACCGCAACGCGCAAGTTCTAGCGTTTAGGAGGAAGCATGCGCCGGTTCGTCGTATGGCTCGCCGCGGCAGCAAGCGGCGTCTGCGGCTTGGCGCTTGCAGGGCAGGGCGGCAAAGGAGTGCCGCTTTGGGATTTCTATGGCTCTATGCTCCGCCACGCCAAGTACATCGACTTGACGCACGCCATCGCGCCCGGTGGCCCGCTTGGCGAGGGATTTGTCGACTTCAGTGTGGGGCCGACGCGGGCGGGCGTCTCCATCCCCGGCGTCATCGAGAAGGGGGAAGCCTTGAGCTACGAGAAGCACGGTGTGGCAATCACCGCTTACGAACTGCCCATGGATCACATCGGCACCCAGTTCGGTCCGCCGGCGCATGAGAACGAGCACGGCGCGACCATCAGCGACATTCCTCCCACCGTGGCGCTGCGTCCTTTGGTCGTAATCAATGTCGCGCCCAAGGTTGCCTTGGATCCGGGTTACCAGGCCTCGGTTGCGGATATCAAGGAATGGGAGCGCCGCCACGGACCGATTCCCTCGGGATCCGTGGTGATGATCCGTTCCGACTGGTCGAAAAAGTGGAATGATCCGAAGCGATTCACGGCGCAGCCGTTTCCTGGCGTAAGCTTGGCAGCACTCAAGTATTTGCACCTGGATCGGCACATTTTGATGCACGGGCACGAACCCTTGGACACCGACAATACCGCTCCGGAATTCGTGGGCGAAAAATGGCTCTTGCAGCATGACTTCGCCCAGGCTGAGGGGGTTGCTAATCTCGATCAGGTTCCTGAAGCCGGCGCTCTCATCACGATTGGCTTCGCCAAATTCGAGGGCGGCACCGGTGGCTTTGCCCGCTACATCGCCATCGCACCTTCGAGTTGGCCGTTCGGCGTGACCGTCGAGGATATGCCGGGTGCGCCGCTGCCGACGCACGTTCATGCGCTGCGCCGAGGCGCCGATGGCGTGCTGCGGGAGACGCCATGATCAGTACCAAGTCGGCGCCGCTCATCGCCAATCGCAAGGGTTACTACTACGAGGTCAAGGCGGGGAAGCGTTACCTGTGGTGCGCGTGCGGACGCTCCCAGTCCCAGCCGTTTTGCGATGGATCCCATGCGGGCACGGAGTTCCTGCCGGTTGCCTTCAAGGCAGAGCGCGATGAAGACGTCATTTTTTGCGGCTGCAAGCAAACCGGCACCGCACCCTTCTGCGACGGGAGCCACAGCAACCTGCCCGGCGGCTATCTCACGGATGATCCCGACAGCGCTGAAAACCGGCAGGTAGCGTGGGTTGCGGCGGATGCGGGACCGATCGTTCGGCTGGATGGGCAGTGCTATGTTTTTTCCACCGCCCGCGCGCCGCTGAGCGCGCGCGGCGCGATGCGCTACTGCCAGGTCGTCACGCCGACCCTGGGCGCGTTGTTTCAATCGCAGTTCTACGCGGAGGTTGCGGCCGGTAGCTCGCCGGTGATTGCGGCTGACGGCCGTCATACCGTGTTGTTCGTGATCCAGGGCGACGGCGACATTGAGATTGGCGGTCGACGCTTTGCGGTGCAGCCGTTGACCGGCATCTATGTCCGGCCTTCGGAGGCGTATCGCGTGCATAACAAGTCTGCGGCGCCGGTCAAATTCTTTGTTTCGAATGGTCCAGGCAGCGAGGACCTGGTTTTGATGGACGGTATGCCGTCGAGTTTCGAGTCGCAGTTTCCAGATCGGATCGCCACCATCGACCCCTCGCAGCGGCACAAAATGGCCGAGCGTTATTATCAAATGCTGGTCAACCGCGAGCATGGTTCGACGGTGGTGACGCAATTCATCGGCAACATTCCGCTGTCCAAAGCCGAGCCCCATCGGCACTTGTACGAAGAGGCGTTGATCTTTCTCAACGGCGAGGGCGTCGTCTGGACCGAGAGGACCAAGACCCCGGTGGTCGCCGGAGATGTGCTGTTTTTGCCGCGCAAGCAGGTACATTCGGTTCAATGCACAACGCCGGGCGGATTTGATATCGTGGGGGTGATTTATCCGGGGGACAATCCCTCGATCAACTACTAGATTCGGGAAACTAAATGGCTACCCATTCGCAGACGCTTTCCACGCTGGTCGAGGGCATTCTTCGCGGCGGCATTCGCGTCGTCGATCTGACCGTGCCGCTCGAAGCAGCGACCCAAACGATTCGCCTTCCCGAACAATTTGCCCCCTCAAAGCCATTCGCGCTGGAAGAGATCTCGCGCTACGACGCACGCGGACCGGCTTGGTACTGGAACAACATCAGCTGCGGCGAGCACACCGGCACGCATTTCGATGCGCCGATTCACTGGGTGACGGGAAAGGATTATCCGGACAATGCCACTCATAACATACCCGTGGAACGCTTCATCGGTCCGGCCTGCGTGATCGACGTGTCGCCTCAGGTGCGCGGCAGCGCCGATTTCTTGCTCACGCAAAGCATCGTTGAGCAATGGGAGAGCCGGCACGGCCGCATCCCCAGCCGCGCCTGGGTGCTGATTCGCACCGACTGGTCGAAGCGGGCGGGCGATTCGTTTCTCAATTTCGCCGCCGACGGTTCCCATACGCCGGGTTTCCATCCGGAATGCGTGCCTTTTCTTGCGCGGGAACGCGACATCCTGGGAGTGGGAGTGGAAACGGTGGGCACTGACGCGGGCCAGGCGCATACCTTCAATCCGATGTTTCCCTGCCATACCATCATGCACGGCGCCAATCGATTCGGGCTCGCGAGCTTGACCAACTTGGATCAGCTGCCGCCGACGGGCGCCGTGGTCATTGCGCCGCCGCTCAAGATCGTGAACGGCTCCGGCAGCCCGCTGCGCGTGCTCGCGCTGGTACCCGTGTAGCGAAGTCGCGGCGATGAACGCGACGTCAGCGAGTCTCGCGGCCGTTGTCCTCGTCGCGATCGGCATTGCGCATGCAAAAGCCGAAGAAACAGCAGCACGCCGCATCTCCGTCGACGCCACCGTGACCGTGGGTGCGTTGCGCCCCTTGAGCGGCATACAGGCTGCCGACGCGGAGGGCACGGCTTCGTATCGGACGGCCCACGTTGACCTGGTGCGCATTAGCGACGTGGCCGGGGCGGGGGACATCGACGCGATCTTCCCGGACATGAGCGCCGATGTGGAGAATCCGAAAAGCTATAACTTCGCACCGACCGATCGGCTGGTCGCATCGATCAAAGCGGCGGGCGCGGAACCGTTATTTCGAATCGGCCAGAGCGCAGCCGCCGGAGCGAACCCGCCGGCGGATCTGGATAAGTGGGTACAAATCGTCCGGCATGTCGTACTTCACTACAACGCGGGCTGGAACAAGGGCTTTCGTTACGGCATTCGATATTGGGAGGTCTGGAACGCACCGGACTCCAGGCTTTTTTGGAAAGGCACGCCGGAGGAGTACTACGTCTTATACGCAAAAACCGCACAGGCCATCCAAACCGCCGACGCCGCCGCGTTGGTCGGCGGCCCTGCGCTTTCCAAGCCGCTGATCGCGGGCGCGTACCGGGAAAAATTCGTGGACTTCGTGCGCTTGAATCGCCTGCCGCTGGATTTCTTCTCCTGGCATTTTTACGCCGTGGACTCAAATGACCCCTATCTCTTCGTCACGATCGCGAGGCAACTTCGCATCATTCTCGATGCTCACGGTTTCGGGTCAACCAAAAACGTCCTGGACGAGTGGAACGTGGATCCGGCCGATCAGGACCTGTCGAAGGCCGCGCGCGCATCGTTTGCGGCGAGCTCGTTGATGTACATGTTGGGCGGTCCCGTCGATGCGCAGACCTATCATCGCGCCGATGCGGCCGTCGGCGCCGTGGGCCGCTCGCCCGATGAAGTCGGTGCGGCGCTTGGGGCGTTCGGTGCACTGAAGAGCACGCCGGTGCTGATTCGAACCGACGGCGGCGATGATGCGGGCTTTGCCGTCGCGGCCGGCCGCTCGAAGGATGGGCGCAGCATTCAAGTGCTCATCAGCAACTATCAAATCGCGTCGAAATACCTGCGCCCCCGCGACAACTGGGACACCGCGCTGCCGGAACGCCGCGCGCTGCAGTATCACGACAACGGCGGTTATGACGCCGCGATCAGCGTGCCGACGGCCGGCAAGTACCAGGTAAAACGCTACCGAATCAGCGATTCGAGCAACTTTGTCCTGACGGAGCAGAGCGTGGAGTCGGGTCCCACCATGCGCCTGCAGGCCACGTTGCCGCCGCCGGCAGTGGAACTCATCGTGATAAGCGCGAAATGATCAGAGCGGATTCAGGCCGAGCCGCAACAGATCCGCGATCTCCGCCGCGATCTGCGCCTTGCGCTGATCATCGCCGCGAACCAATCCTTTGGCGAGCCAGCTGCCGGCGCCGCGCATGAACAGCAGCAGGCAATCACGGTTCACGTCGCGCATGGAACTCTCGTTGTGCGCCTCGCGGCACAGGGCGCGGTAGGCCTGAACCAATTCCCTGCCGCGTTCGGTCGCGAGCACCTTTTCCGCGTCGCTCAACGAATCGTAGCCGGTCGATGGGCGCAGCGGCTCGATATCGTCGCGCTGATGCGAAATTGAATTGGCGCGCAGCACGGCGATCAGCGTCTCGCTGGCAGTGCCGCCCTGCGCCGCCGCCTGTTCTCGGATGAAGGAAAAAATTCGATGGGTACGCGCGTAGCATGCCGAGAGAATGGTTTGCTTGTCGCCGACATAGTGATAGAGCGTGCGCTTGGTGGCGCCCACGGCCGCCGCGATATCATCGAGCGAGGTCGTATCGACACCCCTGCGATTGAACAGCTGCGAGGCTGCCGCCAGAATCTTCTCGCGCTTGGCGTCGAATTGTGCTCCGCGGTCGAATAAGCCGCCGGGCTGGGTGAGGAGCGGCGCAAAATCGATCGGCGGCGGATTCACCTCGCGCCTGCGATCGGCACCCCAGCCGTTCGCCAGGATATCCTTGGCAGCCGCAACGATCTCATGGCGGCTTACCCGCAGCGTTTGGGCCAAGGGCGAGTTCAGCGGAATGGAGTGAATGATGCTGATAATCGTGCGCGCGACAATCTCGAAATCGCAGCAGCGGATGCGACCCTTCCGCGCACCCGCTTCGAGCAAACTCGCGAGCCGCGCCACCACCGCCTCGAAAATGCCGAGCACGGTTTCACGAGCTGCCTGGTCGAGCAATCCGATTTCGCTCAGGGCGGCCAGCTCCGGCTCGACCGGGTCCAGGGTTCTGGAGATGAAATTGCCGAGCACCTGCAGTGTGCCGCTGCCGGATTGAGAAGCCTCTTCCAGGCGGCGTGCCATGATCTCGGATGATCGCAAATAGACCTGAAACATCAGGTCTTCGCGGTCCTCGACATAGTAGTACAGCGACGCTCGTGAAAAACCGAGCTTGTCGGCCACGTCCGTCAAGGAGGTCATGGAGATGCCCTTGGAATTCAGTTCGCGTGCCGCTTGATCAAGCAGCTGCTCACGGCGCGATTTTCCCGCCGTATCAATTCGGCGCGCAGACGCTGCGCTTTTGCTGACCAGTCGCATTGCCCTAATATTCTATGGCGCAGCCCTGAGGCTGGGTTTCGGCTCTTTGTACGGGTCGGCCGGCAATCAGGTCCTCCAGGGCGGACTTCACATGTTCGCGCCCGGCGGCATCGTCCGCGAAAACCTGGTCATCCATGGCGCCCTCATAAGCGAGCTTGCCGTCGCGATTGACCACGAAGAAGCTCGGCGTTGTCTTGGCGCCGTAACGGCGCGCGATATTGCCGTCGACATCGAATAGGAATGCCGTCACGGCCGCGTGCGTTTGCGCGATGCGTGCGCGAGCCGCCGCCGCTGTCAAATAGCCCGCTTTGTCCGGTGCGGCGGTATCGATGGAAAGCCAGACGATCTGCTGCGAGGCCGCGTAGCGCTGCAAGGCCTGCATTGCTCCGCTCTTGTACTTCACGGCGGTGAAAGGGCAGACGGGGTTGGTCCATTCCAAGACCACCAGCTTGCCGGCGTAGTCATGCAAGCTGTGTTGCTTGCCATCGGCACCCTGGGCGGTGAAAAGCGGCGCCTGCGCACCGACATTGACGCGCTCAAGCCCCGTGGCATGCGCCAGACCGGCCGGCGCGATGCCGGCAGCGATCCACGCAACTGCAGCGGCCCGTGCAAATCCCTTTAACGCGTCAAAGGAAATCAACACGGGCCGCCACGAGGGTGCTACTGGCCGCCTCCGGTCTTTTCCGGTGCCGCTTGAGCAGGGGCTGCGCCGGGTGCCGCTTGTCCAGGCTGCGATGCCTGCTGGCGACGCTTCTGCATGTTGACCTGCGCCGCCGCCAGTTCGTTGGGCTCGATGAAGCCGTCATGATCGGTGTCGATTTTGGCAAAAGACTCCGCGAACTGCTTGCCGATCGGCCCCGTCAATTCCGACATATCCAGCTTGCCGTTCATTTTCGTGTCCAGCATGCCGAACAGGCGATTGTCATTCAGCTCCTTATCGTAGGCCTTGTAGGCGTCCATCTTGTCCGAGGTCTCTCCGACCCACTCGAAGTGGAATGCCGTGTAGAGCATCTCGTCAAAGGACTGGTCGCCCCACGGCACCACCCGATTGTGATCCGGATTGGCCGGGTTTCTCACGGAGTTGTCGTAGGTATAGACCGCCAGCAGCTTCGAGCCCGCCGGCACCTTGACCGGCTCAACGAAGTTGTATTCGCGCTGCCAGTTGAAGTCATAGTGCGGCAGCGACACCAGCAAGGTCTTCTTGCCGGTCGGATCGATCATATAAAACTGCGAGGATGCGCCGCGATAGTGGGCGTGCGGGAAGGCGCTGAACAACAACATGTCCTTGGGGACATCGATGTAGGCCTGCCGCTCCACGCTTTCCTGGTTCGCAGGAATGACGATGTTGGCGTTCAAGACCACGGAATTTCGCATCACGTACTTCGGCTTGTCCTTGTAGAAGTACAGCGCGATCTGCGAGTGCTCCGTAACCTGCTGTCCGTACGGCGTGTAGTGGACTTGGAAACCGACGGCGCCGCCGGGAGGCAGATACGCGCCCGTGTCTTTCGGCTCGACGAAGGATTCGGCACCGACTGCATAGCCGCCGAGCGAAGTTCCCCACTTGCTCTCGTTGGCCACTTGGCCGGGTCCGGGCACTTCCGCCAGGTAGCCGGTAAGAATGTGGTGCACGGTCTGACGATTCACGACCTTGATGGTCGAGGCGCGCAGCCACTTGCCTTCTTTCAGAGGATTGACGACGTAGGGCCGTTGATAGTCGACGATGCCGTTGGCCGGGATCGTATAGGCTGGAACGTCCAACACCAAGTCCGGCTTGCCCAAAGGCCATTCCGGCGCGACGAAGGTTTTGGCCGCCAGCGGATCGGGTCCGGTGCCGCGCGGCGCGCCGGCTTCAACCCAATGCACCAGCGTCTTGATTTGTGTGGCCGACAAGCTGCGGTCGCCGAGGAAATGCCCGACGCTGGGGTCGGCGCGCCACGGCGGCATGCGCTGCGTGCGGATCATTTCGCGAATCATTGGCGCAAAGGGCGCGATCTCTTCAAATTTCGTGAAGGGCATCGGACCAATGCCGCCGGGCTCATGGCAGGACACGCACTTGTCTTCGAACATCGGTGCAATGTTCTTCACGTACGTCACCTTGCTGGTGGCGATCTTCGCGCGCTCCGGGAAGTCCACAATACAACCGACGGGCTCTATCCGGGCGACGGCCACCGGCTTGCCCGCGAGCATCGAGTCCAATGCGTCCTTGGCCCAGGTGTGATCGGCCGCGGCCTTCTGGCGCTCGTAGGTGACTTTGTCGTCGATCGGACCGCGGTAGACGATTTTCCAGGTCTTCGGATCGATGACGATGGCTTCGGCGGTTCGCGTCACGCCCAATTGCTCACCCACCAGTTGATTGGCGTCCATCAGGATGGGGAGGTTGTAGCCGTAGGCTTGCGCTTCCGCGACAATCGCTTCGCGTTTGTCCGACGGCGTGGAGTTCAGCATGAAAATCTCGACGCCCTTGCTCGAGTACTGATCCTGCAACGCTTTTACCGCGGCGCTGGTATTGCGGCTGACCGGGCAGTTGTTCGCCTGCGTGATCAGCACCACCGCGCTGGCGTCGCCGAGCTGGCGCAACTCATGCGAATGCATATTTTGATCCGGCAGCCGGAAGTCATCGACTGTAACCGGCAACGCGACTTCGGCAGGCGCTTTCGCGGCCGTGGTTGCCGTCGCGCCGCTTAAGCCTATGTAGCTTAGGCCCGCGACCGCAATCAATGCCGCTGCTGCGGCAGATGAACGAGTCTTCTTCATAGTCGTTAACCTTCCCCTGTGGTTCGCCATGGTTTCGCCCGCGCCTTATGCACGCAGAATCTACGTTTCGGTGACATTATGCCACCAAATGTGGAGGATGTCTCCTGAATGGTTTTGGCGACATTTCGTGCGTTAATGGCCTATGAATGCCGCATTTAGGCTGCGTCCAGCCCTGATTTGGGCTGGCGGGACGCTTTTGGCCCTGGTGGGTCTCTTTATATTGGCCGCGGCCGCCTTGGACGCAGGCTACCTTCGCGGTCCGCTGGTGAAGTTTCTGGCGGCGCAAACCGGCCGGCCGATTCGAGTGGAGGGTCCCTTGAGTTTGCATATTCTGTCGCGCCATCCGCGGCTCGTCGCGGAACGCGTCACCATCGGCAGTCCCCCGTGGACGCCGGCCGGCAATGCAGCGGAAGTCGGCAAGCTCACCGTGGTATATGCCACGCCGCGGCTGGGGCGGGAACTCATCATTGACCGGCTTGCCATCGACAAGGCAACGCTGCATCTGTATCGCAACGTCGCGGGCCATGCCAATTGGCAAACTGAAAATCCCGACGAGAACCCACCCCAGGCGCTTCCGGTGATTCGCGAGTTGGTGATGATGGATGCGCATGTGCAGCTTGTCGACGAGCAAAAGAACCGGCATTTCGACGGCACGGTTTCCGCGTACGACGCCAAGGGCGTGGACACAGAGCCAGAGCTGCGCATCGAGGGAAAGGGAGAAATGAACGGCAGGCCGGTCAGCTTCGATTTGACCGCCGACCCGCTGCGTACGGCGAGCCGCGATCAGCACTATGCTTTTAGTTTCAGCGAGCGCTCCAGCGGCTCGCGTCTCACCGGCAAGGGATTTCTGCGGCAAGCTTTCGATCTGCGCGCCTATGATGCGACTTTCGAAGCCTCGGGCGCGGATCTTAGGGACATGTACTATCTGACCGGCACGAAACTGATCGACACCGGCACCTACCATCTGTCCGGCAAGCTGGCGTGGCGCGCCTTTACGTCCACGTTTGCCGATCTCTCCATCACCAGCGGGCAGAGCGACCTGCATGGATCGGTGTCGATTGATTCGGCCAAGGGGCAGGTCAACGTCGACGCCGACTTGAATTCACAGACGCTGCGCATGGCCGATCTTGGTGTGCGCGCCGCGGGGCGCGACCCGGATCCGCAGGCGACCCAGCTGCTCTTTCCCCGTGCCGCACCCGATCCGGCGGTACTGCGCAGGGGCAGGGCGTCCGTGACATATCGGGCCCGACGCGTGGAAGCAGGGCGTGTGGTCTTGGACACGCTCGAGATGAAAATCGCGAACGATCACGGCGAGCTGTCGGTCACGCCCCTATCGGCGCAAGTCATGGGCGGCAAGCTGAATGGCGAGATCAAGATCGACACGCGGAAAGAGATTCCCGCGGTGCGCTTAGAAGTTAGAATCGTCGACATGCAATTGGGACAATCTGCCCGCGCGAAAGCCGGACCGCCGGCCATCGAGGGTCCGCTGGAGTTGCGGATGAATCTGAGCGGGCAGGGAAAATCCGTGCACGATGTGGCAGCGCATGTCGATGGCACGATCACGGCGCGGCTGCCGAGCGGCATGGTGCGGGATTCGCTGGCCGAACTCACCGGCGTCGACCTTCGCGGGTTGGGACTGTTGCTCACCAAAAATCAAAAGGAAGTGCCGGTGCGCTGCGGAGTGGCAAATTTTCAGGCCCACGATGGCACCCTGACGGCAAAGACTCTGGTGCTGGACACCGCCCCCGTGCTGATCACCGGCGAGGGATTCGTTCATTTGGAGACCGAGACCTTGGATCTTACCTTGCGGGGCTATCCCAAGAACGTGCGATTCCTGCAATTGCGTTCGCCGATTGCGGTTCGCGGCACGATCAAGACTCCGTCTGTTGCCATTCTGGCGCACGATTCAAAACTCGTGCTGGTCGATCCCGGCAAGGCGAAGGATGCCGACTGCGGAACGCTGCTGCAATGAATCTCTCGGTGGCGGTGAGCAAGAGCGATCACACGCTAGGGCCGGAGGATGCCCCGGTCACATTGGTGGAATACGGCGATTATCAATGTCCCTTCTGCGCGGATATGCATCCGATGCTCAAGTCCATTGCGAAGATCATGGGCACGCAACTGCGCTTTGTGTTCAGGCACATGCCGCTGCTCGAAATGCATCCCTATGCGCAGCACGCGGCGGAAGCGGCTGAGGCGGCGGGAGGCCAGGGGAAGTTTTGGGAGATGCACGATGCCATTTTTCAGCAACAATCCGAATTGGGCTCGGACTTGCTGCATCAGCTTGCGTTGAAACTCAACCTGGACATTGAGAAGTTCTCCGCCGAGCTGGAGGCGCGCCGCTATCGGCCCAGGGTCAAGCGCGACTTCATGGGCGGGATGCGCAGCGGCGTCGCCGGAACGCCGACGTTTTTCATCAACGGCAAGCGCTACGAGGGCGCTTTGGACCAAGCCTCGCTCATGTCGGCAGTGGGGCGCGCATAGGAGCGTCCCAAGTCTCCTAGACTCGAACAAATTCCAGCAAGCGATTGTTGGCCGGCAGATCGTGATCGAGTCGCAGCCGCAGAGCATGCCGGCCGGCGAGAGCGCAGAGCTCTTTCACGTCGCGGAGGCCGGACAGAGGATCTCGCTCCTGGAGCATGCGATCAAAATCCCGATTGCTCTCGGAAGTATAGGCGCCGTCGTAGCGGAACGGTCCATACACGCACACAATGCCTTGGGGCGACAACACGGCATCGACGCCGCGAAACATCGCCTCGACCTCCGTCCATCCCATGATATGCAGCGTGTTGGCGCTGTAGATCGCATCGACGCTGCGCAGCGGCCAAACGGTTTGCTTGACATCCAGAACCGTCGGCTGGCGCAAATTGCGCGTCCCTTCGAGCTTCACTCGCGATGCAAGATCGGGCAGATATGCCAACAGCTCCGTGGGATGCCACGCCAGATGCGTCAGATGCGCCGCAAAATGCACCGCATGCTGCCCGGTACCGCTGCCGATTTCCAGAACCTGGGCTCGATCCGCAAAAGCGATGCGCAACACCTCGAGTATCGGGCCCTTGTTTCGCTCGCAGGCTTCGGAGAAGGGCAACATAGAGGCCGATCTTAACGCACTCCGGCGCTTGCTATCCAAATCAGAAATGTTTCGCTACAGTGACGCCCCCGCACTGCATGATTTCAGGAGATGTTGAATGGCGACTCTGTATGACGTTTCAATTCCGGCGTTGACGCGTGGACTGACCAACATGTCAGCGATCCTCGACAAGGCTTCTGCCTATGCCACGGCGAAGAAGATCGACACGGCGGTGCTTGCGCAAACACGCTTGTTTCCCGACATGCACCCCTTGAGCCGCCAGGTGCAGATTGCCTGCGACACCGCGAAGGGCGCCGCGGGCCGTCTGGCAGGGGTCGACGTGCCGAAACATGAGGATACCGAGACCACGTTGCCGGAGCTCAAGGCACGCATTGCCAAGACCCTGGATTTTTTGAAAACGGTCAGCGCCGCGAAGTTTTCCGCCGATGAAGCTCGGGCCATCGAATTGAAATTTCCCAATGGAGCGTGGAAATTCACCGCGCTCGGCTACGTGAATGATTTTGTGCTGCCGAATTTTTACTTCCACGAGAGCATGGTCTACGCCTTGCTGCGCAAAAGCGGCGTGGAAATCGGCAAAGGGGATTTTCTCGGCGCCATCCAATAGGCTCCTTGGGCGAGGCCGCGCGGCCGCGCGTTGGCACGGCCGCCGGTTCCGCCGGATGCCTGGACGAGCTGACGGCCTGGACGAGCTGACGGGGTGCCTAGACGAGCTGATCTACGAGTTCCTCGACGCGCGCAAACAGCGCGTCCTCGGTGCGGGCGATGTGCCCGAATCGCAACTTGAGCGGACCGTCGAGGCGGTACTCCTTGGGCTTTCCCTGGATCAACTTGAGCACGCGCTTCGGATCAATCTGGTTCTGCTCCTCGAATAAAATGTAGCCGCTGCTGGCGCCGGCATCTATTTTGCGGATGCCGAGGGCGCCGGCCCGCAGTTTCAGATAGGTCGCACGGAACAAGGATTGCGCGAAAGGCGGTATCGGACCGAACCGGTCGATCATTTCCACCTTTAGCTCATCGAGTTCCTCGCGCGACGGCGTGCCGGCAATGCGTTTGTAGAGCATCAGGCGCAAATGCACGTCGGGCACATAGTCCTCGGGGATGAGCGCCGGCACGTGCAGTTCGACCTCGGGTCCCGCATCGAGCGGCCGTTCAAGGTCGGCTTGTTTCCCGGCTTTCAAGGCTGAAACGGCGCGCTCCAGGAGTTCCATGTACAGGTTGTAGCCGATTTCCTGAATCTGTCCGCTCTGTTCATCGCCCAATAGTTCCCCGGCGCCGCGAATTTCCAGATCGTGCGTGGCCAAGGTGAAGCCGGCGCCCAACTCTTCGAGCGATTCCAGCGCTTCGAGCCGCTTGATGGCATCGGCCGTCATCGCTTTTCGCGGCGGCGTGATCAGGTAGGCGTATGCTCGATGGTGCGAACGGCCGACGCGGCCGCGCAGTTGATGAATTTGTGCCAGGCCGAAGCGGTCGGCGCGATCGATCACAATGGTATTGGCAGTCGGCACATCGATGCCGCTCTCGATGATGGTCGTGCAGACCAGCACGTTGAATCGACGGTGATAAAAATCCAGCATCAGCTGTTCGAGATCGCGCTCACGCATTTGGCCGTGACCCACGGCGACATTTGCCTCCGGCACCAATTCACGGATCGCCTGCGCCGTCTTTTCGATCGTCTCGATGGTGTTGTGCACGAAATAAATCTGGCCGCCGCGGCGAATTTCGCGCAACGCCGCTTCGCGCACGATGGTTTCGTTCCATTCCAGCACGAAAGTCTTGACTGCCAGCCGCTCGGCGGGAGGCGTGGTTATCAACGACAGATCGCGCAAACCGCCCATGGCCATATTGAGCGTCCGCGGAATCGGTGTGGCAGTCAACGTCAGGACGTCCACCTCGGTGCGCAGGGCCTTCAATCTTTCCTTGTCGCGCACACCGAACCGATGCTCCTCATCGATTACCACCAACCCCAGGTCTTTGAAGCGGACTTTTCCCTGCAGCAGCCGCTGCGTGGCGATGACAATATCCACGGTACCGGCGGCCACGCCATCAATCACGCCCGCCGCTTCCTTGTTCGTGCGAAAGCGCGACAGGCTTTCGATGCGCACCGGCCAGTCCGCGAACCGGTCCATAAAGGTCGTGTAGTGCTGCTGCGCCAGCAATGTGGTCGGCACCAATACCGCGACCTGCTTGCCGGCCTGCACGGCGATGAACGCGGCCCGCAAAGCGACCTCGGTTTTGCCGAAGCCGACGTCGCCGCAAATGACGCGATCCATCGGTTTGTCCGATTTAAGATCGGTGATGACCTGTTCGATGGCGGCGGCCTGATCCGCGGTTTCCTCGAACGGAAATCCCGCTTGAAAAGCGCGGTATTCAGCTTCGCCGGCCAGCATCCGCGTGCCCTCCCGGGCGGCGCGACGCGAATACAGATCCAGCAATTCCGCGGCAACATCGCGAATTCTCTGAGCGGCCCGGCGTCGCGCTTTCTGCCATTGATCGCCGCCGAGCTTGTGCAGCGGCGCCGTCTCGGCGGGGGCGCCGGTATATCGCGATACCAGATGCAAGGACTGGACCGGAACATAAAGCTTGTCGCCGTCGGCGTAGTCAAGCACCAGAAATTCGCCGGTGTAGCCGGCGATATCCATCGTTTGCAAGCCGACGTATCGGCCGACCCCGTACGTCTCGTGCACCACCGGCGCACCGATCCGCAAATCCGACAACTCTTTCAGTATCTTTGCCGGGTCGCGCTCGGCTCGGCGCCGCCGGCGTTCCTGGCGGGCGCGATCGCCGAACAATTGTGACTCGGTGAGTATCTCCAGAGGTGGCGCTTCGAGCGTGAGGCCCGACGCGGCGGCCGACACCGTAATTCCGAGCTTGAGCCCGCTGGCTTGAAAAGCAGCAAAGTTGTCGAAGATTTTTGCCTGCACGCCGCGGCCGCGCAGCAGATCCAGAATGAGCTCGCGGCGTCCCGCCGATTCGGCTGCAAGCAGGATGCGCGCCTCGGCGGCGTTGATATGCGACACCAGTTCGGCCGCGGGCTGTTCCGCGCGAGCATCGATGCGCACCACGGCGGGCACCGCGGTTGGGAAATTTTGGAAGGCTCCTTCGGTCTCAGGAGGCCACTCAAAGGTGTGCAGCTCAACCTTGGGCCTGGGCGCAAGCGCTTCCTGAAATTCGCCCGGCGTCATATAGACTTCGGCGGGATCCAGAATCGGGCGGTAGCGGTCGTGGCGCAGCTGCTCATGACGCTCGACAATTCCGTTCCACAGTTGCGTAGCCCTGGAGGCCGCATCGTTGATGTCCACCACCACGCTGCTGGGGGGCAAATATTCGAACAAGTGCGATGTGCGCTCGAAGAACAGCGGCAGGAAATATTCAATGCCGCCAGGGGCCGCGCCGCTGCTGACTTCGCGGTAAATCGCTTGCTCCGCCAGATCCCCCGTGAAGCGCAGCCGGTAACGGCGCCGAAACTCGCGCACCGCTTCGGAATTGAGCGGCGTTTCGCGCGCCGGCAACAAGTGAATGCGGTCCAGCCTGTCGAGCGAGCGCTGCGTGTCGGGATCGAAGCGCCGGATGCTGTCGACGTCCCGATCCAACAGATCGATCCGGTAGGGGGTATCCGAGCCCATGGGAAACACATCGATGAGCGATCCGCGGACTGCGAATTCGCCATGCGCCACGACTTGCGTCACCGCCGCATAACCGGCCATTGCCAGCTGTGCGCGCAGTGCTTCAAGATCCAGTGTTTCGTTGATGTTTACCTTGAGCGAGTAGGCCTCGATATAGCTGCGCGGCGCCAATCGCTGCAGCAGCGTGTCGATGGCCACCAACCACACGCCGTGTCGTGCGCGGGGGAGCTCTGCCAGCGTGGCGAGCCGCGCCGAGGTGATATCGGGATGCGCCGAGAAGCTGTCGTAGGGCAGCGTCTCCAAGTCGGGAAATACCCTGACAGGGAGACTCGGTCCTGCAAAGAATCGAATTTCCTCGCTCAAGGCTTCCGCCTCGCGCGAGCTCTGTGCGATGACCATCAACGGGCCGTCGGCTTTCGGGGCAGCTTCCGCGATGGCGAGCGCGGGGGCCGCGCCATAGAGCTTGCCCCATTTGACCAGGGGCTCGTCGCTGCGGGGAAGTATCGGGTCGACTAAAGGCATTTTCCGGGCAAAAAATAAAAAACGCCCGCCGCGAACAAGTCGCGGTGGGGTACTTAGGAATCAACGCTGGATGATGTTACGCGAACCTAGGCGCGGTTACGCGTCATTAGCCTTTTCGGAAGTGACGACAACGGCGTGAATGACATGTTCGTGCTCGAAATACACGACGAAGCCGGGATATTCCCAGCGCGAGATCGGCGGCTGTCCAACGGCGGGAATTTTGGTGGCAGGCGCGCCGAATTTGCCGGCAACCTGGTCCATCGTCATGCCGCGGGTCGGCGTGGCGACGTCGGTCTGTTTGACCGCAATGCCGTTGTCGATCGCAATGGTCTCAGCCCCCGCGAGGCCGCTCGCGAGCACCGTGGCTAGCAGCAGAATTCGATACCTCATGGCGTACCTCATATGTTACCGATATCCTATGATTACTTTGTCCCCCTTGAAACTATACCACTGACCTTATGGACCAATACTTGACCGAATTAACACTCTGATTGTGTTGCTATTTAATCGGTCCGTTTAAGGATTAGCCGCGCTCATGTTCCAACCTCTCCCTGTCTTCGTGGGTCTGCGGTACTCGCTGGCTCGCGAGCACAGCTTTTTCGTCTCATTTATCTCGTGGGTGTCGCTGCTTGGCGTCGCTGTGGGCGTGGCGGCCCTGATCACCGTGCTTTCCGTGATGAATGGCTTCGAGAGCGAGTTGCGCAGCCGGTTGTTGAGCTTGTCGGCGCACGCCACGCTGACCTCAAACGGAGGGCCGATATCCGACTGGAAGGCGCGGATCGCCCAGCTTCAGGGGTCGCCGGGCTTGACGGGTGCCGCCCCATACCTGGATACGGACGCCATGCTCAGCAAGCAGTCCTCGATGAGCGGGGCGATCGTTCGCGGCATCGATCCTGAGTGGGAGCCGCAGGTATCGACCATCGCCGATGCCATGCGCGAGGGCAAGCTGACCGATCTTAAGCCCGGACTGAATCGCATCATCCTGGGACGAATGCTGGCCTACCAGCTGCAGGTCGGTCCTGGCGACACCGTGGTCGTGATGATCCCGGGCAATTCCAGCGGCGGCGGTTTCGCGCCGCGCCTGCAGGAATTTCAGGTGGTCGGCACGTTTGAGGTCGGCTTGCAGGAGCATGACAGCGTGCTGGCGTTGATTAATTTGAGCGATGCGCAGGCATTGCGAGGTCTTGCCGGGCCCGCCGGAATTCGCCTGAAGTTCGACGATGTGCTGAAGGCGCCCAGCCTGGCGCGCATCGCGGCCACACACTTGCATCCGACCATGCAGGTGCGCGACTGGACTCAGGAAAACGAAGCGTACTTTCGCGCCATTCGCATCGAGAAGACGACGACGGGCTTGATCCTCATGCTGATCGTGGCAGTGGCGGTGTTCAACATCGTGGCAACGCTGGTCATGGTCGTGAACGACAAGCGCACCGATATTGCGATCTTGAGAACCTTGGGATTGAGTCCGCGGGGAGTGCTGGCGGTTTTCATGACGCAAGGCGTGCTGATCGGCTGGATCGGCACGGCGCTCGGCGTGGGCTTGGGTCTCGCGCTCGCCCTGAACGTCGATGTGATCGTGCCCTTTTTGGAATCCACTTTCGGCTTTCACATCATGGATCCGGATGTCTTTTACACCCAGGGCATCCCGAGCGAGCTGCATCCGCCGGATGTGGTGAGAATTGCGGCGGCCGCGCTCATTCTCACCTTCACTGCGACGGTTTATCCGGCCTTTCGAGCCGCCCAAACACAGCCTGCCGTGGCCCTGAGGTACGAATGAAGCGCTGGTACGAGGGCTTCTTGGGATTTCGCTACCTGCGCGCCTCGCCGCATCGCGGCTTCGTGTCCTTGATCGCCGGCATCGCCATCGTCGGATTGGCCCTAGGGGTGGCCGTTCTCATCATCGTGCTTTCCGTGATGAACGGCTTCGAGGAGGTCTTGCGTACCCGCATCTTGAGCCTCACTGCGCACGCCACCATTTCCGGAATCGAGGGGCATATAGCGAATTGGCGCGCGGACATCGCAAAACTACAGGTCTTCCCCGGTATCAACGGCGCGGCGCCCTATATCGAGGAACAAGGACTGATGACCTACGGCGACAAGTCATCCGGCGTGCAGCTGCGCGGCATCGACCCCCAGGCCGAATCGCGGGTCGTGGATTTAAGCCCGCATCTCTTGAGCGGCCGAATGGCCGATCTGACGGCGGGCAGCTATCGCGTGATTCTGGGCAAGGATTTGGCGGAGGAGCTTGGCGTCAAGGTCGGCGATCGGGTGGTGCTGATCGTCGCCCTCGGCGATGTGACGCCGGTCGGCGTGCTGCCGCGGATGCGTGCATTCCAAGTTGCCGGAATACTTTCCGTCGGCATGTACGAATACGATCGACGCATCGCCGTGATGGCAATCCAGGATGCCGCGAAACTGCTGCGCATGGGCGAGGATGTCACCGGGATACGCTTGAATCTTGTGGATATGTACGCCGCGCCACGGCTGGTGCGCGCCGCTGCGCTCGCGATCGGCGGCGACGTCGAGATCCAGGACTGGACCAACGAGCATGTCAATTTCTTTCGCTCGATCACGATCACGAAGCGCATTTTGTTCGTCATGCTATCCCTGATGGTCGCGGTCGCCGCATTCAACATCGTCTCGACCATGGTAATGGTCGTGAAGGACAAGCGCCGCGACATCGCGATCTTGCGGACATTCGGCTCCTCGCCGGGCAGCATCCTGTCGGTGTTCATCGTGCAGGGAAGTCTCATCGGAATGCTCGGTATTCTCTTTGGCGTGGTGCTCGGCGTCATCATCGCGGTGAACCTGCAGGAACTGGTGCATGGTCTCGAGGGAATCGTCGGGTTCAAATTTTTGGATGCTCGCGTGTACTTCATGAGCGACCTGCCCGCGCACGTGCGGGCAACCGATGTGCTCCGCATCTGCGGATTCGCCTTCGTTCTGGCGTGCATTTCCACCGTGTACCCGGCGGTGCGGGCCGCACGATTACTGCCGGCCGAATCCTTGCGTAACGATTGAGGAAATGACGATGCCGACCGAAAACAATACGGTGCTCGAGGGCGTGGACCTGGTCAAAGAGTTCGTCCAGGGCGGCGTGACGCTGCAGGTGCTGCGCGGCGCGAACATCCGGGTCCAGGGCGGGGAGCGCATCGCCATCGTCGGCGCCTCAGGTTCGGGTAAAACCACGCTGCTCCAGCTGCTGGGCGGTCTGGATCTGCCCACGCGCGGCACGGTGGGCATTGCGGGGTCTGCGATGAACCAATTGAGTGATACCGAGCGCGGACGGCTGCGCAACCATGCCGTGGGATTTGTCTACCAGTTCCATCATTTGCTGCCCGAGTTCACCGCGCTCGAAAACGTCGCGATGCCGTTGTTGGTGCGGCGCATGAGCCCGCGCGCCGCCAAGACCGCGGCCAGCGCCTTACTGGCGCGCGTCGGATTGGCAGAGCGCCTGGATCATCGTCCCTCACAGCTCTCAGGCGGAGAACGCCAACGTGCGGCAGTCGCACGCGCCCTGGTCACGAGGCCCAAGTTGGTCCTGGCGGATGAGCCGACGGGGAATCTGGACGGCAAGAACGCCGCACAAGTGTTCGAATTGATGCTGGAGCTCAACCGTGAACTCGGCACCAGCCTGGTCATCGTGACGCACGATGAAAGATTGGCGGCGCGCCTCGACCGCGTGCTGACGCTGGCGGACGGGATCCTAGTTGAGCGCGATGCCGCGGCCGCCTGAACGGGCTCGGCGCCGGCGCATCTGGTAGATAACGCGGGCGCGCCAGGCGGCCTGCGCCAACACATAACCGGACGCGGCAGCAATCAAGCCAAGTACCAGCGCCCCGAGCAATAGCGGCGCCCAGAGCACGCCCATGTCCCTCCAGAGGGTGTGGTGGCTGACGGCGTGCAGGAAGGGCATCAAATCCAAGCCCAAGAGCTTCGCGCCTACCCATAGCGAGCCGGCCACCTGCGGCACCCAGGTAAAAGGGTTGCTCACAAAAACCGTGGCGACGAGCACGGGCAGGTTCAAGCGAAAGTACAAGCCGAGCAGGGCACAGGCCACCAAGTGCACCGGGAGCGGGGTGGGCGGTATGAAGGCGATAAACAAGCCCAGCGCGAATGAGCGGGTGACGTTTGAGCGATTGAACGTCCAACAACGCCGATCCAGCATCACCGCGGTGAAATGCTTCAGGCACCAGTGATGCTCGAGCGTGTGTCGGTCCGGTGTGACGCTTTGTAGCCAGCGTTTCATAGCAGCATTATGCCGATTTCGTGACTGCTGCACTTTACTCCGTGCGCATTCGGTAAATCAATGGCTTGTAGCCGGTGCCAAAAGCGCTGTCTGAACAGTCGGCGCTCAAGTATCATGCCCGCAGCTTTTTATTTGACTTAAACGAGGGCGCAATGTGGGAGATTATCCGCGCGGGCGGCGGCTTTATGTGGCCGATCATTTTATGTTCCATAGCGGCGGTCGCCATCATATTGGAGCGCCTTTGGACTCTACAGAGCAACCGCGTCATCCCGCGTGATCTGGCTCAAAAAGTCTGGAACTGGATCGAAGCGGACCAGATGAGCGATAAATTGGTGCTGGCATTGGAGCAAAACTCGCCTTTGGGCAAGCTGCTGGCCATCGGGCTGGCCAACCGCGACAAGCCGCGGGAGATCATGGTGGAGCGCCTCGAGGACGGCGGCCGTCACGTGATTCACGATTTGGAGCGCTTCCTCAACACGCTTGGCACGATCGCGGCGGTTGCGCCGTTGCTGGGACTCTTGGGAACCGTCGCCGGCATTATCCACGCATTCAACGCCATCACCGCCAGCGGACTCGGAGATCCGCGAACGCTGTCCGGCGGCATCGGCGAAGCGCTCATCACCACGGCGGCGGGACTGACGGTGGCAATTCCGTCGCTGATCGCCTACCGATTCTTGAGAAGCAAGGTTGAACGCCTGGTCATTCGCATGGAGAAGGAGGCCATGAAACTGGTCGATGCGCTGGATGAGCGCGGCGGATTTGCGCGGAAATGAACCTGCGTCCGCGCCGCCAGGAAGATCCCGAAATCAATCTGATCAACATGATTGATGTGCTGCTGGTATTGCTGATCTTTTTCATGGTCTCGACGACATTCAATCAAGAGGGCAGGGTCAAGGTTCAGCTGCCGCAGTCCAGCGACACGCCGATACCTCGAGGCTCGCACGAACCGCTGGTCATCACCGTCACCGCCGAGGGCGCCTACCGCGTGAATGAGCGAACCCTGATCAATTCGAGCCCCGACACGCTGCGCGCCGCCCTGCTCAAGGAGGCCGGCACCGACCGTGGGCCCATCACGATTCGCGCGGATGCCCGCACCACGCACCAGGCGGTGGTGACGGCCATGGACGTCGCGGGAAAGCTGGGTTTTGCACAGCTCAACATCGCCACCGTGCACGAGGACGCGGCCCGTTGAACGCCGTGCCGGCGGCTGCAAAACCCGCCGTCGATGGCTGGTCGATCTATCGCAGATTGATCAAGTACGCCCGCCCGCACGCCGGCATGTTTTTCGTCGGGGTTCTCGGCGCGATCTTGTTCGCCGTGTCGAACGCATCGCTGGCGTATCTGGTTAAGCGCTTCATGAAAGGCACATTCGTGCTGCAGGACCCCAATGTCATCTGGCAGGTGCCGATCGGAGTCGTCGTGCTGTTCACCGCGCGGGGCCTGGGCGACTACATCGCCAACTATTTCCCGAGCTGGGTGGGCCGGCAAGTGATCAAAAGCCTGCGCCACGATCTGTTTCAGCACTATATGCGGCTGCCGATAGCCTATTCGGATCAACAACAGTCGGGTCACCTGCTGTCCAAATTGACCAACAATATCGAACTGGTCGCCGCGGCGGCTACCAACGCGGCTATTTCGCTCATCAGCGACTCGTTGAGCATCGTGATTCTGGTGGGTTACTTGTTTTACTTGAACTGGCACCTCGCCGCATTTTGTATTGGCGCGGCACCGGTGATCGCGTGGCTGATGCAGATCGCAAACCGCAGCTTCCGGCGTTACAGCCAACGAATTCAACACTCGATGGGCGATATCACGCGCGTGGCAAAGGAGGCGATCGACGCCCTGCGCCTGATAAAGATCTTCAACGCCGAGGAACATCAAACCAGGCGCTTCGAGCTGGTCAACGAACACAACCGCGCCTCCAACATGAAATTGGTGCGCGCCAAGGCCATCAGCAACCCGGTGGTGCAATGCATCGCCGCAATGGCATTGGGCAGCGTCCTGTTCGTGTCCATCCACCAAGTGCAAGCCGGGGACCTGACGCTGGATGAATTCTTCGGATTTCTGACCGCGCTATTTCTCATCCCGTCGCCGTTGCGCAGCCTGGTCAATATGAGCGGCCCCCTGCAGCAGGGCATCGCCGCGGGCCAAAGCGTGTTCGAAGTATTGGACCAACCCACCGAAGGCGACGGCGGAACGCGCCCGCTCGCTCGAGCCCGAGGTGAGATCGAATTTCGAAACGTGTCCTTTGCTTACGAAGGCGAGAAAGGCGATGTGCTGCGCGACGTGAGCTTTCATGTGCGGCCCGGCGAGACCGTGGCCATCGTCGGCCGGTCGGGGAGCGGCAAGACCACCCTGGTTGGTTTGGTGCCGCGCTTTTACGACGTGCAGCAAGGGTCGGTGCTGCTCGATGGTGTCGATGTGCGCGAGTACCGTTTGACCGACCTGCGCTCGCAAGTGAGCCTCGTTAGTCAGGACGTCGTGCTGTTCAACGACACCATTCGCAACAACATCGCCTTCAATGCCGTCGGCAAAACAGATGCCGAGGTGGAAGAGGCGTCGCGCGCCGCCAATGTCATGGAGTTTGTCAATCAGCAGCCGCAGGGCTTTGAGACCATGCTCACGGATCGCGGGCAGAATTTTTCCGGCGGCCAGCGCCAGCGGATATCGATCGCGCGCGCTCTGCTCAAGGATTCGCCGGTTCTGATACTGGATGAGGCGACCGCGGCGCTCGACAACGAATCGGAGCGGCGCGTTCAGCAGGAACTCGCCCTCCTCATGCAGGGCCGCACGACGCTGGTGATTGCCCACCGGCTGTCGACGGTTGAAAATGCGGATCGAATCATCGTTCTTGACCAAGGCAGAATCGCGGAAACGGGGAGTCACCATGATCTGCTCGGGCGCGGCGGCCTGTATGCGGCACTGCATGGGATGCAGTTCAACGCTTGAGCGGCGCTAGCGGCATGTCGGCTCAATCCTGGTTCAATTCGATCTGGTATGGCGGTGCCGCGCCGCCCTGGTGGCTGACGCCGCTGTCCGCCGCCTACGCCGCGGCAGCGAAATTACGGCGCTTTGCCTACGCCCGGCACCTGGTGCGCTCGACGCGCCTGTCGTGCCCGGTGATCGTCGTCGGCAATTTAACTGTGGGGGGAACGGGGAAGACTCCGTTGGTAAGCTGGCTGGCCGGTCAGCTGGCGGAGCGCGGCTTTCGGCCGGGCGTGGTGACGCGGGGATATGGCGGCTCTTCTCGGGCGCCCCGGCTCGTGCAAGCCTCCGATCATTCCGAACTCGTCGGTGATGAGGCCATCCTCCTGGCACGCCGCAGTCGGGCGCCGATCGCGACCGGGCGTAATCGTCCGGCGGCGGCACAACTGTTGGTCAATGCGGGCTGCGATGTCATCCTGAGCGACGACGGACTGCAGCACTATGCCCTGCAGCGCGACTGTGAAATCATCGTAGTCGACGGCGATCGGCGCTTCGGCAATGGACGGCTGTTGCCCTCGGGACCGCTTCGTGAGGCGCCGTCCAGACTCAAGAGCGCGGATGCCGTCGTGCTGAATGGCGGAGATGCGCCGGACGACGGCGCCATGCGCATGCGCTTACTGGCCACCAGCGCGATTGCGTTGAAGTACGGGACCGCCAAGCCGCTGCGCGAGTTCTCCGGCCAGCCGGTGCATGCGATTGCCGCGATCGGCAATCCGCAGCGATTCTTCGCGCTGCTGCGCGCGGTCGGCATCAGCGTGCTGGAACATCCGCTGCCCGATCATAAGCAGCTGAAGATTGACGACATTTCCTTCCCGGACGATCTTCCCGTGCTCATGACCGAGAAGGATGCCGTAAAATGCCGGGAGATAGCGGGGCCGCACCATTGGTTCGTTCCCGTCAATGTGGTCTTTGCCGCGGGCGACGCCGAAAAGTTGCGAGGCATCGTGGCTCAGTGTGTGGAACAGCGCGCGGGGCGCACATGAGGATGTATGGACAAACGCTTGCTTGACCTGCTGGTTTGCCCGATCTGCAAAGGTCCGCTGCGCAGCATCGGCACCGGCAACTCGCTCGAGCTCGTCTGCCGGCCCGATCGGCTGGCTTATGCGGTGCGCGACGGCATCCCGCTCATGCTGCCCGAAGAGGCGCGCGCATTGAGCGCTGACGATCCGCTGCTGGAAACCTAGGCTCCGGATCGCCGGTGTTTCACGTCGTCATACCTGCGCGCTTTGCATCGACTCGATTGCCTGGAAAGCCGCTGTTGCAAATCGGCGATCGGCCGTTGCTTCAATGGGTGTGGCAGAGCGCGGTTGACAGCGGCGCCGCCTCGGTGCTCATCGCCACGGACGATGAGCGGATTCGCGCCGCAGCGCTTAACTTTGGTGCCGATTGCGCGATGACATCGGTGCATCACGTCTCGGGCACGGATCGAATTGCCGAGACGGTGCGCGCACGAGGACTGTCGGCCGATGCCATCGTGGTCAATCTGCAAGGCGATGAACCCGCGATGCCGGCGGCGGTGATTGCCGGCGTGGCGCAGGGGCTGCGCGATGTTGCCGGCGCCGACATCAGCACGGCGGCCGCTCCCATCCGATCACTGCGGGAATTTCTCGATCCCAATTGCGTCAAGGCGCTGCGCGACCCTGAGGGTCGAGCCCTGTACTTCAGCCGCGCGCCGGTGCCCTGGCCGCGCGACAGCATCGCCGCGGAACGCCCCGCATCATTCGTGGGTGCGTGGCGCCACATTGGCATCTACGCCTATCGGGTGCGCAGCTTGCTGCAGTTTGCGGCATGGGCGCCGACGCCGCTCGAAATGACGGAGAAACTCGAGCAACTGCGCGCACTCGAGCACGGCATGCACGTCCACGTGGTGACATTGCCGGAATCGCCGCCGGCAGGGGTCGACACGCCCGAGGACCTCGAGCGCGTCAGGGCGTCACTGCAGAAATCGAGCTAAGTCCGCGACGCTTGGGCGCCACAATCCAAGGGTCCCCAGGTTTGAAATCGCAGTCCCGCCGCGTGCTGTTCGTATGTCTCGGCAATATCTGCCGCAGTCCGACCGCGGAGGGCGTGCTGCGGCACTTGGCCGCGGCGGAGGCGCCGCACCTGGCGCTGGAAATCGATTCGGCGGGAACGGCCGACTATCACATCGGCGCGCCGCCGGATCTGCGCAGCCAACGTGCGGCGCTTCGGCGCGGCATCGATATCAGTGGCCTGCAGGCACGCCAGGTGGCAGCGGATGATTTCGCGCGCTTCGATCTCATCCTGGCGATGGATCGCGAGAACCTGCGCGAGTTGCAAGCCATGCAGCCCCGCAATTCGCGCGCCGCGCTGCGGCTATTTCTCGACTATGCGCCCGAATTGGGGCTGCGCGATGTGCCCGATCCCTACTATCGCGACGCCGGCGCCTTCGAGAACGTGCTCGACCTGACCACGGCTGCCGCGCGCGGCCTGCTCGCTGCCTTAGAGGAAGGTGCGTAGCAGCCAGTACAGGCCGCCGGCCAGCGCAATCGACACCGGCAGCGTGAGCACCCAGGCCATCAGCAAATTGCGCACCGTCGCCCATTGCAGTCCGGAACCGTTTGCGACCATGGTTCCTGCCACGCCGGATGAGAGCACATGCGTGGTGCTGACCGGCAGGCCGTACAATTCGGCGGCGCCGATCGTCGCCATCGCCACGATCTCCGCCGATGCGCCCTGCGCGTAGGTCAAATGCGTCTTGCCAATTCGCTCGCCCACCGTCACGACAATGCGTTTCCAGCCGATCATCGTGCCCAGCCCGAGTGCAATGGCGACGGCGACCTTGACCCAAGTGGGTATGAACTTGGTGGAGTGATCGAGTTGTTTTTTGTAGGCATCGAGCGAGGCTTGGTCGGCGGCCGATACCTTCAAGGACTTGGTCTTGCCCATGAAGCGCAACCCTTCGCTCACCAGGTACATCTCATTGCGGATGTTGACCATGGAGCCGGCGGGAACTTTATCGATCGAGTGGTACCGTCCGACTTCCGAGGCGATTGCCTCGGCGAGTCCGCCGAGCGCGGCGACGCCTTCGGGAGTCGCCTTGCGATTGCGCACCAGATCCACGGCGGCGGCGCGAGGATCGGCCGGGGTCCCGCCCGCGGCATAGTGCGACAGCGCGGTTTGCGCCTGCGCGGAAGCCGCCATGAAGGTATTCACGTCCTTCTCGTGCATGGTGCGATTGAGCGCGTAGGCGGTGGGCACCGTGCCGATGAGGATCAGCATGATGAGACCCATGCCTTTCTGGCCGTCATTGCCGCCGTGAAAGAAGCTGACGCCGGTGCAGGTCAGGATCAGCAGGCCGCGGATCCAGAAGGGAGGCGGCTTGCTGCCCTCGGGCTCCTTATAGAGAGCCGGGATCTTGATCGTGCTCTTCAGTATGGTCAGCAGCAGCCAGGCCACGCTGAATCCGATCAGGGGCGAAATCAACAGCGTTTGACCGATTTTCGTCGCCTGTGCCCAATCGACCCCGCTGGTACCGGAACCGCTTGCCGCCATGAGCTGATTCATGAGGCCGACACCGATGATGGAACCGATGAGGGTGTGCGAGCTCGACGAGGGGAGGCCAAAGTACCAGGTGCCCAGGTTCCACAAAATCGCGGCGATGAGCAGCGCAAACACCATGGCAAATCCCGCGCCGCTGCTCACCTGCAATATCAATTCGACCGGCAGTAGCGAGACGATGCCGAATGCAACAGCGCCCGTGGAGACCAGGACTCCCAGAAAATTGAAGGTGCCCGACCAGATGACCGCGAGATTTGGCGACATGGAGTTCGTATAAATGACCGTGGCAACGGCATTGGCCGTGTCATGAAATCCATTGACGAACTCAAACCCGAGCGCGATCACCAACGCGATGCCGAGCAGTATGTAGGGGTAGGCGCGGGTGTCTTGGACCACCGATAAGTCGTCCGCGAGATGATAGCCGGCGTATATGATTCCGGTGATGACCACCACCAAGGCGAGAAGGTTGAACCAGGGGCTGGGCTTGTGCGTAACCAGCTTTGAGGCCGGTCTGTCAATCGTCAGCGAGGTCTGGTCGAGCGGGGCAGTGTTGGCCATTGTGTAATCCGGTTATAGATGAGGCACAGCCTCCGAGTTATAGAACCGCATTGTGACGATTACATGACACCCTAGCTCTTCCATGCCCTTTACCATTTCACATACCGCGGCCGTGCTGCCGTTTTCTCGGTGGCTTGCGCGCTGGAAGGTACTATCAGCTGCAACTATCGGCGCTATGGTTCCGGATTTTCGAATATTTTTCCCTGGAATGCCCCGCGTCGAAACCCATAGCATCGAAGCCCTGATTACATTCTGCCTGCCGGTTGGTTTGATCACGTACTGGGTGTTCCAGCTGTTGATCAAGACGCCCGTCCTACAGGTTCTGCCCGACGGGCCCTATGCGCGCTGGCGTCCGTTTGCCGCCGAGGCGAACATCCGCTCGTGGCGGCAGTGGCTGCTGGCCGCCGGCGGTGTGCTGGGGGGAGCACTGACGCACCTGGTATGGGATGGATTCACGCATGACGGCGGCAGAGGTGTGCGCATGTTTCCGGTGCTGGACGACACGATCGATTTCGGCACCCGCCATCTTCCCGCCACCTACGTGATGCAGGACCTGGGCTCGCTCATCGGCCTCGCAGCGGTGCTGGCCATGGTTTGTTACGGCCTGCGTCGTGGGTCGCAAGCGGCCGTGCCGAACCGTCTGGTTCCCAGCCGCGAGCGCCACGTATGGATTCTGATCTACGTACTCGTTGCACTCAGCTTCGCGACTGCGCTTTTTATCTGGGTGAGGATGGGCCAGCCGCCCACGCACTCGATTGTCGCGCGAGTCTCCGTCATGGCCATTGCCAGCTTGCGCGGCCTCGCGGCCGCGCTCGTAACCGTCAGCCTGGTGCTCGATCTAAGACTACGGGACCTGCATCAGCGTTCGTCGGGACCCGATCGTTGAACGTCGGTGGGCGCCGAGGACCACACTACGTACTTGCTATTGTCGGTTCCCGTGCTCGCCGGCGCAGCCTCAACCGCACGCGCGGGTGGGGGCGTCGGTGAATGGGCCGGCGCCGGTGAAGGGCCCGGCGAGGGTGCCGCATCGCGTTGCTGGCTCGGCTCAGGCGCCGAATTCATGGATGACTGCTCACGAACCGGTTCCAATGCGGGACGCTCGGCCGGACGCTCGTAAGAGGGTGCCGGCGTCTGCGGCGCAGCCTGGCTTGAATTCGGTTCACTTGCGCCGGGGAAATTGTTGACTGCACCCCCTCCTTGACTCTGGTGGGCGCCCGCGCCATTCGCGGCGTTTTCCCCGCCGTCACGTCGGCCCCGGCCACGTCGGCGTCGGCTTCGGCCGCCCCGTTCACCGCGCTCGCCGCGCTCGTTGGGAGGTCGCTCGCTCTCATTGCCGGGGCGCGCTCCCTGGTCAGGGCGGGGCGCATGCTCTTGGCGAGGCGGCTCGATGCGCTGGCCGGTGTTGCGCTCGGGTTGGGGGGCGCCGTCGGGGCGGCGTCCTTCATTGCGGTTATCCCGGGGATTTTCCCCGCGCGGACGACCGTCGCGGCGCGGATCCCGCGGACCATCACGCCGAATATCGCGATTGCGATCGCGATCCCCACGATCACGATCACGGTTTCTGTCTCGATCTCCGCCGCTGCGGTAGCGATCGTGGCGGACGTCGCGATTCTGCGGACGGTCGCGTTGAGGCTGCGCCGGCGCGGCGGCGGCTTTGGCGGCGGCGCGGGTGCCAGGATCGCCGAACAGCCATCGCCAAAGTCTGACCAGCGCGCCGACCTGCGCGGCCGGTGGCGGGGCCTTTGCCTCGGCGGGCACCGGCATGGGAACGATGGGCGCGGTCGAGGCCGGCAGGATACTCGGAACGAGAGGAACATCGCCGGGCGGCTTCTTGTCCCTTTCGCCAATGTTTGAGTCATCAACGGTGGGCTGATCCGCCAATTGATAGCTCACAGTGCTGTTCTCAGGCAGCTCCTTCTCATCGTCGCGAACGCGGCGCAAGGTATACGCCGGCGTTTGCATGTGTGGATTTGGCACGATCACCAGCGATACCTTGTCGCGCGACTCAATTTGATTGAGCTGTTCGCGCTTTTCGTTCATGAGATAGGTCGCAACATCGACCGGAACCTGGGCGACCACGCGGCCGGTGCGCTCCTTGCGCGCCTCTTCGCCGATCAACCGCAACAAGGCGAGCGACATGGATTCGACGCCGCGTATCGTGCCCATGCCGCCGCAGCGCGGGCAGTTGATATGGGTTGTCTCGCTCAAGGCAGGGCGCAAGCGCTGGCGCGACAATTCGAGCAGGCCGAAGCGCGAGAGCCGGCCCAGCTGGATGCGTGCCCGGTCCATCTTCACCGAATCGCGCAGCATGTCTTCCACGGCGCGCTGATTCGCGGTGGACTCCATGTCGATGAAATCGATGACGATGAGGCCGCCGATATCGCGCAGCCGCAATTGGCGGGCGATTTCTTCGGCGGCTTCCAGGTTGGTATTGCGTGCCGTGGCTTCGATATCGCCGCCGCGCGTGCTGCGTGCGGAATTGATGTCGATCGACACCAGTGCCTCGGTATGATCGATCACCAAGCTGCCGCCCGAGGGCAGGGTGACCTTGTGCGCATACGCCGATTCGATCTGGCTTTCTATCTGATAGCGCGTGAACAAAGGTACCGGATCGGTGTACAGCTTCAGCTTGCGCTGCGCATCCGGCGGCATGAAGCGCTGCATGTACTCCTGCGCCTTTTGGAAGGCCTCAGGCTGGTCGATGAGGCACTCGCCCACATCATCGGAGAAGTAGTCGCGCAGGCCGCGCGTCACCGCATCGCTTTCCTGGAAAATCAGGAAGGGCGCCGGCCTGCCGTCATTGGCGACGACGATGGCGTCCCACGCCGTCTTGAGATTGTTTAAATCCCATTGCAATTCTTCGGTGGTCCGGCCAACGCCCGCGGTGCGCACGATGGCGCCCATGCCGTCAGGAATGACCAGTCCGTTCATGGCATCGCGCATCTGCTCGCGATCTTCGCCTTCGATGCGCCGGGATACACCGCCCGCGCGGGGGTTGTTCGGCATCAGCACCAAAAACCGGCCGGCCAGACTGATGAACGTTGTGAGCGCAGCGCCCTTGTTGCCGCGTTCCTCTTTCTCGACCTGGACGATCAATTCCTGGCCTTCCTGCAGAAGGTCCTTGATGTTGAGCCGGCCGCCGTTCGCAGGCTGGGTGCGAAAGTATTCCTTGGAGACTTCCTTCAGCGGCAGGAAGCCATGGCGCTGCGCGCCATATTCGACGAACGCCGCTTCGAGACTGGGCTCGACGCGGGTTATCCGGCCTTTATAGATATTGGATTTTTTCTGTTCCCGGGACGGGATCTCAATCGATAAGTCGTATAGTTTTTGACCGTCGACTAGCGCAACTCGCAGTTCTTCTTCTTGAACTGCGTTGACGAGCATTCTTTTCATGTGCCCCAACTAAAGTGGTAGGGGCCGAGGAGAGCTTGAGAATAAAACCCGGGGTCTTCGCTAAGTATGCGGCAAAGAATAGGGATGCGCCGAACGCGAGGTACGCGACCGGCATCAACTGCATCACTTTAAGCCAAAACGTATACGGCAAGCCCGGGGCCTTGTTCTCGGTTAACCGCTTATCAAACGCCGAAGCTCAAGATTTGAGCTTTCGCGCGTCTGTCTCATCGGCCGAGCGATGGTCTGGAGTTCCAGAACCAACTAATATGCGGCTCCCCAACGGATGGGGGGCCACTGGAAACCGGTATCTATATGCGTCACCTAGATTGGGCCTTGCCCTTCACAGGTTATCGCGCCTGACACGGTTTTAAGACACTATCACGACATGGTGCCAGCGTCAATGTAATCAATACCTTAGATCAACGCCGGCACAATTTGAGCGAAAACATGAACAGCCCTGCTACCAACCTGCCCCCTCCGCGGGGACCAAAAAGTCCCCTGACTCTTCGTACCGTGACTGAGGACGAGGCCGGTCAACGCATTGATAACTTCCTCATGCGCCATTTCAAGACCGTGCCTCGCAGCCGGGTGTATCGGCTGCTGCGCAAGGGCGAAGTGCGCGTCAATCGCAAGCGCGTGGACGCTGAATACCGGATCCAGGCCGGCGATGAAGTGCGCTTGCCCCCGGTGCGGATCGAGGCCGATGCGCAGCCCGGCCGCCCTTCGAGCAGTCTGCTCGAGTTGATTGAACGGGCCGTCATTTTCCAAGACCGGCATTTGTTGGTCATCGACAAGCCCGCGGGCGTCGCGGTGCATGGCGGCAGCGGCATGAGTTTCGGCGTCATTGAGGCATTGCGCGCATCGCGGCCGCGCGAAACGCTCGAGCTGGTGCACCGTCTCGATCGAGATACCAGCGGCTGCTTAGCCATAGCCCGGGATCGCGCCACGCTTACCGCACTGCACGCATTGATTCGCAATGGCGGCATGCATAAGACCTACCTGGCACTGGTAAGCGGCAGCTGGCAGCTGGGCACCAAGCGTATCGATGCGCCGCTGGCCACGGACAACCGGCAACATGGTGAACGTCATGTGCGCGTGGCGCCCGCCGGCAAGGACTCGGTGAGTGTCTTCAAGCCCGTGCAGTTCTTCGGTTCACTGGCGACGCTGATGGAAGTGGACATACCCACCGGGCGCACGCATCAAATTCGCGTCCACGCCTCTTTTGCTGGCCATCCGCTCTTGGGCGATGACAAGTACGGCGATCGCGCGCGCAACGCGGACCTGAAATCCCATGGGTTGAAGCGGACTTTTTTGCACGCGCAATCCGTGGCATTCGAATGGCCGGGAACCGGTGTTCCGTTCCACGTCAGCGCACCGCTGCCGGAAGAATTGGTCGCCGTGCTCGATGCCATCACGCCCTTGAAGCGTACCAGCGCCAAGAGCAGGCGCCGCCCGAAGCCCGCGAAAGGTTAGGAGCCTGCCTGCTTAGGGAACCTCGAAACCGGCGGTGCGCAACGCGGCGCATAATCGAATCAAGGGAAGTCCGATCAGCGCACTTGGATCCGTGCTTTCGATTGTTTCGCACAGGGCGATGCCCAGTCCCTCGCTCTTGAAACCGCCGGCGCAGTCAAGCGGCTGTTCCTTTGCCACGTAGCGCTCAATTGTGGCCTGATCCAGAATGCGAAACCTTACCCGGGTCGTATCGATGAATTCGATCAACCCATTGCTCTCCTTGTGCATCAGTGCCACCGCGGTTAGAAAATCGACGGTGCGGCCGGAACAACTTCGCAGTTGCTCGCGGCAGCGCGCCTCAGTTCCGGGCTTGCCGAGCACCGAATGCGCTCCGTCTTGGTCGAGAAGGGCAATCTGATCGGAGCCGATCACCCATGCGTCGGGCTGCTGAAGCGCCACCGCCGAGGCTTTTGCCTTTGCGAGCCGCTCAACCAGGGCCTTAGGGTGCTCGCCGGGGCGCGTGGCTTCGTCCACTCCGGGCGGCCTGCAAGAGAAGGCCAGGCCAAGTCTGCTTAAGAGTTCCTTCCGGTAGCGGGACGTCGAGGCCAAAATGAGGGGAGGCGGGCACTTCAAAAACAAAGACTTGCACCGGATTCGTTTTGACAGGGGTGTACCTGGGCCCTATTATACGCGGCCCATGGCATCGGGCCCGTCTGACCGAGTGGATTGCGCACGCCTGGCGGCGGACGCGGCTGTAGTGGAGCGCGTCTACCCCTTGAGTGAGCTGTCTCGCTTGCAGGACTTATTGGCGGATGCGCGCGGGTCGGTGAAGGCGCGATTCGCTTTTTCGAAATTGGAGGCGGGACGTGTCGGCGCCACCGTTGCCGTGCAGGCGACTCCCTGGGTGGTTTGCCAACGCTGTCTGCAAGGTTTCGAATTGCCGGTGAGCAGTGACAGTGAGATCGAATTTGCGATGAGCGAAGCGCAGGCGCCCGCGGAGTCGCCTCGAGAGATTTATTTGATGGATGAAGGCTCCGTTAGCTTGCGCGAATTGGCCGAGGAAGAATTGTTGTTGGCATTGCCTGTGATCGCCTCCTGCAGCACGCCGGAGACTTGCGGTCGAGCGCCGACGCCGGACGTGCGCCAACGGCCGTTTGCAGTGTTGCAGGATTTATTGAAGAAAACTTGATAGGACAGACAACCCATGGCAGTTCAAAAAAGTAGAAAGACCCCGTCGAAGCGCGGCATGCACCGCTCCCACTCGGCGCTCGCGGCACCCGCGGTGTCGATTGAGCCGAAAAGCGGCGAAACTCATTCGCGACATCGCATTTCCCGCGATGGCTTTTATCGCGGCAAGAAAGTCTTGCAGACCAAGGCGGATGCGGCAGCAGCCGAAGAATAAGCCGTCAATCTAGCCGTCGGCGAATTGCGCACCGTGTCTGCGCCGCTGCATATTGCGATCGACGCCATGAGTGGCGATCGAGGACCGTCGGTTTCCGTTCCGGCGGCGCTCGCGGCGGCGCGCGAGTTCGGCGACGTGCGCTTTACGCTGACCGGCAGACAGGCCGATCTGGAACGCGAGCTCTCGGGCGCGACGTTGACCAATGTCTCTTGCTTGTTCGCGACCGAGGTGGTCGAGATGACGGATCATCCGCGCGAGGCGCTGCGGCGTAAAAAGGACTCTTCGATGCGCCGCGCCATCGATCTGGTCAAGGGCGGCGACGCGCATGCCTGCGTGAGCGCCGGCAACACCGGCGCACTCATGGCGACAGCGCACTTCGTCTTGAAGATGCTGCCGGGAGTCGAGAGGCCGGCAATCGTGTCCATCATCCCTTCGCGCGGCGGCCATACATACATGCTGGATCTTGGCGCCAACGCATCGTGCACGCCCGCGCAGCTGGTGCAGTTCGCGGTGATGGGGTCGGTGCTGGCCGCCGATCTTCCGGGAGCGCACGAGCGTCCGCGCGTGGGGCTGCTCAATATCGGCGAGGAAGAAGTCAAAGGCAACGATATCGTCCAGGCGGCGCACATTCTGATGGGCGCGGCGGACATCAACTACGTGGGTTTCGTCGAAGGGCATGACATTTTTTCGGATAGCGTCGACGTGGTGGTGACCGACGGATTCACCGGCAACATCGCGCTCAAGGTCATGGAAGGCGCCTCGCGATTGATCACCAATGCCATGCGCGAAGAGTTCGAGCGCTCGCCGCTGCGCAAACTGGGTTATCTGGCTGCGCGGCCGACCTTGAACGCGCTGCGCGCGCGGATCGACCCGCGCCGCTATAATGGCGCAGCCATGGTCGGTTTGAATGGCATCGTCATCAAGAGTCATGGGGGCACCGACCAATTCGGGTTCCAGCGCGCCATCGAAGTCGCGGTGTTGGAAGCGCGTAACGGCGTGCCGGCTCGGATCGCGCAACGATTGGGCGGCGCTTCACGCGAGGCTTGAGGAATATTGATGTACTCAAGAATCGCCGGCACCGGCAGTTATCTGCCGACAAAAATTCTCACCAACCGCGATCTCGAGAAGCTGGTCGACACCAGCGACGAATGGATCCGGTCACGCACGGGAATTTCTCAACGGCACGTCGCGGCGGAAGGCGAGACCACCACTGATCTCGCGGAACATGCCGCGCGCCGCGCCATCGATGCGGCCGGAATCACAGCCGACGATATCGATCTGATCTGCGTCGGCACGACGACGCCGGATCAGGTATTTCCAAACGTCGGCACATTGCTGCAGGACCGGTTGGGGATCCACGGGTGTCCCGCATTCAGCCTGGAGGCTGCCTGTACGGGATTCGTCTACGCCCTGAGCGTCGCGGACAAGTTCGTGCGCCTCGGCGAGGCAAAATGCGCGCTGGTGGTTGGCGCGGAGACTCTGACGCGAATCATCGACTGGAACGATCGCGGTACCTGCGTGCTGTTCGCCGACGGCGCCGGCGCTGTGGTCCTGCAACCGTCGAGCGAGCCCGGAATCATCAGCACGCGACTGCATTCCGACGGCAAGTACAAGGATCTGCTTACCTACCCGGACGGCGTCTCGAAAGGCTTTCATTTGATCCGGGAGGGGAAAGCCAGCGTGCAGATGAAGGGCAATGAGGTCTACAAGGTGGCGGTCAACACCTTGGGGGCCCTGGTGACCGAGACTTTGAATGCCAACAATATCTCCAAGACGCAACTTGATTGGCTGATTCCGCACCAGGCGAACATTCGAATCATCGAGGCAATCGCGAAGCGCCTTGAATTGCCGATGGAGCGGGTCATCGTAACGATCGACACGCAAGGCAACACTTCAGCGGCCTCGGTGCCGCTGGCGCTGGACACCGGAATTCGCGATGGACGGGTGAAACGCGGCCAACTGCTCCTGCTGGAGGCATTCGGCGGCGGATTTACCTGGGGATCGGCGCTGATACGTTATTGATCGGCCTGAAGTAAGACTCGCAAAGAAAAACGCCGCGGGGTTGCCGCGGCGCTCAAAGTCAAAGAGTAAACCGACTCGTTTACTTGGAGACAGACTTCTTGAACATGCGATCGATCTTCTCGTTGATCGCTTCGATGGCGGTCGAATTCGCCTGTGCCGTCGACAGGGCTTGATTCGCCGTGCTCTGCGCGCCGGAGGCCGCCGATTGAGCGCTGTTAGCCGCAGCGTGTGCCGCAGCCGCATCGCTCGACGCCCGGGCCGTGTCCGCTTGCAGCTTGCTGACCTGTGACTTCAGGTCATCGATCTGCGCCTGGATCGGCTTCAGGTCAGTGCACCCCGCGAATGCGATGACGCAAGCCGCGGCGAGAGAGGCCTTTAGTGTGGTTGTCA
>Ga0210389_10000183_pt1 | contig 65953 bp, 55 predicted proteins | sample IncBWH28OmetaG_FD_160127 | JGI IMG/M metagenome (GOLD analysis project Ga0210389, IMG submission 160127) | Forest soil microbial communities from Barre Woods Harvard Forest LTER site, Petersham, Massachusetts, United States - Inc-BW-H-28-O ...
CGCATCACCGCGAACTTGCCCGCCAGGACCGCCTCATCAGCATCACTAACCGCCACATAGCTCATCCTGCCACGGAAGTCACGCACCAAACCGGACAATGACACTTAACAAAACGACGCGTTCATACTGGCCTGTATGACCCACGATCACGGAACGGATACCCCTGACAGGGTATCCCGAAATGCGTGTTTTGTGATTATATTTCGAGATAACGCGGGCGCGCTTGACGCGCTGAATCCGGGCTTTGGCGCGTTTGACCCGTGATTGTGGCGCGGGCGGATGCGGGGCGTGACGTCCTCCGCACCGCGACAGTGTGGCACGATTCGTAATGTGCTCGTCGTAATAGTGATCGTCGCTCTCGTGGTGCTGGCGGTTGTCGTCTATGCGGCCACCGGGCGCGGCGGTGAGTTGCCGATCGAGAACAACGATTACGCCCCGCTCGACCTGGGGCCGGTGTCCGCCACCGATGTCGTGCTGCTCCGCCCGCCCACGGCGTTGTGGGGCTACAGCGTCCAGGCCACGGACGAGGCCCTGGAGCGGATCGCCGAGTCCATCCGGGACCGCGATGTGCGGATCGTCGCCCTCGAGCAGCTCGTCACTGACCTCAGCCGGGACCACACCCCGCAGGCGCTGAGCAGCCCGCCGCCGTATATGTCGGCGCGCCACCGCCGCGAGGATTTCACGCCGCCTGACCTGCCCGCCGTTCTCCCCCTCCCGCCCGAGAACCAGTTCACCCCCACTTCGTCCGAAACCCAGTTCACTCCCGTTCCGCCCAAGACTCAGTTCACTTCCGTTCCGCCAACGACCACGTTCACCCCCGTTGCGCAAGACATGCCGGTGACTCCGATGGCTCCGCCCGCTCCCGCTACGCAGGAGAATCGCGCCGACGGTGAGCCGGGTGTGCCGGGTGTGCCGGATGCGACCAGTGCGGGTGACGCGGGCGCCGGGGAGCGGCAACGCGAACGCGGTGTCGGTGGCGGCGGCCTGCCTCCGGAGCGGTCACATGGATGAGATCCCGGCACCCGAGACACCGCGTACGGCCGAACCAGGGCCGGACGGGCGGCTGCGCTGCCCGTGGGGCCTGAGCGCGCCCGAGTACCTCGCCTATCACGATGATGAATGGGGTCGCCCCGTCCACGGTGACCAGGCGATCTTCGAGCGGCTCTGCCTGGAGGCGTTCCAGTCGGGCCTGTCTTGGCTGACGATCCTCCGTAAGCGGGAGAACTTCCGGAAGGCGTTCGCGGGCTTCGACATCGCGGCGGTCGCGGCCTTCGGGCCGGCGGACTTCGTGCGGCTCATGTCGGACGCCGGCATCGTGCGGAACCGGGCGAAGATCAACGCCGCGATCGTCAACGCCGGTGCCGCGCTCGCCCTGCCGTCTGGCCTCAGCGACTTCGTCTGGGGTTACGCGAAGGAGGCCCGGCAGGACCAGAAGGCGCCGCGGACCCTGGCCGACGTGCCGTCGTCCACGCCGGTGTCCAAGCGTCTTTCCGTGCAACTGCGAAAGCACGGGTTCACGTTCACCGGCCCGGTCACCGCCTACGCGGCCATGCAGGCGTGCGGGATAGTCAACGATCACCTCGCCGACTGCTTCGCCCGGACCCGCTGAAGTCCGTCCCGCTGCAGCCCGCACCTGCTAGGCCGCGCACGCGCAAAGCTCCGCGCCCGCCCGCGCCCCCGTCAAACACGGTCCAGTTTCAGAGAGTTGCTTCACGGTTACTTTCCGCGTGCTAATGTCCCGGGAGTCGGATCAGCACACTCAGTGACCATACCCTCCGACGGAAATGGAGTTATCCGTGTACAAGCGGCAAATCGCCTTCGGGGGTGCCGCGTCAGTCGCATTCCTGGCGGCCGGCGTCCTCGCCGCCGGAACTGCGTACGCCTCGACCAACGTCACCAACTCGCCCGCCATGAACACGGCCCGTCAGGCCGCGGCCGCGCTGCCGTTGACGGGTGCCGCGTCACCGAACGCCGTCGTGTCTTCGCTGCCTTCGGTTAACGGGATGCGCGGGTTGGTCATGAACGACGTCGTACCGGCCGCCCACGGGGTTGCACCGGCCGCGCACGGCGTTGTCAACCAGGTGACCATGGGGAGCTCGGCGCAGACGAAGGCCGTATCGATTCCGATGCAGCCCGCGTCGTCCTCGCCCCTGGCGCCGGTTTCCACGGCCCTTCCGGGCATGGGCGCCGCCTCGGGCCTGCTCGGCAACGTGACGGGACTGACGCGGAACGTGCACGCTTCGTCGAACTCGTTGAACTCGCCGACGGCCGGCCTCGCGCAGCTGCACGGCGTGAGCGTTGGCGGCACCTCGGTCGGGCAGACCGCCGGGTCGCTGACGAACGGCCTGCCGACCAACGGGATCTCGAGTTCGAGCCCGCTGTCGGGCGCGACCGCCCCCTTGGCGCCTGTGACCAGCCGGATCCCGGGCGCGAACCAGCTGCTCGGCGGCTCGGCCCTTAGCGGCGGTCTGCCGATTAACGGCTCCCCGCTGGGCTAGTCTTCAGCCGCGTTCTCGTCCCGGCAGGCCACGCCGCTCTAGGCCTGCCGGGACGGTCGTTTTTTCGCCCGCGGAACCCCCGCGCAGCCGCGCGGGGCGTGGCAGGATACCCAGCATGCAATCCGACGAACCCGACATCGAGCAGCTTTTCGCGCCGATCGCGCCTGCCGCGACACCGGGTGTCATCCTGCGTGAGGCGCGCGATGTCCTGGCGCACGTACAGGCGCCCATCGACGCGGAGCTCTGGGGGTCGGACATGATCGGCGCCCTGTCGCGTTCCGCCGGCGGCCAGCCCGCGGCCATGTCCGCGCTGGCCACCTCGCTCGTCCCCGCGGCGGAGGAAGCCGCGACCCCCGAGGGCCTAGCCCTGCTGCGCATCTTCGCGGCGCTCGGCGATGCCGGTCTCCGGCCGAGCGCGGCCCAGGCAGCCGAACGAACGCAGGCGACTGGCGTTCCCGCTCCCCGCTGGGCGGACGGCCTGGGGACACCCGCCGTTGGCGACTGCTGGCATTACAGCGACGTCAGCGGCCAGCAGGAATCCCTGACGGCGACCTTTACCTACGGCGCCAAGTCCCACGCGCTGTCGGTGCTGATCGATCACAATCGCCGCGGCCGCATCCGGGACGTGTGGGTCGGCGATGCCGAGGGCCTGCTTGACAAGACCTGGATGGCCGCCGACAACGACCCGCTGGTGGTCTTCGAGACGATGGACGCCCACGCCGCCGGCGACCGGCTCCGTCAGGCGATAGCCGCGGGCGAGTGCCCGGCTAAGCCCGACGAGATCGATGACGTCACCGCCCATCGCGCCCTGCTGCACGCGCGGGCGAACCTGCTGGCCGGGGACTAGACCGGCCTGGCCGGGGACTAGACCGACCAGGTCGGCGATCCGACAAGCCCGGCGACTAGACCAGGTCGGCGTCGTGCGCGAGCAGCGCGATCTGGGTCCGGTTGACGAGCGTGAGCTTGGTCAGGATGTGCGTGATGTGCGCCTTCACGGTGGCCACGCTCATGAACAGCCCGGCGCCGATCTCGGCGTTGGTCTCGCCGCGGGCGATGCCCAGCACGACGTCACGCTCGCGCGGGGTGAGGTCCGCCAGTGCCGCGCGGGCGCGATCCCGGGCGCCGGACCCGGCGACGACGCGGTCCATCAGCCGACGGGTGATGGCGGGGGAGAGGATGGGGTCGCCGACGGCCACGCGGCGTATCGCCTCGACGATCCGGGTCGGCGGGGAATCCTTGAGCAGGAAGCCGCTCGCCCCGGCCCGCAGGCCGCCGAGCACGTTCTCATCGGCGTCGAACGTGGTCAGGACGATTACCTCGGGGGCGCCGCGCCGGGCGCGGAGACGACGGGTAGCGGTGATCCCGTCGGTGCGCGGCATCCGCAGGTCCATCAGGATGATGTCGGGCGCGTGCGCGGCCACGGCGGACGGCACCTCGTCGCCGTCGGCGGCCTCGCCGACGACCTCGATGCCGTTCGCTCCGTCGAGCATCATGGTGAGCCCCGCGCGCACGAGTGCGTCGTCGTCGACGAGGAGCACGCGGACCGTGTCCGTCATGACGCCGGCCACGGGATGCGCGCGCGGAGGCGGAACTCGCCGCCGGTGCCGACGGCGTGGTCGAGTTCGCCGCCCGCGAGCCGGACGCGTTCGGTGAGGCCGATCAGGCCGGTCCCGCTGCCGTTGATGGCCGGCCAGGGCTCGTCCGGCCGGGTCCGGTTGGACAGCTCGACGGTGAGCAGGCCACCGGGCTGACCGTCGAGCACCAGCCGGACGGGCGCCCCGGGCGCGTGCTTGCGAGCGTTGGTCAGCCCTTCCTGGACCACCCGGTAGGCGGTGCGGCCGGCGGTGCCGGGCAAGTCCTCCGGCGCCCGGACCCGGGTCTCGACATCGACCCTCGTTCCGGCGTCGCGGGATTCGGTGACCAGCGCGTCCAGGTCGGACAGGCCAGGCGCGGGATGCCGGCCGTCGCTGAGCTCGTCAGCGCGGAGCACGCTGATGACCTCGCGGAGTTCATCGAGTGCCTGGTGCACCCCGGAACGGATCACGCCGGCGGCCCGGGCGAGCTGCTCGGCCGGGGCATCGGGGCGGTACTCGAGCGCGCCCGCGTAGGTGGCCAGCAGGGACAGCCGGTGGGCGAGCACGTCGTGCATCTCGCGGGCGATGCGCGTGCGCTCGGCCGCCCGTGCTTCGGCGACGTGCCGGGCCTGCTCGGCCTCCGCGCGCTCGGCGCGCTCGCGCAGCGAGTCGACCAGGGCGCGCCGCGCCTGGGTCCACTGGCCCCAGCCGACGAGCGCGGCCCCGGTGGCGACCACGAGCACGAGCCACCAGACGAAGGGCAGTGATTCCGACGGCCGCCACAGGCCGCGGATCAGGTGCGCCGCGATGGCGGCAGCGCCGACCCGGGCGGCTACCCGGAAGGGCCGTACGCCCGCGACGTGCAGCGTCGCCGTGCCCGACGCGGGCGTGGCCGCCGGGCTCACGGCCGCGAGGACGGCGAGCGCCAGCGCGCCCGGTACCGGCCAGCGCAGCATCACCGGCATCAGGGCGCACGCGGCGACGCCGGCCGCGATGTCCACCGCGAGCGGCACGGCCGGCGCGTTCGTGGTCGCCAGGCCCCAGATGGTCGCCACGGTCAGGGCGCCGATCGCGGCGACCGTGCCCACGGTGACGGCCAGGGGAGGTGATTCGTTCACGTGTCCAGGCTAGGACCGGCCTGGTCAGGCGCGACACCGACCAAAGTCGAGGGTCTGCCGGCCGTGGTCGTAGCGGCGGCCGGCCCGTGGCCGATGCCGTGCCGAGGCCAGCGGAGCGAGGCTGGGCGGCATGAATACACCCCAGTACACACCGCCTCCGGGCACGGCGATCGAGGTCGAGCACCTGACCAAGCGGTTCGGCGCGAAGGTCGCCGTCGACGACGTGAGCTTCACGGTCGAGGCGGGCGAGATCTTCGGCCTGCTTGGCCGCAACGGGGCGGGCAAGTCCACCACGGTGGACTGCCTCGCCGGGCTCCGCGCTCCCGACAGCGGCCGCGTCCGCGTGGCGGGCCTGGACCCCCGCGCCGACCGGCACGAGCTTCCGCACTGGCTCGGCGTCCAGTTCCAGGAGAGCGAGCTGCCGGACAAGCTGACGGTCATCGAGGCGATGCGCCTGTACGCGTCCTTCTACCGGCGTCCGGCCAGCATCCCCGGGCTGCTCGACGCGCTGGATCTCGAGGAGAAGCGGAACGTCAGGTACCGCAAGCTGTCCGGCGGCCAGAAGCAGCGGCTGTCCATCGCGCTCGCGCTGGTGGGCCGTCCCCGGATCGCCATTCTGGACGAGCTCACCACCGGCCTCGATCCGGTCGCCCGTCGCGACACGTGGGATCTCATCCGGCGGATCAGGGATCAGGGGGTCACGATCATGCTGGTCACGCACTTCATGGAAGAAGCCGAGCGGCTCTGCGACCGGGTCGCCATCATGGACGCCGGCCGCGTAGCTGCCACCGGGAAACCGTCCGAGCTCGGCTCGCCGACCCTGGAAGACACTTTCGTCACGCTCACGAGCCGGAGGTCATGATGCGGATGCTCGCCCTCACCGAGGCAAAACTGCTGCTGCGCGAGCCGATCGCCTTCTTCTGGGGACTGGCGTTCCCGATGGCGCTGCTGGCCGTCATGGGGCTGACCGCCGCCAATGTCAACGGCGTGCCGCTGGTCACCGTCTACGAGCCCATCGTCATCGCCTTCAGCAGCGTCGCGTTCGGGATCCAGGGACTGCCCGTGCAGATCGCGGGTTATCGGGAACGGCGGATCCTGCGTCGGCTGGCGACTACTCCGGCCGGACGGGCCGGGGTCATCGGCGCGCAGCTCATGGTCGACCTGGCCGTCATTCTCGTCGCGATCGCGGGGATCCTGGCCGTGGGGCGCCTGGGCTTCGGCGTCGCGCTGCCGTCCCAGTTCGCCGGGTTCCTCATCGTGGCCGTGCTCGAGGTCACCGCGATGCTCGGGCTCGGGCTGCTGATCGGGGCGCTGGCGCCGACCACCCGGACCGCGGGCGCCGCCGGCACTGTCCTGTTCTTCCCGCTGATGTACTTCGCCGGACTGTGGTCGCCGCAGATGTCCGCGCGACTGCTGCACATCGGGGAGTTCACCCCGCTGGGGGCGGCGGTCCAGGGCCTGCGCGCGACCATGACCGGGCAGTGGCCGGGCGCGGTGACGCTGACCGTCCTCGCCGCCTGCACCCTGGTCTGCGGGGGCGCCGCCGTCCGCTTCTTCCGCTGGGACTAGACAGTGGTCCTGCTCCGGCTACGGCGTCATGGCAACCGTCGAGCCGGCGGGGCTGAGCAGGCGGTGATAGCCGGAGACTCCGGGCAGGCGCGCGACGTCGCCACGGACCCGGCGGTAGCCGCCGCCAGGTCCCGCGAGGACCAGGCCGTCCGCCCCGACGGCGACGAACTCGCCCTCGTGGCGCAGCAGCATCGGGCCGTCGCGTCCCGCCGACATCGTCACCCGGCCGGCGCGCAGCGCCGCCAGGATGGCGGCGGGCTCGGCGGCTTCGGCCTCGACCCAGGTCGTGGGCGTGCCGAGCGGCACGTCGGAGCCCGGACGGTGCCAGTCGCTGCCACCGACCGGGATGGCGGCCGGGTCCCAGGCCTGCCACCACGCCAGCGGTGTCGTCCAGCTCAGGTCCAGCCAGCTCCAGTGCCAGACCTCGACGAGCGGCGGGCGGCGGCGCATCGGGTGCATCCAGCTCACCGGGCCGGCGATCGGGTGGTTGATCGACATCAGCCCGCCGCCGGCCTCGGCCGCGTCGAGCCAGGAGTCGGGCGGCTCCCGGAAGTCGATCCAGCCGGTGTCGCCGAACACGTTGGCGTGGCCGTAGGCGGTCGTCACTTCCTGGCCGGGGACGAGGGTGACGCCGTACCGGGCGGACGCGGCGGGCAGTTCCGGGTGATGGCTGACCGTGTTGTGATCCGTGACCGCGAGGTAGTCCAGGCCGCGCTCGACCGCGAGCGCCGCGAGCTCTGGCACCGTCATCCCGCCGTCGGAGTGGAGGGTGTGCGAGTGCAGGTCGCCGGCCAGCCACCGGCGTCCCGGCGCGGCGGGCAGGTCCCGGCGCGGCGGCCGGTCGGCCGGCACCGGAAACTCGGGCACGGCCGAGTTTGGCGCGCCGACCACGGGGACGGACCCGGTGTCGCTGAAGACTTCCGCGGTCACCCGGTAACGGGTGCCCTCGCCCGGGAGCATGTGCAGGCCGAGGATCACCTGCCACACGCCGGGCTCGAGCTCGCCGGGGAGGTAGCCCGGCGTCGCGGCGTCGGCCGTGATCACGTACGAGTCGCGAGCGCCGCCGGACCAGCCGCGGAAGCCGTCTGGGCCCAGGCAGCCCAGGTCCAGCACGGCGCCGGCGCGGTCATAGTCCAGTTCCACCCGGAGCCCGCGGGTCCCGGGAGGCACCTCGACCGGCAGGTAACGCCACAGTGCGGCGAAGCGGTCCTCGAGCGTCCAGGTCCCGTTGTGCACCGTGAGCTTGCCCATAGGTCCAGTGTGCTCGAAAAACGATGTACTTCACGACACGCCAGCGCTAGAGTTTTGAGCTTCGCCCACCATCCACCAGGGGGTTTCGCCATGCCCGGAGACGACGACGAAGACCCGGTAATCGGCGCGGAACGCGCCTATCTCGCCACATCCCGCGACTATCTGCGCATCATGCGCGAGGACGTCCTCGCGATCAACCCGATGGCCGGGGACCCCGTGTCGCTGGAGTTCCTCAAGGCCGATCTCTGGCGCCGCGCCGAGTCCCTGAAGGACCTGCCCGACGCGCCCTTGTTCTTCGGCCGCCTGAACTACAGTGACGACTCCGATTTCAAGGGCAACACCTTTCATATCGGGCGGCGGCACGTCCATGACCGGGACGGGACCCCGGTCGTGCTCGACTGGCGGGCGCCGGTCTCCACCCCGTTCTACCGTGCGAGCACGGCCGAGCCGATGGGGCTGGATCTCCGCCGCCGGTTCGGGTTCTCCGGGGGAGACCTCACCGCCTACGAAGACGAGAGCTTCGCCGGGGGAGCGGGCACGGGCGGGAAGAAGGTCTCCAGGCTCCTCGTCGACGAGATCGAACGGCCGAGGTCCGGGCCGATGCGCGACATCGTCGCCACCATCCAGCCCGAGCAGGACGACATCGTACGGGCGGACGCGGACCGCACCGTGTGCGTGCAGGGAGCGCCCGGGACGGGGAAGACGGCGGTCGGCCTGCACCGCGTCGCCTACCTGCTCTACGCGCACAAGGAGCGGGTCACCCGCCGCGGCGTCGTCGTGGTGGGGCCGAACCTGGCCTTCCTCTCCTACATCAGGAACGTCTTGCCCGCGCTCGGTGAACTGGACGTCTCCCAGGCCACGGTGACCGACCTCGTGGCGTCCGTCCCGGTGAAGGGAACCGACAGCGACCGGACCGCGGTGCTCAAGTCGGACGCCCGGATGGCGGAGGTCCTCCGCAACGCGCTCTGGTCGTCGCTGCGCAAGCCTGAGCAGCCGCTCATGCTGGCGCGCGGCTCGCGGCGGTGGCGGGTGCCGGCCTATGAGATCGCGGAACTGGCCGGGGAGCTGAAGGCGCGCGGCGTGCGTTACGGGGCGGGCCGGGAGCTGCTCGGGCACCGGATCGCGCACGTGGTCCTCACCCAGATGGAGGCGGCCGGGGAGACCTGCGACGACCGGACGCACGACTCGGTCCGGCGGTCGGCGCCGGTACGCGCGGTCGTCAGCCAGGTATGGCCCAAGGTGGAGGCCAAGCGGCTCGTCTTCGGCCTGCTGTCGTCCGCGTCGGCGCTGGCCGCGGCGGCAAACGGGATCTTCACCGGGGCGGAGCAACAAGCGATCTTGTGGGATCCGGCGCCGCGCGGGCCCGGGTCGGCGAAGTGGTCGCGGGCGGACCTGGTGCTGATCGACGAGGCGTCCGACCTGATCGAGCGGATGCCGTCGCTGGCGCACGTGGTGGTGGACGAGGCGCAGGACCTGTCGCCGATGGAGCTGCGGGCGATCGGGCGGCGGTGCTCCACCGGGGCGGCGACGGTGCTGGGCGACATCGCGCAGGGAACGACGCCGTGGGCGACGTCATCGTGGGACTCCCTGCTCGAGTACCTGGGGAAAGCGGACGTGTCGATGCGCGAGCTCGAGGTCGGCTACCGGGTGCCGCGGCAGATTCTCGACTACGCGTCCCGCCTGCTGCCCGCGATCGCGCCCGGGCTGCGCCCGGCGGAGTCGCTGCGCTCGGACGAGTCCTCGCTGACGGTCAGCCCGGTTCCGGCCGGCGCCCTCTACCCGCGGGTCGCGGACGAGTGCGGGCGTGCGCTCGGCACGGCGGGCTCGGTGGCGGTCATCTGCGCCGATGACTGCGTCGGCGACGTGGCGGCGGCGCTGCGCGCGGCGCAGCTGGACTTCCGGGTCCTGGGTTCCGAGGGCCAGGCCGCGACCGAGCCGACCGGCGCGGCGGGCCCCGAAGGGGACGCGGAACGGCTGGTCGTCGTGCCGGTCACCCTGGTGAAGGGCCTTGAATTCGACCATGTCGTGCTGGCCGAGCCGGCGCGCATCGCCGCCGCGTCCGGCGAGACCTACGGGCTGCGCCGCCTCTACGTGGCGCTTACCCGCGCCGTGTCACGACTCACCGTTTTGCACGAGGACACCCTCCCGAGTGAACTTTGTTACGTACCATAGGTGTGAGCCGCATTACTCAGCGGTAGGGGGATTGCGCTTCCAGCACCCTGAGTAGAGGCAAAACTACTATCTGTGACGACGGTGATATCGGTGGAATCCAAGGGAAACCACGAGTCTGTCTACCTGGACAAGCTGGCTGAGGAACTGACGCACCGGGGATTTGAGGCCTGGCTAATGACGCCGCACGGCCGAATGCCCAGCGTGTACGTCGTGAACCCCACCGCGCGCGCCCTGGAAGACAACGTCTACGCGGTGCGGGGCCAGGACGGTCTGTGCTGGTTCTGGTGGTCGTGGGCAGAGCGGATCGCGATTGTGGACGACCTGGACCTCGCCGCCACGACGATCGCGCGCGTCCTCTCACTTCCGCGCGGCTGACCGCGCCAAACCAGCGCCGAACCGGCGCCGAACCGCGAGCCGCTCCGAACCACGAGCCATACCGGGGAATAACGCGATATGGTCGCGTTGTAGTACAGAGATTGAGTTACTTCCGCGGGTGACCGCGTGGAGCAGGCTGCGCATGTCGGGGGACAGGCCATCAGTTTGCCGCGACGCTGCCCGGTGGCGTGCCGTTGGGGGACCAGCGGCCGGATTCGCCATCGTGACTGCGCCGTGACTCTGTCGTATCGGCGTGTAGTCCGTGCGGCCGATAGGCTAGACCTGCGAAGATAAGAGTCCTGATCGCGGACTGTATCGCGGCACTGTCAGCGGACGGCTCGTGAACGAGGAGGTCATAATGCCCGGTGGCACACGCCCCGCCGCCGGCCCGGTGGATGATAAACGCCTGGCTGGCTTGATCCGGCCGGTGGTGACCGCCGCCGGCATGGACCTGGAATCAGTGCGGGCATCCGTCGCCGGGCGGCGTCGGCTGCTGCGCATCATCGTCGACAGTGACTCGGGCGTGAGCCTGGACGACGCGGCGCAGGTTAGCCGAGACATCTCCGCGGCGCTCGACGCCACGGACGTGATGGGGGAAACGGCTTATACGCTTGAGGTTTCCTCTCCCGGAGTGGACCGGCCGCTCACCGAGCCGCGGCACTGGCGGCGCGCCGCCGGCCGCCTGGTGAAGGTCAAGGTCGCATCGGAGGGAAGCCTGCAGGGGAGGGTGCGGCAGGCGGATGACGCCGGCGTGACGTTCGACATGGACGGCGCGCGGCGCGAGTTCGCCTACGACGTGCTCGGCCCCGGCACCGTCCAGGTGGAGTTCGGCCACCTGCCCGAGGAGTTGGCTGACGACGAGTATCCGGACGACGGGGTGCCGGATGACGCGTTCGGCGACGAAGCAGAGCTTGGAGCTGGCGGCGATGGACATTGACCTGGGTGCGCTCCGCAGCCTGGAGAGCGAAAAGGACATCTCGTCCGAGACGGCCATTAAGGCGATCGAGGACGCGCTGCTGATGGCCTACCACAAGACCCCCGGGGCCAACCCCGCGGCGCGCGTGGAGGTCAACCGCGGCAGCGGGCACGTGACGGTATGGGCCCGCGAGACCGAAGAAGACGGCTCGGCCGGGCGGGAATACGACGACACGCCCGCCGGATTCGGCCGGATCGCGGCCACGACCGCGCGGCAGGTGATCCTGCAGCGGCTGCGCGACGTCGAGGACGAGATGACGTTCGGCGAGTACGCGGGCCACGAGGGCGACATCGTCGCCGGCGTGATCCAGCAGGGCAACGACCCGCGCACGGTGCTGGTCGACCTCGGCAAGATCGAGGCCGTCCTCCCGCCGGCCGAGCAGGTGCCCGGCGAGCGGTACGCGCACGGCGAGCGGATCCGCTGCTACGTGTGGCGGGTGCGCAAGGGCCACCGCGGTCCCTCGGTGACGCTGTCGCGCACGCATCCCGACCTGGTGCGCAAGCTGTTCGCGCTGGAAGTGCCGGAGATCGCCAATGGCGCGGTGGAGATCGTCAAGATCGCCCGCGAGGCCGGGCACCGGACCAAGATCGCGGTGCAGTCCCACCAGCAGGGCGTGAACGCCAAGGGCGCCTGCATCGGGCCGATGGGCAGCCGGGTGCGGAACGTCATGGCGGAACTGCACGGCGAGAAGATCGACATCGTCGATTACTCCGAGGACCCGGCCGAGTTCGTGGCCAACGCGCTGTCGCCCGCTCGCGTCAACCGCGTCAACGTGGTGGACGCGGCCGCGATGGAGGCGCGCGTGGTGGTCCCCGACTACCAGCTCTCCCTGGCCATCGGCAAGGAAGGCCAGAACGCGCGCCTGGCCGCGCGGCTGACCGGGTGGCGAATCGACATCCGCTCCGACGCGGTGCCGGACGTGCCGGACGCGCCGCGGCCGGCTTCGGCCGCGGCGGAAAACACGGCGGTCCCGGCTCAGGCGGCACCAGACGAGGCGGCCCAAGACGAGGCAGCGCCGACGGCCGGGGACGACACGGAGGGGCAGAGCGCCACCGGGACGGCCGCGGGCGTCTGAGCTGGCCGGTCCGCCCGGGGCGCCGAGGCTCGCCCGGGGCGGGGACTCGACGTGCCCGCGGTCACGTTGAGGCGGTAGACTTTATTTTGGAATGACCGCGCAATCTGATCACCCGCAGCCGGGAGCAGTCCCGACGCGAACATGCATTGGGTGCAAGGAACGCGCGGCGAAGTCGAGCCTGCTTCGCCTGGTGGCGGCCGGGGATGGTATCATTCCTGACCCCCAAGCGCGGCAGCCGGGCCGGGGTGCTTACCTGCATCCCAGCCGGGCCTGCCTCGAACTGGCGCAGCGGCGCCGGGCGTTCCCGCGTGCGCTTCGCGTGCCGGGCCCGCTCGACGCGGGCCCGTTGTTTTCGTATCTTTCACGGACGGATACACCGGGCATAACATAACGGCGCGAGCCAAACGAGCACGAGCAGAAGGGCGCGGCGATGTCTGGACCGAGGAGCGAGGCGATTTTGGCCGAGCGACGAGGGAAGACATCGCGCCAAGAGCGCCCGGAAGCGAGTGCGGGAAACAGGCGCGCGCGGAACACCAAACCTGTATGGAAAGCAGGTCGAGAAGCTATGAGCGCTCGATGAGCACAAGGCGATGAACGGCATGAGCTGACGCCGACCCGGAGCACACTCTGTCCCGGATCGGCTGATGATCCGGTAGATGGCCCACCGTGAGGGCCGAGCAGAGGAGCATAGTGGCGAAGGTCCGGGTTTACGAACTCGCTAAGGAGTTCGGGGTAGAGAGCAAGGCTGTCATGGCCGAGCTCGAGAAAATGGGCGAGTTCGTGCGATCGGCGTCATCGACGATCGAGGCGCCGGTAGTCCGCAGGCTCAAAGAGCAGTTCTCCGGAGATTCCGGTAAGCAGGGCCGCCAGGGGCAGCGGTCCGGCGGATCCGGCGACGGCCGGCCGCAGGGGCCGGGCGGTCGCCGTGACCAGGGCGACGGACGCCGTGGTGACCGCGCAGGCGCTCCCGGTGGTTCCGGTCCCCGGCCCGGTGGCCAGGGATCGGGCGGCCAGGGTTCGGGAAGTCAGGGCGCAGGCGGCCAGGGTGCCCCGCGTCCGGTTCCGGCCGCGCCCGGCGGGCAGGGCACGCCTACCAGCATTCCGTCACGTCCGGCGCCGCTCGCCGACGTTCCCGGCGTGCCGTCCAACGGCACGCCCAGTGGCTCTCCGGTCGCGCCCGCGCAGGGCGGCGTCGCCCCCGCGGCTCCCGGCAGCAGGCCGGTGCCGCGGCCGGGCCCGCCGCGTCCGGTTCCGGCCGCGCCCGGTGCGGGCAGGCCGGCGGCAGCGGCGCAGAGCCGTGGCCCGGCCGCGCCCGCCGCTCCGGCGGCCGAGCGCCCCGCGGCCGAGCGTCCCGTGACTGGCCCGCGCCCGTCCGGTGACCAGGCTGGCCAGGACGTCCAGGGCGGTCAGACCGTGCAGAGTGGTCAGGCCGACACTGCGGTCCCCGCGAGTCAGGGCAGCGGTCAGGGTGACCACGGTGGCCAGCCGGCGACCGGCCCGCGTCCTGGTGGCACCCGTCCCGGCGCTCCGCGCCCGAGTGGCGCGCCGGGCGGATCCCGGGACTCCGGCGCTCCGCGTCCTGGTGGCAGCCCGCGTCCGGGCGCGCCGCGTCCGTCCGGCGGCCCGGGCCAGCGCGGCCCGCGCCCCGGCCCGCGTCCCGGCAACAACCCGTTCAGCTCGACCGCGACCGGCATGGGCTCGACTCCGCCCTCCGGGCGTGCCGGCGAGCGTGACCGCGACGCTGACCGTGACCGCGGCGGGGATCGTGGCCGTGACCGTGACCGCGGTCCCCGTCCGGGCGGCCCTGGCGCCGGTCCCGGTGGTCCGCGTCCCGGTGGTCCGCGCCCGCCGCGTGCCGGTGCTCCCGGCGCGTCCGGTCCGGGTAGCGACGGCGGCTCGCGTCCAGGCGGTCCCCGTCCGGGCGGCCCGCGCCCCAGCCCGATGAACATGCCGTCCCGCCCGTCCGGCAACCTCGGTGGCGGCGGCGGCGGTCGTGGCGGTCCTGGCGGCGGTCCCGGCCGTGGTCCGCGTCCGGGCGGTCCCGGCGCGGGTGCTCGTCCCGGTGGTGGCGGCGGCCGTCCGGCTGGTGCCGGCGGCGGTCCGCGTCCCGGTGGCGGCGGCGGTCCCCGCCCGGGTGGCGGCGGTCCCGGCGGCGGTGGCGGTGCCCCGGCTCGTCCCGGTGGCGGTGGCGGCGGTGGCCGCGGTCGTCCCGGTGGCGGCACGGCTGGCGCCTTCGGGCGTCCGGGCGGCAAGCCGGCGCGCGCGCGGCGGTCGCGGAAGCAACGCCGGCAAGAGTTCGACAACATGCAGGCGCCGTCGATCGGCGGCGTGTCGGTCCCGCGCGGTCAGGGCCAGGTCATCCGGCTTAGCCGCGGTGCCTCGCTCGCCGACTTCGCGGACAAGATCAACGCCAACCCGGCGAGCCTGGTGCAGGTGCTGTTCCACCTCGGCGAGATGGTGACCGCGACCCAGTCGGTCAACGACGAGACGCTGCAGCTGCTCGGCGCCGAGCTGAATTACAACGTTCAGGTCGTCTCCCCCGAGGAAGAGGACCGCGAGCTCCTCGAGCAGTTCAGCATCGAGTTCGGCGAGGACGAGGGCGGCGACGACGCCCTGGTGGCACGGCCGCCGGTCGTCACGGTCATGGGCCACGTCGACCACGGTAAGACCAAGCTCCTCGACGCGATCCGGCACACCAACGTGGTGGCGCGCGAAGCGGGTGGCATCACCCAGCACATCGGCGCCTACCAGGTGGCGACCGAGATCGACGGCGAAGAGCGGAAGATCACCTTCATCGACACCCCGGGTCACGAGGCGTTCACCGCCATGCGTGCCCGCGGCGCCGAGACCACGGACCTCGCGGTCCTGGTCGTCGCGGCCGACGACGGCGTGAAGCCGCAGACCACCGAGGCGCTTAACCACGCCCAGGCGGCCGGCGTGCCGATCGTGGTGGCGGTGAACAAGATCGACAAGGAGGGCGCCGACCCGCAGCGCGTGCGGGCCCAGCTCACCGAGTACGGTCTGGTGGCCGAGGAGTTCGGCGGTGACACCCAGTTCGTCGACGTGTCGGCGATCAAGGGGACTGGCATCGACAGCCTGCTCGAGGCGGTCATCCTCACCGCGGACGCCGCGCTCGACCTGCGGGCCAACCCCGACCAGGACGCGCAGGGCGTCGCGATCGAGGCCGAGCTCGACAAGGGCCGCGGTTCGGTGGCGACCGTCCTGGTCCAGCGTGGCACGCTGCACGTCGGCGAGTCGATCGTCTGCGGCGAGGCCTACGGCCGCGTCCGGGCGATGCTGGACGAGAACGGCGACCAGGTCAAGGAGGCTCCGCCGTCCCGCCCGGTCCAGGTGCTCGGTCTCACCGCCGTACCGAAGGCCGGCGACAACTTCCTCGTTGTCTCCGACGACCGGATGGCGCGGCAGATTGCCGAGCGACGTGAGGCTCGGGAGCGCACTGCCCAGTTCGCTCAGCGCCGCCGCCGTGTGACGCTGGAGGACCTGGAGTCGGCGCTGAAGGCCGGCGAGCGCGAAGAGCTGCTGCTGATCATCAAGGGCGACGTGTCCGGCTCGGTGGAAGCCTTGGAGGACGCGCTGCTCAAGCTCGACGTGGGCGAGGAAGTGGTCCTGCGGGTCATCAGCCGCGGCGTCGGCGCGATCACGCAGGACGACGTCAACCTGGCTATCGCGTCCGACGCGGTGATCATCGGGTTCAACGTCCGTCCGGCCGGACGGGCCGGCGAACTCGCGCAGCGCGAGGGCGTCGACATTCGCTACTACTCGATCATCTACCAAGCGATCGAGGAAGTCGAAGCCGCGCTCAAGGGCATGCTCAAGCCGGAGTTCGAGGAAGTCCAGCTCGGTACGGCCGAGATCCGGGAGATCTTCCGGGTGCCGCGCATCGGCAACATCGCGGGCTCCATCGTCCGGTCCGGCACGATCACCCGCAACAGCAAGGCGCGGCTGGTCCGGGACGGCGTGGTCATCTCGGACAACCTCACGGTCGAGTCGCTGCGCCGGTTCAAGGAAGACGCGACCGAGGTCCGCGAGGGCTACGAGTGCGGTATCGGCGTCGGCTACAACGACCTCAAGATCGAGGACGTCATCGAGACGTTCGAGATGCGGGAGAAGCCGCGCGTCTAACCACGTAAATGTACATAGCCGCGCTCACACTCGACGTGCTGCTGGGCGACGTCCACTCGCTGAAAGATAAGAGAGGCGTCGTCCGGCCGCTCGTCGCGGAACTCCGGCGCCGGTTCCCCGGCGTCGCGGTTGCCGAATCCGGTCATCTTGACCTGCACCGGCGTGCCGAGATCGGGGTGGCGGTCGTCTCCGCCACCGCCGGGAACGCGACTGAAGTGCTCGCCGAGTGCGAGCGCCTGGTCGCGGCACGGCCGGAAATCGAGTTGCTGTCGGCCCGGCAGCGGCTCTTCACCGAAGAGGAGTAACGCGATCATGGACGCTGCCCGTACGCGCCGCCTTGCGGAACGGATCAGCAAGATCGTGGCCGAGATGCTCGAGCGCCGGGTCAAGGACCCGCGGCTCGGCTTCGTCACCGTGACGGAGACGCGGATCACGAACGACCTGCGTGAGGCGACCGTCTTTTACACGGTGTACGGGTCCCCGGAGGAGCGGGCCGACACCGCCGCCGCGCTGAAGAGCGCGACCGGGATCATCCGCTCCGAGGTCGGGCGGATCATCGGGCTGCGCCACACCCCGTCGCTGACGTTCATCGCCGACGAGCTCCCGGACAGCGCCCGCAAAATCGAGGATCTCGTCTCGGCCGCCAAGCAGGCGGACGAGGAACTGGCCCGTTCCCGCGAGGGTGCGCAGTGGGCCGGCGACCCGGACCCGTACCGCAAGCCCGCCGAGGATGAGTGGGACGAGGACGACGAGGACTTCGACGAGGGCGAAGACGACGGGGCCGAGTAACCCGATGGCGCCGAGTGACCCGATGGCAGAGTCGGGACAGCGCCAGCCCGGGGGGACGGCCTCCCGGAACCCCCCGTCCGGCCAACCGCAGGCCGGGGGGCTGATTATCGTCGACAAGCCCGCGGGCATGACATCCCACGACGTCGTCGGGCGGATCCGCCGCCTGGTGGGCACCCGCCGCGTCGGTCACGCGGGGACGCTGGACCCGATGGCGACCGGCGTCCTCGTGATCGGCGTCGAGAAGGCCACGCGCCTGCTCGGCCACCTGATGCTGACGCGGAAGGTGTATGCGGCGACGATCCGGCTCGGCCAGTCGACCAGCACCGACGACGCCGAGGGCGAGCCGACCGGGGGCAAGCCCGCGTCCGGCGTGCCGCGGGCGGCGCTGGACGCCGAGATCGCGAAGCTGACCGGGGAGATCATGCAGGTCCCGCCGGGCGTCAGCGCGATCAAGGTCGACGGCCAGCGCGCCTACAAGCTGACCCGGGCGGGTGCCGCGCCGGAACTGTCGGCGCGGCCGGTGACGGTGCATGATTTCAGCGTCACCGGGGTTCGCCTGGCGGAGGATTTCCTTGATGTGGACGCCGTCGTCCGGTGCTCGAGCGGAACGTACATCCGGGCGCTCGCCCGCGACCTGGGCGCGGCGCTCGGCACCGGCGGGCACCTGACGGCCCTGCGGCGGACGGCGGTCGGCCCGTACGACCTGTCCGCGGCGCGCACCCTGGAAGACCTAGCCATCACGACGGTGGTGACTCCCCTGGCCGAGGCCGCCTCGGCCGCCTTCCCGCGCGCAGACCTCACCGAACAGGACGCGGCACGCCTGGCACACGGCATGCGGGTGGCGGCGCCGGCGGAGGTGGCTGCCTCGGTGTCCGCGTTTCCCGCCCCGGACGCTCCGGTGGCGGCGTTCGCCCCCGACGGCACCCTGATCGCGCTGGTCACGATCAACTCCGGCCGCCTGCGCCCCCTCGCCGTCTTCGTCGGCTAACCGGCGGCCCCGCTGGCGCTCCTGGCTGGCGCTCCTGGCTGGTGCTCCTGGCTGGTGCTCCTGGCTGGTGCTCCTGGCTGGTGTTCGGGCGGGCGCGGCGGCGGGTCGCGACTGGCCGGCGAGCGTGGCTAGGCTTATCCCGGACCGCCACGAAGATCGGAGTATTGTGTATCGCTGGCACGGACTGGATGATATCCCCGCAGACTGGGGTAAATCCGTCATCACGATCGGCCAGTTCGACGGCGTGCACCGCGGACACCAGCGCATCGTGGCACGCGCGGCCGACCTCGGCGCCCAGCTGCGGCTGCCGGTGGTGGTGATCACCTTCGATCCGCATCCGGACGAGGTGGTCCGGCCCGGCAGCCATCCTCCGTTCCTGTCCTCGGCGCGCCGGCAGGCGGAACTGCTCGCCGGGCTGGGAGCCGACGCCGTCTGCGTGATCCCGTTTACGCTGGATTTCTCCCGGCTTGACCCGGACGAGTTCGTGCGGACGGTGCTGGTCGACCGGCTGCACGCCGCGGCGGTCGTGGTGGGGGAGGACTTCCGGTTCGGGCACAAGGCGACCGGCGACGTGCCCCTGCTGGCGAAGCTCGGTGAGAAGTACGATTTCGCCACCGAGGGGATGCCGCTGCTGGACGCCGAGGGGAAGCGGATCTCGTCGACCTGGATCAGGGGCATGCTCGAGGCGGGCGACGTGGCGGGCGCCGCCGAGCGGCTCGGCCGTCCGCACCGCGTCGAGGGCGTCGTGGTCCGCGGGCACCAGCGCGGGCGCGCGCTCGGCTTCCCGACGGCGAACCTGGAGACCCCGCCGCATTCGGCGATCCCGGCCGATGGCGTCTACGCCGGCTGGCTGACCAGGCTCGCCCCTGACGGCTCGGACGGGGAACGGTGGCCGTCGGCGATCTCGATCGGGACGAACCCGACGTTCGGCGAGGGCGAGCGGACGGTGGAGGCGTACGCGCTCGACCGCACCGACCTGGACCTGTACGGGGAGCACGCGGCGATCGACTTCACGTCCCGGCTGCGGGGCACGCTGCGCTTCGATTCCGTGGACGAGCTCGTCGAGCAGATGCGCCGCGACGTCGACGAGGCACGCGAGTTGACGGCGGGCGAGCAGCCTCGCTTACGGTCTGGACGGGTGTCGCTGCGTGGTACCCTTGAACGCTACCGGTAAACATACCGGCAGGGATGTGCTGCACCCTCAAGTGGCCATCCCTCGCGGGGCCAGTCAGGTAAACCGAGCCCCCGCAGGCTGACATCAATATTTTAGGGAGACACGTGCCGCTCAGCACTGAAGTCAAGCAGGAGATCTTTGCGGAGTACGCGACCAGTGAGGGTGACACCGGTTCGCCGGAGGTCCAGATCGCGCTTATGACCCGCAGGATCAATGACCTGAACGAGCACCTCAAGGTGCACCAGCATGACCACCACAGCCGCCGCGGCCTGCTGCTCCTGGTCGGGCGCCGCCGCCGGCTGCTGAAGTACCTGCGTGACACGGACATCGCCCGTTACCGCACGCTGATCGACCGCCTCGGCCTTCGTCGGTAAACCACGAGGTCGACCGGGGGCAGCCTGGCTGGATAAGGCCCCGTTATCGGCGGGCCGTGATGCTGGACCCGGTGCCCCCGGGCCGGTAACGTGGGCTCCGGCCCGCGTGATAACAAAAGAGAAGCGATAAGACACATCCCGTAGCCCCCGGCCCGAACGCCTGGGCCGGTCCTCGGTAGTGGTCCCCGGGGTCGTTGCCGCAGGAAAGCGGCGAGCGCCGTAGCGCGCGCGACCCGAGGGCTTCGATCGAAGACCGGCCGGTGACCCCGCTGGAGCGCGAGGCAAGACCACCAGCGCGCCGAAGTAGCAGTAAAGGAGAATCTGCACACGCGAGCGGGCACGCCAGAGCCGACCATGGCACGGCGGGTGGTGGGCGCGGGATCCACCGCAAGGAGGTCTCACCCGTGAAGGGTGCGAAGAGCGCCGAAGCCGTGATCGATAACGGCGAATATGGTGTACGCAAGATTAGGTTCGAAACGGGCCGGCTGGCCCGTCAGGCAGCGGGTTCCGCGCTTGTCACGCTCGACGACGAGACGGTTATCCTGTCTGCCACCACCGCCAGCAAGCAGCCGAAGGACAACCTCGACTTCTTCCCGCTGACGGTCGACGTTGAGGAGCGGATGTACGCCGCGGGCCGGATCCCCGGCTCGTTCTTCCGTCGCGAAGGGCGCCCGTCCGAGGACGCCATCCTTACCTGCCGGCTCATCGACCGGCCGCTGCGTCCGAGCTTCACCAAGGGCCTGCGCAACGAGATCCAGGTCGTCGCGACGGTCCTCGCGCTGCACCCGGAGCACCTGTACGACGTGGTGGCGATTAACGCCGCGTCCATGTCCACCCAGCTGGCGGGCCTGCCGTTCTCCGGCCCGATCGGCGGCGTCCGCGTCGCGCTGATCAAGGACCAGTGGGTCGCGTTCCCGACTCACGAGCAGCTCTCGCTGGCGACGTTCGACATGGTCGTCGCGGGCCGTGTGCTCGAGGACGGCGACGTCGCGATCATGATGGTCGAGGCCGAGTCCACGCCGCAGACCCTCCAGCTGCTCAAGGACGAGAACAGCGACGCCATCGCGCCAGACGAGGAGACGGTGGCCGAGGGCCTCGAAGAGGCCAAGCAGTTCATCAAGGCGCTGTGCGATGCGCAGACGATCCTGGCGAACGAGGCGAAGGCCGCGGGCATCAGCTCCGCCGACACCGCCGAGTTCCCGATCTTCATCGACTACCAGCAGGACGTCTACGACGCGGTCGCCGGCATGGTTAGCGATGAGCTCGCCAAGGCCCTGACGATCGCCGGCAAGCAGGAGCGCGAGGCCGAGCAGGACCGGGTCAAGGAGCTGGCGAAGGAGCGGCTGGCCGAGCAGTTCGAGGGCCGCGAGAAGGAAATCTCGGCCGCTTACCGGTCACTGACCAAGAAGCTGGTGCGGGAGCGGATCATCCGCGACGGCGTGCGTATCGACGGCCGCGGCCTCACCGACATCCGGCCGCTGTCCGCTGAGGTCGGCGTGCTGCCCCGGGTGCACGGCAGCGCGATCTTCGAGCGGGGCGAGACCCAGATCCTCGGCGTGTCGACGCTGAACATGCTGCGCATGGAGCAGATGATCGACACGCTGAACCCCGAGCGCACCAAGCGCTACATGCACAACTACAACTTCCCGCCCTACTCGACCGGTGAGACCGGCCGCGTGGGCTCGCCCAAGCGCCGCGAGATCGGCCACGGCGCGCTCGCCGAGCGGGCCCTCCTGCCGGTGCTCCCGACTCGCGAGGAGTTCCCCTACGCGATCCGGCAGGTCTCCGAGGCGATCGGCTCCAACGGCTCCACGTCCATGGGCTCGGTTTGCGCCTCGACGATGTCGCTCCTGAACGCCGGCGTGCCGCTCAAGGCCATGGTGTCCGGCATCGCGATGGGCCTCATCAGCGAGGGCGGCCAGTTCGTCACGCTGACCGACATCCTCGGTGCCGAGGACGCGTTCGGCGACATGGACTTCAAGGTGGCGGGCACCGAAGACGTCATCACCGCTCTCCAGCTCGACACCAAGCTCGACGGCATCCCGGCCTCCGTGCTCGCCGCCGCGCTCAAGCAGGCGCACGGCGCCCGCATGACGATCCTCGGCGTGATGCGCGAGGCGATCAGCGCGCCGAACGAGATGTCCCCGTTCGCACCGCGGATCATCACCCTGAAGGTTCCGGTGGACAAGATCGGCGAGGTCATCGGCCCGAAGGGCAAGATGATCAACTCGATCCAGGACGACACCGGCGCCGAGATCACCATCGAGGACGACGGCACCATCTACGTCGGCGCGACCGACGGCCCGTCGGCCGACGCCGCGCGGGACGCCATCAACGCGATCGCCAACCCGCACATGCCGGAGGTCGGCGAGCGGTTCCTCGGCACCGTGGTGAAGACGACGACGTTCGGCGCGTTCGTGTCGCTGCTGCCCGGCAAGGACGGCCTGCTGCACGTCACGCAGATCCGCAAGCTGCACGGCGGCAAGCGGATCGAGAACATCGACGACGTGATCCACATCGGCGACAAGATCCAGGTCGAGATCCGCGAGGTCGACGACCGCGGCAAGCTCTCGCTCGTGCCGGTCGAGGTGATCGAGCGCGAGGCGGCGGGCGAGGACCTGAGCGGCGGGGAAGCCGGCGAGCCGTCCGGTGACCGGCCGCCGCGCGACCGTGGTCCGCGCGACCGCGGTGACCGGGGGGACGGCGAGCGCCGTACCCGCCACCGCTCGCGGGGAAGCCGCGAGTAAACGCGTATGACCAGCGAACAATCAGCCGCTTCGACCGTGCGCAGGACCGTCCTTCCGGGCGGCCTGCGCGTGGTCACGGAGTTCCTGCCCGCGGTCCGGTCGGTGGCCCTCGGTATCTGGGTCGGCGTCGGATCGCGGGATGAGGACATCCCGCACGCCGGGGCCACGCACTACCTTGAGCACCTGCTGTTCAAGGGCACGCGGAAGCGCACGGCGCTGGACATCTCCGCGGAGATGGACGCGGTCGGCGGGGAGATGAACGCGTTCACCGCCAAGGAGTACACGTGCTACTACGCGCGCGTGCTCGACGCGGACCTCCCGCTGGCGATCGACGTGCTGTCCGACATGGTGACCTCGTCGCTGATCTCGCCGAAGGACGTCGACGCCGAGCGCGGCGTCGTCCTCGAAGAGATCGCGATGAACGAGGACGACCCGACGGACACGGTGCACGAGGCGTTCACGACGCAGCTGTTCGGCGACACGCCGCTCGGCCGCCCGATCCTCGGCACGGTGGAATCGATCAACGGCATCACCCGTGACCAGATCAACGAGCACTACGTGGCCAGGTACACGCCGCCGCACCTCGTGATCGCGGCGGCGGGCAACCTGGATCATGACGCGGTGGTCGCCGGGGTCCAGGCGGCGTTCGCGGGCGTGCTGCCGGACTTCTCCGGGCAGTCACCGGCGTCGCCACGGCTGCGCGACGCGGGCGGGCTCTGGGATGGGTACGGCCCGGCCGCGGGTACCGGCGTGAAGCTGGTATCCCGGCCGATCGAGCAGGCGAACCTGGTGCTCGGCTGCGAGGGCCTGGCGCGTACCGACGACCGGCGTTTCGCGCTGGCCGTGCTGAACGCGGCGCTGGGCGGCGGCATGTCGTCCCGGCTGTTCCAGGAGGTCCGCGAGAAGCGGGGCCTGGCGTACTCGGTCTACAGCTTCGCGTCGCAGCACGCGGACACGGGCATGTGGGGCGTCTACGCCGGATGCCTTCCGTCCAAGGCGGACGAGGTGCTGTCGATCTGCGCCGCCGAGGTGGCGAAGGTCGTGGACGAGGGCTTCACCGACGCCGAACTCGATCGTGGCAAGGGCCAGGTCCGGGGCGGCATCGTCCTTGGCCTGGAGGACCCGTCGTCGCGGATGACCCGGCTCGGCAAGTCCGAACTGGTCTACCCGACCCTGGAACCGGTGGACGACGTCCTGGCCGCGATCGACGCGGTCACGCACGACGACATCCGGTCCATCGCGAGCGAGATCCTCACCCGCCCGAAGGCCCTCGCCGTCGTCGGCCCCTTCGACAACCCCGACGCCTTCACCCACATCCTCTAGGACCCCACCCCCACCCCCGCGCCCCCACCCCCATCCCACCTAACCGGCCCGAATGCGCAAACGAACACGCTATGGCGTGCGCGAATGCGTATTCGGGTCGGCTCGTAAGCGGGTTCAACTGCGCATTCGCGCCCGTTCTGGCCCGCGCCGAATCCGTCGGATGCCGACTATCCGAGGCCGAGCAGCGACTCAATGCCCACCGTGACACCGGGCGGGAGTGTCCCGATGCTGCGCACGGCGAGCAGGACACCGGGCATGAACGACGACAGGTCCAGGGAATCGTGCCGGATTGTCAGGATCTCGCCGTGCCCGCCGAACAGGACCTCCTGGTGAGCCACCAGGCCGGCCAGCCGGACCGAATGGACATGGATGTCGTCGACGGTGGTGCCGCGGGCGCCATCTCGCTCTTGCTTGGTCGCATCCGGAGGAGTGCCGAGTCCGGCGGCCGCGCGCGCCTCGCTTATCATCCCCGCGGTGCGCAAGGCGGTGCCGGACGGAGCGTCCATCTTCCGGTTGTGGTGCAGTTCGATGACCTCGGCGGAGTCGAAGAAGCGCGCGGCCTGGGCGGCGAAGCTCATCATGAGCACGGCGCCGATGGAGAAGTTCGGGACGACCAGTACGCGATTGCCGCTGGCCTTGTCCGTCCAGGACCGGACCTCCGCCAGGCGGTCGTCCCCGAAACCGGAGGTCCCGACCACGACGTCGAGGTTGTGCTCAACGCACCAGCGCAGGTTGTCCATGACGACGCCAACGTGGGTGAAGTCAACGACGACGTCGCAGCCGAGCAGTGCCTCGAGCGAGTCGCCCTGGTCGACCTGTGCCGTCAGTTCAGTGTCGGATGCCTCCGAGATGGTCTTGCACACCGTGCTGCCCATGCGTCCACGCGCCCCGAGCACCCCGACCTTGATCATCACGCCTCCCGCTGACTCGCCGCTGATCGCAGGAGTCTACGCCGCCGTGATCTTGGCGTCGGCGCGTACCCTCGTGAGTATGTGCCGAAGCATTAAGACGCTGCGCGCGCCGTACACCGAGCAGGTGACCGATAGCGACGTCCGTGCCGCAGCCTTGCAGTACGTGCGTAAAATCAGCGGCTTCCGGGCCCCGGCCGCGCACAACGCGGCCGCGTTCGAGGCCGCCGTCGACGAGATCGCGGCGGCCACTGCGAGACTGCTGGACACGCTTGAAGTGCGGGGACAGGCCACAGTGGGTAGTTAGCAGCTCATGAGGCTGATCCTTAACCTGATCTGGTTGATCCTATGCGGATGGTGGATGGCCATCCTCTACTTCCTCGCCGGGGTCATCTGTTTCGTGCTGATCATCACGATCCCGTTCGGGATCGCGGCCTGGCGCATCGCGGGGTACGCGCTATGGCCGTTCGGCCGATCCGTCGTCATGCGCCGTGACTTCGGCGCGGCGGCGCTGATCGGGAACATTATCTGGATCCTCTTGATCGGCTGGTGGCTCGCGATAGGGCACCTGACCAGCGGAATTCTCCTCTGCGTGACGATCATCGGCATCCCGCTGGGGCTGGCGAACTTCAAGCTGATCCCGATCTCGCTGCTGCCGCTTGGCGTCGAGGTCGTCCCGTCCGACGAGCTGTACCCCGGTTACCACTGATCGGCCGGTTTCGGCCCGCGGGCCATCGCCGACCCAGGCACCCGAGGATCAGGCCGACAGGTAAAGCGTCGTGCCGGTTTCGCGGGCGCGGAGGGCGCCGAGGATGCGCGGCTGCATGTGTTTCGGCAGGTAGCTGGCTAGGTCAGACGGCGAGACGAGGCGGTACTCGTCCAGTTCGGACTCCTGGAGCACGATGCCCGAGAAGTCCTCGAGCACACCGCCGTCGAAGATAAACGCGACCAGCGGCTTGGGCCGTTCGCCCTGGGGCGGGAGCCAGTGCAAGGTGAGCAGCCGGCCGATGGGCAGGTCCAGCCCGATCTCCTCCCGCACCTCGCGGGCGCAGCCCGCCTCCGGCGCTTCGGCTTCCTCGATGACGCCGCCGGGCAGCGACCAGCCATCACGGTAGTTCGGCTTGACGACCAGGACGTCGCCGGACGGGGAAGTGATCAACGCGGCGGACGCGCCGAACATGGTCGGGAGAGAGGCGTACCAGACAGCGGGTTCGGTGAAGGTGGCAGTCACGGCTAACGAGGTTAACCTGTGTGCACGGAGCGTGCCTACGGCGGTAGCCTACGGGCATGGCAACCGACGACGCCGCGACCCGTGCGGACGTACACGAGGACCCAGGTGAGAGCCGGGTCGAAGTGATCGTCACCACGGATACCTCCGCCGCCCCGCACAAGGCGGACGAGAGCAAGCTTTACGTGATGTTCGACGCGTCGAAACCCGAGGCTGGCAAGCTCTACTTCACCGAGGCCGAGTGGGAAGCGTTCGTGCTCGGCGTCAAGGACGGCGAGTTCGACCTCGACGAGAACGGCAACCTGCCGCCCCTCCCCGGCCAGTAACCGCCCAGGTAAGAACACGCCCGCCATCATCAGGAGGCCGACGCCGGCGAGCGCGATTGCGCCGATCACCGCGCCGTGCTCGCCAACGGCGGCGCCCAGCCGTGCGCCGAGTTCCAGCCCGGCCAGCGACATGGCCACGCTCACCAGGGCGATCACCACGGCAGCGGTGACCAGCGTCACGTGATACGCGCCGAGCGCGAAGCCCACGATGAGGTTGTCGATGCTGAGCGCGAGGCCGCTGACTAGCAGCCGCCAGGTGCCCCAGGAGCCGGAGAGTGAGTCGGCGGCTGATGCCGGCGCGTCGCCGCGGGACCGGTACCACGTGATCAGCTGGTAGCACCCCACGGCGACGAGCAGGCCGCCGCCCGTCCAGCGGGCGGTGCCGCCGAGCGTGCCCGCCACGGCGTGCCCGGCGAGCATGCCGAGCACGGGCATCCCGGCCTCGAAGAGGCCGAACACCAGCGCTACCCGCAGCCGCAGCGCGCCGCGGACCCCGCTCAGGCCGATCGCGACCGACACCGCCAGGTTGTCGATGCCAAGCGCGACGGCGATGAGCAGGAGAGCGGTCACCTGTTCACCATAGGGCGCCTTGCGTCTCCTCAGGTCCCGTGGCCGCGGCGCCTAGCGCGCCTTCGTGCCGGAGCAGCCAGTCCTTGCGGTCTAGGCCGCCGCCATAACCGGTGAGCGACCCGTCCGCACCGATCACCCGGTGGCACGGGACGATGATCGAGATCGGATTGCGCCCGTTGGCCAGCCCGACCGCGCGGGACGCGAGGAGGGACTTGCCGAGCGCGAGCGCGACCTCACCGTAGCTCACGGTTTTCCCGTAGGGGATACGAGCGAGTTCTTCCCACACGGCGAGCTGGAACGGCGTGCCGCTGGGTGCCAGCGGCAGGTCGAACTCGGTGCGCTCGCCCGCGAAGTACTCGCGCAGCTGCGCGGCCGCGGGCGCGAGGTCGGCTTCGCTTCGCGTCCAGCCGGGCGCGACCTGCGTCGGGTGCCCGCCCGAGTCCATCATGTACAAGCCGGTCAGCGCGCGGGAATCACCGGTCAGGAGCACGCGGCCGACGGGGGAGTCGACGATGTCGTACCCGGCCGGATCGGCGGGCGGAGCAGGCAGGAACGGAATGATCATGAAGCTTCCCTTAGCAGCGTCGGTTGTTCGAGTGCGGCCCACAGATGGTGGACCGCGTAGGAGCGCCACGGCCGCCAGGACTCAGCTGAGATCGAGCCCCCATCACGTCGCAGCTGTTTCAGTCCGCGCAGCACGCCGACATCGGTGGGCAGGAAGGCGTCCGGGTCCGACATGGCCCGCATCCTGATGTAGGCCGCCGTCCACGGGCCGATCCCGGGCAGTGCGAGCAGCCGCTCTGTCTCGGCGTCGCGGTCCGCGCCCGGGTGCAGCGCGATCTCACCGGACGCGATTGCGGCGGCCAGGCCGGTCAGGGACCGTGCGCGCGCGCCGGGCATCGGGAGCGTCCCCGGGTCCACGGCGGCGATCGTCGCCGCTTCGGGGAACAGGTGCGTGAGCGAGCCGCTGGGCGCCGACAGCGGCTTGCCGCAGGCGGCGACGATCCGGGCGCCGAGCTTGCGGGCGGCCGCGACGGACACCTGCTGGCCGAGGACCGCCCGCACCGCCAGTTCGTTGCCGTCCACATGGCCGGGGGCCCGGCGGCCCGGGCAGGCGCGCACCAGCGGGCCCAGGACCGGGTCGTCGCCGAGGAAGGCCGAGACGGCGGCGGGATCGGCGTCGAGGTCGAAGAGCCTCCGGCAGCGCTGGACGGCCGCCGGGACATCGCGCAGGTCGTCCAGTTCGAGGTCGCATCCCACGTAGGACGAGGCGGGGGTCAGGGAGAGGATGCCTGGACCGTTTGGCAGCAGGATTGTCCGCCGGTAGGTCCCGCCCGTGACCTCCTCGACTCCGGGGATGGCGCGCTCGGCGAGGAAACCGAGGATGCGCGTCGCGTCGAGCGGCGGCCGGTAGGGGAGACGCAGTCGGATTACGCCGGGCGGCGCGGGAGCCGTGTCGGCTCGCACTGCACGCGCGGCGGCCCGCTCGCGCAGGACGGTGGGGGCGATGTCGAAGACTTCCAGGATCGTCGCGTTGAACTGGCGAATGCTGGAAAATCCGGCGGCGAACGCTATATCGGACACGGGAATGCCCGTGGTCTCGATGAGGATTCGCGCCGTCTGCGCTCGCTGGGCGCGGGCGAGGGCGAGCGGCCCCGCGCCCAGTTCGGTGACCAGCAGGCGGCGGACCTGGCGCTGCTCGTAGCCGAGTTTCGCGGCGAGGCCGGCGACGCCTTCCCGGTCAACCGTCCCGTCGGCGATCAGGCGCATCGCGCGGGCCGTGACGTCGGCCCTTATATTCCACTCGGGCGAGCCGGGCGACGCGTCGGGGCGGCACCGCTTGCACGCGCGGAAGCCCGCCTCCTGCGCCGCGGCGGCGGTCTTGAAGAAGCGGACGTTCGCTTGTTTCGGCGTGATCGCCGGGCAGGAAGGGCGGCAGTAGATGCCGGTCGAGGTGACGGCCGTGAAGAACATGCCGTCGAACCGGCCATCCCTGCTGGCCACGGCGTGGTAGCGCTGTTCGTCGTCCATGTCCATCACGTGTTTCACTCTGCCAGCGCCCCGCCCTGAAGGCTAGCGGAAATCGGACATGGTCACGCCGTCCGCACATCCGCGGGATGTGCGATTCTGGCGGGAGATGACCGTCACTCCGTTCGGGAATCATCTCCGTAAGCCGGACACATGCAGGATATGAACGAGGCGGCGGCCGGACCGCAGTCCAGCGATACCGAGCTCTGGCCGCGTGCCCTGACAGGGGATCATGACGCGTTCGGCGAACTCTTCGACCGTTACGCGTTCGGCGTGGCGAACGGGCTGCTGCGTAACGCGACCCGCCCCCCGCGCAGGCACGCCGCGCTGCTCGCCGGGGTCCGCGGAGTGATGCTCACCGGACTCAGCGGGAACGTGGCTGTCCGGACCAGTACGGGCAGTGTCACCGCGACCGGCCTGACCGGGGCTGACGACCAGTTTCGGGTGGGCACTGGCCGGATCGACGCGGTCGCGAACACGGGGCCCGTGACCGTCGAGGTGCCGTCCACGGCGACCTATCAGGTCTCCGCGAGTACCGGACTGGGCGCGGCGAACGTCAGCGTCCCGCCGGCCGCGAACTCGGATCACGTGATCACGGCGCGAACCGGCACGGGCCCCGTCGCGGCATCGGGCTGAATAACGTCTGCAGCGGCACGAGTTCCCGGGTGAACCCGTCGATGAACTCGGCGAGCGGCATGCCAGGACCGACCGGGCGGACGACAAACTTGCTCAGCCCCGCGTCCACGTGCGCCGAGATCAGGCGCCGCGTACCGGCCCACCCGTCCGCGACCAGCGATTCCGGGGCCATTCCCGGCCGCCGCCGCGCGACCGAGGCGACGTATGACTCCGGCAGCTCCCCGAACGATATAGGCAGGCTGATCCCGAAATGATCGGCTTCCACCTCGCGTCCGGCCTCGTCCGCCGCGGCCTGGATGGCCCGCACGGCCGGACCCGATTCGGCGGGCGTCAGCATCGCGCCGAGCCAGCCGTCGCCAAACCGTCCGACGCGCCGCAGCGCGGCGGGCGCCGACCCGGCCAGCCAGATATCCAGCGGTTTCGCGGGCAGCGGGCCCACGGATGCCTCGGACACCGAGAAGAACCGGCCGCTGAACGTCACCGGCGCGTCCGACCTGAGCAGCAGGCGCAGCAGCGTCAGCGACTCGTCGAACACCGCCGCGCGCTCACCGGCGGGCACGGGAAACGCCGCGCGCTCGGCGGGCATCGCGGGCATGAGCCCGAACACCGGCAGCACCCGCGCCGGCGCGAGCCCGGCCAGCGACGTCAGTTGCTTCGCGACCTGCGCGGGATGCCGTCCGGGCAGCACCGAGATGCCGCTGCCCGCTTTCAGTCGTTTTGTCCGCGACACCGCGAACGCGATCCCGGTGAGCGGCTCGACCGCCGGCCCGTAAAGGTTTTCCGGCAGCCACAGCGAGTCGACGCCGGCCGCCTCCAGCTGGTCGACCGCCGACGCGAACGCCCCCGGCGCGCCGTCCGCGCCCAGCGACACGCCAATGCGTACTTTCACAGCCTTTTCCCTCAATGAACGATGGTGACTCGGTCAGGCCCGCCAGAAGTCGAACGGGTCCCGGCCGGCCCGGAAGCCGGCCTGCTCGACGATGTCCACCGCCAGCTTGAAGCGGTCGCCGACGCGTTGCGGCTGATGGGCGTCGCTGCCGAAGGACACCGTCTTTCCGCCCTCTTCCCGCCACCACTTGACCATCTCCACGGATGCCAGCGGCGACTTCGTGTTTATCTCCAGCGCCCGGTCCGTCTTCGCGAGGGCGCGCAGCGCGGCCCGGTACTCCTCCTCGAAGGGGGACTCGGTGTACAGGTGGGCGCCCTTCGGCCAGTAGCGGCGCGGGAAGTCGAGGTGCGCGAGCACCTGGAACAGGTTGCTGCCCTCGATCAGGCGGACGAGTTCGGCGAAGTAGAAGCGCATGACCTCGTCGTCGGGCATCGAGCCGAACAGGGCGTCGGCGGCGACGAGCTTGCCGCGGTAGGGGACCGCGTGCAGCGAGCCCAGCACGCGGTCGAAGCCGTTGCCGTGGATGATGGCGCTGGCGCTCCCGGCGAACAGGTGCGACTCACCCGCCTCGACGCCGGACAGGATGCGCAAGCCCGGGTATCGTTCCCGGCACTCCGCGATCTCCGCGAGGTACCCGGTGACGTCCAGGGGCTTGATCCGGTTCCACCAGCGACCGTCAGTAGCGATCTGCCCGATCGCGTCCCCCGGTCCACCGTCGGTGAACTCGAGGTGCTCGGTGAACGCGATCGCCGGCAGCCCGATGTCGATCGCCTGCTCGCAGCAGACAGCCATCGACGCAATGGCCGAGGTGTCGTAGGACCAGACGGTATGTACGTGATTGTCCACAGGCAACACGATGTAAATTCTTTCACGTCTCTCCTGCTGGCCTGCGGCCCCGTCCGCCGTGAGCGGTTTCTACCACCGGTCGTCGCGTGGCTTGGCGGACGTGATCACGTAGACCTCGTTCACTGTCGTCGAGTTCGGCGGGATGGGCGCCGTGCCCAGCGCTGGCCTGCCGTCCACCCCTCCGGCCGGGCCCGCGGCGCTAACGGAGCCAGGGCCATCGGCGTCTCCGCTGCCCGCGGGCAGCGCGGTGGGACCCTTCTTGCCCGACCGGATGAGCCTGCCCCAGCGTTCTTCCCAGTCGCTCACGTCACCGCCGCACGCCTTCACGTACGCGATGAGCACCGGGAGTGTCGGGAGCCGCAGCCCGCCGGCCGCCGAGGCGAGCGTCCGCATCGTGTAGTGCGACTTCTCCGCCATGTCGGGATAGTCGAGCCCGGCCTTGGAGCGGAGTACCCGCAGGTCGCGGGCGAACGCCGCGACGTTGTCCATCTCGATGGACGCGATCGGGGCGCCCTTGGCCCCGGACGTCGCGTCGGGCAGCGCGCTGTCCCGCTGCCTGATGACTGGAACCCCCGCTCGCTCCCAGGTCTCGGCACCGGCTCCGGCGGGATAGGCCGTACCCGGCTGGGCGCCCGGCCACGGCTGGCCTTGCGGCGGGGGTCCTGGCTGCGGGTAGCCGGGCCCCGGCCGGCCAGGAGCGGGGTAGCCAGGACCGGGCTGGCCGGGTCCGTGCGCAACCCAGTTCGGTGCGTTGCCCGCGCCGGGGGCCCACTGTCCCTGGCCGGGCTGCCCGGGTGGGTACTGCCCTTGCTGGTACGGGCCCTGCTGGTACGGGCCCTGCTCGTACGGGCCCTGCTGGTAGACGCCTTGCTGGTATGTCCCCGGCTGCTGGTACTGCTGGTAGGCCCCGGGCGGGAACTGACCGGGGGCGCCAGGAGGAAAGGCGCCAGGCGGGAACTGGCCAGGCGGGTAAGCACCCTGGGCTGGCTGCCCCGGTTCGTACGGACCGGGCGCGTACTGCCCGGGTCCCTGTCCCTGCCCGGGCGGGTACTGGCCGGGCGGAAACTGACCCGGCGGAAACTGACCCGGCTGCGGCCCGCCGTACGGGGTACCCGGGTGGCCGCCCGCGGGTGCGCCGCCCATTGGACCAGGTCCCGCCGGTCCCTGCCCGGCCGGTCCCTGCGCCGTGGCGCCTTGTCCCCCGGGACCCGGCCTCATCGGCTCGTGATGCACCTGGCCCGGCCCCATGGGGCCATGGCCCATTGAGCCCTGCCCCACCGGCCCTTGATACGCGGGTCCCTGACCGGCCGGGCCCTGCCCCGCGGGCCCCTGGTTCATCGGACCCTGGCTCATTGGGCCTTGGTGCACGGGGCCTTGGCCCATCGACCCCGGTCCCATCGACCCCGGTCCCATCGGGCCCTGGCCGGTCGAAGGGGCGCCGGTCCAGCCGTTCGGCGCTTGGCCATAGCCGGGATCGGCCTGGCCGCCCGCACCGTACTGACCCTGTCCCGGAGCGAACTGTCCTTGACCCGGACCATACTGATCTTGCCCGGGACCATATTGACCCGGCGGGAACTGGCCCGGCGGGAACTGCCCCTCCGGGAACTGGCCCTCCGGGGAGTGCGCCGCACCGGGACCGAACTGCCCCCCACCCGGCGCGAACTGCCCCGGGCCTTGCTGTGCGTAACCCGGTTGTCCCGGCCCTGACGGTCCTGACCCCGGCTGAGCCGGACCTGACGGCCCCTGGCCTGGCTGCCCCTGGCCTGGCTGCCCCTGGCCTGGCTGCCCCGCCGGCCCGTACTGGGATGGCGGCTGATGGCCTGGCTGGGGCGGCCCCTGCGGATGCTGTCCGAATCCAGGCGCGAAGGCGTCCGGCGGCTGGCCGTACCGCGGCGGCCCCTGCTGGCCCGGTCCCTGCTGGCCCGATGCCGACTGGCTGGGCCTCGGCCCGTACTGCTCCGATGGCCCGTACTCCGACGGCCCGTACTGTTCTGACGGCCCGTACTGCTCTGACGGGCCGTACTGCTCTGACGGCCCGTACTGTTCTGGCGGCCCGTACTGTTCTGACGGGCCGTACTGTTCGGACGGTCCGGGACGGCCGGTTCCGGCCGCCGCACCACGGAAGCCATCGGCGGGACCGCCGTAGGCACCCGGACGATTCTGTGATCCCCGTGTCTGCGGCCCCCGCGCGCCCTGGCCGGGATTGCCGGGTCCTGGCTTACCCTGCATCGGTCCGCCTTGTGCTGCGTCGGGACGGCCCGGGACGCCGGGACCGCCTGGTCCGTAACGTCCGTCAGTCCGCCCTTGACCGCGCATGCCACGCTGGGCCGAGGAGCGTGGCATGCGGGCAGCGGCGGGACCGTTTAGGGGAATGTTCGGCTCGGCTGTCGCGGGCCGGACCCTGGGCGCTCCTGGCCGCGCCGGACGACCCGGCGCGGGGCGTTGCCTGGCGCCCGCGGGCGGGCGCGGGCGGCCGACGCCGGGCGGTGCGCCCTCGGGGCGCTGCCATGGACGGCCGTAGGGATCCGGGTCGCGCGGGGAAGTCGGGCGGCGCGGTGCGGCGGTGCTCCGGGGCGGCGTGAAGCGTTCCGGCCTGGTGTGCGGCGATCCGGGTGGCAGGTCGGCCGGGCGCGGGCCGTCGGCGTGGCCCCGGTAGCCGGGGTCGACCGGATAGGCTTGCGCGTCCAGGTACTCTGAGTTACTGTTGTTAACGCTTGGGTAATCATCAGGGGTCGGGTACGGCGCATCGGCGACTCGCGTTTGCGCGCCCCGGCCGGGGCCATTGTCCCGACGATTCACCCGCTACCTCCTGGACCACGACGTTAACAGCATGCCTAGTGCTCACGTGCATCTTGCGTCTAGCACCCTGCACGCGTTGGCCGCAGGCCCCCGCGCAGCACCCATCCCCACTCACGAGTGTAGGCCGGCCGGCCCCCAGTCACGAGATGAGATGCGTAATTAACCGGCCTATGTCCCGCTTGGTCGGTCGGCAAGACCCCGTCCCCGTCGGGTGGTGCTGATCACGCCGGAGAGTTAGCCTGAAGATATTGGGCGCGAGTGGTTCCGCCCGCGCCATCGGGTTTGCGGTGCTGCGTGTGCCGCGCGCGAGTTGCCTGCGGAGCGGCCATGATGGCATGGATCGCCTGGCTGATAGTGGCCGCCGTGCTCGGCGTGGCCGAGCTCATGACCACCACTTTCGCGCTCGGCATCATCGCGGTCGCGGCGCTGGTGGCGGCTGGTGTCGGCGGACTGCAAGCCGGTCTTCCCTTCCAGTTGCTGGCATTCGTGGTCGCCGCGGGAGCGGGCCTCGGATTCGTCCTCCCGATCGCGCGCCGGCACGTCCGGCAGCCGCCGCTGCTGCGGACGGGGGTCGCGGCGCTTGTCGGGAGGAGCGCCAGCGTGCTGGAGGAAGTCACGGCGGATAGCGGACGGGTGCGCATCGGCGGTGAGATCTGGTCTGCCCGCTCTTATGACGAGACGCTGGTCATCCCGGCCGGCACCTCCGTCGACGTCATGCAGATCGAGGGCGCGACTGCCCTCGTCTATCCACGGGAGTAGTCATGGTCATCGCGGAAACTCTCATCGCAGCGGTGATCGCCCTCGCCGTCCTGATCACGGTGCTGCGCTCGGTCCGCATCGTGGGGCAGGCGCGGGCGCGGAACGTCGAGCGTTTCGGCCGGTACCGCAAGACGCTGGAGCCGGGGATGAACTTCATCATCCCGTTCGTCGACCGGGTCAAACCGCTGATCGACCTGCGGGAACAAGTCGTGTCCTTCACCGGGCAGTCGGTCATCACCGAGGACAACCTCGTCGTCCAGATCGATACCGTGCTGTTCTTCCAGGTCACCGACCCGAAGGCCGCGGACTACGAGATCGTCGACTACATTCAGGCGATCGAGCAGCTAACGGCCACGATGCTGCGTTCGGTGATCGGGTCCATGGACCTTGAGCAGACGCTGACCTCCCGGGACAAGATCAACACGCTGCTGCGCGGTGTGCTGGACGATGCGTCCGGCAAGTGGGGGATACGCGTCACCCGCGTGGAGATCAAGGCGATCGACCCGCCCAAGTCGGTCAAGGACGCCATGGAGAAGCAGATGCGCGCGGAGCGCGAGAAGCGCGCCGCCATCCTGAACGCCGAGGGCATGCGACAGTCGCAGATCCTCACCGCCGAGGGCGACAAGCAGTCGGCCATCCTGCGTGCCGAGGGTGACAAGCAGTCGGCGATCCTGCGGGCGGAAGGTCAGGCCACGGCGATCTCCGAGGTCTTCCAGGCCATCCACGACAACGACCCCGATCCGAAGCTGCTCGCCTACCAGTACCTCCAGACGCTGCCGCAGTTGGCGGCGGGGGAGGGCAACACGTTCTGGGTCATCCCGAGCGAGGTCACCGCCGCTCTGCAGTCGGTGACGAAGGCGTTCACCGGGGCGGTGGGACCGGGCGGGACTGGCGATTCGGACGGACCGGTCGGGGCGTCCGCGTCCGCCGACGCCGGTCCCGTGGATTCGGGCGGCCAGGACGCTGGCACCGCTGCCGTGGGTCCTGGGGAATCCGCTCAGAAACTGCCCCAGGTCCCGCGTCCGAAGCCGGTCGAGGCCATTGACCAGGCGTCGGCGATCGCGACTGGCCCAGCGGTGATTCCCGCACAGGCGAACGGCGCCGCCGCTGACGGAAGATCCGCCGATTAGCCTGGGCGGAGTCTCCTCGCCCATTTCGGCCGGTTACGCGGGGAGTCAGGGCTTGTTCGATCGGTCATTAGCGTCAGCCAGAGGCACGCCGCATCGCTGGACTAGGCGAAGATCAGCAGGAGCACGACCAGCACGACCACGAGCACGAGCACGCCAACGGCGAGCCCGAATCCGCCCGGCAGTTGCCGGGCGTGCGCAGAACCCGAAACGGTCCTGGGACTCGCCGGGCTGTGGGCGGTGCGCGGCCGTCCGGCCACGGTCTGCTCGCCGAAAACAGGGGTCTCGGCCATCGCCGCGACCAGGTCCGCCGTGATTTCGTCCGCCGGCTCCCGGGGGTCCTGCGGTACCGAGGCCGCCGACGAAACGGTCGGCGCGGAACCGGCGGTCCGCATCGGCGGAGCGGGCGGCACTGTCGAAGGGGGCTGCGCCCGCGTAGCAGGCGGAACCGAAGCCCCGGACGGAACGGGCGGTGCTGGCGTCACGGGCGGTGCGACTTGCCCGGACGGAGCGGCCTGTGGCTGCGGAGTGGCCTGCCCGGACGGATCGGTCTGTGCTGGCGGAGTGGTAACCACGGACGGGGCGCGCATCCCGGGCACCGCGCCGGTAAGTCGCGGCGAGGTAGCCTTCGCGCCGCCGCTCTTGATGCCGTTCGGCGGCGTCCCGGCACCGGAACCAGCGGTCGAGCGCACCGGCAGATCGGTCGCCATCGTCTCGGCGTACCGGTCGAGGGCGGCCATGATGGCGGCCGGGTCGTGATTGTCCGCCGCGGCCGATATGGCGCCGATGCGCGCGCCGGCGTCGGCGGCGTCAGAGTGCCCAGCCTCGCGCGCGGGCAGCAGTGGGCTGGCCTTCGCGCCGGTCACCGAACGCCACCGGTCTTCCCAGGCCGCGACGTCGTCGGCCGTGCCGCCGCAGCCGCGGACGTAGGCCGAGAGCACCGGAAGATCGGGCAGGGGCGGACCAGACTCCACCGCTTCGATCACGTTGCGCGGATAGTGCGCGCGGGCAGCTAGCTCGGCTTGCCCGAGGCCCGCGATGTCGCGTAGCCGGCACAGTTCACGCAGGAACCGGGCGGCGGCATCCGCCGCGCCGAAGTTCGCGCCGTTATGTAGTTCTGCCTCCTGCTGCTCCACGGAAGCACCCTTCTCCCCTGGAATCCGCCCCGCCACCGGCTGGCACGGCGGATCACCGCGGCCGCGAAGGACCGATACGTCCCCAACCAGGATTCGACCGCAGGTTACCGCGTCATGTGAGCGGATACGCTATTTCCGGGCATTTTGCGGTGGCATGTCACGAGTGGACTGGCCGGGCGTGACACGCTGGCCACGTTGAGCAAGCCGGGCCACGCTGAACAAGCCAGAGCACGGTGAACATGCCAGTCTCGAACATATCAAGCGTCGGCCGGGGGAGCACGCTCTGGTACCTCCCGGTCAGATGTGTATCGCCAGCCCCACCGTGAACGCCACGCCGAATGCCAGCTGCAGTCGTCCGGTCTGCCCGAGCGCCGTGATCAGCGCGGGCCCGGCCGCGCCGCCCCTGACCGCGCGCACCGGCGCGACGGCCAGCGGCAGGGCCAGCAGTATCAGCATCCCCCAGGGCCGGGATACGGTCACCGCGGTGACCGCCGCGATCACGAACGGCAGGAGCAGCATCAGCACGTACGTCATGCGCGACCGCGCGTCCCCGAGATGGACCGCAAGTGTCCGCTTCCCGGCCGGGCGATCGGACGGGATGTCCCTGATGTTGTTGATCATGAGCAGGGCGCAGGCCAGCAACCCCGCGGGCACGGATGCCAGCAGCCCCAGCCACGACAGCCGCTCCATTTGCACGTAGGCCGTTCCCGCCACCGCGGCCACGCCGAAGAACAGGAAGACCGCGACCTCGCCGAGCCCGAGGTACCCGTACGGCTTGGCGCCTCCGGTGTAGAACCAGGCCGCCGCCACGCACAGAACGCCGCCGAGCACCAGCCACCACGACGTCACGGCGGCCAGGGCCAGGCCCGCGCAGCAGGCCACGAGGAAGCTGGCGAAGGCGGCGGCCTTCACTTGTCCCGGAGGAGCGACGCCCCACCCGACCAGCCGCATCGGGCCGACTCGGTGCTCGGCCGCGTCCGTGCCGCGGATCCCGTCGCTGTAGTCGTTGGCGAAGTTGACGCCGACCTGCAGCGCGACCGACACGACCAGCGCGAGCAGGGCCCGCCACCATACGAACGACCCGTAGCCGGCGGCGACGCCCGATCCGATCAGGACCGGGATGACCGATGCCGGGATAGTGCGCGGACGCGTCCCCGCGACCCATTCACGTGCAGTTGCCACCGAAGGAGTTTATGCGCGGCCCTCTTGGACCCCGTCCCTCGCGGGGCATCATCCCATCACGTCGCCGGTCACTTGGTGTGCCTGCGCGTCTTGGTGTGGCTGCGAGTCGTTCTAAACCGGTTTAGCAGCCGCTGAAACGACCGTCCACCACACCAAGTGCTTTTCCGGCGTGGATCGCCGCCCCGCGTGGGTGAGTGATGAAGTGGTGTTTGTCACTGTTCGGGGGACAGCTGCGTGTGCAGCCGGACGACGTGCACCTTGACGCCCATATCCAGGTTGCCGTGCGCCCCGTCGGGCGCCCAGCCCGCCGACTCCAGGAACTCCAGCCGCGGCTGGTCGTCGGACAGCGCCCAGGCGCAGGCCGTGCGGAAGCCGTCTTCGGCGAGCGTGGCGGCGACCGCGTGCAGGAGCCGGGCGCCGTGGCCGTCGTCCGCCGCGTCCGGCTGGACGTGCAGTTCGTACAGTTCGGCGTCCGTCCCCGGCCACTTGTCCTCGTCGGTCGCGGGTCCGGCCGAGGCGAACCCGACCGGATCGGAACCCGGCACGGAACCGGTCGCGACGTGGACGTGGTGACGGCTGGTGGGCGGGTCCGTAATGGCGTCGAGCCACTGCTGCGCGAACTGCTCCTGGGACGCCGCGGAGCTCAGCTCGTCCAGGATCTCGGCGGGCACGAGCCCGGCGAGCGAGGCACGCCAGCTGGCCACCTGGATGCGCGCGAGCCCGGGCGCGTCCGATGCCCGGGCCTCGCGCACGAAGCCCGCTCCCTCCGTCATTGGGCGGAAGCAGGGGCCGAGGAAGCGGGTGCGATCAGCGAGATGTCGCGGGCCGCGCCGGTCGATGCGGACGTGGCGGTCGCCGCGTAGAGCTGCAGGGCGGCGCTGACCGGGCGTTGCCGGTCCGCCGGGCGGTAGCCGCCCAGCGTGGCCAGCAGGGTCTCGCGGCGGGCCGCGAGCTCGGCGTCCGACACATCGAGCCGCAGCTCGCGCCTCGGGATGTCGATCACGATCGTGTCGCCTTCGGCGGCGAGCGCGATCACGCCGCCCGCGGCCGCCTCCGGGGCGATGTGGCAGATCGACAGCCCCGAGGTGCCGCCGGAGAACCGCCCGTCGGTGATCAGCGCGCAGGCCCGGCCGAGTCCCTTGCCCTTGAGGAAGCTGGTCGGGTAGAGCATCTCCTGCATGCCCGGCCCGCCCCTGGGCCCCTCGTACCGGATCACCACGACATCCCCGGCGCCCACCACGCCCGAAAGGATCCCGTCGACCGCGTCTTCCTGTGACTCGAACACCTTGGCCGGGCCGCTGAAGGTGAACAGCTCCTCGGGCACGCCGGCGGTCTTGACGATCGCGCCGTCCGTCGCGAGGTTGCCGTACAGCACGGCGAGCCCGCCGTCCGTGGTGTAGGCGTGGGCCACGTCCCGGATGCACCCGGCCGCCGCGTCGCGGTCCAGGGTCTCCCAGCGGGCGGACTGTGAGTAGGCCTTCGTGGTCCGCACGCCGCCCGGCGCCGCGTGGTACAACTCGACCGCCTCGTCCAGCACGCTGGGGGACCGCAGGTCCCAGTCCGACAGCGGCGTGCCGTGCACCGTGTGCACTTCGCGGTTGAGCAGCCCCGCGCGGTCGAGTTCGCCGAGGATGGTGTGGATGCCGCCCGCGCGGTGCACGTCCTCGATGTGGTACATCTGGCTGTTCGGCGCGACCTTGCACAGGCACGGCACCCGCCGGGACAGCTCGTCGATCTCCTTGAGGCCGAAGTCCACGCCCGCCTCGTGCGCGGCCGCCAGCAGGTGCAGGATCGTGTTCGTGGAGCCGCCCATGGCGACGTCGAGGGCCATCGCGTTCTCGAACGCGTCGCGCGTCGCGATGTTGCGCGGCAGCACGGAGTCATCGTCGTCGCCGTAGTAGCGGTTGGCGGCTGACACCACGAGGGAGCCGGCCCTCTGGAAGAGGTCCTTGCGAGCGGCGTGCGTGGCCAGCACGGTGCCGTTGCCGGGCAGCGCGAGCCCGATCGCCTCGGTGAGGCAGTTCATCGAGTTCGCGGTGAACATGCCCGAGCAGGACCCGCACGTCGGGCAGGCGTTCTCCTCGACGAGCGCCAGGTCGGCGTCCGACACCGACGGGTCCGCCGATGCCACCATCGAGTCGATCAGGTCGAGCTTGTGCCCGCCCATGATCCCGGTGACCGCCTTGCCGGCCTCCATTGGCCCGCCCGACACGAAGACGGTCGGGATGTTCAGCCGCATCGCGGCGATCAGCATGCCGGGCGTGATCTTGTCGCAGTTGGACACGCAGATCAGCGCGTCCGCACAGTGCGCGTTGACCATGTACTCGACCGAGTCCGCGATCAGCTCGCGGGACGGCAGCGAGTACAGCATGCCGCCGTGGCCCATCGCGATCCCGTCGTCGACCGCGATGGTGTTGAACTCGCGCGGGATGCCTCCCGCCGCGCGCACGGCGTCCGCGACGACGCGGCCGACTTCCGCCAGGTGGACGTGGCCGGGGACGAACTCGGTGAAGCTGTTGGCTACGGCGATGATTGGTTTGCCGAAGTCCTCCTTGGCTACCCCGGTCGCGCGCAGCAGCGCGCGCGCCCCTGCCATGTTGCGACCGTGCGTGACCGTACGAGACCTCAGTGGCGGCATCGCCGAACTCCCCTCGATGACTGCTGGGGAATTTAGCCTACCGGTGTGGCCGCCTTCCCGGTCGCGAGGGGGAGAACCGCCGACGCCGCCGTCTGGATCTTGGTGACCTCCGCCTCGCTCAGTCGCGGCAGCCGCTTGTCCCGCGCACGCCTGCGCAGGTACTTCTTCAGCCGGTCGCCGCTGAGCACGTCGACATCGCGGACGTGCAGGATGTCCCACGGGATCTTGGGCCCGTAGATGGCGAGCGCGGGACGCACCGTGATCGTGGAGCCGAGGGCCTCCGAGAGCAGCTCGCTGGCCTGCCCGGCTTCCCACTTGGCATGCTCGAGACGGTCCTTCATGTTTTGCGGGCCGTGGAACAGGGTCTTGTTGTTCCGGGTCCGGATCGGCAGGTCCTTGTCCCACTTCTCTGAGTCGATGGCGTAGACGCCGGTCGGCCCGACGAGCAGGTGGTCGATGACCTCGACGCTGTCCGGGATCGGCCGCCGGTTCAGCGCGACGTACCCGGCGCGCTGCATGCCGGCCAGCTGCTTCTGCGTCCGCTTCTGCGCGCGCCAGGTGGCGCGGTCGACAGTGCCCGGCTGTGTCCAGTGGTGCGCCTCGACCGTCCGCGCCCGGTAAATCGTGTCGGCGATGCCCGCCACGATCGCGAGCGTCAGCCCGACTTCCCAGTCGGCGATGATCGTGAACACGATCCCGACGACCACGACGATCAGGGCGCGGATCCGCCAGATCCGCAGCTTCTGGTCCAGGGGCAGGTCGCGGACGCGGGTCAGCGGCGGCCGGTCTGGGCCGTCATCCGACGCGTCGCCACCGCTTCTGGCGAACATCCCCCCAAACGTCCCGAGCAGGCCGCTTCTCTTTTCTTCCTCGGCACCGTGGACCGACGCCGTCGTCTGGTTCCAGGTCGGCTGAGCCGGACTGTCACCCGTGGACGAGGCCCGTGTCTGGTTCAGGCCGGAGATCACGATCATGGGTGTGGCGGGCGCCTGGGCCGCGGGTTCGTCCGCCGTGGTGTCCGGCGCCGTATCGCCGGCGGACTCCGCGTCCGGACTGAGTCCCACGGCGGCGAAGCCCTTGTCCGGGGTCACTTCATACACGATTCCGGAGGTCTCGTCGTAGGTCCCGCCCGTGTTTTCCCGGTGGGCCGCGTCTCCACCCTGGCTCGCGCGTGCGGCGTCGGAGCCAACCGGGTGCGGATCCGCCGAAGACGCTGCCGTGAGCGCGTCCGCCGGAGTGCCGGTGATCACGGTGCCCTCGATCACGCCGGTGCCCGTCGCTTCACGGTCGGCGATCTCGTTGTTCACCTGTGCTGTCTGGGTCTGGCCGCCTTCGACGACCGTATGGCGTGTGCCGCTGACACCGGTGTTCTGCCCGCTATCAGGGGCAGGGCCGGCGTCAGGTGCCGCAGTGACGTGCACGCCTTCGTGCTCGCGTGCCGCGGGCAGCGTTGATGACCTTGGCTTTTTGGTCCGGGGCCAAGCCATCCATCTCACCACCTCAGCGTACCGATCTTCCAGCGCCGCTTGGCGCGGCGCTGCCTATTCAATTGTCCCCGTCAAAGGCGACCTTTAAAGCGGACATTTGACGTAAATAGCTCAGCATACAGAAGGATTTTCGGCAAGCGCGCCGATTGCAAATAGTTATCGCGCACTTCCTCTCTGCGACCCCTCTGGCCAGGCATGCCACGAAACCCTCTCGCCGTGCCCGAAATCATGGAATCTGGCCGCATAAATACCCGCCGGGGTATCGCCTTGTAGCCTCTGTCGCCCTCTAGCCCCTGTCGCCCTCTCGCGCCCTATCGCACTCTCCCGCGCCCACCGGCGCCCACCCGCGCCGCACCCGCCTGCGGCTCGCCTAGCGCGCCCAATTGCGCATTCGCGCACGCTATAGCCGGCTTAAATGCGTATTTGAGCACGCTGGCTCGTGATACCGAATGCGCTTTTGAGCACGCTGCGATCTAATGGTCCGTGGTCGGATTCCCGCACACGGCCGACTGAGCGGGTGGGACGAAAGCGGGCGGACGTGGTAGAACGGGCGGAATGTTGGAGCGTGGGCGCAAAACGAGGCGGATCCGCCGTGTGGTCAGTGCCGTTGGCGCGGTGGTCGTGTCGGTGGCGCTGCTCGGCATCATGGGCTTCGGCTACGGAACGATTCCGGCGCTCGGCCCGGCGCTGGACCCCGGACGCGGCGCGTGGACGTCGGCGGGCGGCGGCCAGCCGGTCTCGTCCGAGAAACTGGACGTTCCCGGGCTGACCAAGCCCGTCACCGCCTCCTTCACCAAGGACGGCCTCGCGTCCATCAACGCCGACAGTGACCACGACCTGTTCCTGGCGCTCGGGTACGTGCACGCGAAGTTCCGGCTGTCGGAAATGGACGCCGAGCGGCGTCTCGGCGAAGGCCAGCTCGCCCAGCTCGGCGGGCCGTCCGACCTCGCGAGCGACGAGTTCGAGCTGCGGCTCGGCCTGCTGCGCACCGCGCGGAACGAGTGGACGCGGACCACCGGCCAGGCGCGGATGGCGCTGCTCGCCTACAGCCAGGGCGTGAACGACGACATCGCGCAGGTCCGCGCCGACGGCGACTGGCCCGCGGTGTTCACCCTGACCGGCGCCTACCCGAAGCCGTGGACGCCCGTCGACAGCCTCGTCATCCAGGGCGTGCTCACCCAGGAGCTCGACTACACGACCGAGCCGCTGGACTACACGCTCCTGGATCGGTCGCTGGGCACGATGAACACGATGAACTGGTTCCCCGTCCTGCCCGCGAACACGTGGACCCCGTACGACACAGGTCCCTATAAGAAGGAGCCGCTGACACCCGTCTCGCCTGGCGTCGCGAGCAGTGCGCCGGCGGGGTCGGCCAGCCTCACGAGCACGGCCAGCGTGGCGGCCCCTGGCGGGGGAGGCGGGACCGGGGAACGTTTGGCGGACTCAAGCGCGGTGGCGGTGGCGGCCGGCCAGCTGCTCGCCCAGCTCAGCCAGCTGCCTGCCCGGCAAATCCATAAATATCCTGACAGCAACGCGTGGGCGGCGAACGGCAGCGCGGTCGCCGGCGGCGGCGCGTTGCTCGGGGGCGACCCGCACCTGCCGCAGACGCTCCCATCCGTGTGGTACGAGGTCTCGCTGTCCGCCCCGGGCTATCAGGTGGCCGGCGCCACGGTGCCCGGCGTGCCCGGCGTCCTGCTCGGACATAATTCTCATATCGCCTGGTCGCTGACGAATACCCAGAACCAGGCCACCTTCTACTACGCCGAGAAAACCCGCGGCGACGAGTACTACTGGGACGGCGCCTGGCGGAAGATGACCGTCGAGCACTACACGATCCCGGTGCGCGGCGCGGCGACGGTTCACCTGGCCGTGGACATCACCGCGCAAGGGCCGATCATGACCCAGGCGGGGCAGCAGATGGCCGTGGACTGGATGGGCAACGTGCCGTCGGATGACCTCGGGGCGCTCCTGGGCATCAACACGGCATCGGACTGGCCCCAGTTCAAGGGCGCGCTGTCGGGATGGCGTGCGCCGGCGCAGAACTTCACGTACGCCGACAACGACCCCACCTCCACCGCCGCCTCCGCTCCCAGCCCCGCCTCCACCCACGGGCAGGTCGGAAATATCGGCGTATACGCGGCCGGCTACTACCCGCAGGTGCCCAGCGGCTGCCAGCCGTGGCTGCCGATGTCCGGGACCGGCGCCTGCGACATAGACGGCGTCATCCCGTACAACGCCATACCGCAGGTATACGACCCGCCCTCGCACATCGTCGCGGACGACAACCAGCGGCCGGTCAGCGCCAGCTACCCCTACTACATTGGCACGTCCGACGATTTCTTCGATCCCGGTTACCGGGCCGCCTACGCCTATCAGTCGCTGCGCGCCGGGGAGCCGCTGACGTCGTCCTCGATCGCCGCGCTCCAGAACAACCTGACCGACAGTCTCGCGTCGTCCATGGTTCCGCAACTGCTGACCGCGCTACGTTCGTCGTCCCTGACCTCATCCGCGCAGCGTTCCGCGCTGTCTTTGCTCAGTTCCTGGAATGACGCCATGGACGAGAATTCGGCGGCGGCGACGATCTGGTGGACGTTCTGGAGCGACTACGTGACGGGCGTCTTCGCACCGTGGTGGAAGTCGGGCAAGGTCCCGGTCGGCAAGGACGAAGGTGGACTGTCCCTCGGCGCGGGGCTCGTGCCGCTGTATGAGGACCTGCAGGCGTGGACTTCGGGTGATCCGGACAACGCGGCCTTCCGGGGACCGGACGGGCAGGGGCCAGGCAACGCCCAGGCGGCCATGGTGGCGGCGTTCAAGAAGGCCGTGTCGGGCCTGTCGTCCTCGCTCGGCGGCTCACCTTCCGCCTGGACGTGGGGGCGCGTGCACTCACGCGAGTTCCCGTCGGTCCTGGGCGCGTCCGGGCTCGGCTACGGGCCGCGCGCGGCCGGGGGCGACCCCTTCACCGAAGACGCGGCCGACGGCGGGATGACGGCGGAGGCCGGGCCTTCGTGGCGGATGATCGCGACGCTAACGGCCGGCGGCGTGTCGGCCGAGGGCGTCTATCCCGGCGGGCAGTCGGAGAACCCGGCCTCGCCGTGGTACACCAACCTCGTGCCGTTGTGGTGGGACGGGCAGTACCTGCCGATTCCGCCGCCTGGCTCGGTCGCGGGCGACTCGAAGTGGACCCTGGATGGCTAAGCGGCTGCTCGTGTTCGTCGTGGCGGCGCTGGTCACGGGGGCGACGGCGCAGCTCGGGCTGTGGTTCGCGCCGTTCGTGGTCGGCGTCCTCGCGGGGCTGCTCTCCTTGCGCTGGCGGCATGTCACGCTCGTGGCGGCGGCCGGCGCGGTCGCCGGCTGGGGCCTGCCGCTGTGGGTCCTCGCGCTGCGCGGCTTCCCGTCCGGCGCGACTGCCCGCGCCATCGCCGCGTTCGCCGGGCTACCTCCATTTGCATCCATCACGGTCGTGGTGACTCTCCTACTAGCCTTTCTCCAGGCCGTGGTCGGCGCCTGGCTGGTGCGCGCGTTCACGCCACGGGTGACGGCGGAGCCTCCGGCGGGCGCGAACGAGTAAGCGGCGATGTGGCGCCGCCACTAGACTGCGCGCAAAGAGAAGGAACGGAGGGGAATCGTGCGCTGGTCCACCATGCACATCCCGACGCTGCGCGAGGACCCCGCGGAGGCGGGCGCGCCCAGCCACCGGCTGCTGCTGCGCGCCGGATATATCCGCCAGCTGATGGCGGGCCACTACTCCCTGCTGCCGCTGGCGCAGCGGGTGCGGCTGAAGGTCATCGGTGTCATCCGCGAGGAGATGAACCGCATCGGGGCGCAGGAGATCCTGATGCCGATCGTGCACCCGGCCGAGCTGTGGCAGCGCAGCGGTCGCTGGGAGATCATGGGCGATGAGCTGTTCCACCTCAAGGACCGCAAGGGCGCCGCGCTCGCGCTCGGCATGACGCACGAGGAAGTCGTCTCGACGCTCGCCGCCGAGCTGAGCTCATACCGCGAACTGCCGCAGATGCTGTACCAGTTCCAGACCAAGATGCGTGACGAGCCGCGGCCGAAGGCCGGGCTGATGCGCACTCGCGAGTTCACGATGAAGGACTCCTACAGCTTCGACCTGGACGCCGAGGGGCTGGACAAGTCGTTCGACCTGCATCGCCAGGCCTACATACGGTCCTTCGCGCGGCTCGGCATCCCCGCGATCCCGGTGGACGCCTCGAACGGCGCGATGGGTGGCTCGGGTTCCACCGAGTTCGTGTGCCCGTCGGAGTCCGGCGAGGACGACATCGTGCACTGCCCGAGCTGCGGGTACGCGGCCAACCGGGAGGCCGCCGTCTCCGCGCTGGCCGCCGCCGACGCCGCGGCGGACGCGGCCGTCGCGCTGGACGCGCCGGCGCGATTCGACACGCCGGGCGTCCGGACGATCGACGACCTGGCCTCGGGCTACGACGCGCCAGGGGATCGGCAGGTCAAGACCCTGGTCTACGTCTTGGACGGGCAGCTCACGCTGGTGCTCGTGCGGGGCGACCACGCTCTTGAGGAGCAGAAGCTCACCGACGCCACCGGCGCGATCGCAGCGCGCCCCGCCGACGCCGAGGAGATCTTCGCCGCGCTCGGCGCCCACCCGGGCTCGCTCGGGGCGGTCGGTGTGGCGGACCTGCCGGTGATCGCGGATCGCACGCTCAAGGGGCGTTCCGGCATGGTGACCGGCGCGAACACCGACGACGTGCACGTGCGCGGTGTCGATATCGCGCGGGACATCAGCGTCGGCAAGTGGGCTGACCTGCGCGCGGTCGAGGCGGGCGACGCCTGCACGGTCTGCGGATCGCCGCTCGAGGTCGTGAAGGGGATCGAGGTCGGGCACATCTTCAAGCTCGGCTACAAGTACTCCGACGCCTTCGACCTGACGGTGTCCGGGCCGGACGGCAAGCCGGTCAAGCCGATCATGGGCTGTTACGGCATCGGCGTCGAGCGGGCGATGGCCACCTGCATCGAGGTGCACCACGACGCGAAGGGCATCATCTGGCCGGCCGCGATCGCGCCGTTCGAGGCCGTCGTCGTGGTCGCGGCGCAGGACAACGCCGAGGTCGCGGACATGGGCGAGCAGGTATACGGTCGGCTGACCGAGGCGGGCGTGGACGTGATCATCGACGACCGGGACGTGCGCGCGGGCGTGAAGTTCAGCGACGCCGAGCTCGTCGGCATCCCGTTCCGGATCACGATCGGTAAGCGCGGCCTCGCGTCCGGTGCCGCCGAGGTCACCGACCGGGCGACCGGCGAGACGGTGACCGTGCCGTTCGACCAGGTCGCCAAGCACGTCAGCGAAGCCGTCGCGAGCGCCATCTCCGGCACCGCCCGCCCCTAGCGGCGCACGCACGGAGGCGCGCAGGCAAACGCACGAAGGCGAACGCCGCGCAGGCAAACGCTCGAAGGCGAACGCCGCCCAGGCAAATCGGATTTGTCGGGCGGCGTTCAGCGTTTCCGCGCAGGTCGTCGGCGCGATCTCGTTGGATCGTTGGCGCCATCGCGCCAATCAGATTGGTGCGTTGGCGCCAGCGCACCAGACGGGGCAGCGTTAGACGGCCGCGTCAAACGGGGCAGCGCTAGACGGCCGCGTCAAACGGGGCCGCGGCAGACGGGCCCACGTCAAACGGGGCAGCGTTAGACGGCCGCGTCAGACCGCGGCGCGGTCACGTTCCTGGCAGCGCAGGGAGCGGAGCACGTCGTCGCGCCCCTCGAGCAGGAGTCGGCGCAGCGCCGCCGGCGGCGCCTCCGCGGCCAGGTACTCGTCGGTCAGCGTGACGGTCGCGGTGTCCACCGGGCAGAGCTGGTAGCCGCGGATCACGAAGTCCTGCGCCATCGACGAACTCCAGTCCCGCCAGACGCCGCCGACGATCCGGAAGTAGTCAGCCCGGTAGGGCCCGGTCAGCGATTCCTGGTCGGGGTCGGCGAAGCCCGCGAGGACCGCGCGCAGCATGGCGATCGTCAGCTTCCCGCTGGCGATCGTCTCCCACGTCTCGCGCTTGTTGGCCACCGTCGGCAGCGCGGCCCGACAGGCCGCCGCGTGCCGTTCCCCGGCATCGGTAGAGTCGGACGACAGTTCCGCGTCGATCTTCGCCTCGCCGACCGCGCCGAGCGACGCCAGGCGGTGGAGCAGCGCCCAGCGCAGTTCGGTGTCCACCGCGAGGCCCTCGATCACCGACTCGCCCGACAGCAGCCCGGACAGCAGCGCCGCGTCCGGCGACGCCACCGCGCAGTCGGTGAAGGCCCGCGCGTAGGCGAGCTGCTTGTCGGAACCCGGCTCGGCCGACAGCAGCAGGGAGCGCAGCGTCGACGCGAGCAGCTGCAGGCCCTCGGCGCGCCACGCCGGGTCGGCGTACCGCCGCACCGCTGTCCCGGCCTGGCGCAGCAGCGCCTGCACGACGCTGATGCTCTGCACCGAGTCCACGCCGCCGAGGACGAGCCGCACGTATTCGCGCGCGGCCATCTCGCCGTCGCGGCACATGTCCCAGGCCGCGGCCCAGCACAGCGTCGGCGGCAGCGACGCGGTGAAAGCGCCGATCGAGGTGACGAGCGTCTCCAGCGAGTGGTCGTCGAGCCGGATCTTGGCGTAGGTGAGGTCGTCGTCGTTGAGCAGCACGAGGTCAGGGCGGGCGGTTCCGGCCAGCTCCGGCACGGCCGTGCGCGCTCCCGCGATGTCGGTCTCCACGTAGGACTGGCGGATAAGGGCGCCGTCGGTCTTGGTGTAAAGGCCGATCCCGATGCGGTGCGAGCGCAGGACGGGATGCGAGTCGGGTGCTTCCTGCACGATTTCGAAGGACGTGAAGCGGCCTGAATCGTCAACCGTGTAAGCGGGACGCAGCGTATTGACGCCGGCGGTTTCCAGCCATTCCCGGGACCAGGCGCCGAGGTCGCGGCCGGAGACCTCTTCGAGTGCCGACAGCAGGTCGGCGAGCGTGGCGTTGCCGTAGGAATGCGCATTGAAATAACGGCGTACGCCGGCGAGGAAATTGTCCCGCCCGACGTAGGCGACCAGCTGCTTGAGTACGGACGCGCCCTTGGCGTACGTGATGCCGTCAAAGTTCACCTCGACCGCGTCGATGTCGGGGATGTCGGCGGCGATCGGGTGCGTGGACGGAAGTTGGTCCTGGCGGTAGGCCCAGGCCTTCTCGACCTGCGCGAACGTGGTCCAGGCGGAGGTCCAGCGGGTGGCCTCGGCCTGGCAGATCCCGGCCGCCCAGGTGGCGAACGACTCGTTCAGCCACAGGTCGTCCCACCAGCGCATTGTCACCAGGTCGCCGAACCACATGTGCGCCATCTCGTGGAGGATTGTCTCCGCCCGCCGTTCCCGGGCGGAGTCGGTGACCCGCGACCGGAAAATGTAGGTCTCGAGGATGGTGACGGCGCCGGCGTTCTCCATGGCGCCCTCTTTGAATTCGGGCACGAAAAGCTGGTCGTACTTGCCGAACGGGTACTTGATGCCGAAGGCCTCGTGGTAAAAGTCGAAGCCCTGCTTGGTGACCTCGAAGATCTCGTCCGGGTCGAGGTACTCGGCGAGGGACTGACGGCAGTAAATGCCGAGCGGAATTCCGTCGTGCTCGTCGCGGACGACGTGGTACGGCCCGGCCGATACGTGGGTGATGTAGGTGGAGATGACCGGGGTCGGCGGGAAGTGCCAGCGCCGCGCGCCCGAGTTGCCCGGTTCGGCGGAGCCGCCCTCGGTGTCCGGCGCCAGGTTGGACACGACGAGCCAGCCCTCGGGCGCGAGCACGGTGAGCTCGTAGGCGGCCTTCAGGTCCGGCTGGTCGAAGCAGGCGTAGATCCGGTGCGCGTCGAAGGTCTCCAGGTCGGAGTACAGGTACACGTTGCCGTCGGCCGGGTCCGCGAAGCGGTGGAGGCCCTCGCCGCTGCGCGAGTACGCGCATTCGGCATCGACCACGAGCTCGTTGCGGGCGGCGAGGTTGTCCAGGGCGATCCGCTCGCCGTCGAACGCGTCGAGGCTGACGGCCTCGCCGTTGAGAGTGATGGCATTCACCCTCGGCGCGGCCAGGTTGAGGAACGTGCCGCTCCCCGGCTGCCTCGCGTCGAAGACCACCTTTGATACCGAACGAAAGGTGGTGTCGCCACCCGTCAAATCCAGCTCTACGTGGTAGGAACCGACGGTAATCAGTTCCGCACGCTTGTTTGCTTCTTCCCGGGTGAGGTTATCTGCCACCAGGTAGTCCCTTCGTGATCGCAGTTCCGCCTAAGGGTATCGGCGGGCCCGTGGGCTAGCGATTCTCCCCATTATTACACCGAGTGTCCGATTGGTCATCGGTGGTAGTCGCAAGCTTTCTCCGATAATTCTGCGGTGACGAACCGGGTGCCCGCGCCCTGTCGGCGCCCTGTCTGGCAGACTGGCGTCCGTGCGCGTATACCTGGGATCCGACCATGCCGGCTTCGAGCTCAAGACTGCCATTATCGCCGCGCTGCGTGCGGCGGGGCACGAGCCGGTGGACTGCGGGCCGGCGAGCTATGTGCCGGACGACGACTACCCCGTCTACGTGATGCGCGCCGCGCAGAGCGTCATCGACAATCCGGGCAGCCTCGGGATCGTGATCGGCGGTTCCGGCAACGGCGAGCAGATCGCCGCCAACAAGGTGCCTGGCATCCGGGCCGCCCTGGCCTGGACGGACGAGACCGCCAACCTGGCGAGGCAGCACAACGACGCTAACGTGCTGAGCCTGGGCGCGCGGATGTACAGCATCGACGAGGCGGTGGGGTTCGCGAAGGTCTTCGTGTCCACGCCGTTCTCCGGCGAGCCCCGGCACGCCCGGCGGCTGGCCATGATCGCCGACTACGAGAAGACCGGTGAACTCCCGCCTTTGCCCGGCGCGTAACGCGGGCTAGCGACGGGGCCGGCTGGCGACCTGCCCGCCTAGCGGCCGCGGCGCCTGCGCCGCCGGTTGCGTGACTCGGGCTGCGCCGCCGCCGAGTCGGGTGCGCGGTCAGCCGATGGCGTCGTGTCCCGGGCCGGTGCCGAAGGGCCAGGCCATCCATCACGTCCCTGCGTTTCCGGTCGTGTCCCGGGCACCGGCCGCCCGCCGGGCGAGGACGCGGCGGGCGGACCCGGATGAACGCGCGGCGGCACCGATTCCTCGCGGGCCGCGGCCTCGGCCAGTTGCTCGGGCCGGGGGCGCGACACGTCCCGGGCGCGCATCGCCGCGCTCAGGGTCACCTTCATGCTGGGCATAGGTGTAAGTCTGCGTCAGAAGATCACGGGACACCAGGGGGCCGGGTCCCAGGACATCGCGGCGGAGAGCACGGCCACGGCGCCGGGGCGGTGCTCGCGCAACAGGCCCGCGGCGGCCAGCGCGCCAAGGCGTGTGCCGCCGAGGTAGGCCGCGCCTAGTTCGCGGATGTCGAGGGCGAGGTCGGCGGGATCGGCGGTCCGCTCGCACGAGGCGCCCGCACCCCCAGCCTCCGGGCCGGGAGCGCGCAGCCGCCAGCGTCCGGCGTTGTCCGGCAGGATCGCGTCGCTCACCTCGAGCACGACATCGACCGGGCAGGAGTAGGCGCGGCGGGTGAGTGCGTCGGCCAGCGCGATGATCCGCACCCACAGCCCGTCCGCGACCTGCACGCGGGCCCGGCGGGGATCGGCTAGCAGGAAGAGCAGCGGGTCGTCGTCGGGCCGCAGCCGCACGGTCGCCTCGGACACCAGGTCGCGGCTCAGCAGGTCCTGCCACAGCAAGGCGGTGGCGGCCGGGTCGGCGGCCACGAGTTCATGGATCGAGAGCTTGCTGTCGGGCAGGAACGTGCCGGATTCCCATTCGTTTAGGCCCGTGTACAGCGCGTAGCCGCGCGGCCCGGACTCGTCCTCGGCGAGCACGCAGCGCAAGGGCGTCCTGCCACCGCGCTCGGACTCCGGGTCGTACAGCACGCGATCCCACCAGGCATCGTTGCGCGCGAAGAACCCGGGCTGGGTCGCCTGTACGGTCTCGTACGCCTTGGCGAGGTCGGCGACCGCGTCGGCGGGCGTGGCCAGACGGAGGGTCAGCGACGGGTCGGCCGGCGCGTGCGGCGCCAGCACGCCGTCCCCGCGCCGCAGGGTCATCTTCTGATGCCGTGACGCGCGGCCGTATCCGTACCGGCCGTACAGGGTCGCCTCGGAGGCCCACAGCACGGCGACGGATTCGCCGCCGCTGGCGATGTCAGTCAGCTGACGGTGCATCATCGACCGCAGGATGCCTCGGCGCCGGTAGTTGGGGAGCACGGACACGAATGAGACGCCCGCGGCCGGCTGCACGCCACCTGGCACGGCGAACTGGAACGAGAAGGCCCCGGCCGTGCCCACGACTCCGCCGGCGCCCGCGCCAGCAGGCCGGGATTCGTCGATGGCGGCCAGCGACCGGCCGAATTCGAAGAGGCGAAGCGCGATGGGGAGCTCGGCCTCGGACACGGGGCCGGCGTGGAAGGCGTGCTCGTCAACCGCGTGGAACGCGGCGAACTCGTCGGCGGAAATGGGCCGGATCGGATACGGGTCTGCCATAGGCTCATATCTATCCCGCTATGGGGCTAGACGCGACCCGTTTTCGCTGGCTGGGAGTGCGCTGGCAGGGAGTGAGCGTGACAATGGAAACTGTGGCGTCCCGCACGATCCGCCGACCCAGCGAGTAGTCTGCCCGCATCATGAAGATCTCCGCCCCCGCGGTCCCGACGCGCACGGCGATGCGCCGGGTGCGTGGTGCCAGCGGCCGGGCGAGCGACCTGGCCCGCAAGCAGTTCATCACGCGCAATCGCCGCGTGGCCGCGGGTTTGTCGCTCGTCATGGTGGCGATTTCGGTGGCGGCGGTGCACGTCTCGGTCTGGTGGTTCTCGCCGGGCGTGCTGATCCTGCCCATCCTCGGCGGCGGGCTGCTGCTGTGGCCGCGGGCGTTGCGGATCCTGTTCGGCGTGGCGGCCGCGTGCCTCGCCTATGACATCGCCAAGGGCAAAGCGGGGTTCGGCATCGTCGCGACGATCGCGGTCACGGCGTACTACGCGGACGTGCTCGCGAACACCCGCGGCAAGCTCGGCACCCGCGGGCGGCGCGCCGAGCGGATGATGATCGAGCTGCGCGACCGTATCCGCGCGCAGGGCACGCTGCCCGAACTCGGCGACGGCTGGGAGTCGGAGGTGGTCCTCCGGCCGGCCGGCGGCTCGTCGTTCGGCGGCGACTTCGTCGTCTCGCACAGCGACGGCAAGACCCTGGAAGTGGCGCTCGTCGACGTGTCCGGCAAGGGGATGGACGCGGCGACGCGGGCGCTGCTGCTGTCGGGCGCGTTCGGCGGCGTCCTCGGGTCGGTGCCGAGGGAGCAGTTCCTGCCCGCGTGCAACTCCTACCTGCGCCGGGGCAAGGCGCCCGAGGGGTTCGTGACCGCCGTGCACCTGGCCGTGGACCTGGCGTCAGGGGAGTATGTCCTGTCCTCGGCCGGCCATCCGCCCGCCGCGCACTACGACGGCAGCACCGGGCTGTGGCGGCTGTCGGCCGCCCGCGGCATCGTCCTCGGGGTGGTGCCTGACCTGGCTGGCGTGCCGGAGGTCCCGGAGGAGGGCGTGCTGCGCCGCGGCGACGCCATCATGCTGTACACCGACGGCATGGTGGAAGCGCCGGGTGAAGACATCGACGAGGGAATCGGCCGCCTGCTCGGGGAGGCCGACCGCATGGTCGTCAACGGATTCAGGAACGGCGCTCCCGATGTCGTCACGGCGATGCAGCGTGCAGTCGGCAGCGGTGACGACTGCGCCCTGGTCCTGATCTGGCGCTCCTGAACTCTTGCCTGGCGCCCGCCCGGCCCTCCCGGCGCCCGCCCGGGCCGCCCGCCGCACATCTCTGACCACCCACTCGACATCTCCGACCACCCGGAGTGCCGGATTGTTTCCGGGATGTGTCATAACCCGTGATTTCGCACTAGCCTCCCCGGATGAAAGCCGACGCCGTGCATGAAATCGGCCGGGCGCGGGTAGAGCCCAACCGTCACAACCTCATATCGGGTCCCGGTGTGCCGTTGACTGCGGGTGAGATACGAGTCACCGCAGGTCAGGAAGGGTCTTCTCGCGGAAATGGCCATTCCGTACCATATCCTCATTGCGCATTGCAAACTAAATGAGGACGTTAAGCCAACTGAATCCTGACGCAATCGTCAGCTGCCGGGGATCTCCGACAGTGGCGTCAGGTGACGTGTGCGTCATTGTTTGCATTTATTTCCCGGCTGTGCCCCAATAGACAAGTGGCTGGCGAAGGAGGATCGGCGGGCCCGGCTCTGCCGGACGTGACCACCGAAGGCTCGACCCCCCAAGGCGAGGCAACCCAGAGTGTCGCCGCCCCGGATATCACCATGGCGGCGGAGGTCTCGCTGGCGGTGGCGGCGAAGGCGTCAGGGGAGAACTTTCCCGTCGCACTTAAAGTGCTGCCCAGAACGTGGCGCGAGCACCTGAGCGCGCTGTACGGGTTCGCTCGCCTCACCGACGACATCGGTGACGAGCCGCTCCCGGGCCTTGACCTGGCGACCACGGACCCCGAGGTCTACCTCCAGGCGCGCCTGCGGCTCCTCGACGAGCTGCAGCAGGATGTCAGCCGCCTCTACGACGGAGCGCGGCCCGAGCTCGATATCGTCCGGGCACTGGGGCCGACGGTCAGCGCCTGCGGCATCCCGCGCAAACCGTTCGACGACCTCATCGCCGCCAATCGCCAGGATCAGCTGGTCAAGCGCTACGAGACCTACGACGACCTGGTTAAATACTGCGAGCTGTCCGCGAACCCGGTCGGCCAGGTGGTGCTCTACATCGTGGGCAAGGCCACTCCTGAGCGGCTTAGCCTTTCCGATAACATCTGCACGGCGCTGCAGATCGTCGAGCACTCACAGGACGTCGCCGAGGATCTGGGCAACGGGCGGATTTACCTGCCGAGGGAAGACCTGGAGCGTTTCGGCGTTACCGAAGGTGATCTGGCGCGGCCGAGCGCCAGCGACGACGTGAAACGCCTCATGGACTTCCAGGTCCGGCGGGCGAGGCAATTGCTTGACGAGGGCGCGCCGCTGGCGGGAATGCTGAGCGGGGCGGCCAGGCTCGCCATCTCCGGCTACATCGCCGGGGGACGGGCCGCGCTGAAGGCGATAGAGGACGCCGGCTACGACGTCCTCGCGACGACGCCGAAGCCAGGGAAGGCAGCGACGCTGACCGGGATGGTCAGCTGTTATCTCAAGGGGAGGTGAGCGTGAACGCGGACGAGGCCTACGCAGAATGCGAGCGGATTACCTGGGAGCAGGCCCGCAACTTCGCGTACGGCATCAGGCTGCTCCCGCCGCAGAAGCGGCGCGGGCTCGCGGCCGTGTACGCGTTCGCCCGTCGCATCGATGACATCGGCGACGGCGAGCTTGCGAAGACCGAGAAGGCGCGGCAGCTCGAGGAAGCCCGCCAGCAGGTCTTTTCCCTGGTGAACCAGGAAAACCCCGAGGACAAGGATCCGGTGCTCGTCGCCCTGTCCGATGTCGGCAGGCGGTTCGACATCCAGCTGGAGGCGTTCGGTGAGCTGATCGACGGCTGCCTGGCCGACGTCAACGAGGCCACGTACGAGACGTTCGACGACCTGCTGTACTACTGCCGCTGCGTCGCAGGCTCCATCGGGCGCCTGAGCCTCGGCATCTACGGCAAGACGCAGCCCGAGCGGCAGAACAAGATGGCCGACGACCTCGGTGTCGCGCTCCAGATCACGAACATCCTCCGCGACGTCCGCGAGGACTACCTCAACGGCCGGGTCTACCTGCCGCGGGAAGACCTGGAGAAGTTCGGCTGTCCGATCGAGATGGGCAACCCCGAGCCTTACCGCACCGACGCGGAGAAGGCGCGGTTCGCCAGCCTTGTCGACTTCGAGGCGGCCCGCGCCCGCGAGTGGTACGACTCGGGCCTGCGGCTGCTGTCCACCATCGACCGGCGCAGCGCCGCGTGCACGGGCGCGATGGCCGGCATCTACCGCCGGCTCCTGGAGAAGATCGCGGGTAACCCGAGCGCCGTCCTGAACGGCCGGATGTCGCTGCCCGCGGGAGAGAAGGCCATGGTCGCCGTCCAGGCCCTCGCCGGCATCGACCGCTGGAGGTACCGCGCGTGACCGTATCTCCGGGGACTCCCGCAAACCCGGTCGGCAAGGTCGTCGTGATCGGCGGCGGCCTGGCCGGGATCACCGCGGGCATCGCGCTGGCCCAGGCGGGCGCCGACGTCACCCTGCTCGAGGCCAAGCCCCGCCTCGGCGGGGCCACGATGTCGTTCAACCGGGACGGCCTCGTCGTGGACACCGGCCAGCACGTGTTCCTGCGCTGCTGCACTGCCTACCGCGGCCTGCTCGACCGTCTGGGGATGTCCGCGCACGCGCCCATACAGCCCCGCTTCGACGTGACGGTGCTCACGCCGACGCGCCGCGCGCGGCTGCGCCGCAACGTGCTGCCGGCCCCGCTGCACCTCGGGCCCACGCTGCTGTCCTACAAGCTGCTTTCCCTGACGGAACGTTCGAAGGTTTCCCGTGCCGCGCTGGCGTTCCGCGGCGTTAAGCCGGAGGACCCGGCGGCCGACTCGGTGCGGCTCGGCGACTGGCTCGCGGCCCACGGCCAGGACGAGCGCGCACGCCGCGCCCTGTGGGACCTGTTCGTGATCTCCTCGCTGAACGTCCCGGGCGACGACGCCAACCTCGCCCTCGCGGCGAAGGTGGTGCGGACCGGCCTGCTCGGTGACTCGAGCGCGGCCGACATCGGCGTCCCGGCGTTGTCCCTGGGTGAACTGCACGGCACGGCGGCGGCCCGCCTGCTGGACAAGCACGGTGCGACCGTGAAGGTGAACACCAAGGTGGCGGAGATAGCACCGCGGCCAGCGGGCGGCTTCACGGTCACTGTGCAGTCCCGGGGGGACAACCCCCCCACACCCCCCGGACGTACGGCCGATGTAGCTCGCTCCGCAGAGAGCATCGACGCGGACGCGGTGGTGCTGGCGGTGCCGCACGAGGCCGCGGCCAGGCTGATGCCCGCCGGCGCGCTGCCCGCGGCGACCGTGGCGGGCTGGGCGGGCCTGGGGGCCGCGCCCATCGTCAACGTGCACGCGATCTACGACCGGAAGGTAATGGACCTCCCGTTCGTGGCGGGCGTCGACTCGCCGGTGCAGTGGGCGTTCGACCGCACGCGGATCTCGGGGATGCACGCCCGCGGCGATGACGGGCAGTACCTGGCGATCTCGCTGTCGGCGGCGGACGAGTACGTGGATAAGTCGGTGGCGGAACTGCGGGAGGAATTCGTGCCGGCGCTGGCGGACCTGCTGCCCGCTGCACGTGACGCGAAGCTGACGGAGTTCTTCGTCACGCGGGAGCGGCGGGCGACGTTCCGCCAGGTGCCCGGGTGCGTGGCCCTGCGGCCGAAGGCGGCGACCGCGCTGCCCGGCCTCGTGCTGGCCGGGTCGTGGACCGACACGGGCTGGCCGGACACGATGGAGAGCGCGGTGCGCAGCGGCCTGAACGCCGTGGTGGCGCTCCGCGAGGGGCTGGAGGCCGCGGGTCGGCTGCCCGGCTCGATCGCCGCGACTGGCCTGCCGTCGGCGAATGAGGATGTGTCCGCAAATGATGATGGAGTGAACGAAGTGGAGGTGCGCTCGTGACGGTCGTGATGCCCGCTGGTGTTGCCGTGGCGCGTGACCTGGTCGGACCCGCAACTGAAGCCGCGATCAACCGGATCAGCCCGACCGTGCGCAAGGTGGCCGCCTACCACTACGGTTTCGCCGACGCGGACGGCAACCCTGTGCGCAAGAGCTCGGGCAAGGGACTGCGCCCGGCGCTCGCCCTGCTGTCGGCCCGCGCGGCCGGCGCGGCGCCCGAGCGCGGCGTCGCTCCCGCGGTCGCGGTGGAACTGGTGCACAACTTCTCGCTGCTGCACGACGACATCATGGACAACGACCTGGAGCGTCACCACCGGCCGACCGCGTGGAGCGTGTTCGGCGTCGGCGCCGCGATCCTGGCCGGGGACGCGCTGCTCGCGCTGGCCAACGACCTGCTGCTCGAGGACAATGCCCCGGGCGGGCCGTGGTCCGCGCGCTGCCTGTCGACCGCCGTGCAGCAGCTCATCGCCGGGCAGGGCGAGGACCTGGCGTTCGAGAAGCGCGGGGACGTGACGCTGGCCGAATGCGTTCAGATGGCCCACGGCAAGACCGCCGCGCTGATGGCTTGCGCCTGCACCATCGGGGCGGTGCACATCGGCGCGCCCGCCGAGATGGCGATGGGCCTGGCCGAGTTCGGCGGCCACGTGGGGCTGGCCTTCCAGCTGATCGATGACCTGCTCGGCATCTGGGGTGCGACCGAGGTGACCGGCAAGCCCGTGCGCGCCGACCTGCGCGCTCGCAAGAAGTCGCTGCCCGTCGTCGCCGCCCTGGCCAGCGGGACCGCGGCCGGCACCGAGCTGGGCGAGCTCCTCACGAGCGACTCTGAGCTGAGCGAGGACGACCTGGTGCACGCGGCCGACCTGGTTGCCGCCGCGGGCGGCAAGGACTGGGCCGAGAACGAGGCCAGCGACCGGCTCGCGAAGGGCGCCGCCAGCCTGGAGGGTATCGGCGTCCCGGCCGACGTCCGCGCCGAGTTCATGGCGATCGCCGAGTTCATCACCGCGAGGACCTGGTGAGCATCGCCTCGGATGCCGCTGTCGGACAGGTCGCGGCGGCCACGCTCGAGAAGGCCCGCGACCACCTGCTGTCGCTGCAGAACCCGGCGGGGTGGTGGCAGGGCGAGCTTGAGACCAACGTGACGATGGACGCCGAGGACCTGATGCTCCGGCACTTCCTCGGCATCCTGGCCGACGCCGACCTCAAGGACGCCGCGCTCTGGATCCGAAACAACCAGCGGGACGACGGCACCTGGTCGAACTTCTACGGCGGCCCGGCCGACCTGTCCACCACGGTCGAGGCGTACGTCGCGCTGCGCCTGGCGGGGGACGCTCCGGAAGAGCCGCACATGCGGCGCGCGTCCGCCTGGATCACGGCGAACGGCGGGCTCACCGCCACCCGCGTGTTCACCCGGATGTGGCTCGCCTTGTCCGGGCTGTGGTCCTGGGACAAGCTCCCGGTCATCCCGCCGGAGATCATCTACCTGCCGTCGTGGTTTCCGCTGAACATCTACGACTGGGGCTGCTGGGCGCGCCAGACGATCGTCGCCCTGGCGGTGGTGTCGTCGTTCAAGCCGTCGCGTCCGCTGCCTTTCCTGATCGACGAGCTCTACGCGGACACGCCCGGGCTGCCGCCCAAGGGCGACCAGCGTGACTTCTGGTCGGTCACCTTCGACAGCCTCGACATCGCCCTGCACAAGATCGAGCCGAAGATCCCCAAGCGGGCCCGTCGCGCCGCGCTGCGCCGCTGCGCCGACTGGATTATCGCCCGTCAGGAGGCTGACGGCTGCTGGGGCGGCATCCAGCCGCCGTGGGTGTACTCGATCCTCGGACTGCACCTGATGGGCTGGCGCCTGGACCACCCGGTGCTGAAGAAGGCGATCGACGGCCTGGACCGGTTCACGATCAGGGACGAGAAGGGACGGCGGCTCGAAGCCTGCCAGTCCCCGGTCTGGGACACCGTGCTCACGATGACCGCGCTCGCTGACGCCGGCCTGGCGCCGGACGACCCCGCGCTTGTCTCGTCGGGCGAATGGGTGCTGCGGGAGGAGATCTTCGGCCCCGGTGACTGGCAGGTGCGCCGCCCGCACACCGCGCCCGGCGGCTGGGCGTTCGAGTTCGACAACGACAACTACGCCGACACCGACGACACCGCCGAGGTCGTCCTCGCGCTGCGGCGCGTCGACTTCGGCAGCCGGAAGACGGAGAACCGCGCCGCCATCGACCGCGGAATGCGCTGGCTCGAGGGCATGCAGTGCAAGGACGGCGGCTGGGGCGCGTTCGACGCCGACAACACCCGTGAACTGATCAACAAGCTGCCGTTCTGCGACTTCGGCGCCGTCATCGACCCGCCGTCGGCCGACGTCACCGCGCACATCGTGGAGGCGTTCGCCGCCGAGGGGCTGGCCAGCGAGACGGCCTGCCGCCGCGGCGTGATCTGGCTGCTGAAGAACCAGGAGGCCGACGGCTCGTGGTTCGGCCGCTGGGGCGCGAACTTCATCTACGGCACCGGCGCGGTCGTGCCCGCGCTGATCGCCGCCGGGGTGAAGCCGAACAAGCCGCAGATCCGCCGTGCCGTCGCCTGGCTGGAGGAGCACCAGAACGAAGACGGCGGCTGGGGCGAGGACTTGCGCTCCTACGACGACCCGGCTTCGTGGTCGGGGCGCGGTGAGTCCACCGCTTCCCAGACCGCGTGGGCGCTGCTGGCGCTGCTCGCCGCCGGGGAACGTGACTCCGCCGCGACCGAGCGCGGCGTCCGCTGGCTGGCCTCGACCCAGCGCGCGGACGGCACGTGGGACGAGCCCCAGTTCACCGGGACGGGCTTCCCGGGTGACTTCTACCTGAACTACCACCTGTACCGCCTGGCCTTCCCTGTTAGTGCCCTCGGACGATTCGTCGGGGGGAGCGGGGGACCGGCCCCCCGCGGCAATAGAGCCGATACGTGAGGGGTAATGCGCATGACTGAGACCATCCCGGATCCCCGGGGCGCCGAGGCTGACGGCGTTCTGTCGGCCGCGGCTGGCGCCGGGCTGCTCGTGTTCGCCCCGCTGCGCTTTGAAGCCAACGCGGTGCGCCGCGGCCTGCGGCAGCCGGCTAGCAAGGTTGTCCGCACGGGGATGGGCGCCGTCAAGGCACAGGCCCTCAAGGCGCCGGGCGGCGCGGCGGCGAGCCCGCTGCGATCGTCGCGGGGGGTCGCAGTCATGGGCACCGCGGCGGGCCTCGCCGACGGGGTCAAGCCGGGTGACCTGATCGTCGCCACCGAGGTGACCGACGGCGAGCACACCGTTAAGCTGCCCGGCGCCGACATGATCGCGGGCGAACTCCGGCGCGCCGGGCTGTCCGCCCGCGCCGGCAAGATCAGGACGGTCGGCCGCCTGGTCAAGAACTCGGAAAAGGCGAAACTGGCCGAAGGCGGGTATCTTGCCGCCGACATGGAGTCGCTGCACCTGGTGAACGCCGCGGTCGGCCAGCCGGTGGCCGTGATCCGGGCCGTCTCCGACGGCGGGGTTGGCCCCGGCATGGTGACCGGGGGCCTCGCGGCGCTGCGCTCGCTGCGGCTGGCCGCCCCGATCGCCGAGGCGTGGGCCGCGGCCTGCGCGTCGCGCACGGTCCTGCTGGCCGGGCCGCGCTCGTTCTGCGCGGGCGTTGAGCGGGCCATCGAGATCGTCGAGCGGGCGCTCGAGCTGCGTGGCGCCCCGGTATACGTGCGCAAGCAGATCGTGCACAACACCCGCGTGGTGCACGACCTAGAGGAGCGCGGCGCGGTGTTCGTGGACGAGCTGGACGAGGTCCCGGACGGCGCGACGGTGGTGTTCTCCGCCCACGGCGTGGCGCCCGCGGTCCGGACCGACGCCGAGGGACGCGGGCTGTCGGTCATCGACGCGACGTGCCCGCTGGTCTCGAAGGTGCACGCGGAGGCTCGGCGGTTCGCCCGCGAGGGCTACACGGTCGCGCTGATCGGGCACGCCGGGCACGAAGAGGTCGAGGGCACGCTGGGCGAGGCGCCGGAGTCGACGGTCCTGGTCCAGACGGCGTCGGACGTATCCGCGCTGGACGTGGCGGACGACTCGAAGGTCGCGTACCTGATGCAGACGACGCTGGCGATCGACGAGGCGTCTTCCGTGGCGACCGCGCTGAAGGACAAGTTCCCGCGGATGCGGGCGCCGGGCAGCGACGACATCTGCTACGCGACCACGAACCGGCAGGCGGCCGTCCGCGCCGTCGCCGCCGACGCGGACATGGTCCTGGTCGCGGGGTCGAAGAACTCGTCGAACTCGGTGCGCCTGGTCGAACGCTCGGAACGGGCGGGCACGCCGGCGCACCTGATCGACGGCGCGTCGGACATCTCGCTGTCGTGGCTTTCGGACGTGTCGGTGGTCGGCCTCACGGCGGGCGCGTCCGCGCCCCCGGCGGTGGTCAGCGAAATCATCGACGCCCTGTCCGGCCTGGGCACCGTCACGGTCACCGAACGCATCACGACACAAGAATCAGTCCAGTTCGGCCTCCCCAGAGAAGTCCGCTAACCGGCCTCCGGCCCCGGCCCCGGCCACCGGCCCCCGGCCCCCGGCCCCCGCCTCTGCCCCCGGCACGCCGAGATTGTGTGCGATTACTGGTGAATATCACCAGTAATCGCACACGATAATGTGTGTGACTTTTCCGGTGGTGTTCGATACTGCTGTCTTATCCCGATTCGAGGCGGCGGGATATTAGCCGGTGGGCGGGGAGCGGTCAAATGGTGGTCCACAGGCGATGGACAAAACGGGCACGTTATCCACAGGGTCGTGGTTGAGCCTCGTTCCGGCGCCTCCCCGTAGTCACGCTGGCCGTATGACACTTGAATTTCGCCCGGATATCCGGGACCTGACCGCCGCGCAGGACGGCGTCCTCAGCCGCGGCCAGGCGCTCGGCCACGGCCTTGACTGCGATGCCGTGCGGGGACAAATTGCGGTACGTGGGAATCCCGACGTACGGACACCGCGGAGCCAGTGCGAGACGGCGGCCGAGGTCGCGGGCGTGCTGCGTGACCGCGGGCCGTAAGCGGGAATGGCCTGCGGACGGCCCGGTTGCCCGGTCTGATGGGGCGAAAGCGAGCGAGCGGGCGGTCGCGGATTGGCGGGTTCGAAGCGGGAGTTCAGGAACTCCCAAGGTTTCCTCGCGACGATGTTGGCTGGCGCGGATGCCGTGTCCGGAGCGGTACCTCCTCCGGCGCGGCGTTTCCGCGCCGCCAACTATGGGCGGAATGAAATCCGTTGAGGAGTCCGATGTTCTTCACATACCTCTGGCGCGAGCTGCGGCGCCGCATGCGCCAGGCTATCTTCATAGCGATAGGCCTGGCATTGGGGATCGGCCTGGTGATCACCGTGACCGCGGCCTCCGCCGGGGTCAAGGACGCACAGGCCTCTGTCCTGCACTCCCTTTACGGTGTGGGCACGGATATCACCGTTACCAAGACCCCGACGGCCGGAACCGGCACTAACGGACCAGGGTTCGGTTTCAATTTCCGGACCGGGACCACGAAGCGTCCGGCCGCAGGCACGAAGATTGACACTGAAAGCTTGCGCAGCACGGGACTTGGCACCATCACCTCGTCATCGCTGACGACGATTTCCGATATCAAAAACGTCGCGGCGGCCGCTGGCGGCCTTCAGCTGACTGACACCAAGATCACTGGCACGGTGCCCGCGATCAACGTGCCCAGCGGCAGTGGTAGCGGCAGCAGCGGAGGAGGCCAGGGCGGCTTCGGCGGTAATGGCGGCGGAACCGGCGGTGGCGGCGGTGGCGGCGGTTTCCAGAACTTCCACAGCTCGTTCACGCCGACCTCGTTCAGCGTCGACGGGGTGGACATCGCCAATGGCGAGCTCGGGTCGCTGAGCACCGGCACCCTGACCAAGGGCGCCACGTTCACCAGTTCCGACACCAATGCGAAGGTCGCGGTCGTCGACTCCGACTACGCCACCTCGAACAAGATCGGCATCGGCGACACGGTCGACGTCGACAAGACGGACTTCAAGGTCATCGGCCTCGTCAGCGAGCCGTCGGGCGACACTCCGTCCGACGTCTACATTCCGCTCGCCGAGGCGCAGTCGCTGTCGGGCATGAAGAACGACGTCAACGAGGTCTACGTCGCCACGTCCAGCAGCGCGGATGTCACGAGTGTGGCGAGCACCATCTCCAAGGACGTATCCGGTGCGAACGTTACCGACCAGGACTCACTGGCCAGCGAGGTGACCGGTTCGATCTCCAGCGCGGCCAGCCTCGCCAACAACCTCGGCAAGTGGCTCGCCGTCGCGGTCCTCATCGCTGCGTTCCTGCTGGCCAGCCTGCTGACGGCGTCGGCCGTCACCCGCCGGATTCGTGAGTTCGGCACGCTCAAGGCCCTCGGCTGGAAGAGCCGTCGGATCGTCGGCCAGGTGATGGGCGAGTCGCTCGCGATCGGCATCATCGGGGGCGCCGTCGGGGTTGGCCTCGGCTTCCTCGGCTCGACGCTCGTCGGGCACTTCGCGGCCCCGCTGACCGCGACGGTCGGCCAGAGCACTAGCAACGCCACCCCGGGCGGGGCGCGCCAGTTCGGCGGCTTCGGCGGTGGAACCGGCGGCGGAACAGGCGGCTTCGGCGGCGGTACCGGCGGAACAGGCGGCTTCGGCGGTGGCGGTGGCGCGGGTGGCGCCGGCGGTGCGGGGGGTGCAGGCGGCTTCGGTTTCCGGCACGCCGCCCCGAACGCGGCCTCCACGGTGTCGGTGCACCTGACCGCGCCGGTCACGCTCGAGGCGGTGGCAGCCGCGGTAATCCTCGCGATCCTCGGCGGGCTGATCGCCGGTTCGTTCGGCGGCTGGCGGGCGGCGCAGCTGCGCCCGGCGGCGGCCCTGGCCAAGGTCGCCTGAGCGCGGATCAGAGGGAGAAACAGTCATGTACAAGCTCAAGGACGTCAAGAAGGACTATCCCAAGGGCCGCACGACCGTGCACGCCCTGCAAGGTGTCAACGTGGAGATCGCGGACGGCGAGTGGCTGTCGATTCAAGGGCCGACCGGCCACGGCAAGTCCACGCTGCTGCAGATCCTCGGCGGCCTGGACCGGCCGAGTACCGGCTCCGTCGAGCTTGACGGCCGCGACCTCGCCCGGCTCCGCGAGGCGGAGATGACCAAGGTCCGCGCGCAGTCGATCGGCTTCATCTTCCAGACGTTCAACCTGATTCCGACGCTGTCGGCGCAGGAGAACGTGGAGACCGCGCTGGTTCCCCTCGGGGTCACCGACAAGTCCCGGAAGGCCCGCGCCGCCGAGGCGCTCATCTCGGTCGGGCTCGGCGAGCGGCTACGGCACCTGCCGTCGGAACTGTCTGGCGGCCAGCAGCAGCGCGTGGCGATCGCCCGCGCGCTGGTGAAGGAGCCGAAGGTCCTGCTGGCCGACGAGCCGACCGGCAACCTCGACGAGGACACTCGCGACGACATCATCGGCCTGCTTGAGAAGCTCTGGCAGGACCAGGGGCTGACGATGGTGATCGTCACGCACGACAGCACGATCGCCCGGCGTGCCCAGCGACTGGGCACGATGAAGCACGGCAAGCTGACGATCAAGCAGCGGGTCTGAGTTAAGCGGTTCGCCGGCGGGCC
>Ga0210389_10000184_pt1 | contig 65886 bp, 37 predicted proteins | sample IncBWH28OmetaG_FD_160127 | JGI IMG/M metagenome (GOLD analysis project Ga0210389, IMG submission 160127) | Forest soil microbial communities from Barre Woods Harvard Forest LTER site, Petersham, Massachusetts, United States - Inc-BW-H-28-O ...
GAAGCCGGAGACTGTCGGATTCGCCCTGGCGGACTCTCCCGCTGGTCAGGCAGCCTGGATCTACGAAAAGTTCCAGTCCAAGACCGACAACCACGGGCTCGCCGAGGACGCCCTCAGCATGGACGACATGCTCGACGCGATATCCCTCTACTGGTTCACCAACAGCGCAGCGTCGTCCGGCCGCATCTACTGGGAGAACAAATCGGGCAGTCTCGCCGGCCCGAAGCTAACGCTTCCGGTCGCGGTGACCGTCTTCCCGAAGGACATCCCACGCCTGCCACGAAGCTGGATCGAAGACACCTACAGCAACCTGATCCACTACGGCGAGGCCGACAGGGGCGGGCACTTCGCGGCCCTGGAACAGCCCGAGATCCTGGTCAGCGAAATCCGCACCGGCCTGCGCACCCTTCGTTCCTGACGCCAACGCACGAGCTCAGGAGCGCACGCCTATCACTCGGGTAGGCAACTGCGGCGGGCTTCGAAGCGTTCGGCAACGCTACCGACGCCTGCGGCAAGGCACGCCAGGCCCTGCGGGTGATCGAGCCCTACGGCAGCCGACGGCAGAAGAACTCGCCGCCCGCCACCTGGCGCGCGTGCGGCGCCCGCTGCCCTCGATGACCTTGCGGCAGCTCTCGGAGCTGCGGGACGCAACCAGCCACCACCCGGCAACTGACGACGCCGAAGCCGCAGAGCCTCGGGTGCCGACCGTCCCGCTGCCCGCGGAAGCCCTTGTGATGGACATAGAGACCGGGCCGCAGCTCGGCCGAGTCGGCGGCTTCACGCCGCTCCCGCCCGGAGCCAGGCTCTAACTCGGCTCGATGATGGGCCCGCCCGCCACCGACGTCGTCGTGAACACCCGCGTCTGGGGCGCGTCCAATCCTAAGCCGCTGTAGTGCTCGATATAACGCACCGCCCCCACCGGGTTCGAGGTTGATTCGCATGACCTTCTTCAGGGCGTCAGGAATTCGGTGACGCCGAGGGCGATGTCCCAGTGCCCCGCTCCGTGGCGGGCGAGGCCTATCTCGACCAAACCCGCCACCTCCAGCCAGTGCGCCATTTTCAGGCCGCCGACGTCCAGCGGGCGCAGCCCGAGGCTCTCGACGAACGCCTCCACGTCCGCCTTGGCCTGCGCGTTGTCGCCAGCGATGAAGACGTCGAGCGGCCGGCCCTTCTCCAGGACATGCCGGAAGATGGTGTTGAATGCCTTGAATACGCTGGCGCTGGCCGGGGCTGCCTTGGCGGCTTCCTGCGCGACCGAGGTGTCCTCGCTGATGGCCAGCCCATCGGCCGCGGCGTTGAAGGGGTTGCTAATGTCGACGATGGCCTTGCCCGCGAGGGCGTCTCCGTACTCGGCGACGATCGGAACGACACTGTCGTACAACACGGCCACGATGACGATGTCCCCGGCCGGGACGGCACCCCACTCTCCCGTCGTGGCGCCGCCGCCAAGAGCCTTGGCCAGGCTGGCGGCCTTGGACTGATCGCGGCCCGTAACCTCGACGGTGTTGCCGCCCGCCACCGCCAGCGTGCCGATGGTGCGGGCCATGTTCCCGGTGCCGATGATGCTGATGCTGCTCATGACGTGTGCTCTCTTCCTTGTTCTCGGGCTTTTTCCTTGTCTCGTTTGTGTGGCTCCGAATCATCGATAGCGCGCCAACCGGGACGGCTGCGTTCTTGCCGCATACCGGCACATGCTGGTGTCTGCGGTTCAGATCAGCGTCGTGCCGCCGTCGGCGACAAGTTCCATCCCGTTGACGTAGCTGGAGTCGTCGGAGGCGAGGAACAGGGCGATGGCCGCGATCTCCTCGGGGCGGCCCATCTTTCCTAGCTCGGCCAGCCAGACGCGGGCCCAGGCCTGCTGCACGGCCTTGCTCCCGGCGTACACGCTCCACCCGGGATAGCCCCTGAGGGACGCGTTGGACCCGGTCATGAAGACCGAGGCGCCGTCGTTGAGCAGAGGCAGCGCCTTCTGCACCGTGAACAGCGTGCCGCGCGCGTTCAGCCAGAAGGCGGCGTGAAACTGCTCCTCGGTGATCTCGCCGAGCCGGGCCTGCTCCCCCATCCCGGCGCTTGCCCACAGCACGTCGATCGAGCCCGTTTCCCGCCTGACCGTGTCGTACAGGCGGTCCAGGTCGTCCAGGTCGGCGGCGTCGCCCCGTACGGCGGTCACGTTCGGGCCGATCAGTTTGACGGCCTCGTCCAGCGCGCCCTGCCGTCGGCCCGTGATGAAGACGCGTGCTCCCTCGTCTGCGAACAGCCTCGCGCCGGCCAGGGCCATCCCGGTTGATCCGCCGGTGATCACCGCTACTTTGCCGTCGAGCTTTCCCACGGTCGCTCCCTTGAATTGATGGGCACTCGGAACAGTCCGGGACGTTATGTACACCGATCTGTTCACTTAACCTACTGGACGGCCAGCCGGAGGGCAAGCTATGTACACCGATCGGTACCGCAATGCGTATAGTGGAAGCATGACGGAGCTGGAGAAGGGCCCCCAGGGCCAGCGCCGCGGCCGGGGCGCGCGCGAGCGCATCCTGTCCGCCGCACGGCAGCTGTTTCGCGATCAGGGCATCAACCGCACCGGCATGGACCAGCTCTGCGCGGTAGCCCAGGTGTCCAAACGCACGGCCTACCAGCACTTCGCCGACAAGGACGAGCTCGTCGCCGAGTACCTGCGCCGGTTCGATCCCGGCATCATGGCCGCAGTGTTCGACCGCAGCGACCTCACGCCCCGCGAGCGGCTCCTCGCCGCTTTCGAGGTGCCCGCGTCCGGGACACAGGACATCACGCCCATGTGCCCCTACATCGCGGCGTCCGTAGAACTCCACGACCCCCAGCACCCCGCATCCCGGTACGCGCGCGACTACAAGAAGGCCATCGCCGCGCGGCTCGCCGGAACCGCCCGCGAGGCGGGCGCCGCCAACCCCGAACAGCTCGGCGAGCAACTCGCCCTGCTCCTCGACGGCGCCTCGGCCCGCACCCGGGTCCTCAACGCCGAATCCTTCCCGACCGCCGCCGCCATCGCCGCCGTCCTCATCGACAACGCCATCCCCGCGACAGCCCGGGGGACTGCAAATACAACAGCCGGGTAGCCCGAGGTGAGACTCCCTCGGGATGCCGTTTTCGCTGGTGGTGACAGGTGTTGGGTTCGAACCATCGTAGGCTGAGCCGAGGCTGAGCCGACGGTTTTACCGCCCTAGCACCCAGTTCTGGTCTTATACCACTGACCTGCGGTTATGTGTTCCGAGGCGAGATTTGGGGCCGCCGCCGCCCGCATTTTGGCCTTGACCTGGCATCAAAGTTCTACTCGTTATCGTCCTCTCCCTCGTCGCCGGTGACCGGGCCGCCCCGGGCGTGATAATCGCGCCCACCGGCGGCGAACGATATCCCGGTGTCAGCGCTCGATCGTGCCGGGAGTCACGATTGGCTGCGTCGCCGCCGGGCGCTCTGCTGGCACCGTCCCCGCAAGCAACACCAGTCACGCTCGGTCCAGCCATGTCAGGCGGGGATGGGGGCGAGGCCGCTCGCGCTGGGCAACAGCGAGCTGATGGCGCAGCATGTGGGACTCGGCGTCCTGGTATCACTCCTTCTGCCGCGACAACCCCAGCAGCGGCACGGCACGGGCGGCAATCAAGAGGATCGGCTTTTGACCCCGCGAGCCGACGACCATCCCGCGCCTTGGCAGGCCAGTCAAGGGTCACCGGAGCTCGGCCAGGTGGCACAGCTTTTCGGCATCTACAAGAGTCTGGTGGACTTGTCTCTGGCGCCTTTCCTTCGTGGTACCTGTTTCCTCCGCGGTACCTGTTGCTGCGGTGTGGGGTTGGGCGGGAGGGCGGCGGGTAGCGGCCAGGGGTGACTGATTCCCCAATTGCCGTCCTCGACATCGACGGGACGCTCATCGACTCTAACTACCGGCATGCGCTGGCCTGGTACCGGGCGCCGCGCCTGGTGGGCGAAACCTACCCGGTGTGGCGGCTCCACCGGCTGATCGGCATGGGCGGGGATCAGGTGATCATGGCCCTTGGTGGTGAGGAACTGGAGCGCCGGGTGGGCGATCAGGCCAGGGAGCAGCAGGGCATGGAGGCCGACGCGCTACTTGAGGAGATGGCGCCTCTGCCCGGTGCCCGCGACCTGCTGGTAGCCGTCAAGGAACGAGGTCACCAGCTGGTGCTGGCCAGCTCCGGCCAGCACCAGCACGTGGACGTCTTCCTGGACAAGCTGGACACCCGCGGCCTCGCCGACGGCTGGACCAGCAGCACCGACGTCAAGGCGTCCAAGCCGGCACCGGACCTGCTGGAGGTGACGCTGAAGAAGCTGGGCGCACCGCCTGAGACACCCAGCGGGATGGTCGGCGACTCGGTATGGGACGTTAAGGCGGCGGAGAAAGCCGGGATGCCGGCGATTGTCGACTGCTCCGGCGGCTTCGGGGATGACGAGCTCCGCACGGCTGGCGCCATCGCCATCTACGACACCCCAGGGGATCTTGCGAGGGCACTGGACGACACCCCCTTGCCTGACGCCGCTGACGCCGCCGGACTCTGGGCGGGACCAGCACCGAATCCGGCCGTGCGGCTGAAACGCCCGCGGCCATACTCCAAGGGAGCACCGCAACCCATGACCGCCAACCAGACAGACCAGGCTTCGGGGACGAAGAGCACAGGTCCCGAGGCGCCGGCCGAGGCCGCGAGCGATGCGCCCACTGGCAACCCTGCCCAGCCGCGTCCCACCCTGCCCGAGGGGATGGGCGAGCTCGATCGCCGTGCCATCGACACCGTGCGCGTGCTGGCGATGGACGCCGTGCAGAAGGCCGGCAACGGCCACCCCGGCACCGCGATGAGCATGGCCCCCACGGCCTACCTGCTGTTCCAGAAGTGGCTGCGTCACGACCCCGGGGACCCGAACTGGATCGGCCGTGACCGTTTCGTCCTATCGATGGGGCACTCGAGCCTCACCCTGTACGCACAGCTCTTCCTGTCCGGCTATGGCCTGGAGCTCTCGGATCTGGAGGCGCTACGCACCTGGGGGTCCCGCACGCCCGGCCACCCCGAGGTCAACCACACACCGGGGGTGGAAACGACAACCGGCCCGCTCGGCCAGGGCGTGGGAAACGCCGTCGGCATGGCGATGGCCGCCCGCCGCGAGCGCGGCCTGCTGGACCCTGATGCTGCCGAGGGCGAGAGCGTGTTCGACCACACCGTCTGGGCATTCGCCTCGGACGGCGACCTCGAGGAGGGGGTCAGCGGCGAGGTGTCGTCGCTGGCCGGGACCCAGGAGCTGGGGAACCTGGTCTTGGTATACGACGCCAACCGGATCTCGATCGAGGACAACACCAGCATCGCGTTCACTGAGGATGTCGGCGCGCGGTACGGGGCTTACGGCTGGCACGTGCAGCACGTCGATGACGGCGAGGACCTGGCGGCAGTGGACCGCGCGCTGGCCGCCGCCCGGGCCGAGACCGGCCGCCCGTCGCTGATCGTACTGCGGACGATCATCGGCTGGCCTGCGCCGAACAAGCAGAACACCGGCGCTGCCCACCGGTCGGCGCTGGGCGAGGACGAGGTCCGGGCGACCAAGGCCATCCTCGGCTTCGACCCCGACCAGGCCTTTGAGGTGGCTCCAGAGGTACTTCAGCACGCCCGCCAGGTCGGCGGCCGGGGCAAGCAAGCGCACGCCCGGTGGCAGCAGCGCTTCGACGCGTGGCGGGTCGGCAACCCCGATGGCAGCGCGCTGCTGGACCGGCTTTCGGTCCGGACGCTGCCGCACGGCTGGGCCGACACCCTGCCGGCCTGGGACGCCGATCCGAAGGGCGTGGCCACCCGGAAGGCCTCCGGCGAGGTCCTCGCTGCCCTGTACCCGGTGCTGCCCGAGCTGTGGGGCGGTTCAGCCGACCTGGCCGAGAGTAACAACACCGCGGTCAAGGGGGAGGCCTCCTTCCTGCCCGCGGACCGGCAGACCAAGATGTGGGCGGGCGGCCCGTACGGGCGCACGCTCCACTTCGGCGTCCGCGAGCACGCCATGGGCGCGATCATGAACGGCATCGCGCTGCACGGCGGGACCCGCGTGTACGGTGGCACGTTCCTGACGTTCTCCGACTACATGCGCGGCGCGGTCCGGCTGGCCGCCCTCATGCAGCTCCCGGTCACCTACGTGTGGACGCACGACTCCATCGGGCTCGGCGAGGACGGCCCTACCCACCAGCCGGTCGAGCATTACGCTGCGCTGCGGGCCATCCCCGGCCTGGACTTGGTCCGCCCGGCCGACGCCAACGAGACCGCGGTGGCGTGGCGGACCATCCTCGAGCACAACGACCGCCCGGCCGGGCTCTCGCTGTCCCGACAGAACCTGCCCGTCTTCGACCGCACGGAATTCGCGTCGGCCGAGGGTGTCGCCAGGGGCGGCTACGTGCTGGCTGAGGCCTCCGCCGGCACTCCCGCGGTCATCCTGATGGGCACCGGCTCTGAGGTGCAGATCGCCGTCGCCGCCCGGGAGGCGCTCGAGTCCGACGGCGTCCCGACGAGGGTCGTGTCGCTGCCGTGCTGGGAGTGGTTCGCGGCCCAGGACCGGGCCTACCGGGAGGAGGTGCTGCCGCCCGCGGTGCGCGCCCGGGTGAGCGTCGAGGCCGGGGTGCCCATGGGCTGGCGGGACTTCGTCGGCGACGCCGGCCGGATCGTCGGCCTGGACCACTTCGGCGCCAGCGCGGCCTACACCGTGCTGTACGAGCAGTTCGGCCTCACCGCCGACCGGGTCGTCACCGCGGCACGGGAGAGCCTTGCCGCCGTCGCGGCGCCGCCGTCCGCCCCGGCCGGCCCGGACAGCGCCGGCTCCGGCGCCCTGCGCCCTCCTACCGGCGATCGCTGACCCGCCGTCTCCTTTCACATCCCCGAACCCGGAAGGGCCGCTATGGCACCGAATGAGAAGCTAGCCGAATTGTCGCAAGCCGGGGTCGCCGTCTGGCTCGACGACCTGTCCCGCGACCGCATCCGCAGCGGCGACTTGCAGTCGCTGGTCGACGACTACTCCGTCGTGGGCGTCACCACGAACCCGACCATCTTCGCCACCGCCATCAGCGCCTCCGACTCCTACGACGACCAGATGCACGCGATGACCGTCCGCAAGGTCAGCGTCGCCGAAGCGCTGCGGACCATCACCGCCGCTGACGTCCGTGACGCCTGCGACCTGCTCGCCCCGGTCGCCCGGCGCACCGGCCGCGACGGCCGGGTATCGCTGGAGGTAGCCCCCGGGCTGGCGCACGACACCGACGCCACCGCCGCGGAAGCCGCCCACCTGTGGTGGCTGGTCGACCGGCCCAACCTGTTCATCAAGATCCCGGCCACGCAGGAAGGGCTGGCCGCGATCACCACGTCCATCGCCCAGGGCATCAGCGTCAACGTCACCCTCATCTTCAGCCTGCAGCGGTACCGGGCAGTCATGGACGCCTACCTGTCCGGACTGGAACAGCGCGCAGCCGATGGCGGATCTCTGGCCGGGATCGAGTCGGTCGCGTCCTTCTTCGTGTCCCGGGTGGACAGCGAAATCGACCGCCGCCTGGACAAGGTCGGCGCGGATCCCTCCCTTAAGGGCAGGGCCGCGGTCGCGAACGCGAAGTTGGCCTACCAGGCCTACCAGGAGGTCTTCTCCGCCGACCGTTGGCGCGCGCTGGACGCGCAGGGAGCCCAGGCGCAGCGCCCGCTGTGGGCCTCGACCGGCGTGAAGAACCAGGACTACCCCGACACCCTCTACGTCAGCGAACTCATCGCACCAGACACGGTGAATACCATGCCGGAAAAGACCCTGAAGTCCTACGCCGACCACGGCAACCCCGGCAAGCCGGTCCAGCAGACCTACGACGAGGCGGCACAGGTCATGAAGGCCGTGGCCGACGGCGGGATTGACCTCGACGACGTCTTCAAAGTCCTCGAGGACGAGGGCGTCCAAAAGTTCACCGACTCCTGGGACAAGCTCACCGAGTCAGTCCAGTCGGAACTCGAGAACAAGAAATAGGCGAGCCCGGCGAATAACAGCGGCGGCACCTGGCCCCATGAGACTCCCGCGAAAGTAACAACGGAGGTTACCCGCGTCTCCCGCCCAGCTTCTCGTCGCCGCGTCGGCTAAGCGCTGACGTGCCGTCACGGAGAGACGATTGGGCTCCGCCTTTTCGATGGAGAGTCAGCCGCGCCCGTTCCGGAGATTCCAGGCGATCTTGCCGCCGAACGGATACGGCTGACCCTCGGCGGCCACAGGCGACTGGACTTGCTGGCGGTCCCCGCCAGGGGTCGTGGTCGTGGTCGTGACGAGGATGCGGGCGGGGTTCGCCCTTTGTGGTGACGATTTAGCGTCCCGCCTTGCGTCGTTCTTTCTTACGAGCCGCCCGCCGGTATACGGCGGTGACTGCCGAGTCGGCCTGGTGCAGCGTCTTCGCCATTCGGGTGGACGGATCACGGCGCTCGGTGGCCAGTGCCAGGCGATGGACGAGCACCTGGGTCAGCGGCAGGGCGATGGCCAGCAGCAGCCACGTACGCAGGCGCCTGGAGAAAAATGCCCACATGCTCGGGGTCCCTTCGTCGTCCCGCAGGGTGGCCCCTGCATTACCCGCCTTTTCTCGGCCTAATCACGTTCCGGGCGGTCGGCCCTGTCAGCAGCGGTCCTCTGCGCGCAGCTACCGGGTGCGCCTGGGCACACCCGTTAAGAATGCGCCAGGCAGGCCCACTCCTGCGCGTGCCTGCAGGCCGCCGATCGTGGGCCGACCGCGACCGCCCCGAAGACGCACAAGTTCATGACGAAACCGGTGCCTGGCGTCCGCGCCACCGGCCATCCGCTAACCAGCGCCGGCGCGGCGGCGATCAGCATGAACCTGGTACACAGGCCCTCGACGACGAAGCCCCCGCTCGTCGGCGCCCATGCGGTCAGTACCGCCGCGACCAGGAAACCGTCACATACAGCACCATTCTGCAGGCGCGCACGTGAACAGCGCACTGCACCGCCAGGACCGTCCCGAACGCATAGGCCCGTCGGCCAGGCCGGTCGCGAGCGTGAACTCGGGCTTACTCAGCCCAAGAGCAGCCCGGCTCGAACCCGGTGCCGTAATGCTGCCTGGGCAGCAGGGCGGCGGTGACCGCGTACTTGCGCGCCTCTTACCAGCGCCCGGCCAGCCCCCGGGGCCGCTAGTCGGTCATCAGCCGGTCTCGCTTGCTAGCAGCCGCTCCGCTGTGCTTACCCGTAGCGACTCAATCTCGCTGGACTGGCGGTCGGCGCGTGCGAGGAGGTCATCCAGGCGATCCGCGTCGAGCCGGCCATCCCGTTCGGCCAGCGCGCGCAGCGTGCGCCACCCTGCGGCCTTGCCGTCCACGCCCAGACGCAGCATCTCGGTCTCCTCCAGGTCGCTGAGCGGGGACCTGGCGACCAGGCGGCCGTTGAACTTCAGCCGCCCGGCCCGCTCCCCGGCCCAGGAGGCGAAGACCTTGTAGCCGCGGACCGGGATGCCGAGCATGGCCATGATCCGCAGCAGGGCGGTCCTGTCCGCGGTGATCTCGCTCGCCAGCCGGCTCAAGACGGCCGCACGATCGGTTCCCGGCTCGGCCGACGCCGCCATCCGCCTGGCCAGGCCCGCGCCCGTGATCGCGCCGGCCAGGTGGTCATTGAGGTAGATCCCGAGCAGGCCCTGCGTTGTCATGGCTTTTCCTCCTCCATCTTTGGCGGCTGTTTCGGCGGGCGGGGTGCGCGCCGCCGCGGGAGGGGCGTTCCATCAGGTGCGGGCGCCCCGCCGGGCGGCGCCAGCATGATCCCGTCCGGCCGGACCTCGGGCTGCGGGAGCGGGCAGGTCGCCGCGCTCAGCTCGGTCGTTCCCGCGGCCCCGCCATCGCACCGCGCAGCAGTCCCAGCGTCGTATGACTCCCCTTAGCGGAATCCGCAGGGCCTCAGGCCGCGCGCGCGAACGTCTTGACCAGCTGCTTGTCGAATGCGTCGAGGTCGTCGGGCTTGCGGCTGGTGACCAGGTCGAAACCCTGCTCGCGGTTCAGGACCACCTGCTCGTCGCGCCAGTCGCCGCCGGCGTTGCGAATATCGGTGCGCAGGCTCGGCCAGCTCGTTAGCGTCTTGCCCGCCACCACGCCCGCCTCGACCAGGGTCCAGGGGCCGTGGCAGATCGCCGCGATCGGCTTTCCGGCCCCGGCGAACGCCTTGACGAAAGCGACCGCCGCCGGCACCAGCCGCAGCTTGTCGGGGTTGCCGACACCGCCAGGCAGCACCAGCCCGGCGAAGTCCGCCGCCGAGACGTCGCCGACCGCGTGATCGGGCTCGTAGCTACCGCCGGGCTCGGCGTCGTGGTTGACCGTCTTAACCGGGTCCTTCTCCGGCGCTAGCAGGACGGGCTCCCCGCCAGCGTCCTTGACCGCCTGCCAGGGGCTGGTCAGCTCCACCTGCTCGACACCCGCGTTCGCGACCAGGAACGCGATGCGCTTACCGGCGAGTTCGTTGCTCATGGGCTCTCCCCCTCTTCGGTCATCATGGCTCGCGGCCGAGCCACCGAGACCTGCCTCTCCCCGCGCATAGCGAGGCTAATCCTGGGCAGCCGCGGTGTTCGGCGGGGAGCCGCTGATCGCCGGGGCGGCGGCGTCGCGCAAGGACGTTGCCGGAGCCCGGGCACGCGCCGCCGGGAACCTCCAGCTCGCCGGATCAGTAACCACCGGATCAGTAACCAAGGGAGGAAGCAGCATGCCAACGCCGCAGATCAAGGACGAGAAGACCTATCAGGCGCTGCGCCGCGAGGGCAACAGCGAGGAGAAGTCGGCCCGGATCGCCAACGCGGCCGCCAGCAGCTCGCGCAAGCAAGTCGCCGCCCGCGGCGGCAAGAGCCCCAGCTATGACGACTGGACCAAGAAGCAGCTGGTCGAGCGCGCCCGTGAGATCGGCATCAAGGGCCGCTCGTCGATGAGCAAGCAGCAGCTCATCTCCGCCCTTCGCAGCCACTAACTGCCCGGGTCCTGCGAAGCCAGAAACCCAGCAGGCCCGTCATGGCGGTTCGCTTTGAGGACGCCCGCGATGCGATCGGCGTCCTGCCCGACTGCGGTGATCTCCGCTGCACGCTCGGCATCAAGCAGGTGGTCAGGAGCTTATCCGCCAGGTGGTGCTCGCTGCGCAGGCGGGCTTCGATCTCGTCGAGATGAGCGACAGTCAAGGCGGCCCTGGAGAAGAGCGCCTTCACGCTGGCCGACTGGAAGGTCATGACCGAGCTGCCCAACCAGGTCAAGCGGCCACCGAACAGGGGTCCGTCATGCTGGGGACAGCGCCTGCCGCACCGCCCCGTCGACGCTGTCGCACTCGGCGACCGTCTCACTCCCCGGACAGCTCTAGGATGCAAGCCAGCAGCTGGTCTCCGCCGCCGCGGCGCCGTTTAAGCCCGCGCACCACCGCGCAGACCTCGGTCGGTTCTTGCCCGCGCGCGGTAGGCCGACCTGGAGCCACTGGCCGCCGATTATGATCGCCCCGCGAACTGAGACCCGCCGGGGCACCATCAGCGGCTCGGGCAGTCGCGGTGGCTGCACTGTTCCGGCGCGGGCGCCGCGCAGCCGGGACCCGCGGCATGCGGCGAGGTTGGCGACCGTCAGGGGTTGTTGACCGTCGAGCGGGCCACGCCGGTGTTCCGTCTCATCGAAAGGGGCGAAGACTGACTTCACGTCGGCCGGCGCAGGACGGATGCACCCTCCGCTCCGGCCGCCCGTCAAAGCCGGAAACGCCGGCAGGGCCGGCCCGTCCGTGGAAACGCCGACGGTTACACCGACCGCTAAAACGCCCCGGCCTCGTCCGCTATACGTCCGTGGTTACCGCAACAGGCCACTCCACAGTGACCCGCAATGACACACACCGTAGGACAGAGAAAAACGGCCCGCAGAGGTTCTGGCCGTCTTTGACGGCCAGAACCCGAAGACAAGATCCGAGGACGGGTAAATGCCAGGTAGATCTGAGCCCTGGCCCGCGACCTTTCGGTGCTCCAGGCTGGTGACCTTCCAGGTGCCGTCGCACGGCTGCACCTGGGCGTAGACCCGCTGGCGTCCCGGCGGCTCGCCCACGGTGGGCCTGCCGGACTTGTAGCATCGCGGCATCCGGCCTAGCAGGCCAGCGTGCACGGCATTCGCGGGAAGGCGCACCCGGCCTGGTACACGCTGACGCGGCGGCTGCCTGAGCTGGAGATCCACCACGTGGACCTGGGCATCGGGTACCAGGTCGCCGACTGGCCGGACGGCTTCGCCGCCGAGCGACTGCCCGGCGTCGCCAGGTCGTTCGCCGGACGGGATGACGCGCCCGCCTGCCTGGTCGAGGTGACCGGCACCGGGGCAGGCGTTCCGGATCGGCCCCGCGGACGCCGAGGGGACGGCCCGGGTGTCCGGGCCGCCGCCGGTCCCGCCCCCGTGGTGAGCGTGCGCGCCGCCGCTCACGCGAAGGGCCGGCCGATCCGGCCGGCCCGCGGCTTCTGTACGGCAAGATGGGAGATTAAGGCGCACCAGGCGCTTTACCTGGCCCGGCCGGATGAGGCGGTCGACCTCGCCCGCGCTGCCCAGGCCGCAGCCGCCCGCTACGGGTCGGCCACCCTGCTCACCGAGTGCCTGGTCACGGAAGCCCACGGCCACGCAGCCCGCAACGACGCCCGCGCCTGCGGCGCCGTCCTTGCCAGGGCCAAGCAGACCTTCGACCGGACCGCCCGCGAGGACGAGCCGGCGTGGCTGTCCTACTTCGACGAGGCGTACCTTGCCGCCCGCATGGCCCAGTGCTTCCGCGACCTCGGCGAGGCGGGCCACGCCGCCGCTACGCGCGCCGCTCCCTGGGCATGGACGGCCGCTACGTCCGCGGCCGGGCCCTTTAACCTCTCCCTGCTCGCCACCGCCTACGCCGCCCAAGGCGAGCCCGTGCAGGCGTCTGCTGTCGGGCGGCAGGCACTGGACCTGACCGTCCGCCTCACCTCAGCCCGCAGCGTCCGCTACGTACGCGACCTCGTGCGCATGCTTCGCCCGCAGGCCGACATCCCGGGTGAGATGGTCGCTGATGACCGGTCCGGGCAGCCCCGGGTAGGGATCATGCCGTGTACGACCGGATGGGTCAGGTCGGCGAGAGTTCGCGAGCTCATCTTGTGTTCTCGGTTTCCTGTGTGGAGACGGGCAGCAGCCCCTCATATTCTGGCTTGAGTTTCCACTGGGGCTCGGGGGGCCGGTAGCCAGGAGTCGGGCAGTACTTTGAGTACTGGCCGGTCGCGCGATCATGCAGATACCGCGGGCAGTTCTCGAACACGGCCAGGATGCTCACCTGGATAACGGATTCGGCGCCATGATGCGCGGCGAGCAGTTCTGGTTCCGTTGAGACCTGACAAGTTCCGTTGACCCGCAGTTTGGCCGGCAGCTCGGGAAAGAGGAACAGGAGCCCCAGGCGGCCTGCGGCAGCGGCGTTGCCCAAAGTGCGGTACATGCCGTTCCCGTCATAGCTCGGGATCTCCAGGCTCCGCGTGCTGGGCACCCTGATGAAGCCGGGTAGGCCGCCCTTGTACGAGCAGTCCGGCTGCCCATCCGGCCCAACGGTGGCCACGTAGACGCAATCGGCTCCCTGGATCCACGTGACGTGCTGCTCCTCAAGTTCGTCGAGCACGTACCGGCGGGCCAGGTGCGCCGCCAGTTCGGCCGTGCCGAAACCTGTCTGCAGGCGCAGGCTGCTCTCGTGGTAAAAGCTCTCAGGTTCCATGCCGCATCTCCGGTTAGCGCACAGTCCTCATCTGCTGCCAGACCCGCTCGTAGTAGGCGTTGGCGACCCTTTCCCTGGTCAGGGCGCCCATGCCTAGTTCGCGCAGTGCCTGCGGTGAGCGATGCGCGAGTGGCACCAGCACGTAATCGAGCCACTCCGATCCGTGGCCTGTGTCCACATCGATGTGGATGCGCTGGTAGTGAATGACGTCGGTTGGTACCCCCAGCCTTGTGCAGCCGTCGACCATGGCCTGGAAGCGGGGCGGAGCGCTGGATTCCATGAGTCCCATCGCGGCCAGTGCCCGAGGGGCCAGGTGGCGCTGAATGCCGTACATGAGCACCAGGTTGGCGTTCTGGTACACCTCCATCGAGTCCAGTTCCGAGGTGCTGATGTCTTGGGCGGCTAGCTGGCGGCGCATGTACTGGGCGGAGTGCTCGAACAGTCGGGTGTGCATTCCGTTCAGCTTGCCCTCGCCCATTTCGTCCCAGTAGTTCGCCGCCATGGTCATCTTGCTGATCCCGGTGGCGCCGATCTGCGCCAGCGCGACCAGGTCGTCAAAGCGGCTGTCGACCAGTTCCTCGGCCAGGAAGAAGAGCGCGATCTCTTCTAGCGTGGCTTCTTCGGCGAGGTAGCGACAGAATTCAGGCTGTACGTGCTGGCGCGAAAGCGACTCGAACCAGACGGCCATCTCGCCCGCAGACCGCGGCAGCCGCTCCTCGTCCACCTGCGCGTCTTCCCAGCGCAGCCAGGCATCCTCGATTTCGGCGATCCGCGGATCGCAGTTGAGCCGCGGAACTTCGGCAAATTCCTGTGCTCCGCCAAGGTAGGCCGTGTAATGCGTGTGCAGTTGCCGCATCAGTGCCAGCCGGGCCGTCCGCTCCGGTATAGTCCCGTCCGCTGGAAAAGCGGCGGTGACTTCTTCGGAAATGATGCTCTTCGGGCTAGCGAGATTTCCTGATGATACGTACGTCATTCTTTCCTCCTGGTGGGCGTTGCGGAATTAAATCACGGTGCGACAAAGCAGCCGACGATGCCGCGCATGGTCGCACGCGGTACGGGTGTGCATGGTTGCGTGGTTGTCCCAGATGACGAGGTCGCCGACGCTCCAGCGAGCTGATCCCGACGAAGGCCATCACCCATAGCGGTGCAGCGGCCCGTCGGGCGATGCGCGCGTTGGCATGCATGTTGTACCTCTCCAGCGGTAAGCGGTAAGTCTGGTACGAAATATGACCGTGCGCCTCGACGGGTGGAAATGGAGCCGGACGAGCATCATCGCGGCGGCGGAAGGCACACCGGACGGGCCCGCGATGCGTTACATCGGGTTGGGCACAAGAGCTCGCACAGTCGACCGGCCCAGCCAGATGCCCAGGAACGCCTGCAGCAGAGCGATGAGCAGAGTGGCCGTAATGATCACTGCGGCCAGCGGCGGCACCCCTGCGAGCGCGGCGACGGTGCGCGCGGTGCTGCCTACCGGCTCGCCGATGGCCGCACGCCAGAGCAAGGGAGCGCCCCAACCGCCGATCGCAACTGTCCCCCCACTCCACACAGCCGCGCGGGCGCGCATCCGCTTGACGCGCGTCAGCACTCCGATCGCCAGCCCCCCGACGAAGGGGAGATACCACAGCCCCCACCACGATCCGATGCCTACCAGGGCAGCACCGCAGAGAAGCGCGACGGCGACGACCGCGGGGCGCCGAACGGCCGGAACGGTCGTCGTGCCACTCACCGGGCTGCTGTCCGGGCTCTCAAAGGTTTTTGTCCGCTTGGTCGTTGACATGGTGAGTCTCACCTTCCTGGCCGCATCGTCCACACGATCGTGGAGTGAGTCTGTGCGGCCGGCATGCGCATGGGAAGCAGACGCCCGTCCCACCAGTACGGGATCAGGTTGTCGTACCAGGGAGATGACGGGTTCTCGCTTTGTCCGCCTGGGTAGATGGCTTGTGCGGTGGCAGTCCCCGCGGCCGTCCAGTCGACCACCATGCGCCAGCTAGGCCCGAAGGAGGAGTCCATACCGCCATCGGCGGCATCGACGGTCCAGGAGTCGCCGCCGGCCGGCGCGGGCCCATAGCCTATGCCTGTCGCGCCGGTGAGGGAGGGAACCGATCGGCTGTGCAGCTTCCCGTAGGACCATGTGGCGGGGTCACCGCCCAGCTGGGTGGAGAGTTTCGAGACGGCATCGCTGAACGCGGCTCGCATCGCGCTCTTCGCGCTGCCCCGCGAGGTACCGGGCGGGGTGAAGGCCGCGTTGCCGGGATCGTGAAGCGTCCAGGCCTCCAGGTCCTCATCCAGGGGCACCATCGCACTGGAGACCTGCAGCGCCTGGCTGTCCTCGCTGACAGGGACGTGCTTCGCGTCCCACCAGGGCTGGAAGACCGTGGACAGGTAGGTGTCCCAGAAGGTCAACCAGACGGTCGCACCGGTGGAGGAGGCCGTCATCTGATCGTTCCATTGATCAAGCTGATTAACCGCCCGGCGCTCACGCTCGGAGAGCGGCGCACCCGACAGTGCCGCCTTCAGGCGCGGAACGATGAGTTGGGCCAGATGGTCCGTCACATCATTCTGCAGCGCCGAGAAGTCGGCAGCGGTCATATCGCGATGGCTATTCAGGTACTGATAGATCCTGTCGGCCCGGTAGCCATTGTCAAAAGCGTTCATGGACGTACCGATGTAATAGGGGTAATCAGCAGTGACGGGGCGCTGGTTGGCACTCGCGATGACGTGACTCGGGGGGTTGTAGCTCTGGGGTACGGCAGCGTAGGGAATGACCCCGATGATGTCGTCTGCGCCCGTTCCTGACACTGGCTCCCAGGGTTCGCTGGCTTTGGTGAGCGGAAAGTATCCGGCGGAGATCATCCCGATGTTTCCGGCGTCGTCGGCGTAGGCGAAGTTGAGAGTCGGGGCATGCCAGTCGGCGAGCGCGGCACGAAACTGATCGAAGTTTGCGGCTTTGTCGATCGAGAGAAGGACCGACATGTCCGGGGAGGGCACATTGCCCATCCAGTCGACAGACGTGGTTTGACCTACCTTGGTCATCACAGGGCCGTGTACGGTCAGGTCGACAGTGAAAGGTACAGAAGCTCCACCGCGGACGGGAATGGTGTACTTGACCTGACGCATGGTGCGCCAGGCCCCTTTCCAGTAGTACTGGCCGGGATGCCGGGAGCTGGTCTCTTCGTCGTAGAAGATTGTGGACTGATTCTGCACATCGGTCAGAGACCACGAGATGTGAGCGTTTCGGCCGATCAGGATTCCCGGCAGGCCTACGAGGCTGGCTCCGGTAACGGAGGTCTGCGGCGAGGCCAGCGCCATCTGGTACCAATAGGAAGGCAGACTGAGCTGCAGGTGCGGGTCGCCGGCAAGCATGGCCTTGCCGGAGGCGACCGCCGGCCCGTTAGCCACCCAGGCGTTGCTGTCGGACAGAAGATGCGCCTCTGTCACTGGCAGGTCGCGCGTTTGGTCGAGGATGTCGGTGGCGGCGGCCGTTGCCGCAGCCCCGCCGGTGCCCGTCGCATCAGGGGTGGTTGGGCTCGCGTCGGCAGCAGGCCGCTCGGCCGTAGGACCGGCGCCCTCGGCGGAAACAGGCCCGGGAACAGCTGCGTTCACGTTGCTGGAAGCGCTCAGGGGGGTGATGCCCAGGTTCCGGTAGGGGCCTGTGTCGTATGGCTGCTGAGCGTCAGGGGCAACGGTTGGAAACCACGTCTGCGCGCGTTCGCTGCCCAGGGACTGCTTCAGTACCTCGTAGTCCAACGGCGCGGTCGTGTAGTCCAGGTTCTGGGTGAGAAGCTCCTGGATCGCCAGGCTGTCGACTGGTGTCCAGTCCGCCGGGTACACGCCCGCGAGGGTGAATATCGCGGGCCACTGCTTGTTCCGACGCAGCTCGGCGAACCGGAGGTTCACTCCCTCGGCATATGCGGTCAAGGCCTTGGCGGCCGGGCTCCCGGCGGGGGTGTCGGCCCATTCGGCCTGAGCGGTGCGCAGCAGGCCGGTCTGGAGTTCGAACTTGTCGGAGGCGACCCCGCTCGGCCCTACCAGGGCCGCGAGTTGACCGGTGGCCAACCGGCGTTCGAGATCCAACTGCGAGGTCCTGAAGGTCGCCTGAATGTAGCCTTGGGCCAGGAACATGTCCTCGTCCGACGATGCCTGTATGTCCGGCACGCCGTTGGCGTCGAAGGACACCCGCACTGGTTCGCCGAGCCCGTCCAGCTGGATAGTTTGCGAGCGCGGCAGCTCCCCGGCGGCGGCCGCGTTCCAGACCCCGGCTCCAGGATCCAGGACGTTCCCCAATGCCGGAACGGTGCCGAATCCCGTTGCCAGAAGGCCAAGTACCAACAGCGACACAGCTGCCGCGACAACCGGGTGGACGACTCTGAGGATTCTGGTAAGCATGTGTTCTCCGTGAATTGGAGCCGGTTGACGGGATCAGGAGAGGAATTGGAGAAATCCGGTCTTCTCAACTTCCTAGCCGTCCATCCGGCGCCGCAGACTCAGTGGCCGCATGTCCGTCCACATCAGTGCTATGCGTTGGAGACAGTCGGATTTGCTGCCGGTGATCCCTGTACTGCGCCATCCGGAGGGCAGAGCCCGCCCCCCCGGCCAGGTTGAGTACTGCTCTTCGGCGTTGACAACGACCGTGTGGGTGACTGCGTCGGCCTGGGGGTCCGTCATTATTCTCGTCTTCCTCTGGAGAGTTCGTACTGCTGGTATGGCTGGTCGTCGCTTCTTCTGGCAAATAGGCAACGGAGATGAACGCACGTCAGCCGGCACTGGCACGATGGAGCAGCATCGTCGGCGCCCGCGTCATGTTGTTCGCGCATCATGGCGCCGGAGTGGGGTGGCACACCCCGCACAGGTCGTCGCAAGGCCGAGGAGTCCGAGGGCGACGAAGACGTCCTGCGTGGGCACGTGACTGGCGATCGCGGTGCTGGTGACGCTTCCTACCGTCGCCGCCGCGAGTAGCAGTGTCGTTGACGCCGCGGTGACGCGTCCCAGATAGGAATCGGGTGTCCGTTGCTGCCGGTAGGAGAGGCTGAGAACCAGGGACAGCGTCTGGCCGAAGCCGAACAGGGCGGCCAGGACAGCGACCAGTACCAGGGAATCCGCGAGCGGAACAAGGATGAGCGCCGCGCCCTGACATCCCAGGCCGATCAGCCAGGCACGACCAAATCCGCAGCGTTCTCGCAACGGTCTGACGGCCAGGGCCGCCCCCACCGCACCGACGCTGCCGAGGCTCAGGAGAATACCTACCGCCGTGCTCCCCTCGCCGAGATCCACCCGGACGTAGTAGATGAACAGAGTCGTGGCCCCCGCTCCGATCAGCCCGGCCACTGTGTCCAGGACGGTGAGGCTGCGCAGCACCGAGTCACGCCAGAGGAAACGCACACCGACGAGGCGACCGCTCAGCGGTACGGCCAGTGCCTCGTTCTCCGGTATGGCATTCACCTTCCGCCACCTCACCAGATACCAGGAGACGGCCGCGACAACGAAGGTGGCGGCGTTCAGCCCAAGAGCCTGTGGCTCGCCGATGGCAGCCACCGTGAGGCCGGCGATCGCGGGACCAATGCCGTAGGCGACCTGCGTCGCCACGGTGAGCCTGGCGTTGGACCGCACGAGCGACGCCCGTCCGACGATCTGTGGCAGCGATGCCCTGAACGCGACCTGGTACACCGTGATCATGATGGAGCTCACGGTGACGACGAGGTAGATGAGGAGAATCCCGATCTGCGACAGGTCACCCGGTTTGACGACAAGCCAGACGAACGGTATCGAGCCGACCAAGAGCGCCTGGGCACCGTCGCACGCGAGGAGGAGAAATCGCCGATCGACGCGGTCCACCACGGGCCCTGAAATGAGTCCCCCGATGAGTTGGCAGCCACTTGAAAGCCCGGCGACGATGCCCATTTCGCTGACCGAGCCGGTGAGCCGAAGCACGAGGAGGGGCATGGCGACGTTTGCGAACGCATCACCGAAAGAGGAGACCGTTTGCCCAATGACCAGCACACCGAAGCGAGGGCGTGGGCGGGTGCCTGGGGCATCGCTCAGAGCGGTCATTGAGCGTCACGCGCCGGCGGCGAATCCGAAAGCGCGCGCAGATGGGAAGCCAGCGTCGCCGGTCCGGGGCCGGCCAGCCCCGTTCCCTTCGCCCCGATGAACCGCTGCAGCCGTACGATTCCGGCGGCGAGCGCGTCCATGAAACCGGCGTCGGCCGCTGAGGAGGGTTCCTCGAGCCACACCCCGTTGATGATCAAGGTGCTGGATTTTCGGTCCAGTTTGGGATCGATACGTGCGACTAGCCGGTCACCGTGCAGGACGGGCATCGTGTAGTAACCGAATCGACGTCGGTCCGCCGGCTTGTAGACCTCCCATACGTAGTCAAAATCGAAGAGCTTGGCCGCCCTGCCACGGGCGTTCACGATGTCGAGCGGGGCCAGAAACGTCATCTCGGCCTCGCTCGTGGGCCCCATAGGCTGCCAGGCGGCCGGCACGTCGCCCGCTTCGATCACCTCCAGCATGTGCGCCATCTCCGTTAGGCAGTAGTGCGGTTCCCGCCACCCCTCGACGGAGACCGGTGTGACGACACCGGTGTCCAGCAGGGTTGTCAGGCGCTCGACGGCCTCGGTCCGATCCCGAGCGCGCCGACTGAAGTCGCAGAAGGTGCCGTACCACAGGCGCGCGGTGGCGAGCCCGAGGAAGCCGATCGATTTGCGAGCAAAGTAGTCGTCCGCTTCCTCGGCCGACGCCACATCCCGGTAGGCGGATGGTGCGATGTTGTCGCGGAAGTCGTAGATCCGCTCGAACCCTCGCCTGCTGTGCGTCATCAGTTCACCGGTGATCCATAGGTAGTAGAGGGCTCGTGCGCTCTCCTTGCTGGACCGGAAGGTGTTCCCGGGAGCCGCACGCTCGGCGACAAAATCGCGACTGCCCAGCGGGCCGCGGTCCTCCAGCTGGCGGCGGACCTCGGCGAGCGCCTCACCGTGTTCGGCCGGGAACGCGGACCACCGCCGATCCTGTGTCCGGCGCCGCATCGGCACGCGGAAGTACGGCAGTTCGTGCATCGGCACCACGAACACCGTGCCGCCGTAGTCGAAAAACTCACGCTTTTCGTAGAGAAGCGACTCGTACGTGCCGACCCCGTACTCAAGGACCCTGGAGTGCAAGGCCAATTCGTGACTCCGCGCCACAGCATTCAACGGGTCAACCTGAATCGCGCCCGTTTCGCGCAGCGCGGCACGTGCACCGTCCAAGCCGGACCAGCGGCGGCCGGGCCACAGACCTTGAAGGCCCATTACGTAGGCACGCGCAGTACGTCGGCATACACAAATAGGCTTCACGTTAACCACAGATATACACCTATCTGAAATCTAATCGAGTCAAACAAAGAAAGTGTGAAGAGTTGGCGAGGACTGTTTTCACGAGAGGGACGCGGTGATGCCCGTCAGGGAAACAACGTTTCACTATTTTCTGGCAGAGTCAAGTAGTGTGATGCAGGTCACCCTATCTTTAGCATAAGGAAAAATCACTATTCACAAACGGGGTCACGCCTCGTACGTTGAGTTCATTGCCGTTGACGAGGACTGCCGCGCTGCCGGACAGTTTTGTCCGGCTTGACGGGGAGAACGGCCCCTAATCGACTCGATGTTTTGTGGAGCGCAAAGTGATCGAATTTTCATCGCTCGTTGATCTGCTCGGATCCCGCGCTGATCGAGATTTCGGCTTCACGTTCCTCGCGGATGCACCTGACTCCGGGGTTGCGGAAGCGAGCCGGCTGTCTTTCCGCGAACTGGACGAGCGGGCGCGGGCGATCGGCGCAGGCCTCGTTCAGCGCGGTCTCACCGGCGAACGCGCTCTCTTGGTGTATCCACCCGGCCTGGACTACGTGGCCGCCTTTTTCGGCTGTCTCTACGCCGGCGTCGTCGCTGTGCCGGTGTTCCCGCCGGATATTTTCCGGCTGACCCGGACCCTGCCACGCCTGGCCGCGGTTGCGACGGACTCACAGGCGAAGGTGATCCTCACCGACACCCTCATCCTGCCGCTTTCCTCCACACTCAGCGACCAGGCCGGACTCGAGATATTGGCGGAAAGCGACTGGATTGCCACGGACGGCATTCCCTCAGCTCTCGCCGGGGAATGGCGACGGCCTGACATCCGGCCCGAAGCGATGGCCTTCATACAGTACACATCGGGTTCCACCTCGACACCCAAAGGCGTGATGCTCAGCCACGCAAACCTTTTGGAGAATTCGGCCCTCATCAAAGAGACCTTCGGGCACACCCCCGAAAGCCGGGGCATGAGCTGGTTGCCCATCTACCATGATATGGGGCTGATAGGCGGCGTCCTGCAGCCATTGTACTCAGACTTTCCCATCACCTTGATGTCGCCGTTGTCGTTCCTAGCTCGCCCCATGTCCTGGTTGCAAGCTGTCGCTCGCGACGAAGTAACCACCAGCGGAGGTCCGAACTTCGCGTACGACCTATGTGTGCGCAAATTCGATGAACAAGCGACAGAGGGCCTCGACTTGTCCACCTGGCGTGTTGCGTTCAACGGCGCTGAGCCTGTCCGCGCCTCGACACTGGATCGTTTCGCGGAAACCTTCGCTCCGTACGGGTTCCGGAAGTCGGCATTTCTTCCGTGTTACGGGCTCGCTGAGGCCACCCTGATCGTGACCGGCAAGAAGGCCAGTGAGGCGGTTCGCGAGGAAAGCTTCAGCGCGGCCGGCCTGGGAAGAGGCGTGGCCGAGCCCTCCGTGTCTCCCGGCGACACCATGCCGCTCGTCGGGTCCGGAGCGGCGTGTACGGGAGCGCGGGTAGCCGTGGTCGACACGGCGACCGGCCATGAGCTGCCGGACCGAAGAGTCGGCGAAATCCGCATCAGCGGGCCCAGTCTGGGCGCCGGATACTGGGGACAGCCTGACAAGAGCGCGGAGACCTTCGTCCGTTCCCCGCGAGGCGGACGGTGGCTTCGTACCGGGGATCTCGGTTTCCTCGACAAGGGTGAGCTGTTCATCACCGGGCGCCTGAAAGACCTGATCATCGTGCGGGGACGGAACATCTACCCCCACGACATCGAGCAAGCCGCGACTGACGCGGTCGAAGAGCTGCGTCCAGGCTGTGTGGTGGCCTTCGGGACACAGCGCGCCGACGGGGAAGAGCTCGTCGTCGTGGCCGAGGTGCGTCGGGAGGCCGACCTGTCGGCGGCCAAGGCCATCGCTGACCGGGTCAGGCGTGCTGTGACCGAGTCCCAGAACGTCGGCGTGCACGAGGTGGTCCTAGTCGCGCCCGGCACCATCCCGAAGACCTCGAGCGGCAAACTGCAACGGTCCTCCTGCCGGCAAGCCTACCTTGATGACACGTTGGAGCCGCTGGGCCACAGCCGGGCAGAGCATGACTCGGTGGCGACCCTCCGCGGAGCGGCGACCGACCCACCGGAGCGCCGTATCGGCGAACTTCCCCCGCCGAGTGACACCGGCGACACTGTCGGCCAGGAACTCAGCGACATGACGCGGAAGTCCTGCACCCTGGATCCCGGTGATCCGGGCGCGGAGCGAGCCGAGACCGGACCAACGCCCGGGGAGTCCGAGGACGACCCAATCGACCAGGTATCAGAGACTATTCGGCAGATATACGCGGACCTGCTCGACATCCCCGACATCGGGCCTGACGACGACTTCTTCGGAGACTCTCTCCTGGCCACACAGCTGGCCGCCAGGGTCCGCGCCGCCCTCGGTGTCGAACTGTCCATCCGTATGGTGTTCACCGCCTCGACCGCACGTCAGCTCGCCGCGCACGTCACCAGCGAGCAGCAGGCGAGCGGTAGCCTTTCCGCTTCCGGCCCCCGCCCCATGCCCGCGGGCGGTCCCGCGCCTCTCTCCTATCCCCAAAAGCGCCTGTGGTTCGTCGATCAGCTGTCACCGGACACGGCCGCGTACAACATCCCGGTCGCTCTCCGGTTGCAGGGTCCGCTCGACGTCGCGGCGCTGACCGGCAGCTTCGACGGCGTACTGCGTCGGCACCAGGCTCTGCGCACATACTTCCCGGTGACGGAAACAGGGCCCGTGCAGTCCGTCAGCGATGCCGCCCCTCCCCGGCTCGGCGTCGTCGACGCGACGGAAACGCCGGAGGACGAATTCCGTAAAGAATTGGTGGAGGCGGCGCGCCGACCGTTCGACCTGGAAGAGGGTCCCCTGGTACGGCTGGCGCTCTACCGGCGTGCCGCGGACGATCACGTCTTGCTGTTGGTCATGCACCACATCGTCGCGGACGGCTGGTCCCTCGGTGTGATGACCGAAGAGGTGACCGCAGGGTACGAGGCGCTGATCAGTGGGCTGCCGGACCCGGGTGTTCCCCCGCAGGTCCAGTACCCGGACTACGCACGATGGCTGTCCGAACACGACGACGGCGCGCAGCGAGAGCACCTGGAGTACTGGACGCGGCACCTCGACGGATCGGTCCCGCTGAACCTCCCCACCCGGCAGCCCCGTCCAGCCCTGCAGTCCTTCGCGGGCGCCCACCACCACTGGCAGTTGGACGCGCCCACGACGCATGCGCTGAAACAGGTCTGCCGCGGCACGGACGGCACGTTGTTCATGGTGCTGCTCGCGGCCTACGGCCTGCTGCTCGGCCGGCACAGCTACGCGAGCGACGTCGTGGTCGGTACGCCGATCTCAGGACGGACTCATCTAGAGACCGAGGGCGTGATCGGTTTCTTCGCGAACACGCTGGCGTTGCGTCTCGACATGTCGGGTGATCCGACCTTCACCGACCTGGTGCTCCGGGTCCGGGAGGTGTGCCTCGACGGCTACGCCCATCAGGCGGTCCCCTTCGAGCGCCTCATCGAGACCTTGCAGCCCGCACGCGACCTCGGCCGGAACCCTCTGTTCCAGTCGGCCTTCGTACTCCAGAACACACCCCGGCCGACGCCGCAGCTAACCGGGCTGGCGGTGGAGCGGCTCGAACTCGACACTGCCACATCGAAGTTCGACATCTCGTTGGAGCTGGAGGAGAGCGATGACGGACTGGTGGGGATCTTCGAATACTGCACCGATCTCTTCGACCAGGAGACCGCTTCCCGATTCGTCTCCGATTTCACCAGGCTGCTGCGGTCCATCGCTGCCGGACCGCACCGGCCACTCTCCGAGCTGACAGCCGCAAGCGTCCCACCGGTGGCGATCGCACCGCAGCCCGCACCGGCCATCGGGCTCAAGGAACTGATTTATCGTCAGTCTTACTCAACACCAAAGGCGTTGGCCGTTTCGTACGGCCCCCAGGCGCTGACGTACGAGCAGTTGGTCGCCCGGGCGGAGAGGCTGGCTGACGAGCTGAGGGAACGAGGCCTCGGCGAGGGCAGCCGGATCGGTCTGCACCAGGGGCGCGGTGCCGACTGGGTCGTAGGACTCCTTGCGGTCCTCATTAGCGGCGCCGCGTGCGTACTCATGGACCCCAGCCGACCCGAGGAGTGGAACGAGCGAGTCATCCGCGAAGGGCATCCGCACCTCGTACTCCACCGGGAGAACAAGTCGGCCGCCGGGTCGACGGCCATCGCCTCCGAGGGCCGGCGGCCCGACGAGGACACCGCGTGCGTCTGCTTCGGGGACGATGCTCTTGCGTGTGTGGACATCAGTACCGCGGGCCTCGCCGCACACGTCATAGCGATCCGCCAAGAAATGGCCAGCGCTGCTGGTGACCGGGTCCTCGCGAACTCTGCGCTGTGGAAGGAGGCCGCGATATGGGAGTGCCTGGCCGCGCTGACCTGCGGGGCGGCGTTCATCGTCCCCGCTGCCGACGAAGAGTCGTCCACGGTGCTCGAACGTCACGCTCCGACCGTCATGCTGGCGACACCGGAGCAGGCGGACGTCCTGGGCGAGGCCGGGGGCCGCGGGCCGCGCGTGGTACTGATCGGTGAATCGCTGCCCGCCCACCCCACTCACGCGATGCGCGTACTGCTGACCTCCATGACGGCACCGGCATTGTCCTGGGAGTTCGACGCCGCTGACGGACACTGGTACGGGCACCCGCTCGCGGCCGCGCAGACCGAGATCCGTGACCGGTTCGGACAGCCGGTGGAGCAGGGTGTCTGCGGGCAACTGCACGCCACAGGAACCGCCCGCACCACCGGGCTCACCGCTGAGCCGACCAAGACCCCGACCGCCCACGTGGCGGACGCCGGCTCCGGGAGGCAGCCGATGTGGCACCCCACCGGTGTCCTTGCCAGGTACGGGGCGGATGGTCGCGTCGAGTGGCTCGGCTCCGTTCAGGGAGCGGGGCGGAAGGAGAAGACGAGCCTTCCGGCCGTCGCACCGCGCACTCCGGCGGAGGAAGTGGTCGAAGCGGTGTGGTGCGAGGTCCTCGGCCGCAGCTTGCCCAGCGTCCACGACGACTTCTTCGACCTAGGCGGGCACTCGGTGGCAGCGGCACAGATCATCAACCGGATCCACTCGATCTTCCGGGTGAAGGTTTCGATCCAGGCGTTCTTCCAGGACCCGAGCATCGCCGGATTCACCTCGGCTCTGACCTCCTTGGAGGCGAGCCCGGGACAGACCGAGCAGATCGCCGTGATCTGGAAACAGGTAACGGAGACGGCCAGCGACGAGACCGCGTTCCCCACGTCTGCGACGGACCGATGACGACCGGGCCCGGCGGCATGTCCGACGGACAGCGCGCCCTGTTCGAACAGAAGCTGCGAGCGGCGGGAATCGAGCTCCCGTCCGATGTGCCCGCACCCGCGGCATACCGTCCGGAAAGGGTTCCCCCGAGCCACGCCCAGCAGCGGTTCCTCCTGCTCAACGAGCTTGAGACGAACAATCCCGCCTACCATATGGCCGGCTCTGCCCGGCTGTCCGGAGCCCTTCGCGCGGACATCCTGCGCAGCAGCTTGGAGATGCTGATCGACCGGCACGAGGTGCTGCGCACGGTCTTCCCCACGCAGGACGGGGTCACCTGGCAACAGGTGCTGGCCGAGGCCGCTTGTCCTGTGCCGGTCAGCGATCTGTCCGCTCTGACCGAGGAGCGGCGGTCCCTTGAGTGTGAACGGATCAGCAAGGCGGAGGCCGAAGCTCCCTTCGACCTGATGCAGGGCCCTCTCATACGGGCCCGCCTGATCAAGCTCGCTGACCAGGAGCACGTACTACTGCTGACCCTTCACCATATTGTGGCGGACGGCTGGTCGGTGGCTCTGATCATGCGCGAGATGGCAACCGCGTACGAGGCCCTGGCCCAGGGTCGCTCACCGGTGCTGCCGCCCCTGAGGATGCAATACGCCGACTACACACTGTGGGAGTATGAGCAGGCGTCGAACGGCGTGCTCGACGAATCACTGGAGTACTGGCGCGGGCAACTGGCCGGTCTGAGTCCGCTCAGGCTGCCGCTCGACTTCGCTCGCCCCGCCGAGAAGGTCTACCGGGCGGCCCATCGGTCTTTCCGCATCGATGCCGGCCTGGCCCAGCGTCTGAGGCAGTTCTGCCGGGCCGAGGGCGCCAGCCCGTTCATCGGACTTCTCACCGGCTTGAAGATCGTTCTTGGGCGGCACAGTGGTCAGGACGATGTCGCGGTCGGTTCCCCGCTGGCGCTGCGCGGCCACCCGGATGCGGAGCACCTTGTCGGTTGCTTCCTCAACACCGTGGTACTGCGCACCGACCTGTCGGGCGGACCGACCTTCCGACAGCTGCTGCGCCGGGTCAGAAGCACGTGCTTGACGGGGTACGAACATGCCCGCGCGCCCTATGAACGCGTGATCAGCCCGCTTCGGGCCGATCACGGACAGGGCGGTACACCGCTGCTCAGCGTCATGGTCAACATGCTGAACGTCCCCGAGTTCTCCGCGCGGATCCCCGGGCTCTCCATCACTTTGTCCGAGCCCGCAGACATCGGCGTAATGTTCGATCTGAGCATCTTCATCCATGAGGAGCCGGGCGGGTACGCACTCACCCTTCAGTACGACGCGGACCTGTTCCGTCCGGACCGTATCGACGACATCGCCCTGCAATGGTCGATGATTCTAGAGCAGGGCCTGGCCAAGCCGGACCGCGGAACCGACGCGATGACGCTCGTCACTCCCAGGGCCGAAGAGCTGCTGAGCCGGCTGCGTTTCCAGCGGTCGCCGCGGTTGGAGCGGGAAGAAGCCCCGCGCGGCGGGGAAGAACAGTGCGGAGCGCGCAGCGGCGTCCCCGTCACAGCGGGAGACGGTGAAGCGACCCGGCTTCGGCTGATCAACAGGTCGGGCCGGCCATGCGGTATCGGAGAGGTCGGACGTGTTCAGATCTGGACGTCCGATCCGGAGCTCGAAAGCCAGGGCCGACACGAGGCCGCGGCCCAGTCAATCGCCGCGGCGCGGATCGCCGGAGCGACGGACCCGCAGATCATAGCCACCGATGATCTGGGGCGTTACAACTCGTCAGGAACCGTGAGCTTCGTCGGGTGGACGGGACAGCCCAGCTCGGCCTCCCCTGTGCTCCTGCCGGTCAACGGACCGGAGAGCGCGGAGGCACCCTTGCGGGTGCGCGGTCCACTTCCTGCGGAGCTGCGTGTGCTGGCGGACTGGAACGGCAGCGCAACGACACCGCACACCGACGACAACGTTATCCGGTTGTTCGAGATCCAGGCCCGTCGTACACCCGAGGCGGTGGCGGTTTCAGACGAGCGGCGCCAGCTCACCTACGCGCAATTGGACGCACGGGCCCATCAGATCGCGGCGGTGCTGCGGGATCGCGGCGCCGGGCCGGAGCGACTGGTCGGCATCTGCCTCCACCCCGGCGTCAACATGGTGGCCGCCATGCTCGCCGTCCTGAAGACGGGAGGCGGCTACGTCTGCCTCGACCCGTCGCTTCCCACCGCGCGATTGTCACTCATCGTCGCGGACGCACGGCCCGTGGTCATCGTGACCGACGAGCCGAATAGTGCCGTGACCGCGGGTTTCGAGGTGCCTACGCTGAACCTCGATGCCGACCAGGACATCATCGACAGCCAGACCTCGGTGAGCGGACTGACTGAGGTGAGCGGAGAGCAGGTCGCGTACGTCATATACACCTCCGGATCGACCGGAGATCCGAAGGGCGTCGTGGTCGAGCACCGCTCGCTCGCCAGTCACATGGGCTGGATGCAGCGGACCTTCCCTCTTGGTGCCGAGGACCGCATCCTGCAGAAGACGCCCTCTGGGTTCGACGCCTCCATATGGGAGTTCTACGCCCCCTTGAGTGTCGGCGCCCATTTGGTCATGGCGCGTCCCGGCGGGCATCGTGACAACGATTACCTCGTGAACGCCATACGCGCGGAGGAGATCACTGTTCTGCAAGTGGTTCCCAGTCTCCTAGACGTCCTGTTGCAGACACCCAGCTTCGACCGGTGCGGCAGCCTGCGGAGGGTCTTCTGCGGCGGTGAGGCGTTGCCACCCGATCTGCTGAACCGGTTTCACCAGCAGTCCACGGCTGAATTGACGAACCTCTACGGGCCGACCGAAGCATGCATCGATTCGACATTCTGGACCTCGCCCGGACCGGGCGAACCTCCGGTGACCGTGCCGATCGGCCGGCCGGTGTCGAACGCCCAGGTTCATGTGCTCGACGCCCGGCTTGGTCCCGTCCCCATCGGAATGATCGGGGAGCTGTACATCGGTGGTGTCAACCTGGCACGTGGTTACCTCCACCGCCCCGATCTCACCGCCGATCGCTTTGTTCCCAACCCCTTCGGGCGGCCGGGCTCCCGCCTGTACCGCACGGGTGACCTCGCCCGCTGGCGTCCCGACGGTGTCCTCGAATATCACGGACGCATCGATGACCAGGTCAAGATTCGCGGTCATCGCGTCGAAATCGAAGAGATCCGCACTGCGGTCACCCGCCACCCTGGCGTCATGGCAGCCGCGGTCACCGCGAGACCTCAGACGGGAGGCATCCGACTTCTCGCGTACTACACACCAGCCTCGGTCACTCCGCAGAGTGTGCGCAGCCATCTCGTCGCCCACCTGCCCGACCACATGGTCCCGGCCCACTTGATTCCGCTCTCCGAACTCCCCCTCACCCCGAACGGAAAGATCGACTATAAGTCCCTCCCCGCCCCTTCGTCCGTTCACCGGTCTTCCCGAGAACCCGGAACTCCTGAGGAACGTTTGCTGGCCACTGCCTGGAAGGAACTCCTCGGGCTTGAGGACCTTCCCGGAGCCGACGCCAACTTCTTCGAAGTCGGGGGTGACTCCATTCTGGCCATGAAGCTCATCGCAAAGCTGCGCACGTCACTGCACCGGGAGATCCCGGTGCACCGGGTATTCACGCATCCGACTCTTGCGAAGCTTGCCGAGGTCCTCGTCCCGGCCCCGGTCGACTCCGGCGAGGTCCCGCTCCGACGGGATATGGCGGTGCCCCCCATGACGCTGTCCTTCACCCAGCAACGCCTGTGGATGGTCGACCGGCAGCACACCGGGCGGACGGACTATCACGTGCCCCTGGCGGTCCGCCTTTCGGGCACGCTCGACACCGCGACACTGCATTCGGCCCTCAATTCATTGGCGGCACGACATGAGATACTCCGCACCAGGTACGTCTTGCGGAACGGGGTTCTTCAGCAGATTATTGACCCGCCGGCGGAACTTCCGCTGCATGACGTTGAAAGCGTGGCGGACTTCTGGGAAGGTCTGGCACAGCAGCCTTTCGGGCTTGCGGCTGAATGGCCAATTCGAGTGGCTCTGCTGCGGGAAAACGACACGCAGCACGTGCTTTTTGCGGTCATGCATCACATCGCCTCGGACGGCTGGTCCGCCGGCGTCCTCATGCGCGACCTCATGGAGCTGTACCGCTCGGCCCGCAGCGGGCGGGCTTCGTCTCTGCCGACCCTTCAAGTGCGTTATGCCGACTATGCCGAGTGGCAGCGCCGGAGCATGACGGGCATGCGTCGCGAGCAGCAACTGGGCTACTGGACCAGCACTCTGCTCGGTTCCACGGCCACCAGTGTCGCCCGGGTCCCGGATCGGCGGCAACGGTGGGACCGACCGGGCGGAAGCCTTCCGGCGCACATCGGCACCGCGGTGCGCGACGGACTCGCCGAGCTTGCGGCCCAGGAGGGAACGACCCTCTTCACAGTTTTGTACGCCGGCCTCGCAGCGGTGCTCTCCTCCGCGACCGGCCAGACGGACGTGACTCTTGGCACAGACGTCGCCGGCCGTGGACTGCCCGAAATCCAAGATGTCGTCGGCCCCTTCATCAACCAACTGGTCTTGCGTATCGATGTGAGCGGCGCTCCGACCTTCCGCACCCTGGTCAAGCGTGCCTCGGCCGTGTGCCGGAGCGCGTTCACACACCAGGACGTCCCCTACGAGGAGGTCGCCGAGCGGATGCGGGACCTGCCGGGGGATGATTCGCCACTTTTCGAAGTCAAGATCGCTTACGAGGAGTCGTCGGTTCCGGACCGTCTGGAGGACCTAGATCTCACGTTCCTGCGGGATCCGTCCCCCACCGTGAAATCTGAGCTCACGCTTTTCCTCAAGAACAACGGCGAGGAAATCGATGGCGATCTTGAATTCGCACTCGACGTTCTGGAAGAAGCGCAAGCCCAGTCTCTGCTGGAGGATTACCTCGCGTTGCTGCGCAATGCTGCAGAGGGGCCGGACCGGAAAATCAACCCCGATCTGTTTCATCGTTCCGATTCGGCGAGAGAGGTTTCCGTGGAACACGAAGATGTCCCGTCTCAGGACCGGGGCCGATTCAAGAACGTCGTACCGAAGTCCTTCAGCCTCGCGGTCCCTGACGCAGCCCGGACGCCGACTCCTCACTCACGAACCCTTCTTCCTCCGCTGGTGGAACCCGCCCGCACAGGTCCGGACCTGGGAGTATGGCTTTCCGGTAACGGCAAGTGGATCGATGAGCGCCTGGACGAGTCCGGTGCTCTGCTCTTCCGCGGCTTCAACATCACGACTTCCCAAGAATTCTCATCGATAGCACGTGAGATCTGCGGACCGCTGGCCGCCGAAAACGGCGAACACAACTCAGTGTCGGACGGGAGTCACGTTCAGACGCCCGTCTTCTATGCGCCCGACAAGAAGCTGCTGTGGCACAACGAGAACTCGTTCAACACGGAATGGCCGAAGCGCATCATGTTCTGTTCGCAGCAGCCTGCTGAGGAGGGTGGCGAAACGCTGCTCGTCGACACTCGCGCGGTGTATGAGTCGCTCGACCCCGCTATTCGTCGGCTGTTCAGCGAGCGGGGTGTCATGTATCACCGCACGTATCAGCCCGGAGTCGGGCTCACCTGGCAACAGGTGTTCGGCACGACCAGCAGGACGGTGGCGGAGCGGTCGTGCCGTGCGAACGGTCTGCGTTACCAGTGGCTCGACGGCGACCGGCTCCACACGTCGTGCGTACGCCCCGCGGTGATCGAACACCGCGGTTCCGGTCGTATGTCCTGGTTCAACCAGGCCCAGCACTGGCACACCTCCTGTCTCGACCCCAAGACGCGTACCGCCCTGCGAGCGATGTACAGCGAACAGGAAATGCCCCGGTCGTGCTCCTACGGCGACGGATCTCCCATCCCGGATGCAGTCGTGACCGAGATCCTCGAAGTCTTCGGCTCTCTCGAAACCGTGTTCCCCTGGCAACTCGGCGACGTCCTCGCGGTTGACAACGTCGCCTGCGCCCATGGACGCAACCCCTACCGCGGCAAACGAGTCCTTCTCGTGGCGATGGATAGCAAGGGGCGCTACACCGACGAGCGGGAGGCTTCATGACAAGCGGTGTGCACAGCGCCGCAACGGCCTGGGCGGAGGCCGACCAGGGGTACCGGATGTCCATTCGGCAGCAGGAGTTGTGGTGTCTGTCCGAAGCCGGACTGCCGCAGACGGCCCGGGCCACGATCGACATCAGCGGTGCGGTCGACGAAGAACGCCTGCGGGCCGCCGTGCTCGCGGCGGTGAGACGCCACGAATCTCTGCACACCGTGTTCCGGCCCGCCACCGGCCACCCGGAGCCACTGCAGGTCCTCCTGCCGGAAAGTCAGACGCTCACCTGGGACCCCGACACACCGACCCATCTGGCCAAGGGTCCGGTGATGCGGGCCTGCCTGGAACGGCACGCGGCTGGCGACGCGGTGCTCGTGATCGAGACCTCGGCACTGCACGCCGACGCGGAGAGCATGGCCGTGCTGCTCGCAGACATCGTCGACCACTACGCCGGATCGGTGTCCGAGGACGACATCACGCAGTATTTGCAATTCTCCGAGTGGCAGCATGAGGCAACGGGTGAGGACGGTGCCGACCGCGCCTTCTGGCGCGGTCGGCTGGCATCGATCCGCAACGGTCTGCGTCTGCCACACGCGCTCACGACGTCGGCGGAGCCCCCCTCTCATGAGATCGAGGAACGGGTCGTCGACCTGCCTTCCGACCTCGTCACAGCGCTGAACGCCCTTGCCGACGAAGCGGGGACCGGGTTCGAGACCTTGCTGTTCTCCTGCTGGGCCTTGCTTGTGGCCCGGCTCACGGGGCAGCGGACCCTCACGCTCGGATGCCGGTTCAGCGGCCGGGAGGATACCGAGCTCAACGGCGCGGTCGGTCCGTTCTGCCGGAACGCGCCCATCACGCTGACCATCCGGTCCGACACGTCGATATCGGATCTCCTGTCCTATGCCGGCGGTCTGCTCCGCGACGCAGGTGAGCGTGTGGACCATCTTCCGTCCATGGACCAGTTCACCGGGAACGGCGAGCCCGTACTCCCGGTCGGCTTCGCCATGCACGCCACACCGGACGCGCACAGCGCCGATGGCGTACGGTTCGCCGCCCGCTCTGTGGTGGCCGACACGAGCGCGTCTTACCTGACGCTGTGCGGTGATCTGCGCACTCCCGACCGTCTGCGCCTGCTCTATCACCCCGGACACCTCTCGCCCGACGCTCTCGATGTCCTGGCCGACCAGTTGCTCGCCACGCTGACCCACGCTGTGACGCACACGGATCGTCCCGCGATGGCCGTCGAATTGTGCACACCGCAGGCCCTTCAGCTCATCGGCGAGACGAACGACACGGATCACAGTGTCCATCCGTGGGTCACGTTCCTCGATCAATTCGTCACGCAGGCCGCACGCGTACCGGAGCGTATCGCTGTCAGTGACGGTCAGCGGTCGCTCACCTACCATGAATTGGACGTCGCGAGCGGTCGGCTCGCAACGGTTCTGCGGGACCGCGGCATCGGCCCGGAGTCGCTGGTCGCGCTGTGTCTTGAGCCCGCTACGGCGGTGCTGGTCGGCATTCTGGGTATCGCCCGTGCGGGCGGTGCGTGGCTTCCCATTGACGTTCACTGGCCCGCACATCGGGTCCGCGCGATTCTCACGGACGCGATGCCGGTACTCACCATCACGCAGGAGTCCCTGCTGCCGCTGGTCGCTGACGCCTCACCCGGTTCTCTGTGTCTCGATCGCGACAACTGCGCGGCGGTGGCGGCCGCCCCGCTCGCGCCTGTGCGGCAGGACGAGGACTCCCTCGCCTATGTCATCTACACCTCGGGATCAACCGGCATGCCGAAGGGTGTCGCGATCACGCACGGGGGCCTGAGCAACTACCTGACATGGGCGCGGGACGCCTACGAGATCTCCCAGAAATCCGTCAGTCTGGTGCATTCACCGCTGAGCTTCGACCTGACCCTGACGGCTCTGCTGGTCCCCCTGATGGCCGGTGGCCAGGTACGGTTCGCCGTCCCCCCCACCGTGGAGGGCCTGGTTAAGGGGATCTCCAATCCGGAGGTCAACCTGCTCAAGCTGACCCCCGCCCACCTGAGCCTGCTGTCCGGGATGACCGGCGCCGATATCCCGGCCCGGACGTCAGGCGCGCTGGTCGTCGGCGGGGAGGCGCTCACCGAAGATACTGTCGATGCCTGGCGGGACCGGTTGCCCGGCGTCCTGCGAGTCAACGAGTACGGGCCGACGGAGACCGTGGTGGGGTGCTGCACCTACCAGGACGAAGGCCCTTCCGGGCGTCCCACCGTACCGATCGGCCGGCCCATCCGCAATACGAGAATCCACCTCCTGGACGAAGACATGAACCGGGTGGGCATAGGCCTGGTGGGCGAAATATTCATCGGTGGTGCCGGCGTCGCCCGTGGCTATCACGGACGGGCGGACCTGACCGCCGACCGGTTCGTTCCCGATCCTTTCGGAACTCCAGGAGGACGTCTCTATCGCACCGGGGACCTGGCCCGGTACCGGCCGGACGGCAACCTGGAATACCTGGGACGGAACGATTCCCAGGTTCAGGTCCAGGGGTTCCGGGTGGAGCTGGGCGAAGTTGAGTCGGCGCTCAACCGCCATGAGGACGTCGTCAGCAGCGCGGTCGCAGCGCGGGGCGATGGGCAGGCGGCCCAGCTCAACGCCTACGTGACTCTCGCGCCAGGTCAGAGTGCGACGCCGGCCGAACTTCGCGGCTTCCTCCGAGAACGACTGCCCGCCTACCTGGTTCCGGCGACAGTTACCGTGATCGACACGCTGCCGCTCACGGCGAACGGGAAGGTCGACCGGGACAGGTTGCCGGACCCGGCGGCGGCTTCGGCTGAGCCCCGGCCCCGGCGCGCGCTCAGCGAGCAGGCGATGGCCGAGTCCTGGGCGGAAACACTTGGAGTGCCGCAGGTCGGCCACCACGAGAACTTCTTCGATCTCGGCGGTACGTCGTTTCTCCTGGTCGCGCTGGTCGCGCGGCTGCAACAGGAGTTCGCGCCTGAGATCACGGTCCTCACACTGCTGGAGCATCCCACGGTGACCGGTCTCGTCTCCGCGCTCGGCGCCGCCGCGGCCTCCCCCGCCGCGTCTGACACCGATCGGGAACGCGGTCAACGACAAAGGCGGGCCATTCAGCAGCGCCGTCAGCGATTCCTGGAGACGAAGTGAGTTCCATGCCCGAATCGAGTGATATCGACCATATCGCGATCGTCGGTATGGCAGGACGCCTGCCGGGAGCAGAGGACCTCGGTGAGTTCTGGCTCAACCTGCGTAACGGTGTCGAGTCGGTCACCTGGTCGACCGAGGAAGATCTATTGGCCGCCGGTCTGCGGCCCGACTTGATACACCACCCGGACTTCGTCCCCGCCCACGGTAATCTGGCCCGAAGCGCTGAGTTCGACGCGGAGTTCTTCGGTTACTCGGCCGCCGAGGCCGAGCTTATGGACCCGCAGCAGCGGTTGTTCCTCGAATGCGCTTATCACGCCATCGAGAACGCCAACCTCGCCCCGCCACACTCCTCGGACCGTATTTCGGTCTATGCGGGAACGGGGGTCAACAGTTACGTGCTGCAGAATATCCTCACGCGCCCGGACCTCCTTGAGACCTTCGGCGAGCACCACATCATGCTGAACAACGACAAGGACTTCCTGGCCACCCGGGTCGCGTACAAGCTGGGGCTGTCGGGCTCCTCGGTCTCTGTGCAGACCGCCTGTTCGACATCGCTGGTGGCGGTGCACATAGCATGCCAGAGCTTGCTCACCTACCAGTGCGACGCCGCGCTGGCGGGCGGAGTCCGTCTGGGTTCGTTCCGCCGGAACGGATATCTCTACCGGCCCGGCGGCATCGCGTCGCCCGACGGGCACTGCCGCGCCTACGACGCCGCGGGCCAGGGCACCGTAGGCGGTGACGGCGCAGGCGTGGTCGTACTCAAGCGACTCTCCGACGCCATGGCCGATGGCGACACGGTCTACGCCGTGATCCTAGGCTCCGCCAGTAACAACGACGGCGCCAGCAAGGCCGGTTTCACCGCCCCTTCGATCAGTGGTCAAGCCGCCGTGATCACCGAGGCCCTTGAGATGGCCGGGGTCGACGCCTCAACCATCTCCTACGTCGAGGGCCACGGGACCGCCACGCAGCTCGGAGACCCCATCGAGCTCGCCGCACTGACCCGGGCGTTCCGGCGCTTCACGGACGAGCGGCAGTACTGCGCGCTGGGGACGGTCAAGTCGAACATCGGCCACCTGGACACTGCCGCGGGAATCGCCGGACTCCTGAAGACCGTGTTGGCCCTGCGCCACGGCCAGGTGCCGCCGAGCCTGCATTTCTCCGAGCCCAATCCCGCCATCGACTTCGCCGACAGCCCGTTCTACGTGAACGCCCGGCTCGCCCCCTGGAGTACCAGCGACGGTGTCCCCCGCCGCGCCGGCGTCAGTTCGTTCGGCATCGGCGGCACCAACGCGCATGTCGTGCTGCAGGAGGCACCCGCCGCCGTGCCCGCCCTGCCGGGCGTCGGGCCGGAGCTGATCGTGGTGTCGGCTCAGACCCGTGAAGCGCTCACCTCCGCGTCGGCGGCGCTCGGCGCGCAGGTGCGAGAGCGGCGAGAACTGGATCTCAGCGACGTAGCGCACACGCTTCGGGTCGGGCGTCGTACTCACAGGTGGCGCAGATTCGTGGTAGCCGCCGACCGCGACGAAGCCGTCGCGAAGCTGGCGGACCCGGACCCGTCCGTCGCGGGCGTGGTGAACGAAGAGGCGACGGACCGTCCGGTGTATTTCATGTTCCCCGGCATCGGCACCGCCTACACCCGTATGGGGCAGGACCTGTACGAGCGGTATCCGGTATTCCGGTCCGCCTTGGACGAGTGCGCGCAGTTGCTCAAGCACGAACTCGGCCTCGACATCCGGACAGTGCTGTATCCGGCCGCGGGCAACGAGGAGGAGGCCGCCGGCCACCTCGCTCGCGGGGCGGTGAACCTGCCGGTCATCGTGGTGATGGAGTACGCCCTGAGCACGCTCTTCATGTCGTGGGGAGTGCAACCACGGGCGATGATCGGCCATAGCCTGGGGGAATACACAGCCGCTTGCCTTTCGGGCGTCCTGTCCCTGAGCGACTGCATGTCGCTGGTGGCGTTGCGCGGCCGGTTGTTCGACCAGTTGCCGCAGGGCGCGATGCTCACGGTCACCGCGAGCCCGGAACACGTCGCGGCCCACCTGCCCGCCGGACTCAGCATGGCGGCGATCAACGCACCGGGATCGTGCGTGGTCTCCGGGGCCGCCGAGCTCATCGACCGCTACGAGGAGCTGCTCGTCCGTTCCGGAACGCAGACCCTCCGTCTCAAGGTACCGGCCGCGGCTCATTCCGAACTCATCGACCAGATCCTCACGGAATACGGCCAGGCTGTCGCCGAGATATCGCTCGGCGCCCCGCAGCTGCCCTACGTCTCGAACGTCACCGGCGGATGGGCCGAGGCCAGCCTGGTCGGCGATCCCGGGTACTGGACCCGGCATCTCAGGCAGACCGTTCGTTTCAGCGACGGCGTCAACCTGCTGAAGGAATTCGGCGAGGGTGTCTTCCTCGAGGTGGGCCCCGGCCACGGGCTCAGCAGCCTGGTCCGCCAGCACGGCAGCCCCGCACCGGTGTCGGTTCCGTCGCTGCGTCGTGCCTCCGAGGACCGGTCGGACGTGGTCGTGCTGACGAACGTTCTGGGACAGCTCTGGAGCGCCGGTGCGGCCGTGAACTGGTCCGCGCTGCCCGAAAGCCCCCGGCGGCGCGTCCCGCTGCCCGGCTATCCCTTCGAACGGCGGGAGTACTGGGTGGAACCGGGCGCCGGTTCCGCTCTCGGCTCCGCCAGGACGCAGGTGAGCCGCCCGGCGAACACAGAGGACATGGCCGACTGGTTCGACACCCCCTCGTGGCGGCCGTCACCGCTCCTGACCGCGCCCGGCCCCCTCCCGGAGGGAGAGCCCTGGCTGGTTTTCACCGATGACGGCCCGCTGGGACGCCATCTGTTCCGGCGCCTCGCCCAGCAGGGTGCGGGTGTCATCGAAGTCGTGCCGGGACAGTCGTTCGTTCGGCAGGACAACCGTCGCTACCAACTGAATCCGGCAGTGCCAGGCCATTACACACAGCTGATCGCCGACCTGGACGGACGTCAGCTGTCGCCCCGGCACGTGGCGCACCTGTGGACTCTGAACACCATGGCGGCCCCTGACGGCGGCGCGGCCGCGTTCGAGCAGGCGCAGCCGACCGGCTTCTATTCGTTGCTCTTCCTGGCTCAGGCTCTGGAGGGGACCGGGCGTACCGAGGCGCAGGTGGCCGTCCATGTGGTGAGCTCCGGTCTGCACAGCGTCATCGGGAGTGAAACCCTCGATCCCTGGCATGCCACCGTCCTGGGAGCATGCCGGGTGCTGCCCCAGGAATGCGCGAAACTCTCCTGCCAACTGGCTGATCTGGAGAGCGTTCCGGGTGATGAAGCAGCTGCCCGGCGTGTCGCGACATGGCTGCTGACGGAGTGGTCCGCGACCGCGGCCGGGCCGGTTACCACCGCATACCGGGGTGGACGGCGCTGGATACCCGACTTTGAGCCGGTCGCGGTGCCTGAGCCGGCCACAGCCCCCTTCCGGGCCAAAGGCTCCTACCTCATCACCGGAGGTATCGACGAGTTCGCGGAGGCTTTCGCAGGACACCTCGTCCGCCACTACGCGGCACGAGTGACGATCGTGGAACGCGAGGGCTTCCCCCAGCAGGACGATTGGGACGCCTGGATCGCCGGACATGCCCCCCACGACCCGGTCAGCGAGCGTATTAAGCGCGTGCGTTCACTCGCGGAGCATGGTGGCCACGTCGACGTCGTCACAGCCGACGTGGCCGGAGCCGATGGCCTGCGCGGCGTGGTGCGGACGATTCACGAGCGGGCCGGGGCGCTGCACGGTGTCTTTCACACCGCGGGTCTGGCTGAAGAGCGGATACATCATCTGGTCGGCGAAACCACGATGGCGATCTGCCAGGAGCACTTCCGGCGCCAGGCGCACAGCACCATCGCCCTGGCCTCGGCGCTCGATGACGAGGCACTGGACTTCTGCCTCGTCCTGTCGACTCTGTCCGCCCAACTGGGCGGGTTCGGGCGGTTGGCCAGTGTGGCTTCGGCGGCCTTCGCCGGGCTCTACGTCGAGCAACGCCGACAGACGGGCAGCGCCAGTCGCTGGTTCACCAGCGACTGGGACGACGGCCAGTTCCAGATAGCGGCTGACCGCACGACCGACCTTACGCCGCCCTTCACCCCTGAGCAGACCGCGAGCGCGGCTGGACGGATCATCGCTTTGCCCTCCCCGGTCCATCTCGTGGTCCTCGCCGACGATCTGCGCGCCCGGCTACGGTACTGGCAACACCTGGGCCCCGCGGATCACGAGACGAGCGAGCCGGCGGGGAACAGGCACCCGCGTCCTTCGCTACCCGTCCCCTACCGGGCCGCGCGGAACAGCATCGAAAAGGAAATCCTCGCGGTGTGGGAACCACTGCTTGGGATAGAAGCGATCGGCATCGACGACGACTTCTTCAGTCTCGGTGGACATTCCATGCTCGGCACCCAGCTCGTGTCACGACTTCGGTCCGCCTTCGGTGTAAATCTTCCTCTGCGCGACCTGTTCGAATCGCCGACCGTGGCCGAGATGGCCGAGCGAATCGTCCAGCTCAAAGCCACCCAGTCCGACGCCGACGAACTTGAGCAACTCCTGGCCGAGCTGGAACAGCAGGCCGAGGAAAACTCGCCGGAGATTTAAGGAGACACGTCGTGGAAACCGGATACCTCAAGCCGAGCGCGGAAAACCCCCGCGGTGACGTCCTGACAGAACTTGCCGTCCGGGGCATCGATGTTCTGCGCAATGATGATCCCGATCTCTATCACCTTCTTGAGACCGAATACCGACGCCAGGAGGAGTCCCTGGTGATGGTGGCCTCCAGTAGTGTCGTCGACGCTTCGGTGCTCGCCTGCCAGGGCTCAACATTCGTCAATGTGACAGCGGAAGGATACCCAGGGCGCCGCTATCACGCGGGCTGTGCGCACGTCGACGGTGTGGAACAACTCGCGATCGACCGTGCCTGCTCGTTGTTCGGAGCGACTTATGCTAACGTTCAGCCGCATTCGGCATCGGTCGCCAACGAACTCATCCTCACGGCCCTCCTTCAGCCCGGCGATACCATCCTCGGGATGGACCTGCATCAGGGAGGCCATCTCACCCATGGCTCCCGGGCTTCGGTATCGGGAAGCATCTTCAAGTCCTATGGCTACGGACTCGATGAGTCGGGTTTCATCGACTTCACACAGGTCCGGAAGATGGCCAACGACATACACCCCAAGATGATCATCTGCGGAGCAACCGCCTACTCGAGAACCGTGGACTTCGCGCAGTTCCGCGCCATCGCCGACGAGGTCGGAGCGTTGCTACTGGCCGACATCTCGCACATCGCGGGGCTGGTGGCGGCGGGCCTGCACCCCAGCCCGATCGATCACGCGCATATCACCACTTCGTGTACGCACAAGCAATTGTTCGGTCCGCGCGGTGGACTCATTCTCATGGGACGGGACGCCAATCGGATGGCGCCGAACGGACGCGAGACTCTCACCAGGGTGCTGCAGCGCGCCGTTTTCCCTTTCTTCCAAGGCGCGCCGGCGGTGAACGCCGTGGCGGGCAAGGCGCGCGCACTCGCATGGTGCGCATCGGATGATTTCACCGAGCTCGCCGGCCGTATCGTCGACGACGCACGCGCGCTTGCGGAAGCCTTCAAGACGCGCGGATACACGGTTGTTTCCGGCGGAACGGACAACCACATCGTGCTGCTGGATCTCACAGAGTCCGGCGTGTCCGGATTCATCGCCGAGAAGGCCCTCGAATCCACGAACATCGTCGTGAACAAGAACCACATCCCGGGCGACAAGCAGCCGTCCACGGTCACCAGCGGACTGCGACTGGGGACGAACACGCTGGCTGTCCGAGGCTTCCAGCCCCAGGACATGGATCGGTGCGCAGCCCTGGTGGACCGAGTGCTGCGGGCCGTAAGGCCGATCGATGACCGCCGCTACACGCTTGACGACGACCTCCGACACGAAATCCGCACTCAGGTGGCCCAAAGCGCCGCGGAGCGGCCCACCTCCGGATACTCGGCAATCAGCGCCGCGTAGATCCTAAGACTGAAGGAGCGTCACCATGGAGATGGACACCAATATCCGCGAGCGTATCGCAGCTCTCTCGCCGCGCCAGCGCGAACTGCTCGCACAGCGGCTAGGACAACAGGAAAATGGTACCGAGAAAGCCGACCTGGCCATTCCGCGCCGGGCTCCTGGCCGGCCGCCCCTGTCCTTTGCACAGCAGCGCCTGTGGTTCCTTGACCAACTGGAGCCTGGGAGCGCACGGTATAATATTCCGATCGCGGCCCTTATACCCGCACCCGTGGACGCAATGCTGTTCGAGCGCAGCCTCAATATGATCTTCGCGCGCCACGAATCGTTCCGTACGACATTCGCCATGTCCGACTCGGGGCCGGTCCAGGTCATCCATGATGAATTGTGGATTCCGTTGGAAGTGCACGACCTGACCGACATACCCGCTGATGAAGTCCAGTCCGTCGCGGATGAGATGGTCGCGGCACACGGCCGGGTGCCTCTCGATCTGGAGACCGGCCCGTTGGTGAAGATCGGGTTGCTGAGGCTCGGGCCCCGTGAGCACATTTTCATGGCCTCCATTCACCACATCATCTCCGATACCGCGTCCATCGGCGTCGTCCTCGCTGAACTCTCCGCCATCTACGCTGCCTTGACGCACGGCCAGCAGCCGCCATTGCCCGAGTTGCCTATCCAATACGCGGACTACGCGCAATGGCAGCGTGACTGGCTTCAGGGCGACGTCCTGGAGGGGCAACTCGAATACTGGCGAGGGCAGCTCTCCGGAGATCTGCCGATGCTCGACCTCCCCCTCGATCGGCCGCGTCCGGCCCAGCCGAGCTTCAGAGGAGCTCAATTCGTCCATCACCTCAGCGGTGAGGCGGGTCTGAGCGTGAACGCACTGGCTGCCAAGGAGAAGGTACCGTCCTTTGCCGTCCTGCTGACGAGTCTGGCCGTACTGCTACACCGATACAGCGAACAGGACAAAGTGAGCATCGGCTCGCCCATCTCGAACCGTACACGCCCGGAACTGCAGGGCGTAGTCGGATACCTGTCGAACACGGTTCTGCTCCGCATCGACCTCGGTGGGGAACCGACATTCCGCGAGGCCGTACGGCGCGCGCACGAGGTGAGCGTCGGCGCCCAGAGCAACCAGGACCTGCCTTTCGACAAAATCGTGGAGATCGCCCAGCCAGAGCGTGACCTCAGCGGAACCCCGCTGCTTCAGGTGATGTTCGTGTTCCGCTCGGAGAACGTTTCCGACCTCGGGACCAACAGCGGGCTTCCGATGGTCGACAAGGGGCTCAACATCGGCAACGGCACCTCCAAATTCGATCTGACGTTCTCTCTGGAGCCCACTGCTGAGGGATACCGTCTCGAGATCGAGTACTCGACTGATCTGTTCGACGAAGACACCATCCGTCGTATGGCGGGGCACTGGGAGTCCTTGGTCACCTCAGCCGTCGCCGCGCCGGACACCCCGGTCGGGACGCTGCCCCTGCTGACCGGTGCCGAGCGGCAGCAACTCGTCCTCGACTGGAACGACACCGCGACCGACTATCCGGCCGACCGGTGCCTCCACGAACTCATAGAGGCTCAGGCAGACCACCGTCCCGGTGCGGTGGCAGTCAGCAGTCGGCATGAACAGCTCACCTACGCCCAGCTGGACGAGCGCGCCAACCAGCTCGCGCACCATCTGATAGACCTCGGTGCCGGCCCGGACGTGCCCGTGGCGATCAGCATGGAGAAATCACCCGAGCTCGTGGTGGGCCTGCTGGCGATCCTCAAGGCGGGCAGTGCCTATCTGCCCTTGGACCCGACGTATCCGGCGGAGCGGCTGGCCTACATGCTGTCCGACACCGCAGCGCCCGTCCTGCTGACCCAGGCACACCTGCAAGACCGGCTGCCCACCCCTGATGGGCTGCATATCGTGCGCATCGACGCTGATCAGGCAGATATCGCCGCCCGGTCGACGGAGCGCCCGTGTAGCGGGGTCACCCCGGAAAACCTGGCCTACGTCATCTACACCTCGGGCTCCACCGGACGTCCGAAGGGAGTGCTGCTCAATCATCGCGGCCGCGTGAACAACTTCCACGATTTCAATCAGCGCTTCGCCATCTCGTCGGACGACTGTCTGCTGGGGATCGCGTCGAGCAGTTTCGACATGTCGGCCTACGACGCGTTCGGCACCCTCATGGCAGGCGCCCGACTGTCGTTGCCCGACCCGGGGTGTGAACGAGACCCGTTCAACTGGCTGGAGACCGGGCTGCGGGACCGCGTCACCGTGTGGCACTCCGTGCCGGCTCTGCTGGAGATGTTCGTCGAACTGTGCGAGGCCGAGCCGCGACCCAAGGTGCCCGCACTGCGACTGGCGCTGCTGGGGGGCGACTGGATTCCGCTCACCCTGCCGGACCGTATCCGCGCGCTGACACCTGCGATGGAGGTGATCAGCCTGGGCGGCGCGACAGAGGTCTCGATGGACTCGACGATCTATCCGGTCGGGGAGGTCGACACCACATGGCGGAGCATCCCCTACGGCAAACCCATGGCCAACCAGCACTGCTTCGTGCTCGACCGAAACCTTCAGCCGGTTCCGGTGGGCGTCGCTGGAGACCTCTACCTCGGGGGCGTCGGAGTCGGCCGCGGCTATCTCAACGATCCCGAACTCACCGCACGCCGTTTCGTCGACAACCCCCTGCCGGAGTGGCCGAACGCGCGGATCTACCGAACCGGTGACCGTGCGCGGTACTGCCCTGACGGCAACCTGGAGCTCCTCGGGCGAAGTGACTTCCAGGTCAAGTTGCGAGGCTGGCGCATCGAGCTGAGTGAGGTGGAGGCAGCCCTGCGCGCTCAGCCCGGTGTCAAGGAAGCGGTCGCGGTGGTAACAGGCGAGAAGGCCGCGCATCGCAGGCTGGTCGGGTACCTGGTGGCAGAAAACGATGTCCAGGTAGACCTCACCTCGACCAAGGAGAACCTGCGCTCCACGCTGCCCGAACACTTCGTGCCGACGACGCTGGTGCAGCTCACGGCCTTGCCGCTCACAGTGAACGGAAAGATCGATCGCCGCCAGTTGCCCGCTGTGGACCTGAGCACGGACCAGGACACGTCGACGTACATCGCGCCGCGGACCCGGACGGAGCGGACGCTCGCAGGGGTCTGGCGTGAGACGCTGGGTGTCGAGAAGGTCGGGATTAATGCGAACTTCTTCGAACTCGGCGGAGACTCGATCATGACGATCCAGGTCATCACGCGGGCGAGGCGACTGGGCCTGCGGCTCAGTCCGAAGCAGTTGTTCCAGCACCAGACGATCGCCAAGCTAGCGGCCGTAGCAGAGGACGCCGAGATCGACGGGCCGGCTGAGTCGCTGACGGCGCTGTCGGTGCCGAGCGAGGCGGAACGGGGACAGCTCCGAGCGGCCTACCCGGACATGGTGGAGGCGTACCCGCTCACGCCTGTGCAACGCCACATGCTCAGGCGTGAGCTGTCGGACCCGCATCCAGGTCAGTACATCATCCAGGCCGACTACATGTTCCTCGCGGGCGCCATGGACGTCGACGCGATCACACGGGCCTGGCAACAGATCATCGCCCGTCATCCGGTGCTGCGCACGTCCTTTGCCTGGGAGGGTTTTCAGGAACCCCTCCAGGTCGTGCACGAAGATGCCACGGTCGAGGTGCAGCAGCACGACTGGGTGGCCTTCTCCGAGAGTGAACAGCTCCGCCTCCAGGACGAACTCGTCGCCGCTGACCGAGCACGCGGATTCGACCTCGCTCAGGCCCCGCTGCTGCGGGTCCATTTGATGGAGATTGCTCCCGGCATGTTCAAGTACATGTCCAGCAATCACCATATCTTGCTCGACGGGTGGTCTCGGGCGATTGTGCAGCAAGAGGTCTTCGCCGTGTACGAAGGGTTGCTCACTGGTCGAGAGGTCTCCCTGCCGTCACAGCGTTCCTTCCGTGACTACATCGCCTGGCTGCGCGGCCAGGAGCAGCACGAGGCCAAGGACTTCTGGCAGGACTACCTGAAGGGCTTCACTAGTCCCACCCCTCTGGTGCAGTCTCGCGGGCTTCCCAACCCCGTCAAGGGACTGGAGTTCGCCAAGCAGCGAGTTCCTCTGCCGGCCAACACCGCTACGGCCGCGGGGGAGTTCTGCCGCCGGCACCAGCTCACCCTCAACACCGTCATCGAAGGTGCCTGGTTGCTGCTACTCAGCAGGTACACCGGCAGGAATGACGTGGTGCTCGGGGTCACCTCGTCCGGGCGGTCCACCGATTTCGACGGCGTGGACACCGTCGCGGGACTGTGTATGAACGTGCTGCCCGTACGTGTCCGGATCGACCCCGACGAACCCGCGCTGTCCTGGCTTTCCGCACTGCAGTCTCACCAGGTGGACCTGCGACAGCACGAGAGCACCCCCGTCGAGGAAGTCCTCGGACGCGAAATGGTCGACATCTTCGAATGCCAGATGGTCTTCGAGAACTACCCCTGGGATGGTTCGCTGGACAAGCTGAAGGAACGCCTGGACTTCAGTCATCCGATGGCGCGCGCCGATTACCAGAAGGCGCAGTTCGAGTTTCCTCTCCGCGTCGAGGTCGTGCCACTGCAGCACTTGATGATCATGCATTATTACCCGGGAATTTTCGCCCATGAGACGGTCACAGAGATGATCAGCGACTGGCAGTGGGCCATCGGTCAGTTGGTCAGCGACCCCGACCAGACGCTCGCCGCGGTGGTGTACGGCGCGATCGACCGTAGTTGACCGACGGGCCGGGCGTCACACCCGTTGTGACGTCCGCCCCGTTGCACCGTCTGGCTCGCACCGGTCACCCGCCCGACCATTCGGGTGACCGGCCACATGAAAGGCAACGTGATGATCATCGCTGATGGCTGGGTGGTGAGGCGGCGTACCGTGCCCGCGCCCAGGCTGCGCATGTTCTGCTTCGCCTATGCCGGGGGAAGCGCCTCAGTGTTCCATGCCTGGCCAGAGCATCTACCCGACGACATCGAAGTATGCGCTGTGCAACTCCCGGGCCACGAGACACGCATAGCTGAGCCGGCGTACACGGATATCGCGCATCTGGTGCCTGCGTTGGCGAAGGCCTTGGACGGACTCCTCCATGACCTGCCCTTCGTCACCTTCGGGCACAGCATGGGGGCCGTCGTCAGCTTCGAACTTGTTCGGTATCTGCGCAACACCGGCGCGCCGCTACCTCGGCTGATGTTTATTGCCGGCAGGCGACCGCCGCACATCGACAGCCCTGACGTCATCATCCACGACCTGCCGGATCAGCAACTCATCCAAGCCGTCGCCCAGCTTAACGGAACGCCGCAGGAGTTTCTGCGGGAGCGGGACTTCCTGCTTCTGATGCTGCCCATGCTGCGGGCAGACTTCGCACTCATCGAGCGGTACCGGCACGAGCCCGGCCCCCCTTTGGACATTCCACTGGTCGCTTTCACCGGGGCAGGCGATGTTCGAGTGTCACCTGATGTCGCATCTCAGTGGGGGCAGTACACCACGAACTCTTTCACCTTGCGCATCCTGCCTGGAGACCATTTCTTTCTGCGTAGCGCGATGGAGCAGCTGCTCGCCGAAATTATTCATCACCTGGCTGCACCACGCGATGGGGCCGCGTGCAGTCGACGGGATTGACCACCGACTTCAAGGCCGCAGCAACAGACCCTCTCATCTTTGCGGAAGGACGTGGCCCATGGCCGCAAAGTCATTTACGTTGAACAATGTCGATCCTTCACGGGCCGGTGTCCGGATGTTGATCGTTCCTCACGCGGGCGCCGGATCCGCAAGCAGTATTTCGTTTCGGGATAGCGCTCCCTCTCAGTGGCTAGTCGCGACAGCACGGCTCCCGGGCAGAGAATCGCGTGTCCGTGAGCAGGTCACCGGGCTCAGCGCTTTGACGACCGACGTCGCCACCACCATCCGAGCTCTTCCCGGGCGGGCTCCACTGATCGTGGTCGGAGTGTGTTCAGGCGCGATCATCGGCTTCGAAGCCATTCGGGAGATACAGCAGGAGAGCCCGGGCCTGGTGTCCGGCCTGGTCGTTGTCTCCCAGGCGGCGTGCGACCCGACCGACGGCGAATGCACCTCGCCGGACGGCGAGGAGGATGATTCCGACGTCCTCGAATCTCTCCGCAAATTGGGCGGAATTCCCGACATACTGTCCGAGGATGAAGAAATATTCAAACTCATGCTGTCGGCGATCTCCATCGACATTCGAGCAGTAAAGAACTACCGACCAAGGGATCTTCCACTGCTCTCCTGCCCGATACTGAGTATCTCAGGCGACAATGACGAATTGTGTCCCCCGGCCGCGGTGGCCGGCTGGTCAAAATTCAGCGAAAGGTCCCGTCATGTCAGGGTGAGCGGCGGACACATGCTCCTTACAGACAATGCGGACGCACTCATCGGCGCGCTCGTCGAGAACCTGGATCACTTCAGGAAGCCGACCCCCGGTACATGACTTCCGCCGATCGTCTCCTTTCTCATCCGCGAATTCCCCAGATAGGACGGAATCCATGAAATCTGTTGCCGAGGACGCGGCGTATCGATTCGATAGGATATTGCTCACGCAATGGGAACGAAATTCGGAACAGACGGCCATCGTGGACGGGGATCAGACCGTCACCTACGGTGAGCTGCGGGCGCGGGTGGTGCATATGGCCGGCGTACTGCGGGAGCGTGGCATAGGTCCCGGTGTCCGGGCAGCGGTCTATCTGGAACGGTCGGTCGACTTCGCGGTCTCCATCCTCGGCGTGATATTCGCGGGGGGCTCCCACATCGCGTTCGACGTGAATGACCCACCGCATAGGTTTGCGCAGATGATGGAGGACTGCACCCCTCGGCTCCTGATCACATCGCCTGCGCTGCGACCCAACCTTCCAGAAGATCTTGTCACCGAGGTGGTGACCATCGGTGAGTGCGTCGCTACCAGGCTGAAGAACCCCCTCGATTCCTCGCTCACGCAGGCGGACCAGCCCGCCTTGATGATCTACACATCTGGTTCCACCGGCCATCCCAAGGCCTCCGTCATCAGCCACCGCGCCCTGTCCCTCCGGCTGTCATCCGTGCAACGCGCACACCCGATGGACGAAAACGACCGGATAATCCATCACACGTCGTGCAGCTTTGACATGTACCTCGTCGAACTCTACTGGCCTCTCATGGTCGGCGCCACGGTCGTCATTGCGTCTCCTCGGCGTTATCGTGACGCCAATTATCTGGCTGAGTTGATCAGTCGCCACGAAATCACCACTTTCTATTGTGTCGTTTCACTGCTCGATCTCTTTCTGTTGGCAAGAGATCCAGCAGAACGATACGACGGACTTCGTCAGGTACTCACTGGGGGCGAGCAGTTGAGCAAGGAACTGGTGAAGAAGTTCTACGCGCGATCCAACGCTTCGCTTACCAACATGTACGGACCGAGTGAATGCACGATCTATTGCACCGAATGGGAGTGTCCTCGGGACCCCGAACTCGAAACCGTCCTGATCGGATCTGCAATCGAGGACACGAGTCTCTGGATCCTGGACGCGGATGGCCGTCCCGTTCCGGATGGCGAGGCCGGCGAGCTCTACATAGGCGGCCCGGGCATCGCTCTTGGGTACTTGAACCGTCCGCAGCTCACGGCGGAACGATTCGTCTCCGATCATCTTGGCGACTCGGATGGGCGGCTCTACCGTTCCGGGGACTTGGTGATGGCCCGTCCGAACGGAGAGCTGGAATTTCTCGGGCGCATGGACCGGCAAGTCAAGATCAGAGGATTCCGGATCGAACTGGAGGAGATCGAATCCGTAGCCATGCGCTGCGAAAACGTACGACAAGCTGCCGTCGTCGCCCACGGATCGGGCCACGACACGAGATTGGTCACCCTGGTTGTGGGTGAACCCGGCGCGGACTCCTCCCACGTCCGCGCAGACGTGTACGAAGCCTCTCGGAAGTGGCTGCCGCAGCACATGGTGCCGGCCGCGGTTCTTGTGGTTGATTGTTTTCCGCTGACCGCCAACGGAAAACTGGACCGTTCACTGCTGACGGAGTGGGCTGCCGCAGCTGTTCCTGTCACGACGGCGGATCAGGACCGTCCCGCGGCCGGATTGGAGAGTGCGGTTGCCGATATCTGGTGCGAGGTCCTCGGGGTTTCGTCCATCGGGCGGCACGACGACTTCTTCGACATCGGAGGAAACTCATTCAACGTGGTGAGGGTTGTAGAAAAGCTCGAGTCGCGCATGGGAATCAGGGTCGCCATGAGCGTCCTCCTCTTCGAACCGACGCTGGCCAAGTTCACCGAGGCCCTGGCCGGCCTCCAGAGCTGAGGGCCGTCATGAGCTTGTAACACGATCGCGTCGCGTTCGCCGTCCGCGACCACCCCGTGAGCAACAGTCCCCGCAAATCAAAGAAAGCAGCCACGAGCCACAGCAAACACCATCAGAGCGACGGCGACACGCAGAACACGCGAACTCGCCCCCACCTCACGACCGCGTAGAGACGAGTGTCCCCTCACGGGATTTGCGAAGACTTACGTCCCGTCTTCTTTCGCATAACCCTCCCTGTGTGAACAACAAGCTCAGCCATTATCGGGATCAGCGCCCGGATTCAGATACCGTAGCATTCCCGCCGCTTCCGTCCTGTTTGTCGCCTCAAGTTTTGCCAGGATATTGGAGACGTGAATACTGACGGTGCTGACCGAAATGTGCAGTTCATGGGCGATTCTGCGGTTGTCGTAACCACGCGCTATGAGGTGGAGAACCTCCAGTTGACGCTTTGTCAGGACCGCGAGTCCGGGATCCGCGGTCCGGCCGACCATCCGCAGACCGTCCCGCTCGTCGGGAACGACCAGGTCACCCGTGTCGTACCAGGCGCCGTCCTCGCCATCGGCGAAAACGGTGACCTCGCCGCCGTCGCGGGGCATGGTGGCCAGGCAGACGTTCGCCCCGCGGACGAACAGCCGTCCCGGGTTCTGCGTCGATATCTCCCCGTCGGACCGCAAGTCCACTTCCATGCACGGGAACGGCCTGCCGATGCTGTGTGCCGCCCAGTCCGGCGGGTCCTCGTCGGCTGAGGTCAGCGACGCGGCACCCGTCTCGGTCATCGCCCAGCCCGTCTCCAGGACGCGGCCGAGCCCGTCGCTTGCGGCGGCCACCAGGCTGGCGGGAACGGTCGTGCCAGTGGCATTGACATGCCGCAACCGCGGCAACCGCACGCCTTGCCGCCGGGCCGCCCCGGCGATCGCCTCGATGAAGACCGGCGCGCCTGTCACGAAGGTAACCCCGTGCTCCGCCATCAGGTCAGCGGAGGCCTCGGGACTCCAGGTGTCGGAAATCAACGCCTGCGCCCCTAGGTACAGCGGAAGCATGTTAGCCATGTGCAGGCCGAGCACGTGCCCGGTCGCATGCGGGGTGTACAGCACGTCCGAAGACGACAGCCCGGCGCGAGCCCCCGTAAACCGGTAGCTCGCGTAGATCGTGTTGAATGAATGCAGCACGGCCTTCGGGGCGCCCGTCGTCCCCGACGTGAACAAGACGATCGAGACGCGGTCCGGGTCCTCGGCGGAGTCATCTGCCTGCCGGATGATCCGCAGTGTGCTGGCCGGAACCTGCTCGATGCGCTGGTCAAGGTCGATCTCGCCAACCTCGGCGCGGCCGCCCGCGATGATGCGGTGCTTGATGTCGGGCAGCCGGTCCGCGATGAACGCCAGCGCGGCCGCGTGCTCGTAGCCATCCCAGGCCGCAGTGGTCACGTACGCCACCGGCGCCAGCCGGGCCAGCATCAGCTCAAGCTCACGCGCGCGGATCGTCGTCACGACGGGGGCCGCTATGGCACCGAGCCGGGCGCACGCTAGCACGACGGCGTTGAGTTGCCACCAGTTTGGCAGCTGGATCACCACCACGTCCCCTGGCCCGATGCCGAGTTCAGCCAGCACAGCGGTCACGCGCTCGACCCGGGCGGCGTACTCGCGGTACGTCATCCGCTGGGTGCCCGCCGCCGCGGTGTGCGCGGTGATCGCGACCGCGTCCGGCGTCTCCCGGGCCCAGCGGCGCAGGTCCGCGGGGGGCGTGGCATCCCGGCAGAAGCCGAGCTTGCGGTACTTGCGCGCCAGGTCCGCGGACGGGCGCACATCCGCCCACGACTTAGTGTCCCTCATTGACGCCTTCCCTTAAAAACGCCCGCTGCCCCGGGGGCAACGCTAAACGCAGCGGCTTGACGTTCGATTGGCAGCGGATCAACGAACCGTGACGCTTCGCATCGTGGACGCGCCTCGGACAGGGCGACTGTGGCAGTGCCGTGTCGTCGTGTCAGCGGCGCGGGGCCGGGCCGATGCTCACTCGTGCGCGGCAGCGCAACTGCCGCGCACGATGAGCCGCTCTGCCGCCTGCACCATCCTCGCCTTGGCGTCCGACCGCTGCGCCACGTTCGTACCTGGCCTCTCCATCGCGTGCCTACGTCATTTGACATGTATGCTGACCGACATATTATCCTGCTGTAGACGGCCCGAACTGTGATCGGGCCCAGAGTTCTTCGACACCAGCGCCAGCCTGCGGCGGTCCAGGCGGCAGTACCGGAGGGAGGCATGGCGCGGGCTTCAGCCGTCACCGCACTTTCGCCTCGCGAACTGAGGCGACCACCCCATGGCCTGTGACTCTCACAGGTCGTCGGCAAGCAAGCTGATCAGCGAAACGGAGAAAGTTAATGAGCGAAATCCCGCGAACCAAGCTCGGCACCACCGAGATCTCCATCTCCCGGTTCATCCTCGGCACCGGCGTCTTCGGCGGCGTCGCCATGGTGACCGGCCCCGGGATAGGGCTCGATGAAGAACAGAGCGGCGCCCTGATCGACCGCGCGCTCGAGCTCGGGGTCACCACCCTGGACAGCGCCGACATTTACTGCGGCGGGGCGAGTGAGCGCATCATCGGCGCCTGGCACGCGCGCCACCCCGACACCGACGTCGTCATCACGACCAAGACCGGATTCACCGAAGACGGCCCCAACCTGAAGCCCGACCGGCTGCGCTCCCAGATCGACAAGTCCCGCAAGATCCTTGGCCGCGTCGACCTGTTCCTCCCGCACACCGTCGACCCCAACACCCCCTGGTCGGAAAGCCTGCCCGTGCTCAGTGACGCCGTCGACCAGGGACTCATCCGCGCCTACGGGCTCTCCAACGTCACCGAGCAGGACCTGTCCAGCGCGCTCGAGACCGCGGACAGCCTCGGCATCCGGCGACCCCAGCTGATCCAGAACCGCTACTCGCTCATCGCCCGAGACGACGACGAGGGCGTCCTCCCCCTCGCCCGCGCCGAGTCGATCAGCTACACTCCGTACTCGCCGCTAGCGGCCGGCCTTCTCGCCGGACGGTACCTCAACGGCGAAGAAGCAGAGCACGGCAGCCGCCTCAGCACCCAGGCCCCGACCAAGGGCGCGATGGAAGACCAGGCTCTCGTGGACAAGGTCCGCCGCTTCAACAACGCTGCCCAGCAGAACGGCCTCGCCCCAGCGGCCCTTGCCCTAGCGTGGCTCCTCAACCGGCCCGGCGTCACCGCGCCGATCGTCGGGGTGAGCAAGCCGCACCACTGGGATCCCATCACGGCCTCGGTCAACGTGCCCTGGACCCACAGCCTGGCCGAAGCGGTAGCAGAAGCCTTCGCCGACTGACCCGCAGCGGCCGACAGCAGAAACGGCCCCGCCAGCGCGAGCTTGGATTCTAGCGGTCCGCGCTTGCCTGGTGCCTAATGCGGGACAGCCCCGGTCCGCAGCGTCACGCCCGTCGCGGTTATAACGACCAGGAGCAGGACACCAGAGACGTAAACCGCGTTCGACAGCCCTGCGGAGAGCAGCACAAAGCCAAGGCCGGACACCACCAGGGCCGCGGCCAGCAGGAGCGCGAGCGGTGCGAGCCAGCGGGGCAGGACGGCCGATGTCAGCGCGAGCACCGCCAGGGCGACGGCCATCGCGGCGAGCACGAGCATCTTCGCGCCGTCGACGCGGTTGAGCACGCCGTAGAGGCTTCCGGCGGCCGCGGCCTGCCCCGAGGCCACGGGACCGAATATCACCCAGCTGCCCATGACCAGTTCAGCCCACGACATCGCCGCGGCGGCGAGCCCGAAGCCGGCCACCGCCAGGGCCGCCCGCCGCGCCCCCGCCCGACGGGCGGCCCCGGCCACGAGGATCACGACGACGGCCAGGAAGACGGCAGTCACCCCTTCGGAGAGCACGAAGTTGGCCGTCCCTGTCCCGTCATGGCCGGCGTACGCGGCCACTACCTGGGCGCCGGTCACGCCCATGTTCGGGCTGGGGCCGACCATCAGGCTGACGATCCACGCCACGCTGTAACAGATGCCAGCGACCCCGGGCAGGCTGCGCACGCCCCGCCGCCAGTCGCCGGCCTGGTCCCTGGTTACCGCTTCAGTGCTCACCGGCGCGTCTCCCTCCCCGTTTGCCCCGCAGTCGTTCCCGCGGTACGAGCCTGCCGGGCACAGCCGCCGGGGGCCAGCCGCTGGAATGCCGTCGTTCGCAAGAAAACGGACGTGCTCAGTTCGGGTCCCGGTGCGAGAATCGGGTCATGGCACACCGGCGGCACCGCGTGGCATGCGTACTTTCCGACGGAATGAGCTCGATCGGCCTGGCGATCGCGAACGACGTCTTCGGGCAGCCATGGGAACAGGTGCTGGGTGTCCCCTGGTACCGGTACCAGATCTGCACCGCGGACCCGTCCCCCCTCACGATCGGTCCGCTACGGGCCGAGGTCACCGACGGCATTGGCGCCTTGGCCCAGGCGGACACCATCGTTATCCCCGGCCGCGGGGCCCGGCCGCCCGCCGCCGACCTGCTGGCGGCGCTGCGGCTCGCAAGCGAGCGGGGCGCGCGGATGGTGTCGTTCTGCACCGGGGCCTACCTCCTCGCCGAGGCGGGCCTACTGGACGGGCGCCCCGCGACCACGCTGTGGTCGCACGCCGAACGCTTCCGGGCGCGGTTCCCCACGGTCGAGCTGGATCCCAGCGTCCTGTACATCGATGACGGCCAGGTCCTGACCTCGGCGGGCAACTCCGCCGCCGCCGACCTCGCCCTGCACATCGTGCACGGCGACTACGGCGCGGAGATCGCCAGCAGGGTCGCCAAGCAGATGGTGGTGCCCCTGCCCCGGCGCGGCGATCAGGCCCAGTACGTCGAGGTACCGCTGGGCAACCGCGCCGGCACCACGGACCAGATCGGCGCGACCCTGGAGTGGGCAATGCAACGGCTCAACCAGCCCCTGCCGGTCAAGGCGCTCGCCGCCCGTTCGGCCCTCAGCCCCCGCCACTTCACCAGGCAGTTCCGCCAGTCCACCGGCACGACGCCGCACAGGTGGCTGCTCACCCAGCGCCTAACCCTGGCCCAGCGGCTACTCGAGACGACGAGCCTGCCCGTTGACCAGGTTGCCGCCAGCGCCGGATTCGGCACCCCGGCCGCGATGCGCCTGCAGTTCCAGCAGGCGCTCAACACCAGCCCGGGCGCCTACCGCCAGACCTTTCGCACGACATCGGCCGACTGAGCGCTGCCCGGATCCGGGACCAGAGCCCCCTCCCCCGATCAAACCGTGGAGGCGGACGGGGCCGACGGGGCCAGCCAGCGTTCCATGCAGTTGAGGAGCTCGTCGACGTCGATCGGCTTGGTGATGTAGTCGCTGGCGCCGGCGTCGATGCTCTTCTCCCGGTCGCCCTGCATGGCGCGGGCGGTCACCGTGATGACCGGCAGGTCCGCGAACTGCGGCATCTGGCGGATCGCGCGCGTGGTGGCGTACCCGTCCATCTGCGGCATCATCACGTCCATCAGCACCAGGTCGATGCCGCCCGCCAGCAGCTCGGTGATCGCCTTGCGGCCGTCGGTCGCCTGGATGACCGTGATGCCGTGCATCTGCAGCACGTCGGTGAGCACGAACGCGTTGCGCGGGTCGTCGTCCACTACCAGCACCGTGTGGCCGCGCAGCGCCTCGTGCGTCCCGGCGGGCTGGACCGGCTCGATTCGCATGCTAGCCGCCGTTTCCGGCACCGCCGGGCCGACGAGCAGCTGCCGCGCCGCGCTCGGCGGGGCCACGTTCCGGACGTGGGCCGCGCCCTGGACGGGCAGCGGCAGGTGCAGCCGGAACGTGCTGCCCACGCCGAGTTCGCTCTGCACCGTCACCTCGCCGCCGAGCCGCATGGCTACCTCGCGGCAGATCGCGAGGCCCAGGCCAGTGCCCCCGTAGCGGCGGCTCGTCGTGCCGTCGGCCTGCTGGAACGCGGAGAAGATCGTGGCCAGGTTGTCGCGGCTGATGCCGATGCCGGTGTCGGTGACGGAGAAGACCATCGTCGGCCCGGCGCCCGCGCGCTGCGGCTCCGTGGTGTCGATCTGCAGCTGGACGTGCCCGTGCTCGGTGAACTTCACCGCGTTGGACAGCAGGTTGTAGAGGATCTGGCGGATCCGCTGCATGTCGGTCTCCACCTCGTCCGGCACGCCTGGCGCGGTGGTGATCGTGAACTGCAGCCGCTTCTCCTCGGTCAGCGGCCCGAACACGCCGCGCAGGTCCTCGACGAGCCCGCTCAGCGCGAACCGCTCCGGGTGGATGTCCATCTTCCCGGCCTCGACCTTGGTGAGGTCGAGGATGTCGTTGATCAGCCGCAGCAGGTCCGAGCCGGACGAGTGCACGATGGTGGCGTACTCGACCTGCTTGGCGGTGAGGTTGCCCTCGGTGTTCTCCGCGAGGACCCGGGCGAGCACCAGCAGGCTGTTCAGCGGCGTGCGCAGTTCGTGCGACATGTTCGCCAGGAACTGGGACTTGTACCTGGATGCCTGGTCGAGCTGCTTGGCGCGCTCCTCGATCTCCTGCCTGGCCTGCTCGATCTCGGCGTTCTTGGTCTCGATGTCGCGGTTCTGCGCGGCGAGCAGCGCCGCCTTGTCCGCCAGCTCGGCGTTCGACCGCTGCAGCTCCTCCTGACGCGACTGCAGCTCCGCGGTCAGCCGCTGGGCCTCCTCAAGCAGCTGGTCAGTCCGGGCGTTGGCGATCATCGTGTTGACGTTGACGCCGATCGTCTCCATGAGCTGCTCGAGGAATTCCCGCTGCACCTGGGTGAACGGCCACAGCGAGCCGGCCTCGATGACGCCGAGGACCTGGTCCTCGAACAGGATCGGCACGATCATCACGTTGACCGGGGCGGACTCCCCGAGCGCGGAGGAGATCCGCGCGTAGCCCGGGGGCACGTCGTCCAGCATGATCGGCCGCCGGGTCCTGGCCACCTGGCCGATCAGCGACTGGCCGAGCAGCACCGGGGACGGCGCGCCGCCCCGGGCGTCGCCATTCCCGCTGGTGCCGTGACCGTTGTCGTGACCACTGGAACCGGGACCGTGATGGCTGGGGCTGGCGGACGGCAGGCCGTAACCGGAGATCAGGCGCAGCGCGGCGCGCCCCTCGGCCGTCTCGGACAGGAAGAACGCGCCCTGCTGTGCCCCGATCAGGGGGATCAGCTCGTTCATGATCAGCTCGGCGACGGCGGTGAGGTCGCGCTGGCCCTGCATCAGGCCGGCGATCTTGGCCAGGCTGGTCTGGAGCCAGCCCTGCTGCTCGTTGGCCTCGGTGGTCTCGCGCAGGTTGCGGACCATCGTGTTGATGTTGTCCTTCAGCTCGGCGACCTCACCCTGCGCCTCGACCGAGATCGAGCGGGTCAGGTCCCCGGTGGCGACGGCGCTGGTCACCTCGGAGATCGCGCGGACCTGGCGGGTCAGGTTCCCGGCCAGCTCGTTCACGTTCTCGGTCAGCCGCTTCCAGGTGCCGGAGACGCCCTCGACCTCGGCCTGGCCGCCGAGCCGCCCTTCCCGTCCCACTTCCCGCGCCACGCGGGTGACCTCAGCGGCGAACGCGGACAGCTGGTCGACCATCGTGTTGATCGTGGTCTTCAGCTCGAGGATCTCGCCGCGGGCCCCGACGTCGATCTTCTTGGTGAGGTCGCCCTGGGCCACGGCGGTGGTGACCTGGGCGATGTTCCGCACCTGGCCGGTCAGGTTGTTCGCCATCGAGTTGACGTTGTCGGTCAGGTCCTTCCAGGTGCCCGCGACGTTCGGGACGGTCGCCTGGCCGCCGAGGATGCCCTCGGTGCCGACCTCGCGCGCCACGCGCGTGACCTCCCCGGCGAACGCGGACAGGGTGTCGACCATCGTGTTGATCGTCCCGGCGAGGGCGGCGACCTCGCCCTTGGCCTCGACGTTGATCTTCTGGCTCAGGTCGCCCTTCGCCACGGCGGTCGCCACCTGGGCGATAGACCGCACCTGGGCGGTGAGGTTGTCGGCCATGACGTTGACGTTGGCGGTCAGGTCCTCCCAGGTGCCCGACACGCCCTGGACGATGGCCTGCCCGCCGAGCTTGCCGTGCGTGCCGACCTCGCGCGCGACGCGGGTGACTTCCCCGGCGAACGCGGACAGCTGGTCGACCATCGTGTTGATGGTCTCCTTCAGCTCCAGGATCTCGCCGCGGGCATCGACGCGGACTTTCTGGCTCAGGTCGCCCTTGGCGACGGCCGTGGTCACCTGGGCGATGGACCGCACCTGCCCGGTGAGGTTGGCCGCCATGCCGTTGACCGACTCGGTCAGGTCCTTCCACGTGCCGGAGACCCCCTGCACGTCGGCCTGGCCGCCGAGCCGCCCCTCCGTGCCGACTTCCTTCGCCACGCGCGTGACCTCGCCCGAGAAGTCGGACAGGGTGTCGACCATCGTGTTGATCGTGTTCTTCAGCTCGAGGATCTCGCCCCGCGCGTCAACCGTGATCTTCTGGCTCAAATCGCCCTTGGCGACGGCGGTGGCGACCTGGGCGATGCCGCGGACCTGACTGGTCAGGTTGCCCGCCATGGCGTTCACCGAGTCGGTCAGGTCCCGCCACGTCCCGCCCACGCCGGGGACATGCGCCTGGCCGCCGAGGCGTCCCTCGGTGCCGACCTCACGGGCCATCCGGGTCACCTCGCCGGCGAACGCGGACAACTGGTCGACCATCGTGTTGATCGTGTTCTTCAGCTCGAGGATCTCGCCCCGCGCGTCAACCGTGATCTTCTGGCTCAAATCGCCCTTGGCGACGGCGGTGGTGACCTGGGCGATGTTCCGCACCTGGCTGGTCAGGTTCCCGGCCATGAAGTTCACCGAGTCGGTCAGGTCCCGCCACGTCCCGCCGACACCGGGGACGTCGGCCTGGCCGCCGAGGCGTCCCTCGGTGCCGACCTCACGGGCCACGCGCGTCACCTCGCCGGCGAACGCGGACAGCGTGTCGACCATGCCGTTGATGGTGTCGGCGAGCGCCGCGACCTCCCCGCGGGCGTCCACGGTGATCTTCTGGCTCAGGTCGCCGCGGGCGACGGCGGTGGTCACCTGGGCGATGCCGCGGACCTGACTGGTCAGGTTGCCCGCCATGGCGTTCACCGAGTCGGTGAGATCCCGCCAGCTGCCGCCCACGGCGGGCACCTGAGCCTGGCCACCCAGCCGGCCGTCGGTCCCCACCTCGCGGGCCACGCGCGTCACCTCGGAGGTGAAAACGCCTAGCTGCTCGTTCATGCCGTTGAAAACGGCGGCGATCTCGTTCATCAGGGGGTCACGCCCCTCGGGCAGCCGGGTGCTGAAATCACCGCCTCGCACCGCGGTCAGCCCTGCCAGCAACTGTTGCAATTGCGGCTGCTGCCTAGTCTGCGTAGCCGTCGCCATCTGACTCCCCCACCCTGTTGAGTCGTAGTGCCTCAATCATGCCACCGTGCCCTGGATGGCCGCCTTCACGCGCGGACAAAGCACCCGTAACGGGATGGTTACATTACGCTCGCGCCCGTCAACGGCGGGGGTGGGCCGCTGGGGCCGTGACGTGGTGGGCGGTGCGGCGTGGGCCTCGGCCCCCCGGGTGCCGACCCGCCACGATGACGGCCTGGATCGCGCCCGTCGCCAGCAGGCCGCACAGGCTCACGACGAGGGCGCGGCGGGCGGCCCGGTCGGTGAGCAGCGCCTCGTCGAGGGAGTCGGCGTGATCGTGCGAGTGTGGGCGCGAGTCCGAGTGCCCGTCAGGGGTCATGTCCCCTGTGTACCCTCCGACGACTCGGCCGGCACCGCCGCTACGCTGGCGGTCCACTTGGCCTCGACGTTGCCGGCGCGCCAGTAGATGAGGGCGACCGCCCACACCCCGATGAAGAGGCCGGCGATGCAGAATCCGGCGACGTTGATGTTGAAATTGGCCATCACGTTCCAGAACGAGCCCCGCAGGTGGAACTCGGTGGTGACGATGCCGAGGATCTCGATGGTCCCGATGATGAACGCGGCGCCGATCGACAGTGCCGTGATGACGATGTTGTAGTAGACCTTGCGCACCGGCTTGGCGAACGCCCAGCCGTAGGCGAAGTTCATGAACGCCCCGTCGAGCGTGTCGAACAGCATCATGCCGCCGGAGAACAGGAACGGCAGGGCGAGGACCGCGAAGTACGGCAGGCCCTGGATGGCCGCGTAGGTCGTGGCGGCGAGCAGCAGCACCTCGGTGGCGGTGTCGAAGCCGATGCCGAACACCAGCCCCACGAAGTACAGCTGCCAGGTGTGGTTGATCGACTTCATGAACCGGCCGAAGAACCGGTACATCAGCCCGCGGGCCTGCAACTGCGCCTCCAGCTCGACCTCGTTGTAGGTGCCGCGGCGCATGTCGCGGAACACCTTGAAGATCCCGGACAGCACGATCAGGTTGAGCAGCGCGATCAGGTACAGGAAACCGGCCGACAGCAGGGTGCCGACGGCGCCGCCCGCGGTCTCGTAGGCGGAGCTGGGGTCGACCACCGCGCCGAACACCGCCCGCGCCGCGAACGTGATGCCGACGCCCACCGCCACGATGACCGTGGAGTGGCCGAAGGAGAAGAAGAAGCCGGTGCCGATCGGCCGCTTGCCGTCGGCCATGAGCTTGCGCGTGGTGTTGTCGATGCAGGAGATGTGGTCAGCGTCGAAGGCGTGCCGGAAGCCCAGGAACCACGCCGTGATCGCGACCCCGATGCCGACGCCCAGGCCGGCGCTGCTGCCCTCCCCCTTGTAGACGAAGTGGTGCGGCATCACGTACAGCACGTAGATGCCCCAGCCCACGATGTTGATCGCGAGGATGAAGGCGAGCATCGCGCTGAAGCGGGCCCACTCCCGCCCTGTCATCGCCTTACCGAGCGCGTGGAATCGGGACCTGGCCGCCGCAAGGACCATGGTTACCTGTCTTCCAGGTCGCCCTCGGTCTCCAGGTAGGCCTCGCGCAGCGCGGCCAGGGTGGCCGGGTCGGGGGTGTCCCAGAGCTTGCGCTCGGCCGCCTCGAGCAGGCGCTCGGCGATGCCGTGCAGCGCCCACGGGTTGGACCGCGCGAAGAACTCGCGCATCTCCTCGTCCAGCACGTAGGCCTGGGTGAGCTTGTCGTACATCCAGTCCTCGACCACGCCGGCCGTGGCGTCGTAGCCGAACAGGTAGTCCACCGTCGCGGCCAGCTCGAACGCCCCCTTGTAACCGTGCCGCTTCATGGCCTCGATCCACCGCGGGTTGACGACCCGCGCGCGGAACACCCGCGTCGTCTCCTCCGACAGTGACCGGGTGCGGACGGTGTCGGGCCGGGTGGAGTCGCCGATGTAGGCGCGCGGCGCCTGGCCGGTGAGCGCCCGGACGGTCGCGATCATGCCGCCGTGGTACTGGAAGTAGTCGTCGGAATCGGCGATGTCGTGCTCGAGGGTGTCGGTGTTGTGCGCGGCCACCGCGATCCGCTTGTACGCCGTCTCCATGTCGGCGCGGGCCTCGCGTCCGTCGAGGTCGCGGCCGTAGGCGAACCCGCCCCAGGCCGCGTACACCTCGGCCAGGTCGGCGTCGTCGCGCCAGTTCCGGGCGTCGATCAGCGGCAGCAGCCCGGCTCCGTACGCGCCGGGCCGGGAGCCGAAGATCCGCGTCGTCGCCCGCCGCTCGTCCCCGTGCGCCGCCAGATCGGCGCGGGCGTGCGCGCGGACGTAGTTCTCCGCGTCGGGCTCGTCCAGCGCCGCGACCAGCCGCACCGCGTCGTCCAGCATGCTGACCACGTGCGGGAACGCGTCACGGAAGAAACCGCTTATGCGCACCGTCACGTCGACGCGGGGACGGCCGAGTTCGGCCACCGGCACCGCTTCCAGCCCGTTCACCCGCCGGGACGCCTCGTCCCACGACGGCCGGACGCCGAGCAGGGCGAGCACCTCGGCCACGTCGTCGCCGGAGGTCCGCATCGCGGCCGTCCCCCACACCGACAGGCCCACCGACTCCGGGTAGCCGCCCGTCTCGGCGAGGTACCGGGCGAGCAGGGAGTCGGCCATCGCCTGCCCGGTCTCCCAGGCGAGCCGGGACGGCACCGCGCGCGGGTCGACGGAGTAGAAGTTCCGGCCGGTCGGCAGCACGTTCACCAGCCCGCGCAGGGGCGACCCGCTCGGCCCGGCCGGGATGAAGCCGCCGTCCAGCGCGTGCAGCGTCCGGGTGATCTCGTCCGCCGTGCCGGCCAGCCGCGGCACCACCTCGGTGGCCGCGAACGTCAGCACGTCGGCCACCGCGTCCGGGTCGTACGGACGGTCAGGAGTGTCCGGGCCGTCCAGCACGGCCCCGGCAACATCCGGAACCGCCGCCGGGTCCCAGCTCGCCGCCTCCATCGCCTCGACGAGCGCGCGCGCCCGGGCCTCGGCGGCGTCGGCGCTGAGACGGTCACCGGAGTCCTCGATGTAGCCGAGCGCTTCACGCAGGCCGGGCAGCGCCTGGGCCCGTCCGCCCCACATCTGCCGGGCGCGCAGGATGGCTAGCACCAGGTTGACCCGGTCCGCCCCGGCCGGCGCGGCGCCGAGAACGTGCAGGCCGTCACGGATCTGCGCGTCCTTGATCTCGCACAGCCAGCCGTCGACGTGCAGCAGGAAGTCGTCGAACTCGGCGTCGTGCGGCCGCTCGTTCAGCCCGAGGTCGTGGTCGAGCTTGGCGGCCTGCAGGAGCGTCCAGATCTGGGCGCGGATCGCGGGCAGCTTGCCCGGGTCGAGCGCGGCGATCTGCGCGTGCTCGTCCATCAGCTGCTCCAGCCGGGCGATGTCGCCGTAGCTCTCGGCGCGGGCCATCGGCGGCACCAGGTGCCCGATCAGGGTCGCGTGCGCGCGCCGCTTGGCCTGCGTGCCCTCCCCTGGGTCGTTGACAAGGAACGGGTAGATCAGCGGGATGTCCCCGATCGCCGCGTCCGGTCCGCAGGCCGCCGACATCCCCGAGGTCTTGCCGGGCAGCCACTCCAGGTTGCCGTGCTTGCCGACGTGCACGACCGCGTGCGCGCCGAACTCCTCGCGCAGCCAGTGGTAGGCGGCCAGGTAGTGGTGGGTCGGCGGCAGGTCCGGGTCGTGGTAGATCGCGATCGGGTTGACGCCGAAGCCGCGCGGCGGCTGGACCATCACCACGATGTTGCCCGCGCGCAGCGCGGCGAGGACGATCTCGCCCGCGGGGTCCTGGCTGCGGTCGACGTACAGCTCGCCCGGCGGTTCGCCCCAGTGCCCGGTGACCGCGTCCCGCAGGCCGGGGTCGAGCGCCGCGAACCACTCCCGGTACCGGGCGGCGCTGATCCGCACCGGGTTGCCGGCGAGCTGCTCCTCGGTCAGCCAGTCCTCGTCCTGGCCGCCGGCCGCGATGATCGCGTGCATGAGCGCGTCGCCGTCCCCGTCGGCCACTCCGGGCAGCGCGTCCTCGTCGAACTGGTAGCCGACGTCCCGCATCGCCCCGAGCAGCGCCAGCACGGACCTCGGCGTGTCCAGGCCGACCGCGTTGCCGATCCGGGCATGCTTGGTGGGGTACGCGGACAGCATCAGCGCGACTCGTCGCTCACGCGCTGGAACTTTCCGCAACGTCGCATGTTTCACCGCGATGCCCGCCACCCGCGCCGTTCGCTCCAGGTCCGGCACGTAGCTCGTCAGCCCGTCCGGCCCCACCTCCTTGAACGAGAACGGCACGGTGATCAGCCGCCCGTCGAATTCGGGGATCGCGATCTGGGTGGCGGCGTCCAGCGGGGTCAGCCCCTCGTCGCTGGCCGCCCACTGGGCACGCGAGGAGGTCAGGCACAGGCCCTGCAGGATCGGCACGTCCAGGCGCGCGAGGGCGCCGATGTCCCACTCCTCGTCACTCTCCCCCGCGGTGGCGGCCGCCGGCACCAGGCCGCCCGCCGCCAGCACGGTCACCACGATCGCGTCGGCGGCGCGCAGGGTGTCGATCAGCTCGGGCGGCGCCGTCCGCAGCGAGGAGCAGAAGACCGGCAGCGCCCGCCCCCCGGCCGTGGTCACCGCGTCGGCGAGGGCGTGGACGAAACCGGTGTTACCTGCGACGTGATGGGCGCGGTAGTAGAGGATCGCCACGGTCGGCGCCGGGCCCGAAGCGGGACCGCCCGCCGGGTCGGTCCGGCTGACCTGTCCGGGCGCCGGGCGGTCGAGCAGGCCCCACGCCGGCATCTCCCTGGGCGGCTCGAAGCCCTCGCCGGTCAAGGTGATCGCGTCGGACAGGAACCGGGCGAGCTGCCGGAGGTTCTCCGCGCCGCCGTGGGCGAGGTAGGCGTGCGCCTCGGCGACGATCCCGCCCGCGACGGTGGACAGTTCCATGAGCTCGGCGTCGGGCGACTGCTCGCCGCCGAGCACGACGGCGGGGACGCCGGAGGCCAGCACGGCGTCAAGGCCGGCCTCCCAGGCCCGGCGGCCGCCGAGGATGCGCACGACGACGACGCTGGCGCCGTCGAGCAGCGACGGAACGTCCTCGGCCGCGACGCGCGCGGGGTTGCCGAGCCGGTAGCCGGCCCCGCTGGCGCGGGCGGACAGCAGGTCAGTGTCCGAGGTGGACAGCAGCACGATCATGGCGCGGGAAAGCCTCCTTCAGGATCCTGCGTCCCTACTCGAACGGGCGTCGCGACGGCTCGGTACCTGACTCCGCCAGCCCGGGCGGGCTGGCTCACAGTGGCGCGACCGTGCTGGATTCCCACCAGCTTCCCGGCGCCGTCACGCAACCTGGACGGTATCCGCGCGCATCGACGCCCGTCAACCTGACGGCGGTCGCCGCCGTGCCAAAAAACTTGCCAAATCGGCATTTTTGCCAAATCGGCAAGATTGATCTACGTTGGAGCCATGGCGGAAGACGAGCAGGCTCCCCCCGGCTTGCGGGAGCGGAAGAAGCGGGAAACGCGTGACGCGCTCAGCCTGGCGCTGATCCGGCTGACCGTGGAGCAGGGCTGGGACAACGTGACGGTGCAGGACGTCGCGGCGGCCGCGAACGTGTCCGAGCGCACCTTCCGCAACTACTTCGCCACCAAGGCCGACGCGGTCGCCGCACGGCACCTCGACCGGATGCTGCGGGTCGCCGCCGGCGTGCGGGCCCGCCCGGCGGGCGAGCCGCTGTGGGACGCGATCACCCACGCCGTCGCGACCCAGTTCGCGGGGGGAGAGCCGCCGAGCCGGCAATGGCCCGACGGGGTCCGGCTCATGCTCACCGAGCCGGAAGTCGAACGCGGGTTCCTGCAGGCGAACGCGACCGCCCAGCGCGAGCTCGCCGCCGCGATCGCCGAGCGCACCGGCACGGACGCCGCCCGCGATCTCTATCCCACCCTGGTGGCGACGTCGGTCGGCGCGGCCGTCGGCACCGCCATGGAACTCTGGCTGCGCGCCGACCCGCCGGTCCCGATCGAGACGCTGATCCGCGAGGCGCTCGATCAGCTGCGGGCGGGGCTGCCCACGCCGTGATCGGTCCCCAACCGAGGAGATTCACGTGGAGAACGATGTTGTCATCGCCGGAGCGGGCCCGAACGGCCTGATGCTGGCGTGCGAGCTGAGCCTCGCCGGGGTCAGGCCGGTCGTCCTTGAGCGCCTGCCGGAACCCGGCACCGAGCCGCGCGCGAACGGACTGGTCGGCCAGGTGGTGCGGATGCTCGACCGGCGCGGCCTGCATGAACGGATCACCGGCACCCCCGAGCCGCCCAGGCCCGCCCCGGCCTTCGTGTTCGCCGCGATGCGCCTGGACTTGACGGTGCTCGCGGACAATCCGCTCTACCTCCTGCCGGTGCCGCAGGCCCGCCTGGTGCAAGTGCTCGCGGAACGCGCGGCCGAGCTGGGCGTGGAGGTCCGGCGCGGACACGAGCTGACCGATCTCGCCCAGGACGGCGAGGCGGTCACGGCGACGGTCACCGGCCCGGACGGCACCTACCGGCTCCGGACCCGCTACCTGGTCGGCGCGGACGGCGGGCACAGCGTCATCCGGAAGCGGTCGGGCATCGAGTTCCCCGGGGTCACCAGGGACAACACCGTCTCGCGGAACGTGACCGCCGCCCCGCCGGCCGACTGGATCGACCC
>Ga0210389_10000185_pt1 | contig 65667 bp, 39 predicted proteins | sample IncBWH28OmetaG_FD_160127 | JGI IMG/M metagenome (GOLD analysis project Ga0210389, IMG submission 160127) | Forest soil microbial communities from Barre Woods Harvard Forest LTER site, Petersham, Massachusetts, United States - Inc-BW-H-28-O ...
AAATACCAGTCCTGGATAACGTGCTACTCACGGGCGGCACAGGATTCATTGGACCGTTCCTGGTGAAGAGTCTGCTGGAACAAACACATGCGAAGATCCACGTTCTGGTGAGGGCTTCCGAAGAGCATCAGGGCAAGCAAAGACTCAGGGCGGCGATGGAATCGATGGGGCCTTGCCCGGCGGAACTGATGCAGACGTTCGAGACGCGCGTATTTCCCGTTTGCGGAGATCTTGGCCAGAAGGATCTGGGATTGACGCAGGACTCCTGGGATTTTCTCGCGAACGAAATCGATACCGTGTTTCATAACGGCGCAACCGTAAATTACTTGCTCAATTACGACCGGATGCGCGATGCGAACGTGCTGGGAACGAATGAGGTCTTGAGACTAGCGTTCGAAGGACGAGCCAAGAGCGTCAATTACATCTCGACGACCTTCATATTCGGCTGGGCGGTGAAGAAAGTTCTATACGAGACCGACTTCAACGAAAACATGGAGCTTCTCGATTTTGGCTACAGCCAGTCAAAATGGGTGTCGGAGCAGGTGGTGATGGATGCGCGCCGCCACGGACTTGCGACGCGGATCTTCCGGCCCGCGCTGGTGAGTCCGTCCGTTAACGGCGGCGGCAACAACTTCGACATCGCCGTGCGATTGGTTGCATTCATGGTGAATCACGGCATTGGAGTCGATGCTCTGAACCAGGTTAGTTTCGTTCCCGCGGACATCACAGCCAACAATATCGTTGCGATTTCCACGGCTCCGGGCACGGAGAATAAGACGTATCACGTTACGAGGGACGACTACGCGAACATGCTGGATATTACTGGGCTGATTACAAAGGCGACCGGCCGGCAATTTGAAGTGTTCAGTCTCCCCGACTTCGTTCCCGAACTCATCAGGAGATGCAGGAAAGACGATCTACTCTTTCCGCTGCTGGATTTTCTGGTGGGATCGGTGGACAACATCTCGGCGATGGAGTTCAAACGCTACGACAGTTCCAGCTACCAGCTGGCCCGGGATGCTTCGGCATGGGGCAAGCCGGACCCGTCTCTCGAAGACACAGTCAACGGCATCCTGAAATTCATGCAGCGGAAGGGAATCATCTCGGTTGGACTTCGTGAGTCCAACGCCGTGGGCAGCTGCCGGTAGCGCGGTATACCCGCGCAGAGGCGTCGAGCGTGGCGCAGCGATGTCAGTGTTTCCGAAATACCAGTTTCTCCTTGATCTGCGGACCGGTTTCCAACGTGCCTGTCGTGGTTAGCGTCATTTCTGCTCCGTCGGCGGAGACCACCCACCGATCCCTTTCCGTGATTTGATCGTCCCGCCGGTAAATCGAATCAACGGTGTGAGCATCGACAAGTTGGAGCGTCACGGTGTCGTTTCTTGAATTTTTCAGAGCGTACTCTTTGCCGTCAAAGCGCGCACTGTAGCTGAAATCACCCGAGAAGCGGACCCCATCCGTTTCCGGCTCGACCTTGAGCGCCATCCCCTGCCGCAATCGAGTCTTGCTCAGATCCTCGGTCCACTCACCGGCGAATAAGTCATTAGTAGTCTTCTTTCCTCCGCTCCGCATCCACACGGTGATCCGGTCGGCGCGAGCGTTCTGTGAGGTCGTGCTTGTTAACTCATTGGCATCGCTCGACAGCTTGTCGCGAATCGTCGCCACGAGCGCTCCGTCCTTCTTCTCTGTGATTGCGACTTGATGCTTGTCGATCCGCCGCAGCTCGATTTGATTAAATAGCGGATTGCCTGGTACGGGCGCGTCATGGCCGTTTAACTTCGCCGTAAACTCGAGGTGGGTATCGCCTGAGATTACGACGTGGACCTCATCCTGTAGACGCCTGATGGAGAGTTTGTTGGGGGGATCCAGGGACGACTGAGCAGAGACGAGGGTCCATGAGCCGATGCGGGGGTCTGGGGCACCAAGTTGAAGGGCGGCAAACAACCCGAGCAATGCGAGTTTATGCAATGGTCCTCCGGGAAACCGTGCATCTTAAAACACTCAATAAAGTAATACGAAAGCGGCCGAGAATGCGAGCGAGTGCGTAGCGGTTTCGGCGGGGAACAGCATTCCGAGGAGGATTGATCCTGAGGTCCGAACCGGCCTTCGTGCTGGATGTGAATCTGCTCAACGGGTAACGATTTTGAGTAGTCGATCAATTCCTCGTTGCTGATCTCTCCGCCGATCCTCTAGGATTTCGAACGACGACAACCTAAACTAAGAAATCGCCCACTACCCGGTTTTGCGAGACATTATGAATCCTACCTATCTGCGCCGTTTCTGGTTGGCCGGGATAGTTCTTGTTGCCGTCCTTGTCCTCGTTCCGTTTTCCTTTCATGCCGAGCGTCATCTGGAAACTGCAACGCGCATTGAGGGTAGCGAAGCGGGAAGAGTTCCAGAGGAATTGGCGACTCGTTTTCACTCGCCCTTCGTTGACCGCGTGGTACTGGTGATTCAGGGACTCCCTTCCGCTGATTCGGAGGAAGGCGAGCAAGCATTGGCAACAATTGAAGAGAGGCTGCAAAAGCAACCCGGCGTATCGGGGGTTGTTTCTCATCTTGATTTTCCTGATCCGATTTTCCTGGGCAAGGGAGGAGGAACTTTTGTCCTGGTGGGACTCGCCTCGACCGAGGGGTCCGTCGAGTCGCTCGTCCCTAAGCTTCACGAACTCGACAACTCTCTTCAAGACCAATTGCGAGGCCGCTATCCGAAGGTGAAGCTCGAACTGACGGGAGAGACGCCACTTAATTTTGACATTCGGAAAGCCAGCGCGGACGACGTGCAACACGCCGAGACTCTTGTGATTCCTGCCACCCTCGCACTTCTGCTGGTGGCTTTCGGGAGTCTGGTGGCGGCGCTGATTCCAGTGGCCACGGGTCAGCTTGCCATCGCGACCGCTCTGGCGATTGCAGGATTCCTGGCCCTGCGTTGGCACTTATCCATCCTGGTTCAGAACTTGTCTACGATGCTTGGGCTAGGCTTGGGAATCGACTACGCGCTACTGATGGTCAGCCGCTTCCGGGAAGCGATCGCCGGGCAAAACGGACTCGAAGCCTCGGCCATTACGGCGAACCACGCGGGTCGAACCCTCGTGATTTCAGCTGCGACTGTGGCCATCGGATTCCTGGCCCTCTTGACCGTCCCCATCAGCGAAGTCCGTTCCATCGGGCTAGCTGGATTCCTTGTAGCAGGAATGAGCTTGCTGCTGGCAACGACCCTCGTTCCGGCACTGCTGGCTGCTCTGGGTCCACGAATTAATGCTGGCCGGGTGCCCTTTATTGCAGCCTGGGATGCGCATAGGGCAGCGCGCATGGAAAACCGCTGGAGACGATGCGGCAAGGTGATTGTGGCCCATCCCTGGCTTGCCATCTTTCTGGCAGGCGCCCCACTGCTTTTGCTCGCCTCGCAGGCTGCGCGGCTCGATACCAGCGTTCCCCGAGGGGACTGGCTGCCATCACAGGCGGAATCGGTTCGCGCGCTTCATACCCTTGAACAGATGGATCGGGTGGGCATCGTGTACTCGTTGCGGGTGATTCTCGAACTTCCGACGGATTCCATTGCGCAAACGGACGCAAGCTGGGATGCGCTCGATCGTTTCAGCAAGCGGCTCGCGAGCGACCCTCGTTCCGACCGCGTGATTTCCCTCACAACGATGGCGGAGAGTAACCGGTCCGGCCTGGGCAACCTCTCGCGCGAGACGCGTCGCACATTCTTGAGTCGTGATGGGCGGGCGGCGCTGATCGAAATCTTGCCCGCGACTTCCGTTTCGCTGAACGATCAGGTCAACTGGGTGCGGGAACTGCGCAAGATCGGCGCGCCAGTTCTCACCGGAGTACCCGGCGCCACGCTGCGGATAGGAGGCATTCCGGCCCTAACGGCCGACTATCAGACGATCGTCCGCGAGCGATTCGTACCAGTACTGGAGTTGGTTGTGGGTGGGACGCTCCTGGCGCTCCTTAGCGGGTTTCGATCGCTTTTCGCCGCGGTGAAGGCTACCGCATTGAACCTGCTTTCGGTTGGAGCCTCCTTCGGAGCGTTGGTTCTGGTGTTTCAAGACGGACATGGAGTTCGCTTCTTCGGAGTTCCTGAGGGAACGTCGAGTATATTTCCTATTGTGCCGATCGTCGCATTTGCGATCGTTTTCGGACTGAGCATGGATTACGAAGTTTTCCTGGTCGCGCGGGTTCTCGAAGCGAGGAGGAGCGGGATGAGCGAAATGGAGGCAATCCCCGAGGGGATGGCCAAAACCTCAGGACTCATTACGAGCGCCGCGGCGATCATGATTGTTGTATTCGCAGCATTCACTTTCGGGAATTTTCTGGTGATTAAGATGCTTGGATTCACGCTAGCGGTCGCAGTGTTGATCGACGCAACGCTAGTTCGCATTGTGATTGGACCTGCGCTTCTTCGCCTTGCCGGCGATTGGAACTGGTGGCCTGGAGGGCTGACCGCCACACGCAGTACACCGGTGGTCGCGAGCGGCAAATGATGCAAATCGGGATTGATTTATCATAAGTCGAGGAACGAAAGGCGCGGGCGTGGCGGAATGGCATACGCAGCGGACTTAAGGAAAACTTGAGTGCTCGTCCGGGAAACCGGCGATGCAGAACTGCTCAAATTCGGGGAAACCTTAAACGGCAATCCCGAGCCAAGCCCGGCGAGACGTCGTCCGGGAAGGTGTAGAGACTAGACGGGCAGCGCCTAAGCTCCGGAGCTTTCGGAGTAGGGTGAAGGGATAGTCCAGACCGCAAACCTGGCGTGGACCCTGCAAGGGCGTCACGTTCGGGCGGCGAAAGCCGTAGACGGTATGAAAATCCGCAGGGCTTAAACGGCCCATGAGGGTTCAAGTCCCTCCGCCCGCACCACATTTGGCATGTACGCACGAGGGAACACATCCTTTGAACCCGGTGTGGGATGGATGCGAACGACAGACATCTATCTGAAGAAAGCGCTCTTGAATGCCTCGTGCCGTTGACGGGCTTTATTTGAGATCTGATCGAACCCTGGTTCGCGGCGCAAATCATTCAACAGCGGGTCTTTGGAAAGGTACGGATAGCTGAAGAAACCAGATTCAACGCTCATGCGCAGTGCGCGCAGAGCAGAGATTTTATCTCCCAAAACCGCGTACGCTTGCGCGATTTTGTATATGCCTTCTGGGTCCCCGACTCCCTGGTCTTTGATTTTTTTCTCCAATCCCTTCAAGAGATCCAACCCTTCCGCCTTGCGCTGATGAATCGAGTCACTGAGGGCCTTGCCGACCGCCGTATACAAATTGGGATCGAGTTCGTATGCACGATCGAAATCTCGTGACGCCTGGTCGAACTCCTTTTCGTGAAATTCTCCAAAGCCCCGGTAAAAGAGAATGAAGGAAGAATCGTCGACTGGCAAGCTCTCGAGAAACTTCTGGTATTGTCCCAGATAAAGGTAGGTATTTAACACCGAGCCGTTGCCCTTGACGAAGGGGGCGAGTTGGCGTGCCCGCTCGCATTCCGCGACGGATTCGTCCAACATGCCGGCGAATCGGTAGGCATATCCCAATTCCCAGTGAGCAGCAGCATAGTTGCCATTCGTCTTCAAGGCGTCACGCAACAGTGGGACAGCCTGCTCAACTTTCCCCGTGTCTATCAAAAGGTTGGCGAGGAACATTTGCGCATCAAGCAAGTTCGGTCGTATGGCCAAAGCGCGCTCGTACGCGGCCTGAGCACGGCGATATTGCTCGCGGCCGCCAAGCTCGAACGCTGCGTCCGAAGTGTATGACGCTCCCAGGTAGGCCCATGCTGGGGCGTAGTTGGGATCGATTTCAGTGGATTTTTCAAGCATCGCGATCGCCAGGGGGAATTTGTGCTGCCCATGAAAATCGAGTCCCTGCAGAAAGTATTCGTACGCGAGTGGATTGACCGCGGTTTCCGGCTTTAGACGCTCCGCTTCCGTGGGAGACAAGGTCAATTGCAGTTCTGAGATCAGTTGGCTGGTAACTTTGTCCTGGACGGTAAGCAGATTGTCATATTTCAGGTCGATCACTCCTTGACCTAGGATCTTCTCGGTTTTGGCATCGACCAATTGGTACGTAATCCGCAAGTTGTCGCCGTCTCGAATGAAACTTCCGGTGAGAAGCGTATCGACCTTGAGATCCGCAGCAACTTTCTGAAGATCAATGGCCGTCCCTCGATACTTCTCAATGGCGGCGGAAGGACGAACGCTTAGGGTGTGTACATACGCTAGTTTCGTGATGAGTACATCCGCCAGGGATAGTCCGAGGAAATCGGTGGTCGAATCCTGGCCATGATTTTGCAGGGGAAGGATTGCAAGGCTCCGGGGACTCAAAGACGGCTGTTTGGCAGATCGAGTGTGAAAAAACTTCGGCAGAACGATTAGACCAAGGAGCACGGCGAATCCAACGGCGGAGAGGAAGATGAATCTGCTGGTTCGTGATCGTGTTGATTCCGGGAGCGCTACCTTGGGGCGTTCCCCTTCCTCAGGTGGTGGAGAGGAGGGCAGGGAACTCTCGTCCACTCCACCCTTGGAATCCACAGATAGTGAATCGGCAGATTCAAGGTGGCTCACGAACCGGTAGCCACGCCGCCCTACTGTCTCGACGAAGACTGGTTTTTCGGCAGAGTCTCGGAGCGCATCCCTTAGCTTGCTTACGGCCACTGCCAGGCGATGGTCGAAATCGACAAAGGTATCTTGCGACCAGAGACGTTTGCGAAGCTCTTCACGAGTGACGACTTCACCCGCCGATTCCAGCAGCACGGTCAGGAGCAAAAACGGTTGTTCCTGCAACCGCACCTTACTGCCGTCTCTTCGCAATTCTCCGGCACGCACGTCTACCTCGAAATTCGCGAATCTCACAACCGGTGGGAGGGTGGTGGACGGCATCAGGGGCTTTACATCGTTCGAAAGTTTAGCATGCCTTCAATCGGAGTGCGACCGCCCACATTCCATTGTGAGCAAATGGTTTATCAGGGGATTGAGAGGGTATCGACGGAGAGGTCTCGGAGCATTGACGATCGACGGCCTGCGAGCGACAAGTAGAAACGATTGCCCGGCATTAGGCGGGCAACCGGGGAGCATGAATGGCGGCGACTATGTCAGTTCACGGCGTCATGGAGGAAGGCGGCTCCTATAATCTGCACGCCAAAGTTCCCGCTGGTGGAGGCAGTCTCGCATTGCCCTACCTGGAGGAGGCCAGCCAATCCTGCGCGCTTTCCTCAGGAAGCGAACCAATCGTTATCGCCGACTACGGTGCTTCGCAAGGAAAAAACTCTCTGGCACCTATGCGAGCGGCCATCCGGTGCCTGCGTACGCGTATTGGCAACGAACGGGCCGTAATGGTTGTTCACGTCGATCAGCACGCCAACGACTTCAACACCCTCTTCCAGGTGCTCCACAATGACTCTGAACGATATTCGGCCAATGATCTTAACGTTTTCCCGTCTGCCATTGGAAGATCGTTCTACGAGAGTGTTTTTCCCGGAGAACAGGTTGACCTCGGTTGGTGCTCGTATGCAGCGGTCTGGCTCAGCCGAATTCCGGCGCTGGTACCAGGCCACTTTTTGGCGCTCGCCAGCACAGGCGACGTGGAGGAGGCCTTCGGCCAGCAAGCCGCAGCTGACTGGAGATTGTTTCTGTCGCTACGGGCGCGGGAGTTACGCGTTGGTGGGCGATTGGTAGTCGTGCTTCCAGGTCTGAGTGATGCCGGGAAATCAGGATTTGAACCTCTCTTCAACTGCGCTAATGCGGTTCTCGAAGAACTTATCCGTCAACAGGTCATCGCCGGCGACGAGCGACAACGAATGGTGCTGGGCGCATATCCGCGACGACGAGCACAGCTATTGGAGCCGTTCGGCCTTGATGGTCACTTCCGATCGCTTTCAGTCGTACATTGCGAACTCTTCGACTTGCCAGACGCGGCATGGACTGACTACCAACTAGACGGCAACGCAGAGGCTCTGGTCAGCCGACATGCCGCATTTTTCCGGGCCATTTTCGTACCCTCGTTGGCTTTGACGATCAGCGACGCCGGCAGGCGCCACGCCTTCGCAAACTGCCTGGAACAACAACTGAAACAACGCTTGTCTGAAGCGCCCGGACCGCTTCACTCGTTCGTCCAGGTTATGGTTCTCGCCAAACAAAACTTTGCCGTTACTCCATCAGCAAGGAGCGACGAGGAGAAATGAATTTTGACAACGAGACTTTGGCTCACGATCGAGCGCACTCGCCGCGAACAGTAACCAGAGAGCGGCATCCGGGGCGGATCTTTTGTGGCTGGTGGGTCGCACTTGCGTCTGCGTTTGGCCGCATGGCCCCCATGCTGAATGACCGTAACCTGGACACACGTGCGGCAGCTTCAGGCAGTTCGCTAGGGTCTTACAGAGGGACATTAGTCGGATTCTTTCTCGCAATTCTACTTTCTACGGTTCTCATGACTCGTTTGGGTCCGTATCGTTTCCGTTGGCCCGAATCGAACATTGCATTACCCAAGGAGCATGAAAACTTCACACAAGAACTCACAATCCAAAACGGAGGCAGGAAATGTCGGTAGATACCAACAAACTGAATGAATTTCTGGGGCACTTCATTAACGACTTGGGGGCTTCGGTCCACGCTGGAATGGTGGTCATCGGAGATCGCCTCGGGTTGTATAAAGCACTCGCGCAAAAGTCGATGACTCCCGCCGAGTTGGCCAAGGAAACCAAGACTGACGAAAGATACGTTCGTGAATGGGCCGCCTCGCAAGCCGCAGGTGGATACCTCACCTACGAACCCACAACGCAACGGTTTGGCATGACGGAAGAACAAATTCTTACATTAGCTAGGGAGGATGGTCCGGCATTCCTGCCAGGAGCATTCGAACTTGCGCTTGGGTCGCTCGCGGCTGTCCCACGGATCACCGAAGCATTTCGCTCGGGGGCCGGAATGGGATGGTTCGAACATGAAGAAAGCGTGTTCCATGGGTGTGAGAAATTCTTCCGGCCAGGCTACGCGGCGAATTTGATCAACTCGTGGATTCCCTCGCTCGAAGGCGTCAAAGAGAAGCTGGCGCACGGAGGGAAGGTTGCCGACGTGGGATGCGGCAAAGGAGCCTCGACAATTCTGATGGCGAAGGCCTTTCCTCAATCAGAATTCCACGGATTTGACTACCACGATAAATCGATCGAACTGGCACGAGCTTCGGCTAAGCAGGAAGGTGTATCTGATCGGGTCACGTTCGCTGTTGCCGCCGCGAAGGAATTTCCCGGCAGGGATTACGACTTTGTTTCTGTTTTCGACTGCCTGCACGACATGGGCGATCCGGTGGGCGCTGCTTCTCATGTCCGGCGGGCCATCAAGAATAACGGATCGTGGATGATCGTCGAGCCGTTTGCGAATGACGAACTTCAGGACAACTTGAATCCAGTTGGCCGAGTCTACTATTCCTTTTCGACCCTGTTGTGTACACCCTGTTCGCGCTCGCAAGAAGTAGGGATGTGTCTGGGTGCTCAAGCCGGAGAGAAGCGGATGCGGGAGGTCGTGAATTCGGCAGGTTTCACTCGCTTCCGCCGGGCAACTGAAACTCCCTTCAATTTGGTGTACGAAGCTCGACCCTGAGGCGCAACGCGCATGATAAACACTCTTCAGCCCGGTCGTGACCGCGCTATCACAATTAACTGGGCTGCTGGGTCTTCCATGGCTTTTCACTGAAATCGTCCAGCAATGGCTCGGCATGCGGTGATCCACTGTACGTGGGCTAGCCCCGTTACAGGGCCGACGAGTGACATGGGCAAAATCCATTGGGGGACAACGTTGGCGGCAGCACAGGAGCCAGTTTCACATTTGTGTCTACCCGGGGATCGCCTCACGGCTCGAGGCGTGTATATTTGTTTACCCAATTGGTTTCCCAAGTCTTGCCGCCATCGTCGGAAAACGCCTGCTCGGATTGGGCGGAATCGTCGCTAATTTTCCAGATAGAAAATCGAATCCAGACATATCTGCCGTTGATCTCCTCCTGGTCAAAAAAGTCGCAACGGCCATTCTTGCACTGCCCCACTCCCGGTTCGCCCAGCGTGCCAACATTCGGCGTGGCGAAGTCGAGGTTCCATTCATGCGTATTGGGATTAAACCATCGCAGCGCCAGTAACTGCACGTGCCCGGCGGGGCCGTCGCCCACATACTCCGCGAGGTTGGCGCGTCCGCCCCACACTCGGCGAACCACTGTCTGCCCCTCCAGATCAGCCCACGTGGTTGATCCGGTCAGTGGGTGCATAAGCCGCGAAGAGTGCGAGTGCCAGGTTCCCAGATCGAAGTCGAACGCGTGCGCATCGGGATCGGCGGTCATCGACTCAGCCGGCTCAGCGCCAGCAGCCATGTCGGACGGCGGCAAATCTTTTTCGCGCGTCTTATGAGCATCGAATGACGTAAACCACGTCTTTCCTCCATCATTCGAATACGATTCCGTGTACCGATGCGAGTTGGGAGTGATCTCCGACCAGACTCCCCGTACGAAGATCGACTTGTCGTGAAAAGTGTCGTGTGCGTACAGTTCGCCGCGGCCGTCATGAAACTCGCCCACTAAGCCTCCGGACAGAACTGCGACCTTACTGTTGAGGAACGACTGACTCCACTGGTGCGACTGCGGATTGTACAGAAATAGCGACAGTCCTTCCCAATGTCCCTTCGGACCGTCGGCCTCAATCTCTTCCAACCTGGCGCGCCCACCCCACACCGGTCGCACCGTGACCGTGCCGTTGAGTTCGACCACGTCGCTCGAAGCCGAGAACGGATCGAGCACGCGGCGTATATGCGTATGCCACACGCCAATGTTGAAGTCGAAATCGTGCGCGCCATCGCGGGCCTGAGACTGCTCCGTGCCTGTGGCCTGGGCCGGGAGGCAAAACGCAGGCTGCGACTGCCAGCCGACAGAGCAGAGGAGAAGAGGAAGTGCAATGACTCTGAGGAGATTGCGAACGTCGGTTGCTTTGGTCTCTATCATGTTTGCAGTGTAGGCTTACTCTCGGCGAAGGCATTGCACGTATGACACAGGGATTTTCAAAGAAAAATCAAAGCGCGATTGAGACGGCATACCGGTTTGGCGATTTCGCGCTTTATCCACACGATCGCCTGCTAAAAAGAGGTGCGGCCTCGATTGCTCTCCAACCCAAAGCCTTCGACGCTCTTCTTTGCCTGGTTCGAGGGGCAGAGCACATGGTTTCAAAGCAGGAGCTGAGGCAAACACTGTGGCCCGACGTGCATGTAAGTGAGCGAAACCTCACGAACCTGATCGTGAGCCTTAGGAAAATTCTGGGCCCCGATGCAATAAGGACCGTTTCCAAGCATGGATATCGACTGGAATTAAGCGTCTCCGGAGAACCTGGCATTCGGCGGGAGACTTACGAGAAATTCATCCGCGCTCGGGAACTGACCACACAGCGATCTCTTGAGTCGATGTTGCTCGCACGAGATTTGTACTGGACCTGTCTGGCGGAGAATCCGAGCTTTGCGCCCGCCTGGGCATGGCTAGGCCGGTGTTGCTGGTTCCTCGATAAATTCACCCACAGCAGCTCCGTTGTACCGGATTTGGCAGAAGCCGCATTTCAACGTGCATTCGTGCTCGACCCGGATCTGGCATCTGCTCACCAGTTCTATACCCTCTTGCAGGTCGATCTCGGCCGTGCCGATGAGGCGATGCGTCGGCTTTTCGAACGCCTAAAGCATCATCCGACAGAAGCGGAAGCTTTCTCGAGCCTGGTTCAAGTGCTCCGGTTCCGCGGACTGCTTCGAGAGTCTGTTGCAGCGGACAGCCGAGCTGTCGAACTAGACCCCGCCGTTTCCACCAGCGTGGCGCACACCTTCTTCCTGGCGGGACGATACAAAACTGCAATCGAAGCCTACAGCGGACGAGCCGGATATTATTTGGATGCGGCCGCGTGGGCTGCGCTGGGCGACCGAAAGCAAGCTGTCTCCCTCCTGCGCGAACGACTCAGCAACGCTTCGTTCTCGAAGCTGATAACGGCTCTCATGGCTTCGCTATTGGCTATCCTCGAGGGTAAAACGGAGGAAGCGGAGCGCATTATGGATGAGGCCGACACCAGCCGCGAACCTGAAATCCTGGTTTATTTCGCTCGGCACTACGGCCATATGCGCTTGCTCGACTCCTCGATCAAAGCACTCCGACTCGCTGCACGTTCCGGCTTCACCTGTGCACCAGATACGATGAAGTCGGATCCCTGGCTGGTCCCGTTGCGAAAGCATCGCGAACTTGGCCCGCTGCTAAGCAATGCAGAGGCTCTTGTTGAAAAGGCCAGATCGAGTTTCACAGAATGTGCGGCGAGTGCGAAATGCTTTCGTTAAGTCAGCCTTTTTATTGAGCCGAGCACTCCGAGGCGGAGCCATGGAACCCCAATGTTTACACGGCTGATAGAGGAGCCAGGGGATCCAGGGGCGTCAATATGCGTTCTTGCTGTTAAATATGCGGAGTATTGTCATGGTCATGATTTGAAGATCGAAGGTGAGACTCCAGTTGCGCAAGTAATAGAGGTCGTACTCGACGCGCTTCGTAATGGAGGTGTCGCCGCGCCAGCCGTTGACCTGGGCCCATCCCGTGATGCCGACTTTGAAGAAGTGGCGCGCATTGTACTGTTCCACTCGTTCCAGATGGCGTTCAACGAAGTGGGGCATTTCGGGGCGGGGACCGACGACGCTCATGTCTCCCCACAGGACATTGAAGAATTGCGGTAGCTCATCGAGATTCAACTGACGAAGAATGGTTCCCACATGTGTCTTCCTGGGATCGTCGGGCGTCGTCCAGCCCCACTCCGGTTGGCCGGGAGTTAATGCTTTCATGGTGCGAAACTTGAGCATGCGGAAAACTCGGCCGTTCAACCCCACACGGTCTTGAGAGAAGAAAACCGGCCCCGGGCTCTCCAGCTTGATGGCCAGCGCAATGAGCAGCAACAAGGGCCAAGTCAGAAGCAGAACGAATATGGAGAATGCAATGTCGAATATGCGCTTCGGGACAAGGTAAGGGCCGGTCTCGGCCAGGGTAGGTTGGAGATCGAGCATAGGAATTCCGCCCAGGTCGGTGAAACGACCGCTGACTCCGACTCCCTCTCCCAGATCGAATACGAGACGTGTGGGGACGCAAAGTTTTTCGAGTTCCGCGGAGATCTGCTGCACGTCGCTCATACGGGCGGCTGGAAGCGCGATGATAACGTCGTCGATGGAGTGTCCGTTAGAAAACACGGGAATCTGATCTGCCTCGTACACTGGCCCTTCGACAGCGACCTCCTGGCCGGGCAGCCTCACAAACCCTACTACCTTGCAGGGAAGGACTTCACCGTGAATCAGCGAGGCCGCTACCCGACGCGCGTAAGCGTCCGTTCCAACGATCAGAATCTTGACTTCACTTCTGCCGCTCTTCCTTAGGAATTCAAGGAAAACCCGGAAGGCAACGCGAAGGGCAGTGGCCAGAACAAAAAGGAAAAGGGCGCTCATACCGACGACCAGACGAGAATAGCTGGCCTGCCGGTACAGAAAGCCGAGTGCCATAACAATGGCGTAGGTAAAGGCGATTGCTTCGACCAGGCGGCGGCTTTTCTTGGCGGGTGCGTATATGAACTCGATACTCCAAAGTCCAAACTCTTCAGCTGCGATTGCCCACGCGATCGTGGTCAGCAGCACGACGCTCCAGTAAGACGGCAAACCAGGAGGTGCAGTCCGCGACAGGAACAGATTGAACCCGAAACGAAGCTTCACCGCAATGAAGTAGGCGCACGCAGGCAAAAGCAGAGTCAAGACTCTCAAATGGAAGCGTACATAACTGAGGCGGCTTCGAATCATACAAACAACGTCAGATGCGATTTCAGACGAAGGGGCCTAGGGCTTCCCGTACTTCCAAATTCCTATACAACAACACCAACGGCGCTCAATCGTTGTGTTCTCCTATCCAAAAACCCGATAGGCGCTTAAATGTCGCTTCAAAATGAGCGGCAGGCAAGCCTGATTGAGGCCGAGAAACAAACCAACCGATTTGGCGATGTCCTCCTGGATTCCATCGCCGGGGGATCGTTTGATGCTGACATCGCGCGAACGCCCGATTTTTTTCTTGAGCATTTTGCATCCATCTCTCCACAGGGATTTTCTGGTTCCGGGCGCGTCCCAGATTTCCAGTCGCTTCAGCGTGTAACCGATATCGAAATAACGCCTGAATAGGCCGAGCGTGCTGTGATTGTGGGAGTGGTGGACGGCTGCTTGTGGCTCATAGACAATCTTCCAGCCGCGGTCGAGGATACGCTTGGCAATGCCCAAATCTTCAAATACCTTCAGTTCCTCGGGAAAGCGGGTTGCCTGCCAGACCGAGCGGCGAATGGCAGCATTGACGCTGGAAAAGAGATAAAAGCGGTATCCCAGTCCGTTGCGGTGCGCGGGATCCTTTACGATCCGGTGAGCGCCATAAACGGTGTCCATCGTTTCCTGGCGTTCGGCGAAAGAACCCGGCTTCGGAATCTGGCGTCCGTAGACGGCGCCGACCTTTTCATCGTTGAAGTTGGAAATCAAGTTGCTAAGCCAGTGGCTGGAAGCAGGAATGGCATCCTGCGAGAGAAAGATCAGAACATCCCCGCGCGCAAGGCCGGCTGCGAAGTTTCGAGTGCGCGCATGATGAAAGGCCTCTGCGGGGATTTGTTCGAGATGCAGAGGATGACGTTGTAACAGGTCGATGGTTCCGTCGGTCGATCCGGAATCGACGGCAATCACCTCAAGCGAACCCACGCCCTTTTGATCGTAGAGCTTAGGCAGCAGGCGCTCAACGTCACGCCCGCCATTCTTCGTAAGAAGCAACACCGACAAAGCAACCATGCCGACCTTGCGCAAAGCCGCTCGTTGTAAACCGGCTTACGTCAAACGTAATTTCAAATCTCTAGTGGGATGCAATTTGGCGTCGAAAGTTTTACAAAAACAATAAAGTTTTCATGTTCATCTGTTAGAACGAGAAAAAGCTGAGACCTTGTCTTCTTTGGGTTTACAAAGTCTTCTTTGGTTTACAAATTTATCCAGGTTAATGAAAGGTGTGTTGATGTAATGATTTGCGGGCAAGAGTGAACGATTAAGGTTAAGTTGCATCGGCCATCGGGACGAATTCTCGATCTCGACTTCGCTCGCTTTTCCTTCCCAATGCCCACTCCAGAACCTGCTCTGTCACGTTCGCGGTTTTTTCCCATGAGAAATGCGCGGCGCGGCGCAATCCCTTGTTCGTCAATTGCAGACGGAGATCGGTGTCCCACACAAGGCGACGAATTCCCGCTGCAATTTCCTCAACATCACCAGGGTTCACGAGCAGGGCTGCGTCGTCGACCACTTCGGGTAAAGAACAGACGTTGGAGGTAAGAACCGGGACACCGCAAGCCATCGCTTCTATGGGTGGCAAACCGAAACCTTCATAAAGCGAGGGAAATAAGAAGCCGGCCGCTCCTCTATAGGCCTCTGAGAGAGCGATATCTGACGATAGGTCGGCAAAGGCAACGTCACTTCTTAGCCCGAGCCGGTCGATTTCGATCAACAGATTCTTCTCAGGATGCCCGGACAGCAGCAAGCGTACCTCCCGGCGCACGCCGGAAATTGCGTAGGCCTGCAGGAGTCGAGGAAGATTCTTGTGCGGTTTTCTGCTTCCCACATAGAGCAGATACTCAAATCCGGGATCGCATTTTCTTCCCGCGGGAGTAAAGGGCAAACCGACTCCGTTGCCGACATTGACGATTCTTTCCTGCTGGATCTTCGCCCATGCGGAAATTTCACGACGAGAGTATTCCGATACGGTCAAGACACAGGCTGCGTTGTGACAAGCGGGTTTGATCACGTACTGGTAATAAGCGCGCTTCACCACACTCGAGTTGTCGCGTACACAAAGATGATTGAGGTCGTGCAAAGTAAAAATGAAGCGACCGGGCCAACCGACCGGCGAGTTATATCCGGGGCTGAAGAACAACTCTGGATTTGCGTTCTTTAGAGCCCTGCCGAGCAGAAACGGATCCAGCGGATGAAATGGAGGCCGTAGCGCTTGAAATGCATCCAGGCCGTAAAGCCTTTTCTGAAGTTCACCGGCGAAGCGACCGATTCCATGGTTGCCGATCCAGCGGGCATCGTACAAGATCTCGCTCATGTCAGACGCCCTCCAATCCGGGATGAGGCAAAACCGGTGGTCTGGGTAGGATGCGTTCGCGGTAGACCTTGTTGGCTCCGACGGACGACAGGAAGCGCAATCCCAGGGCAACCAGCAGCGTTTCCGGAAATGGCCAGCCAACCCCGATGGGGAAGAGCGCGATGTCAGCAAGGAAGGCAACCATGACGAAGTCAGCGGGATGCCGGGTCTGCGCCAGCCTGTCGACAAAAATTCGTGCGAGCCAGCCTTTGAGAGCGGCAAACACAGCCAGGTAGACGATAGCCAGCCAGCCGAAGTCGGCGTACTGAACGCCGATCCCGAAAGCTGGGACGCCCTGATCTCTGTCCATGGACCCTGGGAAGAACTCAGCGTCCAGATAGAAGGCGCCGTAGTCTTTAGGTTTGTCCGGCATGATCGCGCGCGGCACGAGCCCTATCACGTTCGATTCCCAGGTTAGGCGGCCGTACTCGAGAGGCAGATGGGAATCAATCACCAGCATGGCGTTGCGGATGTAGTCGGAGTATTGACTCACCGTTTCTACCGCCTCCATGGGTCCGCCGAGAACCATGGTTGCCGCAAACAGACCGATAAGCACGAGCGCGATTCCCAGGCCCGCCATTAACGCCGGCAGTAGCTTCAGCTTGCGATGGTTCGCATAAATTTGAAACAGCACTACCAGCAGAAGAAGGTTGAGCACCTGGCCTTTGCTGCCGTGAAGAAAGAGAACAAAGGCGGAGGCCGACACTACCAGGATCTTCTTGACTCGGGACTGGTTGCTGAAGAGAGCCAGAATCGTCGCCAAGAATGCGGCAGCGCTCGACAAATAGTAGCCAGTGCCAAATCCCGTGCGAGTTTCTTCGTAAATCCGCCGCGGATCGAAGATGTATTCGCGAAACTCCAGCAAGATGGGCACGAATAGCAGTGCGGCGAGACTTATAAACAAAATTGAAAGGAGGCCGAAATTGCCATAGCCGTAGGCAAAGGGCAGACGGATTGGCCGCGATCGCCGACGCGTAAACAGGAACGCGAAGACGACGTTCTCCACAGCCAGCGTAAGGTAAACGTAAACATATGCAAAAGTACTCGCCTCAATGCCGAACAACTGGTTGTACACCCAGGGAAGCAAATAGAAGGCGGGAACGTTAATCGCCAACGCGGGTGTCATGATGTTGACATAGCTGCCTTCGCGACGACTTACAAAGATGTACGCTCCAATGGCGATGGCCAAAGAGGCTAACTGCACTGCGCCGGCCATGCCGAGCGAAATCATGCCGCTTCGTTCCCCTCAACGCCATGCTGCCTGGGATTCTTTGCGACTACATAGCTCATGCTGTTGTGGTTGAAGTTATCCGGATGCGATTGCAGCAACAATCCTCCCGCGGCGGAAATCACTGTCTGCACGTCAGTACTGGACAGGCTTTTGGCACATATCGGATTCAGATGGAGTCGGTTGTACTGGAGTTCCGCCGGGATCCCATTCCCGGCCTCCTGACTTGAGCGTCATGCCCGCCCATACCGCTCTGGCTCTTTCCCACTCGCCATGAGCGATTCGCTTCAGAAGTCTCAAACTTCCCCCGACGAAGACTGGAACTGTGGGGACTCGCGCGTGCTTCCCGAAGAAGCGTCGCGCCGAGGCATTGAAGTAAGCATCCATGCGGGCGCTATTTGGGCCCACGGATGCCGATGCCTTGTGCCACACCTTCGAACCCTCGGCGACAGCGAGCTTCCACTTCGCCTGACGGAGCCGGAAACAGAAATCCGCGTCCTCCCAGTACATGAAGAACCCTTCATCGAGAAACCCAATGCTTTCCAATACCTCCCGTGATATAAGCATGCTCGCCCCGGTAATGAACTCGATCTTATGGCGCTGCACGGGTTTCAGAAAGTGCCCCGAACGTCCCAGCCAAAAATTTACCTGTCCTCCACCCCACGCCTGCAAATTGTCTCGCTCATGCATGCAATAAATCGCGGAGCCGACTGCGCCGATGCGCGACTCGCACCTCGCACTATCCACTAAGGCTTGCAAGGATCTCGGATCCGCTATCGTGTCATTGTTAAGTAGCCAGATGAATTCCGCGGAGTGCGCAAGGGCTTGCCGGATGCCTAGGTTGCAGCCGCCGGCAAATCCAAGATTCTTGCCTGCCTCGATCAACCTCAGGCAGGAATATTGGCTTCTGATTCGAGCGACGGAATCATCGGTCGAACCGTTGTCCACGACAACTATTTCGTAGTTATCGTAGTGCAGTTGACGAAGCGAGGAGAGGCAGGCGGCGCTGTCGCGCCAGCCGTTGAAATTCAGCACGACGACGAAGACTTTACTTTGCAATCAGCACCTCCTCTGCGGGGGCAGGCTGCCCTGCGGCGGCAAAATGTCGGATCCCGAGCCTGCCCGCCCTGCCGTCAGCCACGCCCCGATACATCATTTGAAGACAGGAGCGTTTGCGCTGGCCAAATAGCAGAACAGCAACAGCATGGCGAGCCAGCCTGTAAAACACAAAGGCTTTTGCTGCCAGCTCCGGGTAATAACGCCACATGGTAAATATCTCATTGCGGGTCATGTAGTACTCACGCCAGGGCGCATGATCGGTCCATGATTTCGCCCAGCCGAATATGTTCAACACGGTTGGAGTTCCGATCGCATGATCGAGGTTGCTGTCTCGTATCACAGCGATGCGGTATCCCTGGCGCCGGAGACGAAGACAATGTTCGTAATCCACAAAATCCATGAAGAAGTCCTGCCGCGGCAGCCCGACCTTCGCGACAGCCTCGCTTCGCATCAGGCTGCCGGAGGAAATCACCAGATCCACGAATACTGCAGGCTGATCTGGATTATTGCGGATGGACACAAAACGCCATCTGCTCCATTGCAGAGCTGGATAAGCTATTCCCGTCTCTGGATGTGCGCACGAAGGGGCGAGAATTGCCGTGATTTCGGCGTCAGCGTGAAGATGCGGCAAGCCGTTTAGCAAATGCTCGAGTGCGTCCGGAGCCGGCAAACTGTCCTGGTCGAAAATCCAGACCCAGTCGTGTTTTCTCCCCAGGGCGTAGGCAAGCCCGGCCGCGAGACCGCCTCCAATTCCACCGTTTTCCTGCTGGTGCAGAGTCGTTATTTCAGGAAACTCGCGTGCCAGCAAGCGTTGCGTACCATCCGTGGAAGCGTTATCCACAACCACGATTTCATCGAGCTTCCGAGTTTGCAAGGCGAGCGCCTGCAAGTGTTGACGGAGGACGCTGACTCCGTTATGAGCGACGGTTACACTCACTATGGAACAAGTCTTGCGCATCGTTGCACGGTCCACTACCGCACTCTCCAATCTGAGGGAAATGGGCTGCTAGTGAGGAATTCGGAATCGGAGCGCAGAAACAACGAGTTCTCTGTCTGGTAACCACACTTCGCTGCCAGCATAATGATGTGAAACGGTCTTAACGCCACGACGCGAACCAATTGAAATCCCGCGTGGTCAAGTAATGTGGCTGCCGTGTGCGTATCGAATACGTGATGGTGCATCGCTCTCGTAGAGGCGTTTGCAAGACAGCGCTTTTTGAACTGTTCGGCCGAGCCAGCGGCCGCATCTTTCTCCAGGTCGTGCAACGCCAGGATCTCCGGCAAATGCGTCAGGTCACTCTCTCCGACATTGTTCTCATAGTCCTGAATCATGTGATTCAGCGAGGTGACGGGGCGGTGCCAGTCGAAGGTGCCATCTTTGTGCGGCAGGATCAGCAAAAGAATCCCATCCTCGACCAATACGCGCTTCCACTCCTCGAGTGCGCGCAGGGGATTCGCCACATGCTCAAGACAATGGGAGGCCAATAGGGCTTCGTAGCTCGAGTCCGCAACCTGATGTAAGTCCGTCGCTTCGCAAAAGAGCTGCGCTCCGGGGCTTTTTTTCGGATGGTATTGAAAACTGCCACCTTGGACGGTACCTGTCCAGATTGTTTGAGCGGAAAACAAACAATTATCCACACTTGCCAGGACGGAATAGACAGGGATCACTCCGTGGTCGGAGAAGATTTCGCTGGGTCCGCCGATCTCAAAAGCTTTCCGTCCCGCCAGTCGAGCTGTGTATGCTTCAAGATCCGGGACGGGTTTGCGCCAGTATGCGCGGAGGATCCTGGCGCGGTTCCCCAGAACTCTCTTACCGATGCGCCGTATCGAGGCAGCGAAGCTGACTTCAGTCAGAAGACGATTCATGCCCGTATATCCGTGAAATCTGTGTGCCGGTTTCGATGCTGGAAATCCTTTGCTGGCGCACCCCGACGCGCAAGTGAACACCGCAGCCGCTAAGAACGATGCACATTGCAAAACAGACGACAACCTCGACGGTAAGGATGGCGGCTGCCGCGCCGGTGGCGCCCCAATAGTGAATCGCTACGACTAGTGGGACGAGACTACTTAAGCCGGCGGCAACATAAATTCGGCTGAGCTGCTTCTCGAGGCCAAAGGGGATCATTGTCTGGACGCCAAGAACGCTGCTGATAGCGATCACAAAGGGCAGCATTGCTGCCCATCGCACAGGCACGACGCTGCCTTCCGCCCCGTTCCCGAAAAGAAAGAGGGTTATTGGCCGAGCGAAAAGCAGCAAAAACACCGAGGGCACCAGCGACAGAACACCGATCCATGCCAGACTCTTCGCAATGAAGTCCAATGCCAGCTCGCGGGACTTGGCGGCCAGGGCGCTGACGTGCGGATATACTGCTTGGGTGATTGGCGCCAGCAATCCCTGAATGCCTCTGACAGTTTTTTCGGCAACGCTGAAGTAACCTGCCTGAAGGTTGCCTGCGACGAGACCAACCAGAAATACGCCAGTGTTCGCATACAGGCTGGCGCCACCCGCCGAGACAAACAAGTGCCAGCCATCAAACAAGGTTTGCCAACACGCCGCCCTGGTGGGGAGATGCAAAGCGATCTTGAAGTGAGCCAGGGCGATGCAAAATCCCACAACTCCGGCAAGCAGCATCCCTCCGGCCAGAATTCCCGCCGCGAGCAGATAGTCAGAACTCTGATGGACAAAAATGACGAGAAGCACCGCCGATAAGACTTTCGCCCCGCCAGTTACGACAGAAATGAATCGCATCTGCTCCATTCCCTGAAAAAGCCATACTGGGAACAGGACGCTTCCGAGGACGATGAAGTAGCTGATTACGTAGACTTCGGGGTGTGCATGGATGCGCGGAACCGCAAACAGCAAGATCGTCAAGATGGCTGCTCCCACTGTGAACAAAACGCATTTGATGAACATGACTGACCAGAAAAGCACCGACACTGATTCCCGACTTGCTCGGTCTTGCGCGATGCGCTTCGTGGCAGACAGGTTGAATCCGTAATCAGTAATCAGAACGAAATATTGTGCAAAGGCTTGGGCAAAGGCGACCAGGCCATAGCGCTCCACGCCAAGAACCCTGATCAGATACGGCAACACGGCGAGGGGTACGAGATAGTTCAGCCCCTGCAGAGCATAAAGCCAAAACATATTGCCCAACCACTTCGACCGACTTAGACTCGAGTGCGGCAATTTGAATCTGTCCTTTTCTTTGACTAAATCATCCGACGTTTCTTTCGCGGTTCTCATTCTTCCCGATAGTGGTCTTTTTCTTGTCCTTGTCGCTGCGTGGGGTCATCATGTTTCGCGCGTATCACAGGAGGAGTCCCGTTTCTTACGAAACGTAATGCTCGTGAGACCCACCGTGTTCTCTCCACGGTCTGCATCACGTCCAGAGCCAACGCCTTTCTCGGATCGCTGGCATCAACCTTGCGCCAGCGATCGTGCATGAGTACCCAGCTACCGGCAGCCAGGATCGTCAACACGGTGCCGCTGAAAATCAAGAGCATCCGTGGCGGGAAAGATTTTTGTTCCGGAACGTCTGCGGGGTCCAGGACTTTGACGCTTGGAACCTCGCGAGCCTCCTCGACTTTTGCGATTTCGTACTGCTTGGTCAGGGTCTCAAATACTACTTCCTGAACTTTGGCGCGGCGGTAAAGATCGGCCCAGGGCACGCCCAGAATCGGCAATTGCCGAATCGTAGGATATAACTGATCGCTTTGGGTTTCGCCCTGGGAGGTTGCATCATCGGTGGCTGTGCTGGCGTTGCCGTTCAGCTTTTGTAACTGGCGGCGATATTCCCCGATCCGGGCCTGCAGCGTGCGCACTCGCACATTTTCATTGGTGTAGATCTGGCGCAGGCCCTCCAACTGAGTTTGCGCAGAGATCAGTTGTCCTTCCAATTCCGCCTCTGCGCCGATCATGGCCCTGCCTTGCTCCTTTACGTCGAGCGCCGTGTTCTTGCTGGCAAACTGGCCGAAGTCTTTTTCGGCAGATTCCAGGTCTTGCTGGACCTGCTGCAGGCGGTTTTCCAGGAAGACGCGTTCTTTATGGGCTGAGGATGTATTGAGCGTGACGACAATCTGGTTGAGTTGATCTACATATTCCCTGGCCATTGCCGCCGCACGCTGAGGATCCCTGTCGTTGACTTTGATCGTAACGATTCCGCTTTTGCGATCGCCGCTAATATCGGTTCGGCTCGCCAGATCCTTGCGTACATCTTCAATGCGTCGATCGCGATAGACTTTGCGCAGGTCAAACTTGTTAATCAGATCATCTTCTACCGTCCGGCTATGCAGGACTCCGATGAAAAGATCGCTGGATGTTCGCAACCCAAGCAATTCGGTGCCGAGAGACGCCAACTCGCCGCCGCTGCCTCCTTTGGTCAATGCGCCGAGCGTTGCTGCCAGCCCTTCGCCGACCTGATCGGGCGGCATCAGTTGTGTGGTTGAGGTATAGCGCACGGGAATGAGAAAAACTAGAAGAGTCGAAGCAGCGAGACCGAGGGCGGCCCAGCGAAAAAGAAATCTCCGCTCTCGCCACAGCAAGGCGAGCCTGGCGACGTTTCTCCCAGAAGCATGAGTCTCCACTTCCGCGCCGATGATCAACTCAGGCTGGAGTTCAGCATCGCGATAGAGCGACGCGCGTTTTGTAGCGTCTCTTGCCATTGCGGAGTCACTAATCCGAATCTTTGCGCGACCAGCCCTTCGGCCAAAACGTCAACTGCACCGACGAAGTAATATTCGACTGCCTGGTTGCCGCGATCACCGGATACGTCCACGCTTCATACTGCACTGCGGTCGAAAAGCTGAATGCCGATCGTTCCCAGATATCGGCCCGGACGCCGACATCGGCCAACGTGCCGCCATTCGGGACAAACTCATGGCTGACTTTAAGATGCCGAACCTCAAATTGCAGTTTGCTGCGCGGGCTGAACCAATACGTAGTCCATGCCTGTACGCCCTGACCCTCACGTCCAACCCAATTACCCAGCAGTTGGCCTGCGTTCGTAAACCCGCTGATCCAGGTGGGGTCGTAGTAAAAGAATCCTGAGCCGACAATTCCGCCGACCGGTGGATCGGTATATACGCCTTCCGCGCGAAAATCCATTTTGTGGAGTTTCGGTAATTGCGGAATATAAATTCCTCCCAGCCACGCCGCAACATCAGGCCCAGCGAGCGGACTGAACGTGTCATGCTGGGTGAAGCCGTCGGCATAGAAAGTCAATCCGCTATGAAGACGATAACTGAAATCCAAACCGGACCGCCGCGATCCCGGCTTATTCGGAGCGCCCGGGTTAGTTTGAGTGAGCGAAAATACGCTTCTGAGAAACGTATGCCAGTCCAACGGATAACCGGGTCCGCCATAGTCGGTGGTTCGAGACAATCCAATTTCAAAGTTTGGCGTTGGCTTGATACTGAATCTTTCTCCGTGGACGATCGGTTGCGGTTTTAAGGATTGCCCGTATTGTCCGACGAGTCCCGCAGGAGTGAACATCAGGTCGTATCCCGAATATTGTCCCATGAAAAATTCCGCACGCACCGGTCCGAGTACTCCGAGAAAACCCGGCAGCCGGAGTGGAGTGACTCGATTCAGGCGAAACATTCTCAGCGGTTCGGCGTTATCGCTGATCATCATGGCTCCGCCTTCATCGGGTCCCCACCAAAGGCTCTGATTGCCGTAGGAAAGCTGCCAATCGGAAATGTTCATGGCGACGTAGGCATCGAGAAAACGGCCGCGATCAACTGCCGCTGTCGGCGTGTCGGGAGGCACCGGAAACGGCGGAGGAACGATGTCGTGGCTGAAATCCTCAGTCGATATGGCTTGGCGAGCCGACAATGGCAGCGCAGGCGCTGACGGAGAATGTTGAAATTCGCTGCGAACATACACCGCAAATGGGCCGTCAGTGGCCCATCCTGAGACTCCCGATACGTTGTTGAATCCCTGCTCTTCGGACCGGCCAAAGTCGTTCACAATGGTTTGCCCGAAGTGATATCCGTCGGTGAGGGGCTTGCCAACGATTTCTGTTCCTCGCGTATAAGTGGATTCAAGCCGAACTTCGGCGTTGTCTCCTCCGCTTAACAGGCTCACTTCGTGACCGAATTCGTTTTGTAATTCCTGATAAATCCGACTTGCCTCGCCATTGTCCACCTCGTCGCCGCCAATTCGATCGGCCGCTTCTTCGACTTGCCGGGCGCACTCTATGCGCGTCCAGGGACGCATGGCAGCGATATCGCTGTCGATGTAGCCCAACGCGGTCAGGCGCGCCAGCGCCGGATAAATCCAGCTATCCAGCGGAACGTAGGGTGAACCCATGAACTTCGATTGCCAGTGCGACGGCCGGTCGGGCCGGATTGCAGGAATCTCCCAGACGCTGCCCCGAAGATCAGAATTGTGGTGCTGGTTGTAAACATAATTGCTGACTAAATAGCCGATCGCGGATCCAATGAGAGCATCGGATGGGAAATGTTGTTTTGCCCCGACGCGTGAAAGGCTCACCGCGGTGGCTGCGCCGTAGGCGAGAAATTTCGTGAACGGGCTGGGATATTCATGCGCAACGACTCCAGCGATCGACCAGGCGACCGCGGAATGATCGGAGGGAAATGACGAACCGCCCTTCCAGAATTGGCCGTTGCCGTTCTCTTGATATGGCCGTTGGCGTCCGGTTGCGAAGGAGAGCGCCTCTACAATCGCAAGGCTGTCGATCGCCGCTTCGCCACTTAGAAAGCCGGTTTCACGCTGATGTTCGTTATTCGTCATGAGACCCAGCAAATAAATTCCGCCGGCCCCTCCAGCCATGGAATAGACGCCGTAGTCGGAAAGATGCTTGTAGCGTAAAAGCGTATTTGGATTGCTCGACAAATGGCGGCTGAAATTGCTATCCGTAGCGAACATAGCGGCACTCAGACCGCCCAAGGGAACGAGCCAGGTTGCATCGGCTAAGCGCGCCTTTGCGGGACTCGTCCACAGACCGAACTGGTCGTGGAGGAATGCGCGGGGAAGACCAACAGCTTTATTCTGCGTCTGGTTGGGTTGAGGGGCGTCGGGAACTTCGACATCCGAACCTTTATTTTGGTGGTTCGCGGCTGGCGCGGAATTGTGTTCCTCCTGAGGCGGAGGCGGAGGCGTAACCGACTGTCCGAGCGCACTCGCTGTGATCGCCAGAAAACACATCGTCTTGATCCAACCAATTAGCCCACCGATTGGCCCAGCCAGCTCACGCGAGTCCATTCACGAACCTGTCCTAGAAATAGGCCGCAGCGAGGAATGCGCTGGTGGCAATGGAACTCAGGACCTGTGCATTGGTCATTAATGTCTTCCAGACTGGCGGACCACCAAGCGGTCTTTCGGGAACCACAACCTCATCGCCCGGTCGCAGAGCCACGTCCAATCCGCCGCCGGAGAAGAGCGAACTATGATTGCCGATAACCGTGCCATCGGCCCGAATTACGAACGTCGCTTTTTTGTTGGCCATGTTGGTCGTCCCGCCAGCTTGCATCAGATACCAGCGGGCGCTCTTGCCAGGGCGATAAGCAACGGCGGTTGGCCCGTAGACCTGGCCCTGCACGAGCACGTAGCTTGGCCGCTTGGGCACAACGAGCGTGTCGCCTGCCCTCAGGGTTACGTCACGGGAAGTGTTCCGCCAGCTTCGTATGTCGGTCGAAATCTGAATGGTCACCCTGCCGGTGGGCGGGCTGTTTATCAGGCTCGACAACGTCGTCTGCCATTGCGTGAACGCCGATTCCGCTGACAATCTTTGATCGGGGTCAGTCGCACTGGTTGCGGTCAATTTCAGATTGGCTTGCTGCTCGCGAACTCTCTGAATGAGTTCGCCATACGATCGCTGCTCGAGTTTCTGCACTTCGGTTCGCATGAGCAGGGCGCCATAGGGATAAGCTCCCGGCCCAAATCCACCGGCACGAAGTAGAACGGAACTGAGTCGTTCGCCGGGATGGATTCCATAGCTTCCGGGATGAACAATCTCCCCACGCAAAGTGATCGATGCGCCCAGGTCGTCCCAACCGGGAACCTGACGAATGGAAAGAACATCGCCGTTATTCAGACGGGCGTCGTTGGTGGAGTCGGGGTTGAGCGCATCCGCGAGCGTGATCTGACTTTGCTGGCCTTCCACCTGCTTGTCGTTGATCAACACGTAGTGGGTCAGATCGGCGGTGCTGGTGTCAGCGCTCTGCTTCAAACCTCCAGAGGCGCGAATCAAATCGGAGACTCGCATGTCGGCCGTCAGCGGATATCGGCCGGGCCGATCCACTTCACCCTTGACGTAGACGGTGGCGGGATCGGTGGCCGCCGTATTGCGGTGCACGAGCACGCGATCGCGGGATTTCAGCACGACGTTATCCTGCGGATTGCCCTGGAGCGCGCTATCGAGCTTGACGTCCAGAATCTTCAGCGTACTGTCGGGCATGTAGCGGAACACCTGAGCATCGAGCGACTCGGCATCCGGCGTGAGTCCGCCGGCTAAATGAATGGCATCGCTCAGATGAATGTCGCCCGAGGTTCGGTAAGTGCCGGGGGCGCGGACATCGCCCAGCACCGAAACGACCGGCGGATTTTCGAAATCGTAACGTCCGAAAACCTGAACGGTGTCGAGCGGCTGCAACAGGGGCGCCTTGCTCGTGTCGGCGAGCGCCTTTGCCAGATCGAAGCTCTCAACCGTGGGACGAAAATCCGGCGAGCTCAAGCGGACAATCTCGCCGTAATTCGCGGCGGGTTCAGGCAGCAGATCTTTATAGCTTGCGATCAGATCGGTCACGCGCATGCCGTCATGAAACGAATACTTGCCCGGACGAATTACGTGGCCTTCCAAATACACGGCATCCGCCGCGTAAGGAGCTATGGGATAGATTCTGATCTTGTCTCCATCCTGAATTTGAAATGCTGAGAGCTGCGCGGTAGCTTCGCCCGAACTATCTTCTGCGGGGACGTCGAGGCTGAGCATTGTTTGCTTGTCGTGCACCAGCACGCGCTGCACTTCGATGTGGCGCAGGGTCGCGGTGGGCAACAATCCGCCCGAGAGTGCGATCACGTCGGCCAGCGATTTTTCATCTCTCTGCTCGTAAATCGCGGGGCGCCGCACCATGCCTTCAATGGTGATCTCAGGACCCAGCGGGGGGACCATGACTGTGTCGCCGTTTTCGAGCCTTTCGATGTCTCCCTTCACTCCGTGCAGGAGCAAATCGTAGACATCGACCTCCTGCACGAGTTGATTGCCGCGATAGTGGCGGACAATGCGCAATGAGCCGCGAGTCGTGGGTCCACCGGCTGCGAACAATGCATTGAGCGGCGTCGAAAGCGAGCCGACGTCGTAAGCGCCGGGTTTTGAAACGTCGCCGACAACGTACACGCGAATGGTGCGCAACCGCGCCAGGGAAACGTCGGCGGAAAGATCGCGGAACTGCGTGCGCAAAGTCTTCTGCACCGACTGCTGCACGTCGGCCAAGGACTTGCCCGCGACCATCACCGGCCCTACCTCTGGCAGGCTGATGCGGCCCTCGCGGTCAACGACCTGGTAAAACCGCCGCGAAACCCCTCCCCACAAATCGACTTCGACGGCGTCCCCCGAACCCAACACGTAGTCGGGACCGACCGGAAGGTCCATCGGGATTTGCTGCAGATCGCGCGTGCCGTTTTCAAATACCTGCATTCCGAAACGTTCGAGCGCAGGCGGGCGCGACACTGCTTGCAGGTACATGTCATAAAGTGAAGGGATGTCATTGTACGGATTAGGGCGGCGGACGAGGCGCTGGCTGAGAGTGGATTGCTCTCTCTTGAGCAGAGAGTTTTCTGTCGCGGCGGAATTATTATTCGGCAGGTCGTATCGCGCAGGTGCAGTCGCGGTCTCCGACGGCGCGGTGGAATAGAGACTTGGAGAAGAAGTTCCGTTGCCGGGTGATCTACCTACTTCATTGCCGGCGAAATCGGAGCTCAGCGAAATATCTTCGAATTGATCTCTTCCCGCCGACGAGTTTTGTGTTGCGAACTGGTTCTGCCCATTGAGTTGGGGCAGACCGCTCGATTCCCCATTATCTCCCTCGATACCGGAAGTGCTGCCAGTTCCACCTTGCATTCCAATCGAGGATGAGCTTTGTCCGCTGGTTCGCAGTAATTCCGTGACATCGTTGGTTGGCGGCGCCTGTTGTGGAGGAAGATACGGAGTCCCGGTAGGATTCTGCGGGGCCTGCAGTCCCGGCATTTCCGTCGGCGTTTGCACGCCGGGCTGTTGCGGCGACTGAGGAAGCGATGGGGTATTGAGCGCACAATTCTCGTCGAGGGGGTCGCAGTTGCGAGCCGGCTGCGCAGCTTGCGCTTGTCCAGTCCTGGGCGGTTGCTGTCCTGTCTGTTGCGCCAGGAATCTCACTCGTTCCTGCAGCAGCAGTTGATGTTCTCTGCCGGCGTCAGAATCGGGGTTGACGGTCGGCTGGAGATATCCGTACTTCTGCAGAAGAAGCGTAGCCTCTGCGCGAAAACTGATGTCCGTTTCCAGACGCTCGAAGATCGCCTCCTCAGCCAGGTCGGAATCTGAAATCAGCTGGCCGTGATCGGTCGCGTCTTTTGCGATCCAGCGCTTCAATTCCACCATGAGGCCGGGATCCCGGTGGAGGATGGCAACGATCTGGCCGACCGAGGCGGCGACATGGGCCATGTTCTGGCGCGCCAGCTCGGAGGTCGACACTCGCGGCCGTTGAGTAGTTTGTCCGAACACACTCAGGCACGTGGCCACAAGGCCAAGCCCGAGCAGAAATAGCATGTGCCTGCGAGAGCGGAGCATAGCGAAGCCCATGAAACCTGCTGCTTGACTCGTCTGAATTCTGCGCCCTCCGGGGCGACTTAGATGCTGAACCTCTTGGACCTGGGACGCCCTGGAACCTAGAACTCTATAAAAACCGTGCGGTTAATAGAGTTAATAGGGAGTATTAGATCGCGAATTCGCGTCTGAAGGTTGTTCGCGATTTTGGATTTTGCGCGCCCCGTTCTTGGGCTGCAGTAAGGTTGAATTAGTGGCCTGACCGGAGAGGACGAAGCCAATACGAAGGCGTGTTACCCTGTGGAAATCTGGCGGTTCGCTATGCACTTACAGGCGGATAGCATAGAGAAGCATGTTATTTAATATAAAAGACTTATTGGTGCACTCACGGAGATTCGATCCGGCGAAGGCTCTGCGATCACCAGCCGATGGATTATGATGACTAAAAGAGAAACTTCAGCGCGATCTGAATTACCCTCGGGCTTACGTCCGACTGGATTTGCCCGAACGTCGGCGATTCGATGTCGCTGACCGGCAGGCGAAGGTTAGTGTGGTTGAGCAAATTGAACAGTTCTCCTCGGAATTGAAGCTCTTTTGATTCTGTCAGCCGAATGTTCTTGAAGGCTGAGGCGTCCCAGTTCACATATCCCGGGCCCTGGACGACGTTGCGGCCTTCGTCCCCGAAGACCTCGAAGCGGCCGAGAGGATCAGGTTGGAGTTGCTGGAAGGCGTTTTTGTTAAACCATTCTTGAGGGGTTCGCGGACCGGAGTTTGGATTGCCGACCAGATTGGGGCGGTTCGCAGAAAAGCCGGTGATTTCCGGCGCTTGCCCTTGCAGCGAAACGTCGTTCGAGTCGAATACTGTGAAAGGCCCGCCACTCATAGCGGTGAAAATTCCGTTCAGCTGCCAGTTGCCGAGGACGCGCCCATACCAAGTGCTAGAGTGCTGCAGGAAGGGAAGGCTCCACTGATAACTCAGCACGAAACGATGGTGGGAATCGAACATCGACCGGCCGCGCTCCGCGGCGAGATCAAACGGATTTTGCGCCAGGTCATTTTCTCCGGCCACAGGTTGCGAGGCAGAACCGGTAATGTTGAAGGAAGAAACGTCATCGATGGAATGCGACCAGGTGTAGGAGGCAAGGAACGAAAGCCCGTGGTTGAAGCGTTTGCGCAGGCTGGCTTCCAGGGCGTTATAGCTGGAGTTCGCGACGCTGGCCATTTCCCCAACCGAGCCGTAAGTGCAATTACCCGTAGGATTCGCCAACGTACATCCCGAATAGAGACGACGGTAGTTCACATTGTTTTCGGTAGAAATCGGACACGGAGTCGCAACCGTACAGCCAGCGCTTGGGTCATTGGTGACCGCGCCAGGGACAAAGACTGGTGGATCCCCTTCGATGAATCGCGGAAGCCTCACACCCGTGGTTCCGACGTAGCCGATTTGAGCGAGCCAGTCTGCGCCAAAAGAATGTTGGATGTTCAGATTCCAATCCTGCGCATAGGGCAGATGCAAATTGCGGGCAACTACAAGCAGCGTCATTGGCTCCGGGAAAGCCAGCGCAAAAGGATTGGGGGTGGTGTAGGGGTCGGCAAATGTGTTCAAGAAGGGAGGCTGCAACTGTAGGGTCTTCAGATAGGGAGGAGAGCTAACCGGATCCTGCAGCGGCCCTCCCTCGCCGGTGTAAAACGGCTCGTAGAAAATTCCGTAGGCCACGCTGACCACCGTTTTGGAATCGCCACGGGGGTCCCAGGCAACGCCGAAGCGAGGAGCGAACGCGGTTTTTTCGGTTGCAATCAGGCCTGCAGGCACACCTTGATCGCCGGGATAAAGAAGTCCCACGGGAGCGTTGGGAATCACGGTGGACTGCGCTCCGGGAACGAACAGGTTTACCTCGTTGTGCCTTTCGGTGGAGGGGAAGGGCAACTCGTACCGAAGTCCCAGATTCAGAGTCACATGAGAATTGACCTTGTAGGTATCTTGGGCGTAAGCGTCCACGGCCCGGTCGCGGATTTCGCGAGCGAAGTTGCCTCCGCCCTGCAGAAACACCACCGGAAAGCCCGCAAGATAATTGGCAAAACCATCGTTGAAGAGGAATCCGGCTTGGTACGGGATCCCCGCGAACACGAAGAAGCCGTTGCTGGCGATGCCTTGCAAGGCGTTGATCTGGTCGCGCCGATAGCCTCCGCCAAATTTGAGCTCGTGGCGGCCGTGGATCCAGCTCAGAGAGCCGGAGAGATCAAACGTGTTCTGAAACGTATTGCGCGGTCCCGTGATGGGGTCGCCCACCGAGGCGTATCCGCCGACCTGAATGAACGGAGGTCCGGCGGCCAAAGGCAAGGTCGGAGCGTATTGAAAACCCAGGTCTGCCGGCGATTCGTGGTTCAAGTGCTCGTCGAGCAGGAACGTGTTGCGGAGATACGAAAAACGCGCGACGCCGATGGTAGTCGGTGAGAAGATGTGCGTCTCCTGCGCGACAAAATTCTGCGCCCTGTCGTACTCCCCGACCGGAAAACCGGGGACGTTCGCTCCCACCGGCGAAAGAGGGTCCGTTGTCGGTCCGGTGCTGAACATGTAGCGGAAATTGAGAGTGTCGGCGGGGGAAAGATAATGATCCAGACGCACGCCGAATTGGTCGTTATTCTCGATTAGCATCTGCGTGGCGATGAAAACATTTTGCCCAACATTGGGCAACGGGAAAAGCGGCAAGACGCTCGTCGCGGTCGGGTCGATGGGCATGACAATCGTCATGTTGTTGAATGGCACATACTGACCAAACAAAAAGAGCTGGCCGTTGGGATCTGGGTTGCCCTGGGCGTTGACGCACTGGCTGGCGTACTGGCCGCTGGTGGCAAAACTGTCCCCGCTAATGTTGTTGCAGAGCTCGCCGAAGTCGCCCGTCCGTTCCGCCGACGAGGGCACTGTTGCAGGAACGGTCTCACCCTGCCGGTTGCGGAAGCCTTCGTAATATCCGAAGAAGAAAGTCTTGTCCTTCACGATCGGTCCGCCGAAAGTCGCGCCGAATTGATTTTGTTTCAAAGGCTGAACGCCGTGAGTGAAGTAATCGGACGAATCCATCGCATCGTTGCGCAGAAATTCCCAGGCGGCGCCGTGGAATGCGTTGGACCCTGACCGCGTGACGATGTTGGTTGTCGAGCCGGTATTACGTCCGAACTCGGCATTCGCGTTGTGGCTGAGAATTTTGAACTCGGCAATCGCATCGATCGGCGGCTTGAGAACAAATCCACCATCGACAGAGCTCCCGTTGTCGGCGCCGTCGATCATAAAGTTGTTCGACTCCGGCCTCTGGCCGTCGACGGCGTAGGCCTGGTTCTCTCGCGCCGGACCGCCAGCTTCGAGCAGTCCAGGAGTCAACGGCACGACTCCAGGCTGAAGGAGTCCTAACTGGGAAAAGTTGCGCCCATCGAGGGGCAGGTCGAGAATCTCGTGCTCCATCACGGTTTCGCCGAGACTACTGACCGTGTTCTGCACCAACGCGGCGTCAGCACTCACTTCCACCTGCTGTGTCTCTGCACCGAGCCTGAGGTGAATGCCGATCGTCGCAGTTTCGTTTACATCCAGCGAGATTCCTTGCTGCAAATACTTCTGGAAACCCTTGGCCTGAACCTCCAGCTGGTAATGTCCGATGGGGAGCTCAACCAACACGTACTCTCCCTGGCGATCCGTGATTACCTCACGGGTCAAGCCGGTTTCAATCTGCTTTGCGGTGACGGTAGCGGCTTGAACGATCGCTCCGCTGGGATCCAAAACAGTTCCGCGGATATTGCCTGTAATTTGTTGTGCTTCAACCTTGAAACTTACGAGGTTCAGTCCGGCAACGACCGCAACCAGGACAAAGGTCAGGTTTTTCAAATTACTCATGCATCTCCCCATTTGCCATTTTGTCTTTATTGTTTTTGCGAAGTGCGATTGATGTTGGAACAAAGACATCCCCGCAGGCGAACACAGAGTACGCAGAAGATCTCCCCCACAGAGTGCGGCGATTATAGAAATGTTCAGCGGTAGGTCAATAACGCGAAAGGATTATGCATCTTGCAGAGGCGTCGGAGGACATTCAGAAGCTTGGAGGGGCAAGCTGGAGGGAAGAGCAGATCGCGGAAGCAGTCTACATTACTGTCATGCTTGCATTTTTCAACCGAGTCGATTGATGCTTTGGGGGTCCATCACAGGACTATCTTGAGAAAGAGAAAATGACGCCGCAAGCGCGGATCGCACCCCGAAAAGCATATGCCGAGCCCGGCTATACGTTTTCCGTTTCATTTCGCCCGCAGCAAGGTTGTGATCTCTCCCTCAAAGACGGACATGTCGGTCGCGCCCATGTGTTTGGAGTAGATGCGGCCGTTGCGGTCGATCATGAACGCGATCGGCAAGCCTAGAACTCCTCCGTAAAGCTCGCCGGTCGCGGCGTTACCCATCACGACCGGATAGTTGATCTTGAAACGCGGATAGAAGTCGCGGACCGGTTCCGGACCATCGTCCATGGAAATGCCAACAATCTCTAGGCCCTGATCTCGATACTTGTTCTGCAATTGAACAAACTGCGGGATTTCGTCGCGGCAGGCGTCACACCAGGTTGCCCAGAAGTCCAGGAGAACCAATTTGCCGCGGTAGTCTGAAAGATGGAGTTGCTGTCCGCTCAACTGAGGAAGGGAGAAGTCGGGAGCGAGAGTACGCTGGGTGAGGTGGGCTGCAGTGCGAGGCCGCTTGTAATCACGGGCGACGAAGTAAAGTCCGGCGGCGACGGCGATTGCCGCGATGCCGATCAGAACTCTTCTTCTGAGTGGACGCAGAGGCTACTCTCCCTTGGCGACTGGATAACCTTTACTCACCCAATCTGCACCGAAATTCTCCGCGATAAACAGCACCTTCACGTTGGTGAAGCCCATCGCGTGCAGGGCGTCGTCGGCGGGTTTGACGTTCGGACAATGGCTCCAGGGACAACAGCCGCAATAAATGATGATGAATGTTTTTCGAGGAAGAGGTTGAACGCGAGTGCGCAGTTGCTGAAGGCCGGTCTCGCTGGAAGCGGGGCCGATGTACTCGGAGCCGGGAATGTGTGCCTGCTGGTAGAGAACGTGGGAGCCGACCTGGATCACGAGCGGCTTTTCTCCTTTAGGTGTCTGAAGGATCTTGACCAGGTCTTCCGGGTTGATCAGCTCAGAACTGGATAAGGATGTTGCCTGATAAGCGGGAAGCGCGATCACGGTTGCGGCGCTCCAGTGGGTTTGCGAGATCGCCAAAGACCCAACCATGGCTATCACAACGATGATGAGTTTGACCGATAGACGCTGCAATTGAACTCCTCGCGGGCATTATCAGCGGTTCATGCCTGAGCTGCAAGCGACGCGCCAGCGACCCACAAGACAAAGAAGGCCGACTCACCTAGCCGGGCGGCGCGCCGTGAGTGTAGTATTGCCGTCTGTCATGGGGAACCTGCGTGGATAGAGAAGCCGACGCTGTATCGAAACGGATGTGCCGACTCCTCGGCAAATTTGGGCTTGCGATTGTTATCGTGGCAGTGATTGCGGCTCGACCTTGTGCCGCCCAGCGATTGACGAACGACAAGCTTACGTTGGCTGCCAACGCTCAGGATGGGTCGTATCAGCTGGCGGTGCAGGGCGGCCAGGCTGTGTTCACCAGTCGCGTGTCCGCCGAGATCGACCACCAGTGGCTGAGATCGAGCGACTATCCACATCATCAGGCTTCTGAATCTGCGTTCACTGATGAACTGGGTCCGGGGCGGAAAGTGACAGTCACTTGCACGGGAATCGCGGGCAAGGCCGAACTGGTTTATGTCGTCGAGCTTTACGACCACCGGCCTTACGCGACTGTTCAAGTCACGGTGCACAATACCAGCGGCAAAGAAGTGACGGTGCAGGCCATTCGAGGCGTCGAAGCGATTGGAGAGCCCGTGCTCGATTTGGGTGGGCACGCAGTCGCCGATCGAATCTTGTCGGATAGTTTCAGCGAAGATTGGCCTGATCTAAAACTTTACGACTTGGGGAAAAGTGAAGGCGGGATGCATCGCGGGGTGGGGAGTCAACTCATCTACAACCGGGAGAGCAAGCAGAGTTTGTTCTTCGGAGCGCTGACTTCGGACCGGCTTCTGACCTTGCTGCATCTGCAAGCTGCGGGCACGGGGGCGGAAACGAAAGTTGCATCTTTTGATGTCGAGTTCGCGGGTACCACGGAAATCCAGAAGGATTTCGATTTGAAAGATGCGCCGGCGGAGGATCAGATTGAACTGAGTCTGCCGCTTGCGCCGGGAGCTGAGATGGCTTCGGAGCGGCTGATGATCGAGGCCGGGGCGGACTACCATAGTCAGCTGTTAGCTTATGGCGATGCGATTCGGCTGCTGCATCATGCGCGCGTCTCCACGGAGACTCCAATCGGGTGGTGGAGTTGGACGGCTTTTTATGCTGCCATTAATGAAGGCGAAACGCTGGCCAATGCAGACTGGCAGGCAGAACATCTGAAGTCGCTCGGGTACAAATATTTTCAGATTGATGAAGGCTATCAGTACGCTCGCGGCGAGTATTCGACCGCTAATGCCACGCAGTTTCCCGACGGCCTGGGTTTCGTCGGACACCGCATTGTCGGAGATGGTTTGACGCTCGGGATATGGACGGGGCCTTTTGAAGTTACGAAGCGGGCGTGGGTCTACGAGCACCACAAGGATTGGCTGGTCCACAACGCGAAGGGCGAACCGATTCCGATTGGAGACGTGTGGCGGCAGAAGACGGACATACTGTACGCGCTGGATACGACTCACCCTGGAGCGCAGGAATATCTGCGGCAGACTTACCGGACGCTGACCCGCGAATGGGGAGTGCGCTTCATCAAACTGGATTTTATGGACACCTCGGCGATCGAGGGCTACCACTACCGGGCCAACACGACCGCGCTGGAAGCGCAGCGCATTGGGCTGCAGATTATTCGCGACACGGTGGGCGAGGACGTGGTGCTCGACAAAGATGGAAGTCCGATGCTCAACCCGGTGGGACTGGTGGATACGGGGCGCATCTCGGTAGATACGGGGCACAGTTTTCAGAGGACGAGGAATTCTGCACCGGGAATTGCCGCGCGATTTTACATGCAGCACAATTTTTTTGTGGATGATCCCGACGCCTTCAACGTCACCGATAGTTATCTGCTCGAAGATCGGCGGGCGCAGGCGCCAGTTTCGCTGTCCGGAGCGCAGGCGTCGATTGCGCTCTCGGCGGTGTCGGGTGGCATGTACGAGATTGGGGATGATCTGCTTACGCTGGGGTCGGAGAAGGATCGGCTGGCGTTGGTTGAAAATCCGGACTTGCTGAATATTTCTAAGGTTGGGCGAGCGTCGAAGCCGATCGATCTGATGACCTATGAGCCGGAGGATGAACAGCCCAGCATCTTTTTTCTGCAGGAGAGTCCCCGGCAGGCTATTTTGACGGTTTTCAATTGGACGAAGAATTCACGGTCGCACGCGTTGAAACTCGTTGACCTCGGGCTGCCCGCTGGGCACGCGTTTACTGCGGTGGACGTGCTCGACCCAAGCGCACAGGTCGCGCTCGCCGGCGATACGGTGCGGATCGAGAATCAACCCGCGGAGTCCGTCAGAGTTATAAAGTTCATCGATGGCAATGTCTCCGCGAGCGCGCCGACGGTGAAGGCGCAGGTGCCCTCGGTGGCCAACGCTGGCGCTACGATTCATCTCTCGGCGCAGGCTGAGCCTGGCGGAGTGCCGGCGATTGGGTACCACTGGGATTTTGGCGACGGCAACAGCGCGGACGGTCCTAAGGTGTCTTATGCCTACACGCGGGCGACGCATTTCGACATCCGCCTTACCGTGGATGGGGTGGATGGCGTACCTGCTGTTCAGACTTTTCCTGTCGAGGTGACGGGCAGTCTGCATGCATTGCCAAAGCTCAATGATAATCGGCGCTTCAAGGACCCTTCCCAGCACTGAAGCTAGCCGTCTGTCTTTTTATTTACTTCAACCCGGTCTCTCTAGCCCGATCGGTCTTTCTTAGCCCGATCAGTCTTTCGTTGCTGCGGATTTTTCGCATGTCGGGGGAAGTACTGGTTCTAGACAAAACACAACGAAACGATATAAAAAGAAACCTTCCGTTAGTTCCTAACGCAAGCCAAGTTGGACGGAGAAAAGAGGACGAACGTCAATGCGGCGCAGAGACTTTCTCAAGAGCGGAGTTGCGCTAGCGGTCGCAGCGGAACTTGGGGCTGGCAAGGCGCATGCATTCGTCCCGGCGCACAACTGGGCGAAATATGATTTTGGTTCTGGCCCTTCGGTCACTGATCGGCTGAATCAGGGGCCTTTTCCGCAGTATCCGCCGGATGCGGTCATCCCTACGGATGACGTGGTGATGACGACGACGCCGTCGGAAGAAGCGGTGCCGAACTACGGCAAGGGGCTGATTACCTACATCACGGCCGATATGGGCACGGAGGAAATCAAATCGGACAACGTCTCTCAGGCGATTGAGGATCTGGTGCGATTCCCGCTGGGACAGCAGCTTTACATACGGCCGACCTGGCGGGAAGTGCAGCCGCGGCCTGGACGGATCGAGTTGCCCGATTACCTGAAGCTGGGGTTTGACCTCGCGAAGAAAAATAACAAGCGCGTTGGCCTGCGGGTTCAAATGTGTGCTCCGGACTATACTCATGAACCTGCGCTGCCGGATTTCGTTCTGGAAAAAGTGCCGAAGATTGATCTAGTTCTCGGTGAGACTGATAAGGAAAGTCAGAGAGCGGCGCAACGATATTTGAAGAATCCGCATGCGCGCTATCAGCCGCGGTTTGATGATCCTTTCTTTCAGCAGGCATTCAAAGAGTTAGTGGGACTGCTGGCTGCGGAGTTTGACGGAAACGCATCCATCGAGTTCATCGACACTTTCATGTATGGATTCTGGGGCGAAGGTCACACTTGGCCGTTCGCCAACAATCCTTTTCCCGACTATCAGACTGCCGAGCGGACCTGGATCAACATGCTTGAAGTGCAGTTGGAGCACTTCACGAAGACTCCGCTGCTAACCAATACTCAACCTGACTTCAGCCGGGTGGGGAATTCTGAAATGCTGGACCGCTCGGTTCGGAGCAATAACTGGATTCGGAGCGACACTATTTTCATTGAGAACGAACAGATTGAGGCCCTGAGTAATCGGCCGCCTTGGATCGGAGCGTTGCTCGAGCAGGGGCTTCCGGGCAAACCTCCCGATCCAGGCGCGGTTTCTGAAGGAATATCCCCGGCAGAGAACATGATCGCTCATGTGATCGACATCGGGGCAAATTACTGGTCGCTGTGGAACTTCCACCAGATCAGCGCGAAGAATTTGATGAGCTACTACCAGGCATATCCGGCGGCGTTCGACCGGATCAATCGCCGGATTGGCTATCGCGTGAGGCCGTCTTTCATCTGGAGCTACGAAGATAATGGTTATCTAGGGTTGATTATCGGTTTTGCTAATGATGGCATCGCCGGGGTTCCGGGCGTGCTGCGCGTGAGTGTTGAGAATCAGGATGGCAAGATACTCAAGAGCGGCTGCCTGGACGCCGGCTACCCCGTGCCGGGAAAGATCCGGCAGGCTCAGTTTGTGCTGCCGCAGGGAACGAAGTGGCAGGGGTTGAAGCTCAAAGCGGAGATTGAGGTGAAAGGCATGCGTTATCCGGTGCGCTGGGCCTGTCATCAGAAGTTGAATGAGGATGGCTCGCTTGCACTGCGTCCGAACTTGCGTCCGGAAGTTTAAATGCTGCGGCGGGTCGAGCCGGAACGGCGTGCGGTCCGGTAGGCGAAAAACAATCTCGCGATCTCAGGGTTGTGTTTTTTTCAGCAGGGCGAGAGTTGCGTGGTCGAATTCGCCGCCGGAATATTTTTTCAGGGCGTTAAAGAATTCGCGATTCTCGTCCGTAGCGTGTGCGAACAGAGTCATCGAGGAACGGAACTTCAGATCGTCGGGCGAGCCGAAGATTTCGCGAAGCGAGTGGCCGTCGACGAGGTTCACGAGTTGGGTGCACTCTCTGAGCCTCGGACCGAGAGTTGGGTGCTGCAAATAGGCCTGGGCTTCGGCAAGAGAAGATATGGCAAACCGGTCAGCGGTCGCGCTGTGACCTAGCCCTTTCATCTGCGGAAAGATGTACCACATCCAATGGGTTCGCTTGCGTCCGGCGCGCAGTTCGGCGCAAACGTCTGCGTAGTCTTCTTGCTGTGCATCCAGGAAACGTTGGAGATTGTAGGGATCGGCAGAGGGATTCGATGGGACCATGAGCAGGCTCGCGGATCATTTGCGTTCAGAAGCGCGAACAATTGTAGCTCTTGTCTAGCGTCGGCTATCGCCGGGTAGGTCGAAGATCTTCGACCACTAACATCTTCAACCGCCAAGGACACGAAGGGGCCGCGAAGAAACCTGCTGATGAGTTTCTGCCAGTGACCTAGAAAATCCGGTGCGGTTTGCTAGTTCACCGTTTGCGTTAGTTCGACCGTGCTCGTGGTGAAGTTTGTATTGCCGTTGTAGGTTGCGGTGATTGTGTCCGTTCCCGAGGGCAGGGTCGACGTAGTGAATTTCGCCACGCCTGCGCCAAGGTTCACCGTGGCCAAGGTTGTGGTTCCATTCGAAAAGGTGACGGATCCGGTCGCCGTGCCGAACTGTCCAGTCACCGTCGCGGTGAAGGTTACAGGGTTGCCGTGATTGGACGGGTTCAGCGACGAAACTAGCGTGATGGTGGTGCTGGCCTGGTTCACAACCTGGCTCAATGGAGCGGAGGTGCTGCCTTGGAATGAACCGAAGCCCAGATACTGCGCCGTAATCGTCGCTGTGCCGACAGCTAATTTCGCGGTGGTGTACGCGGCCACTCCGTTGTTGAGCGTAATTGTTCCCAGCTTGGTTGTGCCGTTGAAGAATGCAACCGCGCCGGTGGGAGTGCCGATAAATTGCGGAGCCACGGTTGCTGTGAACGTCACGGATTGTCCGTAGGCCGACGAGTTCTGCGATGAAGTCAGCGTGGTCGTAGTGGAAGCGGGAACGACGACCTGGTCGAACGGCTTCGAAGTGCTGGCGGCAAAGTTGGTGTCGCCGGAATAAAACGCCTTGATGGCTTGCGTGCCCTTGGGAAGCGTCGAATCGGAGAACGTGGCAACTCCGCCGCTCAGGGTTCCGGTTCCCAATATTTTTGTGCCTTGCTCGAAGGTGATGGTCTCTCCGTTGGGTGGGGCGCCGATGCTGGAACTGACGGTCGCTGAGAAGATCACGGTCTGGCCATAGCTGGATTGCATGGGCAAAGAAGAGGTGACGACAGTGGTGGTGGTTGCTTCCACGAATTGATTAAGCGGTGATGACGTGCTGCCAGTGAAGGTGGAACTGCCCCCATAGACCGCAGTGATGCTGTCGGAGCCCGGAGGCAGGGCTTGGGTTGCAAACGTCACGGTGCCGCCGCCGGCGAGCGACTTTTTGCCCAGCACCGTCGCGCCGTTCTGGAAGGTTACGGTGCCGGTGGGTGTGCCGCTGCCGGACTGCGGGGTAACGGTCGCGGTGAAGGTGACGGATTTACTCTGGATCGACGGATTCACTGATGAGGTGAGCGTGGTGGTGGTGCCGGCGGGCGTTCCGGTCAATCCAAAGATTTGCAGTTGCTGGTTGCTGGCCACGAAGACCAGACCGTTGGCCACGACGGGAACCAGATTCGAATTGCCGCCCGTGTTTGGCCAATTGCCGGCGGGGGATGTGAATAAGTTCGTCATACTGCCGCTGCCTGAGTCAGGATTGAATGCGTAAAGAGAAATGGGTGCGCCGTTGTTGCCGTTCGGACGCGACAGGGCCCAGATGATGGGATTGGAAGTGCCGTTGGATGAGATCGAGGTAAAGAAACCGGGATCCTGTATGCTGCCGGCGATTGAACCGTTGATTGTATTGGTCAGCGAAACCTGGGATGAAGTGGCTATTTTCCAAACCTGGATGGTTGAATTGCCGCTGCTCACCACTCGGCCGACGCCGTCGGAATCGACGAAATACGACTCGCCGCACCAGCAACCACCGATCGAGTAAGTGGCAATCACATTATTCGTCGTAGTGGAGTAGCCGCCGAGGCTGTCCTCGTTCATGAGATACATGTTGCCGTCTTTGCCGGCCGCGACCGCGAGTTGGTAGGTCAATCCGGTCTGGTCGGGCAGCACGAGAACTCCACCCGATCCGAAGTCTGTGTCTCCTTGATCCAGTGAGCTCTGATTCGTTGGGGTGAAGAGATCGGAAACGCTGCCTAACGTAGAGGGAACCTTGACCACACTTTCCCCGATGTTGGTGACGCCGTCATAGGTCGTGCCGGAAGGATCGGAGTTGCCGGTTACGAACAGGACGTTGCCGGAATCGTCGGTTGCCGGGGCGTAGCCCGACATCCAGATGGATGACAGGAAAAAGTTGTTGGGGCTGTTGGCCTGGAGATCGTTGAGATTGTTGGCGGGAAACGGAGAGAGCGATCCCGCGGTCCAGCCCAGCAGCCATCCGCGGGAAAGATTGGCTGAGTAATCGCAGAAGCTGCCGAATCCAGCATAAATGCTGCCGTTGGCCAGCAGCAGGCCGGGACGCTGGCGCTGATATTTGGCATTAAAGTTGAACGTGGATCCATTCGCCAGGGAGTGCGAAGCGGTCACTAACTGCGGCGTCACTTTGTCGGTCAGACTTCCGAGAGCGAGGGCATGCAGACGATAGGCGGGGCCAGTTGTGTCCTGCGTGTAAATCATCACGTACAAAGTGTTGCTGGAGAGGTCAATCACAGGGGTTCCATTAATGCCAACGTTGGGGCCGTTGTTGGTGCATCCCAAGGGACTGGAAACCGGTGTTCCGAAATTGGCGGTCAACAGAACCGTGCCGGTATGGATGTCGATGGCGTAGACGGAATTGTTTTCGGTTGCGACATAGACCACATCGTGCGTCCCCACAAAATTTCCGGCGGTGATCATCACACCGGGCACGACGAGGGGCTGCGCGTCGACTTGATCGTCGAGGGTTATCTTCTGCAGGAGACCGAAGGTTGCGTTTGAAACATTGGCGGGAGTCAGCACAGATTCAGTTTTGTTCCATCCGGTGCGATTGTTGTCATTGTGATAGGTCGTGACCGCGGTTTGAGCGGCGGCAATGTTTGTGCCTGCGGCCATGAAAACGACGAAGACGACGGTGAGCACGACCGGACTACGGTAATTCCTTCTATTTCTTGCTGACATGATGTGCCTCTCGATGCGGAAGGGTGCTTCAGCCCCAAAACCCGCGCCAGTAAAGGCCGGGGACGGCCCTCGACGCAAAAGCTCGCTGAGTATACACCAGCCTTGTTTTCTCTCAACAGCGCGGCAATATTAATTTTGTTGGTGAGGGGAGGGGGTTCAAGTATTGCAATGAAAGGAGATTCCCGTTTGGCAAATGCAACGTCACAGCGGGCGGGGACGCGTTACTTCAGTTCTCTCAGACCTGACATTAAGGTAACTACCGAAAGAGATGGACGATATCATTTGAGGGTGGAGTGCCCAAAAATCGCGCGCGGGCTAGCGTTTCTGCTGCTAGCGATGGGGTCCGTCTGCGCTCAGGAATATGGTTTCCGAACTTTTGGAACCGCCGAAGGGCTGAACAACCTAGCGGTGCGCCAAGTTTACCAGGACCGCGGCGGCTTCATTTGGGTTAGCACGGAGAACGGCATCTTCCGCTACGACGGCGATCGGTTTGAGTCGTTCGGGCCGGCGCAGGGGATTCCGATCTCTTCGATTGCGGCGTTTGGAGACGCTCCCGACGGCTCGCTGCTGGCCGGAGGAGCTTTTGGGCTGTATCGCCTGCAGGGCAATCACTTCGACAAAGTTCCAGTCAGTTTTAAGACTGTCAGCCCATCGCAAGGTATCGCGTCGGACGGGAAGGGGCACACTTTTCTCGGGACCGAATCTGGCCTGGTGGAGCTCGAATTCGCCACCAGTCGGGCTGAGTTTGCCGAGCACGACTTTCCTCAAGCTGCCGGAACCTCAGGGCCAGGGGTGGATGGGGTTCTGGTGGATGGCGACGTGGTCTGGTACGGGTGCGGAAAAGAACTGTGCCGCATGGATAGAGATGGGACTCGAGTCTTTGGAGAGGAAAGCGGACTCTCAAATTATCGACTGATGGTGGTGCTCAAAGATCGCGAGGGCAATCTTTGGGTGCGACTGAGGAATACGGGAGTGCTGGTGCAGCCGGCGGGACAAACGAAGTTTGCAAAGCCCGCTGAGCTGGTTCCAGCCACTGTGATTGGCCGGCCTAACGTGGATGGCGACGGGCGGATTCTGCTTCCGACGCCGGATGGACTAATGATCGGGGAAGGGAAAGGCTGGCAAAAGATTGACCGGTCCGTCGGTCTGCGCGGAGCGATCTATTCGGTGTTCGAGGACCGGCAACACTCGCTGTGGATTGGGCTGGCGGGACGGGGACTGGCACAGTGGCGCGGCTACCACGAATGGAAAAGCTACTCGACGGCGAGTGGGCTGGCGAGCGACATCGTCTATGAGATCCAGCCGCAGAGCGATGGGACGCTTTGGGTTGGCACCGAGGGAGGGTTGCTGCGCGGGGAGCGCGGAGCGTTGGGCATTCAGTGGAAGAAAGTCGCGGGACTGAATGGATTCCCGGTGCATAGTGTTCGGTTAGGACCCGACGGGGATTTGTGGGTTGGGAGCGAGGCGCACGGAGCAGCCCGGCTGCATCCGCGGACGGGCGCGCTGGAGCGGTTCGGCGAGGCACAGGGACTCGCGGGCAAGTCGCCGTACACGCTGCGCTTCGATCATCAGCAACGGCTCTGGGCGGCGACGGAGGCCGGGCTGTTTGTGGCTAGCGCGCCGTATCACAAGTTTTCTCGCGTCGCCGAGGTGCCGGCAAACCAGATTTGGGCTGTGGCGGAGGGCAGCGATGGCAGCATATGGGTAGGGGGCGCCGACGGGCTTTTTGTGAATGCGAACGGGCGCTGGCGAAATTTCAATCGCGACAACGGGTTGAGCAATCAGGAAGTATTGGCGCTGGGCGCGGCGGCGAATGGAGAGATCTGGGTCGGCTACCGTTTCGGGGGCGGGATTGACCGAGTCACTTTGAAGGCGGACGGTTTGGCCGTGGCGAAGGGCGTGCAGCGGCCGGGCAGCGATGGGCTGGTTTACTTCCTGGTATCTGATAAATCGGGGCGGCTGTGGGCAGGCACGGAACGAGGCGTGGACATGTGGAACGGTTCGCGCTGGAGCCACTACGACACGAGCGACGGCCTGGCATGGAATGACTGCGACCTGAACGGGTTCGCGGAAGAGTCGGACGGGACAGTCTGGATCGGAACCAGCGGCGGACTGTCGCAATTCAAACCGCGTCCGAACCCACCGGCAGAAGCGCCGATCGAAGTGATTTTCACCAAGCTGGTGATGGGAGGGCGCGACGTTTCGGGGCAAAGCGATCCGTCGTTCAACATCCATGCGAATTCTCTGATCGCTCGCTACTCGGCGCTGAATATTTCCAACGATGACCGGATTCTGTTTCGCTATCAGTTAAAAGGAGCGAACTCCGGCTGGACAGAAACCACCCAGAGAGAACTGCAGTTTGCCGAACTGGCGCCCGGAGCATATCAACTGGAGGTCGAAGCGCAGGGCGAAGACGGGGCCTGGAGTGAGCGGAAAGCGGAGTTCGGGTTCAAGATTCTGACTCCGTGGTTTGCGTCGTGGTGGTTTTTCGGTTTGTGCGGGCTAACGCCGATGCTGATCGCGGGGGCGGTTGTGCGGTTGCGCATTCGAAGCGGGCGAAGACGGGAACGCGAACTGCAACAGTTGAAGGCCGCGCATGACGAGATTACGAATCTTGCGTTCTTCGATCCGTTGACCGGTCTGCCGAACCGGCGCCTGCTGCTGGACCGCTTGCGGCAAACTTTGGCGGCGAGCATACGGAGTAAACGCAAACGAGCGCTGCTGTTCGTCGACCTTGACGATTTCAAGACGTTGAACGACACGCTCGGTCATCACATTGGCGACTTGCTGTTGCAGGAGGTCGCGCGGCGGATTGTGGCCAGCATTCGCGAAACTGATACCGTCGCGCGATTGGGCGGGGATGAATTTGTTGTGTTGCTGCAAGACCTCAGCGAGCTACCTGAGGACGCCGCGGCTGAGGCGAAATCCGTCGCGGAGAAGATTCTCGCGACCCTTCACGAGCCTTACATGCTCGATGGCCGTGAATGCCGGAGCAGTTCGAGCATTGGAATCACGGTATTCGGCAATCCGCAGGACAACACGAACGAAGTGTTGCAGCAGGCGGATATTGCGATGTACCAGGCCAAGGCGGCAGGGCGCAATACTTTGCATTTCTTTGCTCCAGCGTTGCAGGCCGCGGTGAATGCCAGGGCTGCGATGGAAGAAGATCTGCGCCAGGCAATCAAGACGCGCGATTTCCGGCTCTATTATCAGGCGCAAGTGGATGGCGACGTGTTGACTGGGGCGGAGGCGCTGCTGCGCTGGAAGCATCCGCGGCGCGGCTATTTGCCGCCTGACGAATTTATTCCATTGGCAGAGCAGACGGGGCTGATCCTGACCTTGGGGGACTGGGTGTTGGAAACCGCGTGCAAGCAGATCGCGGCGTGGGCTCTTCAGAAGCATACGGCCCATCTGACTGTCGCCGTGAACATCAGCGCGAGGCAATTGCTGAGCCCGTATTTCGTGCAAAGCGTTTTGACGACACTGGAGCGCACGGGAGCGGATCCAAGAAAACTGAAGCTGGAACTGACCGAGAGTATGTTCGTGGACGATCTCGAGGACGTGGTCGCCAAGATGACGGAACTCAAGGCTCACGGGTTGAGATTCTCGCTCGACGATTTTGGCATGGGATATTCTTCGCTGGCTTATCTGCGGCGTTTGCCGCTGGACCAGTTGAAGATCGACCAGGAGTTCGTACGCGAAATACTGGTGGATTCGAGCAGCGCGGCCATTGCGCAGAGCATTATTTCGTTGAGCAAGGCGATGGGCTTGTCGGTGATTGCCGAGGGCGTGGAAACGGAAGGACAGCGCGAATTTCTGGCCCAGCTGGGCTGCCATTCGTTCCAGGGCTTTCTGGTGAGCGGTCCGGTGCCGCTGGAAGAGTTCGAATTGTTGTTGCCTGCGCTAGCCAGGAGCGCTGCCCAAACTCAGCAGTAAGGCTGGCCTCGCCTGATTTTCTGAAACTACCTTCCTGAGACCGCCGACACACTCCCCGTGATTACGATTTTGGAATGACGAGTGCGGTGATGCTGTAACGCGGCACGAGCACGGTGAAAGTAGCACCCAGGCCGTCGACTGGCCCTTCCGCAATGCTGGTGCCGGCATCGCTGCCTGGCTTGCCCCAGTCGTAGCGGGTTCCTTTGGTGGCGAAGTTATAGCCGTCGACGGTGACAGTGACCGAGATGGACTGCACGGGATCCTTGTTAATGAACATCAGGCCGAGTCCGCCATCGCGGCGCTTTACTGCGTGGACTGACAAGCGGTCTAAAGGTGTGGTGGCGGGGACGAAGGTATCGCCGACGTGCGCTACCTGGTGAAGAAGCTTCAGGCCGAAGTAGGCCGGTTGGGGCTGGTTGTTGTTATCCAGCAAAAGCGGGCTGGCGGCGTGGACGGGCGCCCACTCCACGGCGTAGACGCCGTTCTCCACCATGGTGGCGGTAGCGTCGGCGGAATAAAGACCGTGGACTACCGGGTTCTTTGGGGGTAGCCAGGGCATGATGCCAATGTTCGTGATAGCCAACGGCGGAGCGTGTCCCGCGGGACAAAACTTCTTGTATTTTTCCCGTAAATCCACCGCCAGCAATGCATAGTGGTGATTGAGCGCGGACACGCCGAAGTACTGCTGGTTATTCAACGGATCCCTGCCAGTTCTTAACAGGTCGTCCTCGTCGATATTGATGTTGAAGTCGGGGGGAGCGCCTATGCCTTCAAACAGTGAGATGGCGCCGAAATCCATGCTGGCGCAGGCGGCTTTGAGGACCCCGGCGTTCCAGTTTTTCCCCATAGGATTGGGGTTGTTGTCGCCAGTGCTACTGACAGGCAGGGTGAGATAGGCGCCAATGAGGATAGTGGGATCAACTGCCTTCATTGCCTTGGCGAATTCAACGACGCCCGCTCCATACACTTGCGGCCCGACCTTGGGGTTTTCGGAATGACGGCCCCAGTCTCTCGAGGTGGCGATCGGACCAAGGTGAAGATCGGGTTCCGGAGAGCCCTGCTGACCGAAGAGGCCAGTGGTATCGGCATCGGAGCCGGGGGTGTGCCCCTGTCCGTAGTAACCGTTGTTCTGGGGCTCGAAGCCCACAGTCCAGAGCATAATGCCGATGGGCCGGGGATGGCCGATGCGCAGGGCGTTGAAGCCATCGTCGGTGGGTAACGGAGTGGCCGCGCGCAGGCTGGCCCAATATCCGACGGTCTTCCAGTCGTTGCCCTTCGAGTCTTTACCGATGGCCTGCGTGCTGTCGGGCTTGCCGTTGGTGTAGGCCACCCAGGCTGCGGCTTCGGCTGGTTCGCCGGGGCCGGCGCCATCGAGGTTGCTGCCGTAGTTGACCGTGATCAGGGCGTCTCCCAACTTGTCGATAACGGGAACGATGGCGGGAAATTTTCTTTCGGTTGCGAAGGCGGGCGCGCGGTCGTTGGTGTAGGGATTCGTGATTGCACCGGTGGAGAAGTGGTAAAGCGCATCAATGCCGTTGTTGCCGGGAAAGCGCAGGCTGGTGATGCCGGCGTCCTGCAACAGTTTCACGGAGGCGGCATCGAAGGCTTTGGCGTCCCAACGATCGCCGGCTACGCCGATCGAGCTGGTGTAGAGCACGGCTACGCCCTTGGAAGGATCCACATGTACGGTGGTCTTTAGTTGAGCGTGGACGGGCGCGGCGGCGGAGAGGATCATCCCGAGAAGGAGGGCGGAAGTAGCTGAACCGCAGAAGCGCCGCAGTCGCTGGCTCCAGTTAGGCCCGTTCCGGTGGGGCCGGGGAATAGAACGAAGACGGTTAATATCCGGCGAGTTGAATGGCAGACACATAGGGGCTCCCCCACTGCAGTAATCGCGAAAACACAAAACAATACGCCGTTGTGGGGGGCATTGAAAAGAGAAATAGTGATTACGATCCAAGAGTTGTTCAAGAACTCGCGGGAAATCACACTAACCGGAGGATCAACGTCGATCTGAACACCTAACAGCTTCCGCTAACCGATCGCCCGCACACGGTTCCGGTGACGGTGCAACTGGTTGCGGAGTTGATGGTGCTGCTGACATTGATCTGACAGCTTCCTGAGGGCTTTGGGCCGTACGAAATGCCTCCAGTTTCGGCGAAGGTAATGGGAAACGCCGGAGCGGACCCGGTGAAATTGATTTGGCTATCTACGGTGATGCTGGGAGCGCCGTTGATCACAAGATTGGAGACGGAACAACTGGTTGGGGTGATCGTGAGTTGGGTTTGGATGGATCCGCCGCCACTGGAGTTCAGGGTGTCGTCGACATACCCGGCAACAGAAATCGTTCCACCTGCGGAGGAGGGGACGGTATCGGAGATGGGGAAATTGCAGCTCTCTCCGGAGGAGGTGCTGGTGCAGGGGGATGACTGATTGGAGTGAAGATTGCTCACGATGGTGGCAAGACTGGGATGGACCGCTTTTTCCGAAACAGCGTCGGAGGAGATAGCCTGAGTCAGAGCCGTCTCAAGAGCCTGGGAGATTTGCTGCGAGACGGCCTGCGCCTGGCTCTGCGACAGGTTGTTGCTGCTCGAGCCTCCGCATCCGGCGGACAGAACAAACAGCGTCGCGACAACGACGACCGCGCAAAAGGGCGCGACATTCTTCACCCGAATCTTCACCCGAAACATGGGAACCTCCTACCGAATGGAAATTTCCTTCGTGACCTCGAAGTTGGAAGCATTGAAGACGGAAACATTGTACGCCCAACTTATAGGCGCGCGAACTCTCTCAGGCGAGCGGGTGTTACAGTTTGACAACTGTAACAGCCGCCTGTCTAGCTTTCCGGTTAGCGGGCGATCAAGAGCCCCTGAAAGTCGTCAGCTTGGTGCAACCAACCGGTACGTCTGCATATCTAACCCTAGTGTCTTGGTACGTGGCGGAGTTACTGTCGTCACGGATGACCTGCTTGTTTGTGGGCTGCAAGTTTTATATGGTAGAAGGAAGGTGATTTCGTAAACTTGAAAATGCTACGGCTAACCAATCTGGAGAATCGATGGCGCAGGAGTTGCGCAGCGATGGTGGTTTTGGTAGCCGTTTCGTTGCTCGTAGTTGGTGTTGCTACCCGCTATGGCTCCCCGCAGGGTTCTTCGGCATATTCGGCAAGGACTTTGCACAAACATTCGTCGCTGGAGCGTGGCCGGCAGCGTCTGACGAAGACTGTTGCTGACTGGATTCCTCCCACGGAAGTGACTGGGGTCTTCGACGCGCCCACCGCGTACCCGCGTATCGCGCCCGCAGGTCCGCCCATGCCGAGCGTTCTCCTCGAACTGAGTCTCTACAATCGTCCCCCGCCCTCCTGCTGATCTTTTCCTGACTGTCAATTCCGAAATACAAAAACTGAAAGTCGCCTCACTGTTTAATGAGGATTCTTGTTCTGCGTTTTGTTGGCCGCAACCTTGCCGGGGTTTTTACACTCTGTTTAAGACAACGGCAGCGCGCGGGTGAACCGATTTCTGAAAGGAAACGTACATGGCCGCAGCCTGGTTGACCGACGAAGAACTGGACGATCTTCGCCAGTTCGACACGTGCATGGTCGCGAACGCGGTTGAAGCTTTTGATGTTCGACTGCACAACGCGGGCTTTACCGACGCGAGCATTCGTTGCATGTTTGAGGATGCGCCGCCGATGGTGGGTTACGCCGTCACGGCAAGGCTGCGCAGCGGCGAGCCGCCCATGGTGGGCCGCAAGTTCCATGACCGTGCGGATTTCTGGAATGCGATTCTTCAGATTCCGGCGCCGCGTGTGCTGGTGCTGCAGGACGAGGATGAGCCCGCTGGCCGGGGCGCGTTTGTGGGGGACATGCATGCGGCCATTCTGAAGGCTTTGAATTGCATTGGTTATTTGACCAACGGAGCTGTGCGAGAATTGCCCGCAGTTAAGGCAATGGGAATGCGGTTGTTTGCGGGAAGCGTTGCGGTATCGCACGCTTATGCGCATATTTTCGATATCGGCTGTGTAGCGAAGGTGGGCGGGATGGAAGTGCGTCCGGGGGACCTGCTGCACGGCGACCGCCACGGCGTGCTCACGATACCGAATGAGATTGCCGCCCGCGTTCCGAGGATTGCGGCAGAACTGCGGCAGGCGGAGCAGAAAGTAATTGAATTTTGCGGGTCCAGTGGTTTTTCTGTGACGAAGCTGAGCGAAGTGATGAAAAAGAGTTAGGGCGGAAATTATGCCTGACGAAATTGCGAGAAGGCTGGTGCAAGACACGATGAACGAAAACCGCAGTCTCTCTATAAGACAAGCCGTTAAACATAAGCGATCGATTGCGTTAGCGGGCCTGGCGATGGCGCTCGTTGGGATACTGCCTTCCTGTTCAGGGGATCGCAGCCCGGTTCAGGCGGGCGGCCCGAGCATTACCGTAGGCGTAACCAGCGTGATGAAAAAATCTTTGGGACGGCAAATCACGCTGTCTTCTGAGCTGGTGCCGTTTCAAGAGATTGATGTGTACGCCAAGGAATCGGGATATGTGAAGAAGTTGATGGTCGACTACGGAACGCATGTGAGAGCGGGCGAGGTGATGGCGATTCTTGAGATTCCCGAGTTGGAGGCGCAACTGACGGAGGATCAGGCGGAAATCAAGAATGCGGCGAACCAGGTGACGCGAGCGCAGCACGAACTGGAGCGCTACCAGGCGCAGTACAAGGCGCTGCACCTGCAATACACGCGTTTGAACGGCGTGTTCGAGAGCCAGCCCGGCATAGTGGCGCAGCAGGAAGTGGATGACGCGCAGGGCAAAGACTTGGCGGCCTCTTCGCAAGTAGACGCAGGACAAGCTGCACTGGAGGCCGCGCAGAGCCAGCTTTCCGTGGCCAAGGCGAAGCTAGGGCACGATCAAAGTCTGTTTGATTATTCGAGGATCACGGCGCCGTTTGCTGGAATCGTGACTGAGCGTTACGCGAATCTGGGAACGCTGGTGCAGGCGGGGACGGGGTCGAGTACGCAGGCGATTCCGATTGTGAAGCTTTCTGAGGACGACTTGTTCCGACTGGTGATCCCGGTTCCAGAATCGTACGTGCGCTATATCAAGGTGGGTGATCCAGTGGATGTGCGGGTGCCGTCGCTCAATCGGACGTTTCCGGGGAAGGTGGCGCGGTTCTCGGTCGATGTGCAGTCGAATACTCGGACCATGCACACCGAAGTCGATGTGTTGAATCCTCAGCGAGTGTTGCTGCCCGGACTTTATGCCGATGCCGATCTGCACCTCGATCAGAAAAAGAACATCGAGTCGGTACCGGTGCAGGCCTTGAGTCATCAGGGCGATAAGACGACGGTGCTAGTGGTGAACTCTGCCGGAGCACTGGAAGAGCGGACCGTGGAGGTTGGAATCCAGACGAGCAGCGACGTGGAAATCGTTTCTGGATTGAAAGAAGGGGAGCAGGTTGTGGTGAGCGACCACAGCGGGCTTAAATCCGGGGAGAAGGTTGTCGCTCAAACGGTCGCAGTTCCGGAGTATCACGAAGCGAATGCGCAGTAGCACGATCTTTGGCGGCTCGGTGCATGAGGGCGCGCTTAACGGAATGGGATAGAAAACAGCGGGTTCCTCACCGGGCCTTGCCCGGTTCGGAATGACAAGGGTAAGGGAATTGACGAGGAGTTTCAGGGGCGGGTTTGACGCGGGTTTAGAGGGCGAGATTAGAGACGATAGGAACGGATAGGGACTATGCCGGGATTTTCAATTCGCAATCCGTATTTCATTGTGGTGATTTGTCTGGTGCTGCTGGTGATTGGGGCAACCAGTCTGCTGCGCATGCCCGTTGATTTGTTTCCCCCGATCAATCTGCCAGAGGTAGTGGTGGCGACGTTTTATTCGGGCATGCCGCCCGAGGACGTTGAGACCGACATCACCGATCCGCTGGAACGTTTCTTTACGCTAGCGGCAGGCGTCGATCACATGGAGTCGCGATCGCTGCTGGGCGTGAGCATCATCAAGGTGTACTTTCAGCCGGGCACGAGCCCGGATGCTGACGTGACTGAGCTGTCGAATCTGGCGCTGGCGGATTTGAAACGGCTGCCCCCGGGAACGCTGCCGCCGGTGGTGCTGAAGTTCGATGCGTCGAGCTTGCCGGTGGCGCTGGTCACGGTAAAGGGCGAGGGTTTGAACGAAACGCAGTTGCACGACTATGCGCAGTTTCAGATTCGTAATCAAATCGCGGTCGTTCCGGGCGCGGAGATTCCGGGAGTGTTCGGTGGAACGTACCGGCAGATCATGGTGTATGTCGACCCGTATAAGTTGTCGTCGCGGCAGCTCAGCCCGATGGATGTGGTGAGCGCGGTCAACAACTCGAACCTGATTCTGCCCGCGGGCGACGTGAAGATGGGGCCTTACGATTATTTCGTTTACTCGAATAGCCTGGTTGACGACATGGAGCAACTGGGCAAGGTTCCACTCAAGGTGAATGGACATTCGTGGGTGACGGTCAACGATGTGGGGAAGGCGGAAGATTCGCACGGAATTCAAACCAATGTAGTGCGGATCGACGGGCAGAAATCGGTTTACATTCCGATCATGAAGCAGGGCGGAGACACCAACACGATCGCAGTCGTGGAGGGAGTGCGGCAACTCATCAAGCACCTGTATGACATTCCGCAGCAGATGAAGACCAGCATTGTGTTTGACCAGTCGGTGTATGTGAAGGAGGCAATCGACACCGTACTGCACGAGGGCGCTCTGGGGTTGATTCTGACCAGCTTGATGATCCTGATTTTTCTGGGGAGTTTTCGCGCGACCTCGGCGGTGTTGCTATCGATTCCGATTTCGGCGCTGGCCGCGTTCGTTGTTCTGGCGTTGCTGGGCGGCACGATCAACACCATGATATTGGGAGGAATGGCGCTGGCATTCTCGCGCGTGATCGACAATTCGGTGATCTCGCTGGAAAACATCTATCGCCATCTGGAGATGGGCGCCGCGCCCATGGTTGCAGCCGAAGTTGGCGGGTCGGAGGTGAGCCTGGCGGTGTTGGCGGCGACGCTGGTCGACGTGGTCGATTTTTTCCCGGTGGTGTTTTTGTACGGCGTAGCCAAGTTTCTGTTTTCTGCTTTGGCGCTGGCATTCTGCTTGTCGCTGCTGGCTTCGTTTGTGGTGGCGATGACGGTGATTCCATTGTTCTGCTCGCGCTTTCTCAAGGCCCAGCCGCACGGCGAAGTGCACGATAACCGGGAGTACAACAATGCGGTGAAGGCACCCTCGAGAATGGAGAGATTCAACGCCCGCTTCAATCGGATGTTCAATAAGCTTCTGGATTACTACGAGTATTGGGTGAGGCGAGCGGTGCAACGTCCGGGGCTCACGGTGTTGGTTTTGAGCGGAGTGTTTCTGGCGAGTCTGGCGATTTATCCACTGCTGGGGCTGGCGTTCTTTCCCAAGACCGATGCCGGGCAGTTCACGATTAGTTTGAAGGTTCCGACCGGGACGCGCATCGAAGTGGCCGACCAGTATGTGGCGAAGGTGGAAGACCTGATTCGAGACACGGTGGGAGGCAACGATTTGCGGAGGATCGTTTCCAATATCGGAGTAGTGCCAGATTTTTCTGCGCTGTATACCACGAACTCTGGCCCTTACACGGCGACGGTGCAGGTGCAGCTGAACGATTCGCATCACCTGAGCAGTTTCGAGTATATGGACCGGGTACAGGAGAAAATGGCAAAGCAGTTTCCAGATGTGCGGACATTTTTTTCCAGCGGCTCGATGGTTGACGCCATTCTGAATACTGGAAAAGCGGCGCCGATTGACGTGCAGGTGAGCAGCCCGAATCTCGAAGAGATTCACGGCATCGGCGAGAATCTGGCGGCACAGATTCGGCAGATCCATGGGGTCGGGCAGGTATATGTGCCGCAGGATATGAATTATCCGGCGCTGCGGCTGGACGTGGATCGCGTGCATGCCGGGGAGTTGGGACTTTCGCAGAAGGACGTGGTGGACAACGTGATCACCGCGCTCAATTCGAACTACATGATCGCGCCGAACTACTGGGTCGATCGTAAAAGCGGCAACGACTATTACCTGACTGTGCAGTTTTTCGAGAAAGGTCAGGCCGCGATTCATAACATGGCGGACCTGGGGCAGATTCCGTTGCGCGATCCGAGTGGGGGTTCGGATATGAACTGTGGTCCGAGCGGACATCTGTCGCTGGGAACGGGGCAACCGGCCTGGGCTTGTGCGGGTGAGGGCGGGGCGACCACGGTCCTGAATAACGTCGTCAGCGTGAAACAGGTACAGACTCCAACCGAGGTTGACCATTATCAGATCCAGCGCGTGGTTGACATCTATGTGACGCCTGCGGGAGAAGACCTGCAACGTGTGACCAGCGCGATTCGCGACATTCTGGCTAAGACGAATGTTCCCGGCAACGTGCGGGTGAATCTGCGGGGGATGGTCGAGGGCATGGAGGCGTCGTTCAAGAGCTTTGTGTTTGGATTTTTGATTTCGTTCGTTTTGCTGTTCCTGATTTTGACCGCGCAGTTCAAATCGTTTGTGGATCCATTGCTGATTATGCTGGCGATTCCCATGGGATTTGTGGGAGTGCTGATCATTCTGCCGCTCACCGGCAGCACGCTGAATGTGATGTCGCTGATGGGAGTGCTGATGCTGGTGGGGATCGCGGACTCGAACAGCATTCTGATCGTGGATTTTGCGCACAATCTGGAAAAGCAGGGATTGTCTGCCAAGGATGCGGTGATTACCGCTTGCCGGGTGCGGCTGCGGCCGATTTTGATGACGTCGCTGGCCACGATCATCGGAATGATTCCGATGGCGTTGAAGTTGGGGACCGGTGCGGAACAGTATGCGCCGATGGCGAAGGCGATTATCGGAGGATTGACGTCGTCGGTGGTGCTCACCATTTTCATTGTGCCGGCGGCGTATCTACTGGTGTACGGGAAAAAGGGGCAGGAGAATCCGCCCGCTGCAGTTGAGGAGGCGCAAGCATGAGGCGCCAGCAGCGAGGTTACCGATGGAATTTTCGCCGGATGAAAAGTGTCGGGATTGGTTTGGTGATACTGGCTTTGCAGGTTGGCGGCAGGGCTCAGCAGGCTGACAATGTTGTGGTCGCGACACTGCCTTCGGCGCCGGAGCCGCAAATGCCGCAAATGTCGACTCAGGCGGCCGGGGCTACTTCGTCGCAGGCGCAGACGCCAGCACAGGGGAATCCCGGGACGCTGACGGTTTTATCGGTGAAGGATGCGCAGACGCTCGCGCTGAAGAACAATCCGCAGATTTCGGTGGCGCGGCTGAATGCGCTGGCATCGGTGCAAGTCACGCGGGAAGTGCGATCGAATTTGTGGCCGACTGCGCAGGTGGATCTGACGGCAGTCGATACTCCGAATCCCGGCAACCGCATCACGGCTGGAGCGTTGAATAATCCCACGGTTTACCAGCGCGCCGCTGCGGGGGCTACGGTTAGCCAGTTACTCACAGATTTCGGGCGGACCACAAACCTGGTCTCGAGCGCGAGCCTGGCCGCGAAAGCGGAGAACCAGAATGCGCTGGCAACGAAGGAACAGATTCTGCTGGCGGTGGATCAGGCTTTCTACAACGCGCTGCAGACGCAGGCAGTGCTGACCGTCGCGCAGCAAACCGTGAAGGACCGGCAGACCGTTTCCGATCAAGTGGGTGCGCTGTTCAAGAGCAAACTGAAGTCAGAACTCGATTTCAGTTTTGCCAACGTGAATCTGGCGCAGGCTAAGCTGTTGCTGCTCGACGCTGAGAACAACGTAAACGCGGCGCAGGCCACGCTCTCCGCGGTGCTGGGCTTCCAGAGTCTGCAGAATTTTCAACTGGTCGAAGATACGACTGCGATCGCGACGCCGCCAGACAACATCGATGACCTGATCACAACGGCATTTACGATGCGACCGGAGATTCTGGCGCTGGAATTTCAGTCGGAATCGGCGCAGAAATTTCAGAGGGCGGAACGCGATTTGTTATTACCCGACATCCGCGCGTTGGGCGTAGTGGGCGATACTCCCGTGCGCAATCCATTGATTTCCAGTTGGTATGGCGCGGTGGGAGTAAACGTCGACATTCCTGTGTTTAATGGGTTTCTGTACACGGCGCGGGCGCGGGAGGCGTCTCTGCGGGCGCAGGCCACGCAGGAAAAATTGCGAGACATCCGCGACCGCATTGCCCGCGATGTGCGAACCAGTTGGCTGAATGCGAAGACAGCGTACGACCGACTAGCGGTAACGCATCAGCTGCTCGATCAGGCCAACCTCGCGCTCAACCTGGCACAGGCACGATATAAGCTCGGGCTGGGTTCGATCGTCGAGTTGAGCCAGGCGCAACTGCAGCAGACGCAGGCGCAGATCAGCGATGTGGGCGCAGGGTACGATTACCGGCTGGCGTTGGCCGTGCTGCAGTACCAGACAACGGGAATATAAGAGAGTCCGGATTCCAGCGTCTGCGGCGAGCTGGCACAGTTGCCGAGGCAAGTGCGCATCACACGTCTGACTATTGTTCTCCTACGAAGGCAGCGGATGCGGCGTCGGCACTGCTGGTGGCTGCGCCCCAGACGACGCTGGCGGCGGAAGAGGTGGATGCACCCCAGACCACGCTAAAGCCGGTTGCTGTGCTGGCGCCCCACACGACGGAACTGCCCCAAATTACGGAACTGCCTGAAACGTTCGTGCCCCAAACCACGGAAGAGCCCCACACAACTGAGGAGCCCCAGACTACCGAGGATCCCCAAACGACCGACGCGCCGGCTACTCCCGACGCGATCGAGGAGTTTCCGTTGGTGAGGGTGACCGTTCCGGTCGAAGCGTTATAGACCGCAGTGGGTGACAGCGCGGCTCCCAGCGTGGATGGCGCCAGATCGTTGTTGTTCAGGGCTGCCTGCAAATCGACGTAGCCCGCACCGACCGTAAAGAGGTCGTAGTAGGAAGTATAGGTCTGTCCGGTGGTCGGATCGGTGGCGGTCGAGGAAGTCGGGAAGGTCTTGTAGGCCGTCTTCATCAGACGCGCCTTGATCTGGTCGGGCGTCATCGACGGATGCTGCTGCAGTAACAAGGCCACGCCTCCGGCAACCGCCGGGGTAGCCATGCTGGTGCCGCTGAGCATGAAGTAGTCGTGATTGGTGACGTTCCCGGCCACAATGTTCGCCGGATATTCGGACTCGAGAGTCGCCATGTGGTCATCGAGCGAAACCACCAGGTTGCCGGGAGCAACGACGTCGGGTTTCACCACATGGTCATAGGTGGTGGGGCCCTTGGAACTGTAGCTGGCAATCAGGTCGTCGGTGCGGGAGAAGGTATTCATCGCCTTCATGGCGCCGACCGTCAACACAAAAGGATCGTTGCCGGGAGCGGCGATGGTGCCGTAGCCGTTGCTGCCGTTGACGCTGATGCGGCCGTAGTTGCCGGCGGCGGCTACTACTACGATGCCGGCCTTCCACGCCGATTCGACGGCCTGGCAAAGAGGATCCTGCGTATAGCTGACGGAGATGCCGCGGCCCAGCGAGAGGTTGATGACTTTAATGTTGTAGGTCGACTTGAGCGAGATGGCTTCCTGGATGGCGGCGATTACATTGCTGTCGGTGCCGTTGCCGTTCACGTCAAGAACGCGAAGGTCAACCATGTTCACGTTGGTGGCGACGCCGGCATAAGTTCCGCTCGACCGGTAGCCATTGCCGCCGATGATGCCGGCGACGTGGGTGCCGTGACCATAGGTGTCATACACCAGATGGTTCATCGAGTTGTAGACGCTGGTTCCGGTGAAATCCTGGTGATAGACGACACGCGAATAAGATTCGGTCGAATCCCAGAGGTCGGGATGACTGTCGTTGATGCCGCTGTCGATGATGGCGACGCCGATTCCGGTGCCGGTGTAGCCGGCGTTCCAGACGGTGCTGACGTTCATGGCGGCGTTGGTGTAGTCGTCTAATCCTTTCACGGGATGATCGAGACTCACCTGGGCAACTTCGGGGTCATTGGCCAGAGAAGCGAGCGCGCTGACTGGAATCGTGAATGCGGCACCTTTGATCATGTGCAGCTTCGACTTCAGGACGCCGCCCCTTTGCTGCATGGTGGCATAGTGCGCCGCCGTCGGGACTTCTTTGTACTGCACGATGACCCGAACGGTTTGGCTGTGCGCAGATCCCTGCTGGGCTTGGGCGAGAAAGCCGGAGAGTTCGGGGGCAATGCGGCTATTGTCGCCGCTTTGTCCGAACGCCATGCCGGCCGCCAGGAGCAGCGCCACGCTCAGGCGCTTGCCCCAGGCGGCGCTGTGGCGTTCGCTGCGCCCCGCAGGTTTCTGTGATTTTTGTTTGCACACCATTGAGTCTCACCCTTCATGGGCAGATCAAGACTTTCTGCCCACGAATGCTGTTGCAAGGCGACTACCATCGGAGTGCTCGTAAGTTATTGTTTCTGCAGGAGATGAATGAGTCTCGATCGGACTGGTTGGGACAGTCTGTCCTGCCTTGGCGGGCGCGGGACAGGCTGTCCCGCGTAGAGATTTGGCGGGCGTGACCTCGGTTTGGTGGAGCGTGGGTACCGACGTTTGGCTGGGTGTGACGCGATCAGAGCTAAGAAGAGGACTGTGAAGTCTAGACAGCGGCAGCTTTGGCGGCAACTGGGCGCTGCGGCATTTTCGGCATCGCGGACATCAGACGCTGGGTGTATTCATGGCGGGGAGTGAGCAGGACTTGTTCAGTGGTTCCGGCTTCGACGATTTGGCCTTCGTGCAGGATGGCGATGCGGTCGCAGATTCCCGCGACCGAGGCGAGATCGTGCGAGATGTAGAGAATGGCCATTCCAGAGGTGCGATTCAATTCGCGAAATAGCGCCAGGATCTCGGATTGGGTAATCACGTCGAGAGCGCTGGTTGCCTCGTCGGCAATCAGCAGTGCGGGACGATGCATGACCGCCATTGCGATCAGGACGCGCTGGGCCTGGCCGACGCTCATTTGCGACGGATGCTTCTGCAAGAATTCGTCGGTCGAGGGCAAACTCACGCTTTGCAGTGCGGCGCGGATCGCGCTTTCACATTCGCTTGCCGGGCCGGAGGCGTGGGCTCCCCAGGCTTCCTTTAATTGAGTGCGAATCTTGAGGGCCGGGTTCAGGGATGAAAGCGGGCTCTGCAGGACGAGGGCAATTTTTCTGCCGCGCAGGCTACGCAATTCGCGCTCGCGAAGAGTCAGCAGATCGAGATTGTCGAAGTTGATTGTGCCTTCGACTTTCGCGCGCTTGCGATCGAGCAGGCCAAGGGTCGACATGGCTATCGTGCTTTTGCCCGAGCCGCTTTGGCCGACTAATCCCAGGACTTCGCCGCGGCGGATTTCGAATTCCACGTCGCTCAACACGGCGGGCTTTTCGCCGTAGCGCACCGAAAGGTGCGCGGCGAGAAGAACGTCGGGTTGGGTGCGTCGGGTCATCTTTTTACGATCCGTTTTTATGATCCGCGTGAATCCGTGCAAATCCGTGGCAAAAGAGTTCTGTCTACTTCACCGCGAGGCGCTCGACGTTCCAGTAAGTCTGCGGCACCAGGATCACCGGGCTTGCGCCCTGCACATTGGCGGCAACCGCCGACAGTGCATTCCGATTTACCAGATAAATAAACGGGGCTTGCTCGAGGGCGACTTCCTGCACGCGATCGAAACTTTCTTTGCGTTTCTGCGCGTCGGCGGAGGAAGCTTGCGCCCGCATCAGGCGGTCGATTTCGGCTTCCCACGGAGTTTCTGGAGATTTCTCCGACGGATTCCATTGATGGTTTTCCGACGAACTCAGCCAGACATTCATCTGCTCGCTGGGATCGAGGCCGACGTTGGTGAGTCCGAGCAGGATGGCTTCGTAATCGAAAGTCTGCGTCATGCGCTCGATCAGGGAAGGGAAGTCGAGCGTAACGACATTCACATGTACGCCAATTTTCTGCAGGTCCTCCTGAATCATGGTCGCCATGCGCTCGCGATATTTGTTGCCGGAATTGGTGATTACCGAGAAGACGACCTCATTTCCGTCTTTGTCTTTCAGCGTGCCGTTCTCCATGCGGAAACCCTCGCTCTGCAGGGCTTTCAGCGCGGCGTCGGGAGAATAGATTTCGGGTTTCAGATGGGCGTTGAACCAGAATTTATTGGCGGGCGATACCGGGCCGATCGCCGCCTGGGCGTGGCCGCGGAAAACCACGCGGGCCAGGTCGTCGCGATTGATGGCCTGAGAAATTGCGCGGCGGAAATTGGCCGAGCGGAACCAGGTTTTCTTGTAGCCGGGCAGCGGAGACTTGGCCACTTCGTTGAACCACATCTGCTCGCTGTCGAGCGACGGGCCGGCGTCGTGAACGAGCTGAGGAGAAGTCGCGGCCAGCTTGTCGAAGTACTCACTGTCGAGCGAATTGATCAGGCCGATTTCCGAACGCTTGAAGCGCAGCATTTCGACGTCGCGATTGGGCTGAATGTCGAGGCGGATCGAATCGAGATAAGGTAGTTTGCGGCCCTGGGCGTCGGTCTTCCAGTAATTTGGATTGCGCTTCAGCAGGACAGTTGCGCCGGGCTTGTAGTCGTCCACCATGAAGGGGCCGAGGACCGCCATTTCTTTCTTGCCGGAGTGCGCGGAGAGAATCGCAACCTGATCGAACTGGCGGTCGAGTCCGGCGACGGGCGCGGGAAAGGTGATGGAAATCTGAGTTGCGGAAAGAATCTTCGTTTCAGTATTGCCTGGGCCGGAGCGGAACGCGTCTCCGGTCGGCGAATGGAGAGCCGGATCCATCAACTGCTGTACGGTGTAGGCAACGTCGTCGGCGGAGAACGGGGTGCCGTCAGAGAACGAGATTCCGCTGCGCAGTTGGAAGGTGATCTGCCGGCCGTCTTTCGAGACTCTCCAGGACTGCGCCAGTTCGGGCTCCAGAGCCTGAGTTTGGCGGTTCACGCGGAGCAGCACGCCTCCGGTCAGGTAGCGGATGGCGGCCGAGGCGTCGTCTTCTACTTTCAGGGGATCGAAGGTCTTCGGTTCCGAGCGCAGGCAAAACCGCAGCTCGCCTTGAGCTGAGGCTGAGCCTGTGAAAATGCCAAGGCAGGCGGCCGCTACGAGCGTCGCGGCCAGGATTGCTCTCCGGCGTGTTATTTCCGTCGCCATTACTGCCAACCTTTTCGGGTCGCGTTTATGCGGCCTGTTCCTGTTTTGAAAGCATAAGTTGAAACGATGTCACTACCACCACCAGCAAAATCAGGGGAACGAACTTCCAGGGGGCTTCGCCGACCGATATCAGCCCTTCCAGTTCCCGCAACAGACTGCCCCATGAGGGCATCGGCTCGGCCACGCCGAGGCCGAGAATGCCCAGATTCGCTTCGCTCAAAATGAAGACCGGAATCGAGATCCAGAACTGCGCCAACAAAACCGGCTTCAGGTTGGGCAAAACGTGAATCCAGAAGAGGCGCGCGCCGCGAACCCCGGAGGCTCGCGCTTGCCGCACAAAATCCGATTCGCGCAACGATCCGGCGTTCGAGCACAGCACACGCGCTGCGCTGGTCCAGCCTAAAAGACCCAACATCAGAAACGTCACGAGCACCGAGATCAGAGGCGAAACGTTCAGCGGCAGTAGCGCGCGAACTGTGATCAGCAGAAACAGCCAGGGCAGCGACAGAAATAGATCGGTCATCGCCATGGCGGCTCGCGCCCACACGCCACCTAGATAACCCGCCAGTCCGCCGACCAACGCCGCCATCAGAGTCGAGAGCAGCGCTGCGGCGGGGGCCAGAAGCAGCGAAATGCGCGTTCCGTAGAGCACGCGCGCAAAACGGTCACGGCCAATTTCATCGGTGCCCAGCCAATGCACACGCGAGGGAGCCGCATCGGTGGCTTCGCGAAACTGCCGGGCGTAGCCTGCCGGAGCCAGCCAGTTCGCAGCCAGTGATAGGCCGACTACGAGCAGCAAGACCGCGCATGCAAGGTTGCGCCAGAAATTAGTGCGCCATGGGTTCATACTCGACAGGCTCAAAGGCCGGCATCCTCTATGCTTCCTGGGCGCGAAGCATATGACCGATTACATCTGCGCCGGAGTTTGCCAGCAAGGTTACTATCGTCACCAGGATGGTCAGATTGGTGAGCAGGGGAAGATCGCGGGCCAGAGCCGCCTGCCAGGCCAACTGCCCGACGCCGGCGAGGCCGCAGAGCGCTTCTACGGGGATGGCTGCTCCTACCGCGAGGCTCACCGAGACACCGGCAACCGCCAGAAGTTGGGGCCCGGCCACGGGGACCACGTGCCAGAACAGAATCCGCAACTCGCTCAGGCCCTTGGCTCGGGCCATAACGATATGAGGCATGGCATAAGCTTTCGCCAGTAGATTTCGCGCGTAACGATAGACGCTGGGAAACACGATCAGCGCGATCGCCAGCGCTCCGGGAACATCCCACAACACGGACAATAGAGCGAGTACGGCTGCTGGGATGCAAAGAAAAGTTCCGCTGATGGCGGTGGTCAGGGCGTCATAGGCCGAGACGCGCAGCCAGGCGGCGCTGAGAGCCATCGCCATGGCCACAGCCCAACTCAGGAGAAGGCCGATGCCTACCAGGCGCAGGGTGAGCGGAGCGCGCTCGCGCAGCAGCAGACTCACCGGCTGGCCGAGAGAAAGCGAAGTTCCGAGGTCGCCGTGGGCGGCGCGCTGCAAGGAATGAAAATAAAAACGGAAGATGTTGTGCTGGTCGAGACGCGCCTGCCGCAGGGCTTGAACGCTGGCGGAATTCAGATGGGGATCGAGTTGCGCTTCATCGGAATCGAAGCCGGGGGCCAGCCGCACCAGAGTTGCCGAGAGCAGCCCTCCGAGCAGCACGGTAGCGACGATCGCGAGCGCATGCCCCATGATTTTACGGCGCATTTTTCGACCGAGCATTTTTCCGAGCATCGTGAAAGGCCTTTGTTATTCCGCCGTTGCCCCGAGAGTTTTCGAACTCGGTTCTACGACGGGGGAGCCGTGATGAAGCTGTTTCATGGAATACATCCTGCGATCGGCTTCGGCAAGAAGGCGCTCGACGTCATAACCGTCTTCCGGACAAAACGCCATACCGACGCTGAGAGTGATCAAATCGCGGCCGCAGACATGGCGCGCCGATTCGATGGCTGCCTGATTTAGGCGTTCGGCTTTTTCTCTGGCCGGTTCGCCTGAGAGGCCGGGAGCGGTGATGACAAATTCGTCTCCGCCCATACGGGCTACATAGTCGTATCCACGGCAGACATCTTTGAGGCGCGTGGCAAACTCACGCAGCAGTTTGTCACCCTCGAGGTGACCGAAAGAATCGTTGATTTGTTTGAAGCCGTCGATGTCACAGACCAGGACTGCTAGAGGCGTTTTCATGCGGCGGCAGCGTGCGACTTCCTGCGCCAGGTGCACAAACAGCGAGCGTGCGTTGGGCAGGCCGGTCAGATAATCGGTGGTGGCGGAGCTCTCGGCCTGCTGATATTTCAATGCGTTCTCGACCGACATGGCGACTTTGGAAGCCACGGCCAGCAGAATTCTCAAATGATCCGGCGTGAACGCGTCGCGGTTGGCTTGGTACATGGCCAGCACACCAACGACTCCATTCACGCCTTCGAGAGGCACGACTAGGGCGGATTCCAGCGTGGCATGCTTGGCGGGATCGACGACGTAGCCTTCTTCAACCTGGGGATTGCCGTTCACGATGGGCTTGCAGTTGGCGGCTACCCATCCGCAGAGGCCTTCGCCCACCTTGATTTTCAATGACGACAACATGCGGAAGTTTTCGCCGCTCACCAGTTCGGGGAGCAGCCAGCCGTTGCGGTTCACGAACACGGCAATCGAATCGTAGGGAATCATGCGGCGCAGACGCATCGATAGCACTGACAGGGTCTCGCTGAGGCTCAGGGAGACGCCGAGATCCTGGCTGAGCTCGAACATCGTCTGAGCTTCCTGGCGCGCGGACGCGATGGAGTTGAGGAAGGCGGCGCTGTCGCCGGAGCCATAGGCGGTTTCGGTGCGTTCGAAACCAGTGGCGGGGGCGTGACCGCGCTCAACCCGCAGGCCCTTGGAAAGTCCGCGGGACGCGGCAGTGTCTTCTGACATCTGCGCCATGCGCTCGAGTTCGACATAGCGCGCACCAAGAATCTCGACGACTTGCGGGTCGAACCAGGTGCCGGACATTTCCTTCACTTTTGCCATCGCTTCAATGAGCGGCAGGGCGGGGCGATATTGGCGGTGAGAAGCTAGCGCGTCGAGACAATCGACGGCCGCGAGGATGCGAGCGCCGATGGGAATTTGTTGTCCGCTCAGACCCTCGGGATATCCGCTGCCATCCCAGCGCTCGTGATGTGAGCGAACAATCGGAGCCACGGGATAAGGAAACGCGACGCGCTCCAGAATCTCCGCGCCCACCAGGGGGTGGACTTTCATTTTTTCGAATTCTTCGGGCGTGAGTTTTCCCGGCTTGTTGATGATTTGTTCGGGGACGGCGAGTTTTCCGATGTCATGCAGCAGGGCAGCGGCGCGCAGGGCTTCGATTTCGCCCTCGGGTAGGTTCAATTCTCTGGCCACTGCGACTGCGTACGTGCGCACGCGCTGCAGGTGAGTGTGCGTGGTCTGGTCCTTGGCCTCGATGGCCAGGGCCAGAGCTTCGATGGTACGCATGTTCAGCGACGCGATTTGTTCGACGTGGCGCTTCTCTACCTCGACTCGATCTTTCTCAGCTTCCAAGCGGCCGAGGTACAGACGATACGAGCGATAGACCCAGTAAATTAGCGGGAGCACGAGCAGGGAGGTTTCCCATCCGGCGGAGCGGTTCACGATGCCGACCAGTCCAACTGCGGCGGCTCCGACCAGGTAATAGGGGAACGACCAGAAATAGCACTCCGACCAGACTTTGCGGCTCGACTTGCCTTCGGTGAGCGCGATTACGACGGAGATGGGGAGCGTGTTGGCGAAGAAAAAGACTAACGCGGCAACCATCAGCAGGATCGGCTTGTTCGATCCAAAGCGGGCGACCATCCAGTGATAACTGACGTAAGTTAACGCGCTGGCATTGGCCATCATGCCGGCAACGTTGAAGAGCACTTTGACGGGATCGAGGCGTTTGCGCGTCTGCCAGACGCTCTGCACCAGGCTGGCGGTGCAGCCGATGAGCAGCGTTTCAGGAAGGCTCAGTTCAAGCACTCCGAGCAGGATGAAAAGGAAATTCACCGACATGGTGCCGTCGATGCCGGGCAGTTGCACTTTCAATCCTGAGGCGAGCACGGCCACGGCCAGGTAGCAGGCGAAGCGCAGCAGATCCTGCGACTGCCAATGA